>AFSR01000112.1_pt1 | contig 24332 bp, 20 predicted proteins | sample 296848 | NCBI WGS metagenome assembly AFSR01 (sample SAMN02954305, study PRJNA68063) | hot springs metagenome | biome: terrestrial; feature: Mushroom and Octopus hot springs; material: microbial mat core samples; isolation source: Yellowstone National Park Mushroom and Octopus hot springs ...
CAGTCGCAAGCCGCAAAGTTGGATGCGACAACGGATGCCTTTGTGCAGGCGTTGAACTGGGTCAACCAAAACACACCAGAAAAAGTAGTCAACGCAGTCAAACTCCAGTCCCTTTGCTATTACCAGATTCGCGCTCGGTTTGGCTTGTCCAGTAACTTGACTCAGCAGGTCTGCAGACGGCTGGCCGGTGCCCGTAAAGTTGCCCGACAGAAAAACCGTCCGGTCAAAGCGTTCAAGAGAGGCTTTGCGACCTACGATGCACGTATCTTCTCGTTTCGCGAGAAAGACTGGACAGTGTCGCTTGCCACGGTTGATGGAAGAGAACGCTTTGAACTAGCCATTGGCAACTACCAGCGTGGGATGCTGGCTGGTTCTAACCCCAAATCGGCCACCCTAGTCCAGCGGAAGGATGGCTCCTACTACATCCAGATTTGCGTAGAGAAAAAACCACCCAAGCAACAAGATACCGACAGGGTGATCGGGGTGGATTTGGGCAGGACGGATATCGCTCATACCTCAGAGGGGGACAACTGGAATGGACAGCAGTTGAACAGAGTCCGAGACCACTACTCCAAGCTGAGGGCGGCACTCCAACGCAAAGCCAGTAAGGGCACCCGCAGTTCGCGGCGCAGATGCAGAGAACTGTTGCAACGGCTGTCTGGCAAGGAGAGACGCTTTCAAGTGTGGGTCAATCATCGCATCTCCAAAGCTATTGTCTCTAGGGCAAAAGCTACCAACAGCGCTATTGCTCTGGAAGACCTGACAGGGATCCGGGAAAGGGTCAATCAACAGCCACGCAGCAAAGCCGAGCGGCGTATGACCAACAGTTGGGCGTTCTACCAACTACGTCAGTTTCTGGAGTACAAGGCGAGGGTTGCACGGGTTTCTCTGATTCTTGTGCCGCCTGCCTACACGTCGCAGACCTGCCACCGGTGTTTGCACATTCATCCCGACCCTGAGCAATCCTACCGCAGTGGGAAGCAGTTTAAGTGTGGACACTGTGGATGGGAAGGGGATGCGGATTTGAATGGTGCGAATGTGATTGCGCTTTTGGGGGCTGTCGTAAACCAGCCTAGAGGTTCGTGGTTGGCTTGCCAACTGCAGGGCTACCGAAAGCCCGCCCTGTACTGCGAAGCAGTCAGGGTCGGGTAGTTTACATGGTTCCCGGTGCCGTTGTCTTCTCTGAGATGCGATCTCCTCAGCCAGGTATTCTCGATCCAAGTCGCTCCCATTGGCCGGGGGCCAGGAACTGGGCTTGCTCCGTGTTCAGAGAAGAGGGCCTTCAATCCCTTCGGAAAGTAAGCCGATGGGTACACCTGCACAGCCAAGATGGGATCCTAGATTCACAGTCTTCCCCAGAACTCCAGATGACAACTCCCCCCGAAAAGCCTGATCCCAAAATGAAATCGGGATCCCTGCCCTCTGCCCTGCGATCCGGGCTGAACATTGCCCTGTTCCTATTCTTGGTGGTGCTGGTTTCCTACTTGGGTCTTAACTTCGTGCTGGCCTTGGTGGACAAGCTCAGGTGACCACTCCGTAAACCGATCCCCCGGCGTCACCCCGTTGCTGCTGGCCCGGATTTGCCAATGGCCCTTTGTCGCCAAGGGCAGGAAAGATACACTGGATTTACAGGACTTAACACCTTCTCTCAGTTGCCCCCTTGCCACCATGAGCCCCCTCTTTTGGTTGAGGCTGCCCTCTTTCTCCTGGCCTTCGCCGGGATCCCTTAAGCTTTATTCCAGATCCTACTCTGGATCTCAACCAGGGCCGACCCTAGCCCGCCGGGATCCTTCCTGGAAGCGTTGGCTGCGCTATCTTTATCTGCGCCTGTTGCGGCTGCAATCGTCGCCAAAAGAAATTGCCCGTGGCTTGGCGGTAGGGGTTTTTGCCGGCTGTTTCCCCATCTTCGGCTTTCAAACGTTGGCCGCTCTGGTGTTGGCTGTTCCGTTTCGGGGCAACAAGCTGGCGGCGGCGGCAGGGACCTGGGTGAGTAACCCCTTCACCTATGTGCCCATCTATGCATTCAACTACCAGGTGGGAGAATGGCTACTGGGATCCCGAACTGTCCTTCCCACCACAGAGCTGGTGGCGGCCACCTGGCAAAACTGGATGCAGTGGGGCTTGGAGATGTCGGGCACGCTGTTTGTCGGCTGTGCGTTTGTCGGTTTTTGGGGATCCCTCGTCAGCTATTTTCTGGGGCTGTGGTTGGTGCAGCGGATTCGTCGGCGGCAGAAAATGGCCGGCAGGGGTCTGTGAATGGGCGCAAGGCGATTCAGAATCCCAACTGAGAACCCAATCCTGGACAGTCTGCAGTGCAGAGATCCATCCGTTTTCACAGAGCTTTTCACAGATAACGTCTCATGATGGAAGACATGCGAGCGTTGTTGACAGACCTCAGCCGTCGCTCCCAGCGATGGGGGGAAGCAGTTGGGATCCGCTTTGCAGACGGGTATGAACCAGCTCACGCAAGCCCCTCAGCCCATTGTGTTGCTCTCTTCGCGGGAACTGGAGAAAATGCGGCGGGCTTGTCGCCTGGCGGCAGATCTGCTCAAGCACTTGGAGCCGATGGTGCGACCAGGGGTCACCACCCAAGAGCTCAACGACGAGGCCGAGCGATGGACGCGGGCGCATGGGGCCAAAAGTGCCCCTTTAGGCTACCATGGCTTTCCCAAATCCATCTGCACCAGCGTCAACCACGTGGTCTGCCACGGCATTCCCAGCCCCAAGCAGATCCTGCGAGAAGGCGACATCATCAACATCGATGTCACCCCGGTTTTGGATGGCTACCACGGCGATACGTCCAAAACCTTCTTTGTCGGACAGCCTTCTGAGCGGGCGCGGCGCCTGGTGGAGGTGACCGAAGAATGTCTGCGGCGGGGCATTGCTGCCGTCAAGCCGGGGGGGAGAGTCGGCGACATTGGCGCTGCCATTCAAGAATACGCCGAGGCCCAGGGCTACAGCGTAGTGCGGGATTTTGTCGGGCATGGGGTGGGACGGCAATTCCACACTGCTCCCCAGATCCCCCACTACGGCGAACGGGGAAAAGGGGAGAAACTCCGCCCCGGCATGGTGTTCACCATCGAGCCGATGATCAACGAGGGCACCTGGGAGGTGAAGGTGCTCTCCGACGGGTGGACGGCGGTCACTTTGGATGGCAAGCTCTCGGCGCAATTTGAACATACGGTCGCCGTTACCGAAACCGGTGTAGAAATCTTAACCCTGCCTTCCCAAAGCCCCTGAGCCATCATGAACAGCGCCCCCGCTCTCCGCCTGCGCCTCTCCTCCGAGAACCTGCTGCTGCTGCTGGCGGCGGCAGTGGGGTTGGCCACGGGGCTGTTGGTGGTTGGATTTCGCTACTTGATTGGCTGGTGGCGCTATCTGCTGCAGGACACCCTCGTGGATGGCCTCGGCAGGGCTGCAGAACACTATGGCCTGTGGCTGCTGGGATCCTGGACACTGGCTCTGGCGCCGGTGCTGGGGGGCCTGCTGATCGGCGCTTTGGGGGCAGTTGTGCCCTTTCCCAACTTGAGCCTCTCCGGCTTGGTGAGTCCTGCTCGTCCTTTGGCACTTCAGCCCTGGTGGATCCCGCTCAAGCTCTTGGCGGCTGCCATCTCGTTGGGCGCGGGAGCTTCCCTTGGCCCTGAGGCTCCCAGTGTGGAAAGTGGCGCTTTGCTGGGATCCCTGCTGGGGCAAAACCTACGCCTCTCGCGGGAGCGGGTGCAACTGTTGATGGCTGCCGGAGCAGCGGCTGGCCTGGCGGCAGGGTTTAACGCGCCCATTGCCGGGGTGTTTTTGGCGCTGGAGCTGGCTTTGGCCCGCACCTTCACCACTTCTGCTGTCAGTGTGGTGGTGTTGGCGGCGGTGGTCTCCGCCTTGATTGCCCAGGTGGGGTTGGGGGCACAACCCGCTTTTCTTTTGCCCACCATCACCCAGCCGGCTTTTGTCTTGCCGGACTACGAGCTCCACAGCTTGCTGGAGGTACCTCTGTATCTCGGCTTGGGCTTTTTGGCCAGCCTGGTTTCTATGGCCTTCAGCTACACCCTGGAGTGGGGCAAGCACCTGTTCAACAGTGGCCCCCTGGCGGCCTGGCCGGCTTGGAGCAAGCCCATTTTGGGGGGCGGGATCCTGGGCTGCGCAGGTTTGGGGATCCCATTGGCGTTGGGGGTGGGCTATGAAACCATTGAGTCGATTCTGCAGGCCGTTCCCTTTTCTCTTGGCCATCTGGGCCTGCTCCTATTGGGCAAGCTGTTGCTGAGCGCTTTGAGCCTGGGCAGCGGCTTTGTGGGGGGAACCTTTGCCCCGGCTTTGTTCATGGGGGCAGTGCTGGGGGCAGGCTACGGTCAGGTGCTATCTCAAGCTTTGCCCTTGATTGCCTTGTCTCCCCCTGCTGCCTACGCCATGGTGGGCATGGCGGCGGTGTTGGCGGCCAGCGTGCGGGCTCCGCTAACGGCCATCTTGCTGCTGTTTGAGATGACGCGGGACTATCACATTGCGCTGCCGGTGATGGCGGCAGTGGGTTTGAGCATCTGGCTGACGGAGCAGTTGCATTCGCCGGCCATCTACCCTTCCGCCCGTCGCTATCGCCACGCAACGCTTGACGGAGTCCTTGGGCAGGAGCCTAGAGAGCTGACGGTGCAAGAGGTGATGGTGCCCCCATCTCTTTTGCTTCGGCAAGACACACCGCTGCGAGAAGCTCTGGAGAGTTTGCTGCAGCAAAAGTGCCATAGCGCGTTGGTGGTGGACGGACAGGAGCGGCTGCGGGGCATTCTCACCCTGGAAGATCTGGAGCGGGCCTTGGCCCATAAGGAGGCGGCGGAGTTGGCGGAGCTAACCGTACAGGAGGTCAGCCAATCTCCGGTTCTCACCACCTTCCCCGATGAGGCGGTAGCAGTGGCAGCTGAGCCGATGTACGAATACGATTTGCGCCAATTGCCAGTGGTCTCGCGGGAAGACCCGGAGCAGATCGTCGGCCTGTTGGATCGAGAGCGGGTGCTGCTCTCCCAAGAGATTCAATCGGTGCGGCAAGCCCTGGAGTTGGAAGTTCCCCCAGCAGAGAGAGACGCCGGCAGGAACGGACAAGAGGGGATCCCAGATGCTTCTACTGCGCCCGCAGAATAGAGCCCTGCTGTCGGGATCAACGCTGCCGCCCAGAGGGGCAGGTGGAACGCAGCGGGCAGCGGCCACATTCGGGCATGCGGGCCTTGCAAATGCGCTTGCCCAGCCGGACAAAGTTGACGTGCAGGGAATAGGCTTTGCCTCTGGGGATCTGAGGGGAAAGCTGAGCAAAAGTGTCGTCGGGATGTTTGGCCCGCACCAAGCCCAGACGGTTGGCCACTCGATGCACATGGGTATCCACCGGGCAGAGATCCCGACCCAGCCCGAACAACAACACACAGGTGGCGGTCTTCAGCCCTACCCCTTTTAACGAGAGCAGAAAGTCGAGGGCGCCAGCATCGTCTAGCTCTCTTAGAAAGTCCAGACTCAGGGATCCCTGTCGTTCTTGAATGGCAGCCAGGATCTCCTGAATTCGGACTGCCTTGAGGTGGGCTAAGCCGCCGGAGCGGATCACCTGGGCCAGATCTGCCGGGTCGGCAGCCAAGACCGCTTCCCAAGAGGGAAAGGCGGCTTTGAGGGCGCGGAAGGCACGGCTGCTGTTGGCATCGGTGGTGTTCTGGGAAAGGATCGTGCCCACCAACTCGTCCAGGAGATCCGGGCGAGGGGAAAGCCCATCGGGAGCCCGCTGGGGGATCCCGAAGCACTGCTCTAGCCGCATCAACAGCGATTCCATCCTGTCGGCGGGCGGGAGTTCTGCCAGCAGGGTTGGGGACTCCGCCGCTTTGGCGGGCACAGGCGGGCGTTGGGAAAGGCTGTCCAATCTTGGCTGTACCACAGCTTAACGGGCAGAACTTTGGCGGATTTCCTGCAACAGACGGGCGATGGCCTTGCTGGCATTGGGGGGAGCTGTGGCTTGCAAGTGGGCGGCCATTTGGGCAACCACCTGCGGCTGAGCCAACCAGGTCAACACCGTTTGCCGCAGCAAGTCCAAGTTCTCTTCGGATTCTCGCATGACCACCCCCCCACCGCGCCCCACAAAGGCCAGAGCATTCTGATACTGATGATCCTCAGCGGCAAAGGGATAGGGGATCAAAATGGCCGGGGTGGCGGTGGTCAGCAACTCCGCCAGGCTCATGGCTCCGGCGCGGCTAATGGCAAAGTTGGCCCGCTGCAACAAGGCAGCTACATCTCGACGGAAAGGAAAGGGCCGGTAGCGGGGATGGCTGGGGATCCTGGCTTCCGGATCTTGAGCTTCGCTGCCGCCGGTCAAATGCACGATCCAGGCCCCTGTTTCCAGCCAAGCTTCGGCACAGGCGGCCACCATGCGGTTGAGGCCCCGCGCCCCCTGGCTACCCCCCATGACCACAATGAGGGGATCCCCGTCGGGAATGGGGAGGTCGGCAGGGAAAGGCTGGGGCGTGTAGAACTCGGCCCGCACTGGCGTGCCCACCACTTGGGCAGCCACCCCTGGCAAATGCTCTGCCGTCTCTGCCATGCCCAGCGCCACCACCTGACAAAATCTCCCCAGCCAACGGGTCACTTTGCCCGGGATCCGATTGGACTCGTGCAGCAACACCGGCACCCCCAGCGAACGGGCGGCCAAAATGGCCGGAGCGGCAATGTACCCGCCGGTGGTCAGAACAACGTCAAACCGTCCCAACTTGAGGAGTTGGCGCACTTGCAGGGTGGCGCGGGCCAGTTGGGCCAAGGCCTGCAGCCTGTGGAGAGGGGATCCCTGCCAGCCCGACATGACAACCCGGTGCAAGGGATAGCGCTCCCGCACCAGCTTCCCTTCCATCCGATCCGGCACCCCCAGCCATTCGATCTGCCAGTCGGGCAACTGCTCGGCAACGGCCAAGGCCGGAAAAATGTGGCCACCAGTGCCACTGGCAGCAACCAGCAGCCGCGGGCGTGAAGCTGGATCCTTGGCGCGTGTGTCCACCCGTGTGCCGGTTAGGGATCCCTAAGATCTGATCTAGATCTTCAGGAGTTGTTGGAGCTGACATAGCGCAAGAGGGTGCCCCGCTGCCCCAGAATAAACCCCTGCTGGGGGCCAAAAAACTCAATACTGTAGAAGTTGGCGGGGATGTTGCTGAGTTTCTTGGCCTGCTCCCAGGTTTTGCCACCGTCAGGGCTGTGGATCAGGGTAGCGCCACCCCCCACCACCCACAGGTCGTGGTCGTTTTGATAGGCGGCATTGAGGTAGCCAAAGCTGAGGGCCCGCCCCGGACGCAGCGGCGACGACCACTGGCCGGAGGTGAAGTCATCGGTAAAGGCGATCTCCGCCCCTTGGTTCAATTTCCAAGCGCTGCCGTGGGGGCCAAAGCCCATGTTTTGAATGCGGCGGGAGCTTTCCCGCGGGTAGGGCTTCCAGGTGCGACTTTCAGGAGTGTACAGAAAGTAGAAGCTGCCCCGCGACGACACCGCCAGATATTCGCCTGCAGGGCCGCGGGCAATGTTTTTGATGGCCCCAATCGGCTCATCCACTTGGGCATGCCAGGTCTGACCGCCATCTTCGGTGCGGTAGATGGCCCCCACATTGGTCACCATTTCGGCGGCGCCAGGGCCCAGAGCCTGGATCAAGAGCGGCTCCCCTGGCAGTTGGTTGTTGAGGCGGATGGAAGTCCAGTCGGATCCCTCGTTCAGGGTGTGGAGGAGGATCTTCGGCTGCCCGGCCACCCAGCCTTCTGCCCCAGCAAAGCTAATGGAGGCCAGGTAGGCTTCCGGCTCCAGACCCGGCAGCTCCCGCACCTGCCAGTGCAGACCCCCATCGCGGGATTCCAGCAGCGTCGCCTTGTCTCCCACCAACCCAGCCATGGGAAGGGGTGGTGCCGGTGAAGGCAATGTCCAGCAGAATGTTCTGGGTGGGCACTTCCACCTGCTCCCAGGGCACCACCCGCATGTTGGGCATCCCCGCCGCCATCAGCAGCACCGAGACAGCAACCAGCAGCACCAGCCTCAGGGGTTTGAACATCTTGACCCTCACTCGACGAAATAAAAACTCATCAAAAATAAAAATCCCAGCGCCAATCCCAAAAAGATCAGCAGGTTCTTTTGGGCAGGGGTCATCACATTCACCCCCAGGCCATAGCGCAGGTTCTCTTGAAAACCCGAAGGCTTGCCCTTGGCACCCACTGCTTGGAACGAGCGCTTGTCGGCTCGGCACACCGGACATTTCCAGTCGGCTGGCAATTCCTCAAACGGTACGCCCGCCGGGATCCGATTGAGCTGATCCCCCTTGGCCGGTTCGTAAACATAGCCACAAGAACGACATTCGTAACGCTGCATCCGCAGGGGATCGCTGAGCTGCGCATCGGTTTCATCTTCCGGCAACTCAATGAGCTTCGGTGTCTTGGGAGAACGGGGTTGAGCACCGGGATCCGGTTGCGAGCCATTCATGGTCAGGGATCCATCTGCATCGTCGATCCTATTATGAGAGGAATTGTTACAAAAATCTACTCAGACCCTTTCTTGTTGCTCAGGGGGATCCCGCGCCAGCTCAGAGTGATGGGCCGATTCCGCTGCTCTTGGAGAGGCTGATCTGGTGGACACAGGGATCCACCAGGGGGATCCTATGTTATGTTTTGGCTATCCTGCCCTCAGTGTTGTGCAAGCGGGTGCCTTTCATGACCACGCCCCCTCGCCGACCAGCCCTCAATCACGTGCTCATCGTCAAGGATCGTCACGGGCCAAAAGCCTACTGGTTGACGGCTGAGCTTTATTCGTTGGGCCGGGATCCGCGCAACAGCATTCGCATCGACTCCCAGTACGCCTCTCGCTACCACGCCATTTTGGTTAAGACAGAGTCTCCCTCTTCTCCCGATGGGTTCACTTACCAAATCATTGACGGAGACATTCAGGGCACCCCCAGCACCAACGGCCTTTACGTGGGCGGGCAACGGGTGGAATTTCGGGATCTGGAGGACGGGGACGAAATTCAGTTTGGCAACGATGCCACCGCTACCTACTCGGTGCAGAACAAAGATCTGGATGAAATTCTGGCTACCTTTGAAAACACCCAGATCGTTGAGCTCTGAGAGGCTGCTTTCCCTGTTGAGTTTTGGCCTGTGGGGGATCCCCCTGTCCCCACGTGGGTTGAGGGGTTAACCGGCGCTCGGAGAGGGGATCCCGTCGCCGTATTTTCGGGATCGCTTGCTGGTAAACTGTGTCATACGAAAAAACAAAGCTGGGATCCCTGCTGTTTTATTGGGCTTTCTGCTTGCGGGATCCCTTCCTTCTGTTGTCTCTAAGGGAGGATCCATCTTGCGCCCCATCCTCATTGCCGGCAACTGGAAAATGCACAAGACTCAGGCTGAGGCTCGCGAGTTTCTGCGAGAGTTGGGCCTGGCCCTACGATCATCGCCGTCAGGGTCAGCATCCCAGCGGCAGATCATCCTATGTGTGCCCTTTACAGACCTGGCGGTGGTGGCAGAGCAAAGCCGCGGATCCGACATAGCCGTGGGAGCACAAAACCTACATTGGGAGGATCAGGGAGCTTTTACCGGGGAAATTTCCGGCCCCATGCTGGCGGAATTGGGGGTGCGCTATGTCATCGTCGGCCACAGCGAACGGCGGCAGTACTTCGGCGAGACGGACGAAACCGTCAATCGGCGTCTGGCAGCCGCCCAGCGGCACGGCCTTACCCCCATCCTCTGTGTGGGAGAAAGCCAGCAGCAGCGGGAGCAAGGCTTGACCGAGTCTTGGATTGTGGGGCAGTTGGATCGCGCCTTGCCGGGGATCGATCTGGGGAACTTGGTGATTGCCTATGAGCCCATTTGGGCCATCGGCACCGGCCATACTTGCGCAGCCCAAGAGGCCAACCGGGTCATCGGCTTGATCCGGCAACACTTGGGCAATGCCCAACTGCCCATTTTGTATGGCGGCTCGGTGAAGGCCGGCAACATCGACGAGCTGATGGCCCAGCCTGAGATCGACGGCGTGTTGGTGGGAGGGGCCAGCCTAGACCCCCAAGAGTTTGCCCGCATCGTCCATTTTCAGGCCCTAGCCCCCGCCTAGGCCGCTAGCGGGATTGTCCCCACAACAGGGCCACCGGGAAGGATTTTAAGACAACGCCCACCGGCAAGGTTTCGCCGGCAGGGATCCTTTCCTGGGTTAGCCCGTTCACCCAGTCCAGCCGCTTCCAGCGCGGCAGATGAATTTCGGTATCTGCCCAAACGGATTCTCCCAGAGGATCTTGGGTTTCGTCGATCAACTTTGTTAAAAAACGCGGCACTACCGTGAGCAATACCTGCTTACTGTGCTGACGGGCAAAAGCCACAACATGGTCAGCATGGGATCCGCTGATTTGCAGAGGAATGTAGCTGCCCTCGAGAAACAATTGGGGCTGTTCCTGGCGGGCCTTGAGCACATGATAAATCAGAAACAGCTTAATGCGTCCGTCGCTGCGGTGTAGTAGCAAATCCGCAATGAGTTGGAGAGGATCCTGTTTAACCCGCCGTTGAATTTCTTCCAAATAGGCGAGGCGACGGGAAAAATCCACAGGCCGACGATTGTCGGGATCCACCATGCTCAAATCCCACAGCTCCGTGCCTTGGTAAATATCCGGGATCCCAGGGCTGGTGAGCTTGATCAGCGTCTGCGAGAGGGAATTAAAAATGCCAAAGTGGGCAACTTTCCGTTGGAAAGGCAAAAAGGACTCCAAAAAGGGGTTAGGGCCTTGAAGGATCCGTTCGATAAAAGCGGTAGTGGCTTCTTCGTATTCGGTATCGGGGCGAAGCCAAGCGGTGTGAACCTTAGCTTCCCGCACTGCTTTGATGGCATAGTCTTTGACCCGCTGTACGAACTGGGGCACCTCTTCCGGTTGGAAGGGATAGGAGCCGAGCAATGTTTGGTAGAGCAAATACTCGTCATTGCGATCCGGCAGTTCTGAGCGCTTGGCTTGTTTGCTGCGGACTTTGTAGCCGAGGTTCAGTTCATGCCAAAGGTTGATGTGCTTTTCCCACTCGGCGGGGATTTCAGAAAGCACATTCAGCCGGGCCCGCACATCTTCGCCACGCTTGGTGTCGTGGGTGGCAGAAGCATTCATGGACAGAGGCCACCGAGCTGCCCGCTCTTGATTAAAGCGGTGAAACTCTTGCACCGAAAGGCCAAAGCGACAGGGATCCCCGCCGACTTCATTGAGAGATAAAAGGCGGTTGTACACATAAAAAGCAGTATCTTCTACCCCTTTGGCCATGAGAGGGCCAGCCAACTGCTGCAAGCGCATGGCAAAATGGATCTGCTCATTTTTCTCCTGGTCTGATAAATTTTCCAGAGACTCCAGGCAGAGAAAGCGCTGAATAAAATTCAGCTCATTCACCAAAACGGGCAGGTTCTCCTTGGCCTTCTCCACGGCTTGACAAACCACCTGTTGACCTTCTGGACTGAGGATCCCTTCGTGGATATAGACGCGGTAGACCGGAAAGCACACCAAAACTTCTACCAAAGCTCGACGTAAACTGTAGAGGGTAAAGTCATTGGCATAGCGATGGTGGCTGGTGATCTGCTTGAGCAAAAAAGCAAGATTATCCATATCCCCTGACAGGTTGCGCTCGATGATCAAGCGTTTTTTATCTTCGATAACCTGCTCTGGGGCATGCCGTAGATTTGTGAAATTTTGATAGAGAGAGTCAAAAGCCTCCGCATTTTCTTCTTGACAAAAGATGCCGTTGAGCTTAGCCAAAAAATCATAACCCGTTGTGCCTTGAACCGGCCAGCTTTGGGGCAGACTTTCATTAGCCTCTAGTATTTTTTCTACTACGATGTAGAGATTTGGGCAGCGTTCCCGCAGGCGATGGAGATACTCTTCGGGATTGAACAAGCCATCGATATGATCGATGCGCAAACCATTAAAACGCCCCTGTTCTGCAAGCTTAAAGATAAGCTGATGGGTTTTGCGAAACACTTCGCGATCTTCCACCCGCAGCGAGATCAGCTCGTTAATGGTAAAGAAACGACGATAATTGATCTCCTCAGCACCCACCTTCCAGAAGGAAAGGCGGAAATGTTGCCGCGCCAGAAGACTATCCAGCAGGTCAAAGCTCGACGGATCCCCTGGCTTGCCGTTAAAAATGGCAATGTTCTCGTCAAAAAAGCTCTGGATAGGTTGGCTAGACGTGTAGAGTTCCCACAAAGAATGCTTGGCAAAGCTAATTTGATCGGTGCGCTCTAGGAGATCTTCCTTGCTAGGGATAAATTTCAGGCTGAAGAGGATCCCGAGTAACTTGACGTAGTCGGGATGGCTGCGTCCCAATTTTCGCCGCAGCTTGCTCAGGTTGTAGGTAAAAACATCCGCATAGGTGTCAATATTGAGGGGGAACCTCAAGTTGTAGTAGTTAATACTTAGGCCATCGGCATCATAACGAAGCTGGATTTGACCCGACTCCAAACATTTGTCGTAGAAATCTCCCAAGAAAGGGGCTAAGATTCTGCCTTTGATCCCCAGGTAAGAGTGATTCCAATTAACATCAAAGTAGTCAACAAAATCTGAGTTGGGGCCACTCTCCAGAACATCCATGAGCATCTGGTTCTGGCCATCGTAGGCCATGTGATTGGGCACAATGTCCTGGATCCAGCCTATTCCCTGCTGATTGAGGGCTTCCCACAAGAGCTCAAACTTTTCGCTTCCCCCCAGTTCCTGGTTAATCTGCCTGGGATCCACCACGTCGTAGCCGTGGGTGCTGCCTTTGCGGGCTTGGAAGATGGGAGAGGCATACAAGTCACTGATGCCCAGCAACTTCAGGTAGGGAACAATCTGTCGTGCTGCGTCGAAGTCAAACCCAGCATGAAACTGAATGCGATAGGTGGAAGTCGGGATCCGCATGATGACCTTAGAACAATGACAAAGAAGCCGAGCTTGCCAACGGCATAGGGTCAAGAGAACAGATGTATCTAGGGTAGCGGCTAAGATCAAGGAGTCCTGCAGGGGAGAGGCGAGGTTAGTGAACTTGTCAAGGCCACAGAGGAGCGCTTCACCCCCGGTAAGGGGGCCGGCAAGGATGGCGAGGTGGGCAGGGATCCTGCTCGTGGGTGGGCTGATGGGGAGTTGGCGGAGTGAGGCAACCTGGGCAGAAAGCGAGTTTCGGGTGGGGAGTGAGCTGGTTTTGACCCTGCGCACCCCCGATGCCCCCGCTCGCCTCCGTCTGCTGAAGCAACGGTTGGAAGAGATTTTGCTACAGGCCAGCAGCCCTCAGGTGCAGGTCAGTCTGGATATCCCCAGTCCCAATCCCTCGACGACCGGCAGCGGGGATCCCCCAGCTCAAGCCGCTCGGATTCTTTTGAACCAGCAACTGCTGTTGGAGGTAACTCCAGCCGATGCAGAGGCTCATGCTGCTCCCCAACCGGCAGATCTGGCAAGGATCTGGGCGGATCGCCTGCAAACGGTGTTCAACCAGGAATCCAGTCGGCAGCAACTGTTTTTGGGATTGGGGCTGCCCCCGCACTTGACCTGGCAAGGGCGACTCTATCGCCGCGCTGAGCGTGCTGCCGCCGATACTGGGCGCTTTGTTACCGATGGCACTCGCATTCAAGATCATGTGGTCTATTGGGAGATCCCCTCTGGAGAAAACCCGTTTGACTTTACCAACAAGCCGACCCTGCCGGATCCGCCGCCGGAGCGGCTATTTTTGTTGAATCGCCACCGCCAGTTTGTGCCCTACGAGTTGTAACCGAAGTCCTTTCTCCCTCTGTTGTCTATTGTCTATGTCGTCCATTCAACGAGAACCTCGCATTCTGTTGGGCCTGCGGGCCGACCAATTTCGTCATCCCGTGGATCTGCAAGCCACCCGCTCTCTGCAGCAAGTGCCGGGGCTGGGCCTGCTGATTCAAAATTGGCTTGGCTCAACGGCAGGACAGATATTTTATCTGGACAACATTGCTTCTAGTATCCAAATTAACGAGCATCAGTTGCCGGAAATTCATCAGCTTTTGGTGCAGGCCTGTCGCATCTTGGATCTGGAGGTGCCCCAGCTCTACGTGCGGCAGAACCCCACGCCCAATGCTTACACCTTTGCCATGCAGGGGAAAAAGCCCTTCATTGTCTTGCACAGCTCTCTGCTGGATCTGTTGGAGCCGCCGGAAATTCAGGCCGTGATCGCTCATGAGTTGGGCCACTTGAAGTGCAATCACGGGGTCTACTTGACGATGGCCAACATTCTCATGCTCTCCACCAGCTTGCTCCCCTTCGGGGGGTTGTTTTATCAGGCGTTGCAGGATCAACTGATGCACTGGCTGCGGTGTGCCGAGTTTACCTGTGACCGGGCGGCGCTGTTGGTAGCCCAAGATGCCAAGACGGTGATCTCGGTGTTGATGAAATTGTGTGGGGGATCCCCGCAATTGGCCCCCAAGCTGAACGTGGACGCCTTTTTGGAGCAGGCCCGTACTTACGACGAGCTGGACGGGGATCTGTGGCAGATGGAGCTGAAGCAGATGCAAACGGTGGGGCGCACCCATCCGCTGCCGGTGCTGCGGGCCAGAGAAATCGAGCGTTGGTTCCGCAGCAACACCTATCAGCAGATCCTGGAGCTCCAGGGATTGGGCTCCGCACCGCGGACATCAACGGCTGCTTCGTAAACTACCCGACTCCGACCGCTAAAGCAGTACAGAGCGGGCTTTTAGTAGCCCTGCAGTTGGCAAGCCAACCACGAGCCTCTGGGGTGGTTTACAGCACCCCCAATCGACCGTTACCAGTGCCTTAAACAACCGTTTCTGGTGTCCGCAGTACAATTATAACCATGGAGGCGGACTTTCCTCTCGACACTGATCCTACCGGTACAGCACGGGGCTCCTGCGATTTCTAGCTGAGTGCTCAAGATGGATCCCTCTCATGTGCCCCTGGGTTTGCCGCTCATCTTGGGGGAGGTGCTTTTCGACTGCTTCCCCACAGAGATTGTGCTGGGCGGAGCAGCTTTGAATGTGGCTTGGAACCTCAAGGGGCTGGGATCCGATCCCCTCTTGCTCAGTCGTGTTGGCCAAGACGAGGCCGCCAGAGAGCTGCTGGGGGCCTTGCGACGGCAGGGGCTGCGCCTGGAGGGTCTGCAGCAGGATTCTGTTCACCCCACCGGCAAGGTTCAAGTAACCCTGGATGAGCAAGGGATCCCCACCTTCGCCATCTTGCCCGACCAAGCCTACGACTACATCCAGTTGGATATCGGGGCTCTGCAAGCTCTCCAGCCCAGCCTGCTCTACCGGGGCAGCTTGGCAGCCCGCCGGGAGGCAGCCCATCGCCACTTTCAAGAGGGGATCCCCGCTTTGGGCTGTCCCGTGTTTCTGGATCTCAACCTGCGGGATCCCTGGTGGCATCCAGACGCCATCCGGGAGATGCTGCGCACCTGTGATTGGCTGAAGCTGAACCAGACAGAGCTGGAGCAAGTGGCCCAACTGGAAGGGATCCCTGCCGGAGACGTGCTGGAGCAAGGACAGATCCTACAGGCCCACCTGAACCTGAAAGGTCTATTTCTGACTCTGGGGGCGGCAGGCGCGCTGCTGATCACCCCTACTCAGGTCTATCGGGCCGACCCGGTTCCCGCGCCTCAGCTGGTGGATACGGTGGGGGCGGGAGATGCGTTTAGCGCCGTAGCCATCCTGGGGCTGTTGCGGGGATGGCCGGAGGCGATTCTGGTGCAACGAGCCGTGCAATTTGCAGCGGCCATCTGCGGGATCCCGGGGGGAGCGCCTGCGGATCCGGAGTTTTACCGGCCCTTCCGGCAGGCATGGGAGATCCAGGAGATCCAGAGGCCAAGGGTTCAATGAAACTGGCGCAGGTGAAACTGGGCGTAGCGACCCCCTTTGCCCAGCAATTCTCGGTGATTTCCCTGCTCCAGCAATTGCCCCTGCTCCAAGACGAAAATGCGGTGGGCGGTGCGTACCGTCGAGAGGCGGTGGGCAATCACAAAAACGGTGCAGCGTTGCATCAGCCGTTGCAGCGCTTCCTGCACCAACGCTTCCGACTCGTTGTCCAAAGCCGAGGTGGCCTCGTCCAGGATCAAGATCTTGGGGTTGAGGAGCACGGCGCGGGCAATGGCCAGCCGTTGCCGTTGTCCACCGGAGAGGGTGACCCCCCGTTCTCCCACGCGGGTGGCGTAGCCATCGGGCAAGCTCTCGATAAAGGTGTCAATGTTGGCCACCTGGGCCGCCTGGCGCACCGCTTCCAGGTCAAAATGCTCTTGTCCGTAGGCGATGTTGCCGGCAATGGTTCCCGAAAACAGGGTGATCTCCTGCGGCACAATGCCGATCTGCCGGCGCAGGCTCTTGAGGGTGACGGTGCGGATGTCGATGCCGTCGATGCGGATGCAGCCCTGCTGGGGATCGTAAAAGCGGGGAATCAGGCTCACCAGGGTGGATTTGCCGGCGCCGGAGGATCCCACCAGGGCCACAATCTCGCCGGGAGACACCTGAAAGCTGATCTGTTTGAGCACCGGCTGATCCGGTTTGTAGGCAAAGGAAACTTGGTCGAACTCCACCCAACCCTGAATGGGAGGCATGGGGCGGGCCCCGGGCAGCTCCCGGATTTGGGAGCGGGTGTTTAGCAGCTCGAAAATCCGCTCCACCGAAGCCTCACCCTGTTTCAGCTCGCTGTAGTTGTTGGTGATATGAACAATAGGGTCGATCAACATCGCAACACCGGCGATAAAGCCGAGAAACTGGCTGCCGGTCAGGTTGCCCTGGCTAATTTGCCAGCCGCCCACCCAAAACACCCCCAACACGCTCATGGCGTACAGAAAGCCCACCACCGGGTCTTGGATGGCTCTCATCTGTTCGGTCTGAAACCGGGCCAGGCGGTTGCTTTCGGCAATGGCACTGAAGCGGCGAATTTCGTAGTCCTCAGCCGCAAAGGCGCGAGTGAGGCTGATGCCAGCAAACACTTCAGTCAAGAGGGCGGCCAAATCCGACATCTTCTCTTGGTTGAGGCGGGAGCGAAACAAAAGGCGATCCCCAAACCAACTGATCAAGGCTCCCATCAGGGGGGCTATCAGCAAGGTGGTCAAGGTGAGAACGCCGTTGAGATAGAACAGGTAGGCCACCACCGCCAAGATGGTGAGCACGCTGGGGATGAAGCGATGGAAAAACCGCTGCACCACCTCTCCCACCCGATCCAGATCCCCCGTAAGGCGATAGACCAGATCGCCGGTGCGGCTGCCGGAAAAATAATCCACATCCAGCGCCTGCAGGTGGGCATAGATCTGTTGGCGCAATTCCAAAACCATTTGCAAGGAGGCCCTCGCCATCAGGGTGTCTTGGCCATACTGAAAAGCGCCGCGCACCAAGAAAAACACCACCCCAATCAAGGCCAGCATCCGCAATTGCCCCAGATCCCCGGCACCAATGGAGCGGGCCACCCACTCGATCAAGTAGGCGAGGGCGGGCATGGTTAGCACAAAGCCAAGGGTACAGGTTAGCCCCAGCAACAACATCCACAGATGGGGCCGAATGAAGGGAATGAGACGGCGATAGCTACGACCCGGATGCACAAATCACAAACCAGAAGGGCCTCTGACCCAACCAGCTTACAGGATAGTGTTGCGGACTGCTGCCGGGATCCCTGAAACTGGCCGGTAGAGTCGAAAGCCGCTGCGGCCATTTTCCTTGACCTGGTAGAGGGCCAAGTCGGCATGGTGCAAAAGGGTAGATGCCTCCACTCCGTCTTGGGGGTAGAGGGCGACGCCAATGCTGCAGGTCACGGAAAGGGAATGGCCCTCGCAGGAGAAGGGAGTTTGAAAGGCATCGACAATCCGCTGAGCCAGACGCGCTGCCACTGTGGGGCTGCCAATTCGGGGCAGCAGCAGGGTGAACTCATCCCCTCCCCAGCGGGCGACGATATCTCCAGGGCGAACGCACTTGGTTAACCGTTCAGCTACCCCCTGCAACAGGGCATCGCCGACACCGTGGCCGAAGGTATCGTTGATGTCTTTGAAGTGATCCAAATCCACAAAGAAGAGGGCCAGAGATTCACTGTAGTATTGCTGCAGGGTCTGCTGCAGCCGCTCCCGAAAGGATTCGCGGTTCACCAAACCTGTCAGGGCATCATGATGAGCGCGAAACTCCATGTAGGCTAAGCTCTGCTTTTGGGCGGTGATGTCTTCGCAGATGCCTTCATAGCCGAGGATATTTCCGGCTTTATCTTTAACCAAACGGGCCTTTTCTCGGACCCAGATGATCGAGCCATCCCGCCGCCGCAGCCGGTACTCAAAGCCGCGTACGGATCCCTGTTCCTGCAATAGCCGCACAAATTCCTCCCACTGGCTGGGATCCACATAGAGCTGCCGCTTGCCCGCCTCTTTCGCTTCGCGCATCAATTCTTCGGGGGAGCTGTAGCCGCAGATCTGGGCCAGCATCGGGTTGGCGGAGAGATACCGACCTGCCGCATCGGTGAAAAAAATGCCCTCTACCGCATTCTCGAAAAAATTGCGATAGCGCTCCTCAGCCTGGCGCAGCTCCTCTTCCACTTGCCGGCGCTCCGAGATCTCGAGGGCCAGAGACACCAAATCCGCCAGGGATCCGGCGAAGTTTTGCTCTTCTAAGGTCCAGTGGCGAGGGGATCCAATGTGCTCGTGGCAGAGAACTCCCACCATCCGTCCTTCCAGTCGAATGGGGGCATCCAGCATCGAGACCACTCCCATTGCTGTCAGGTAGGAATTGCCGAACTCGGCGGTGCGGGGATCCGCCACCACTTGGTCGGCAGCAATGGTGCGCTCTTGCTCCAGGGCTTGAAAATAACGGGGATAGTCTTTGGCCCAGATCTCCGCCCCTTGAGTATGGGATCCCTTGGGGTTGTCTGGGGTGATCTCGAATTGATTGATGCAGCGAATGCTGGAGCGCTCCGACGTGTAGAGCCAGACCCCCACCCGTGCCACCCCCAGGGTATGGGCGGCTGTAGTACAAATCTGTTGCAGAGCAGCTTGTAAGTCTCCTTGGCTGAGGGCTTTGTGCCGGGTGAGCTCCATCAGAGCCCGGTTGTGCTCCAACAGTTGCTTTTGGCTGCGCTGTAGCTGCCACTCCACTTGCTTGCGTGCTGTGATGTCCTGACAGGAGCCGACAATTCGGCTGATTGGCTTGTTCTCCTCAACTACTGGAGAAAGGGTAACGATTAGAACATGGGTCGACTCTGGGTCAGGAGCGGCAGAGGCCGTTAGGCTCAGCTCAAAGCTCACTTGCCGGCGATGGGTGAGGCAGTGTTCGGTGTGCAGTTGAATCTGCGCAGCCAGAGAAGGCGGTAGACAACTCTGGAGCTCTTCTCCCTCGATAGGTCGAGAGGAGAGAAAAAACATCCTGCAAAAAGCCGGGTTACCCACCAAAAACCGACAGCGCGGCTGGGGCGAGCCTTGTTCTGGCTCCGGGGGCAGACACTCAAGGACAAACAACCCATCGCTGACGCTCTCGAACATGGTGCGCAGCACAGCCCGTCCCCGAGCCTGTACCGGGCGCCCACGGTACATGACCTGGGGATTCCACAGATCGGCCCGCGTCAGCGCATCATAAACGCTGCCAGCCTGGTCTGGCCCAGCAGTCCCCCTTTCAACCATAGGCTAGGAACACCCAGTAGACGCTCGGGCAACGGGGAGGGCAAGCCGAAAAAAACAGCTATGAATTCACGCTGTCTCTGCCATTCTACGGTCATCCTATGGAATTGTTGGGGGAGTTTGTGTGTCTCTCGATACAAAAGATCCCCGGGCTGGCACGGGCTTTTGGGTGCTCCGGAGGGGATATTCTTTGAAGCAACTCTTGAGGTTAATTAAAAGAATTATTAAAAAGCCTGTCCTGCCGACGTGAAGGGCTATGCGTCGCCGTTTTCAAGGTTAAACCGCTTCTGGCTCCCGAACTTGTTCTACCCGTACATCGACACGCTTGGGAAGGAACCAGGCTCCTATTAGTTAGAACTGCTCTCATTAGAAAGAACCTCAGCTAGCCCTGGAAAAGGGATCCCTGCCAGACCCAGGATGGCTAATTCCGCGGGCGTGGGATCCCCGATGCATCCAAGGCAAGAGAGGAAGACTGATGGATACAACTCCACCACTCAACCGAGTAACAGCATAGCTCTATTGAGATTAACTTTCAATAGCGTGCCGGCAAAGTAGGGATCCTCTTTGATAAAGACTTGCATTAAGCTTGAGGAGTCTGGTAGAGTGCTTACCCAAGTAGCAATTGCTAAAGATTTGCAGTTAAGTCTTCTCAGGAGAACAAGCTGCGGAGTGGCAAGCATGGCATGGCAACAGGTTCAGGCGGGGGTGTGGTGTAGGCAGTTGGGGCAATTGGCGCCTCAGTGGTGGTTGGGCTGGAGTCTGGAGCAGGGCTTTCGGCTCTACCGCAAAGAAGTTTCCTCTGCTCTGCCTTCTCTCTCTGCTTTGAGGATTCGCTACCAAGAGCGAGATGGCTGGCTGGACGTGTTTCTGGGAGAAGCGGAGCAATGTAACCGACGACGGCGCAGCCTTTTGGATCCGGCAGCGCGGGTAGCCTTGCACTACATGCCGGAAGATTTAGCTCAGATTCAGTCCCTAAAGTGTCCTCACGAGCGCATTCCTCCGCAGCTTTGGCAGCGGCTAACCCAGCAGCCGGGTTGAGGACTGTTGAAGGTTAGAGGGCTATTTATTGTTTTTATTGTTTCAGATGGATCCAGTCCGCTGCGGCAACCGATCCTGCCTCTTCTCGCCTTTCCAGTTCTTCTGGAGAGCGGTAGCCTGTTTTTTTCTTCCTCTAGGCAGGCTTAAGCTGGAGAACGAAGAGTAGCGGCTGCAGCCATGACTGTTTCTAAGCACCAACCCAAGCAGCGCTCCCAGCAGCAGGTCGAGGGGCTGACTTCTCGCCGCCTTTTGAAGGGATCCATCATCGGCGCCGGCCAGGTAGGCATGGCCTGTGCCTACTCGATGGTAATCCAGAACACTCTGGATGAGCTGGTCCTTCACGACATCGACCGCAACAAGCTGGAAGGGGAAGTGATGGATCTGGTGCACGGGATCCCCTTTGTGGAGCCGACGCGGATACGGGCAGGGGAACTGGCTGATTGCGCCGGGTCAGATGTAGTGATTTTAACGGCAGGGGCTAAGCAGCGGCCTGGAGAAACCCGTTTGGATTTGGTGCAGCGCAACGTCGAGATCTTCAAAGGCTTGATCCCGGCCTTGATGGCGCATTGCCCTGACACACTCCTTTTGGTGGTGAGCAATCCCGTTGACATCATGACTTACGTTTCCCTGAAGTTGTCGGGGTTGCCGGCAGGGCAGGTAATTGGGTCGGGGACGGTTTTGGACACAGCCCGCTTTCGCTATCTTTTGGCGGAGCGCCTGGGGGTGGATCCGCGTAGCCTGCACGCCTACATCATCGGCGAACATGGAGATAGCGAGGTGGCCGTTTGGAGCAAGGTGAACATCGCCGGCACCCCGATTGGGGAACTCTCGCCGGACTGGGATCCCGCCTATTTGGGGGATATCTTCGAGCAGGTGCGCAACGCTGCCTACGAGATCATCCGTCGCAAAGGGGCCACCAGCTACGCCATCGGGTTAGGGGTGACGCAAATTGTCCAAGCCCTGCTGCGGGATCAACACCGCGTTTTAACCGTGAGCAGCCTCACCCAAGGGGAGTACGATCTGCCAGAGGTCTGTCTCAGCTTGCCCAGAGTGGTCGGGCGGCAGGGGGTGGAACGCACGCTGGCCATGTCCCTCACCGAGAGCGAGCGCAAGCAGCTGCACCGCTCGGCCCAGATCTTGCGGCAAGTCATCGACAGCATCCGGTGGTAGCCTAGATCTCCTGGACTTTTGTCGCTCCCCTCCAAGCTGGGGGATCCCTTGGTCAGTGGGCGAGGGCCGCAGCTGGCGGCAGGAGGCGGTCTATGGAAGCAGAGGTGCAACAGGGGCAGCAACCGCCTGAGGGCCAACTGGAGAAGCGCCCCCCTTCTCCGCCTTGGGCCGGGATCCCCTTACAGAGGGGCCTCGGTCACCGGGTACGGCAGCACGTCAATCCCCTGCAGGCACAGTATCAGCAGCCCACCCCCCCACCCCACTGGGAGCGGGTATACCGGCGGCTGGGGCAGCCCTTTCATCTGGATATCGGCACAGGGAGCGGACGATTTCTGCTGCGCCTCGCTCAGGAGCAGCCCGACTGGAACTTCCTAGGGGTAGAGATTCGGCAGGCGCTGGTGGAGCGGGCCAATGCCTGGCGGGATGAGCTGGGGCTGGATAACGTCCATTTTCTGTTTGCCAACATCAATGTCTCTTTGCGGCATCTGTTTGCGCCGGGGGATCTCAGCCGCGTAACCATCCTATTTCCGGATCCCTGGTTCAAAAAGCGCCATCACAAACGGCGGATCGTCCAGCCCCAACTGGTGGCGGATCTGGCTCTGCTGCTGCGACCGGGCAGCCCCGTCTTCCTGCAATCGGATATCCAAGAGGTGGCCGAAGAAATGGCAGCTCGATTTTTAGAGCATCCGCAGTTTTGGGATCCCCATCAGGGGCCTTTGGACTCCAATCCCCTCGGCATTCCCACCGAGCGGGAGTGGCAGTGTCTGCAATTGGATCTGCCCATCTATCGCTATTGGCTGGAGCGACGGTGACAACAGGACAAATCCGTAATGCAGTAATAACAACTCCATTCCGCCAAGACAATACAGAAGATAGGATATAACCCGCTTGAGTTGGATCCGTCGCCGCAATGTCTCACTCTGAAACCACGGCCTCTGCCGACCCCTCCTCTGCTTGGTTTTCTGTTCGCCGTGGGATCCTCAACCTGCTGAGCCTATTGGCCATTGTGATTGTCGGGCTTTCTCTTTCCAGCAGTTGGTTTCAGCCGCCGCCCCAAACGCAGTTGGATTTGTTGCAAACCGATCTCGCCCTGCAGGCTTCCCGCACCCTCGATGATCCCCGCTATCAGGATCTGGCACGGGCACTTTTGGGCCAGGATGTGTTCAAGGTGGCCCAAAATCGCTATCAGCAGACTGCCGATAACTACACCGAACGCCTGAAACGTTTGAAACGGCTGGCCCGTTTAACTCCTGCTGGCGAATCTGAGGCGGCCAGCCCAGAACTGGCCCAATCTCCAGAGGTGGATCCTGCCCTTCTGGCCTCCATGCAAGATTTGCAGACGGAGCTGGATGCACTGTGGCTGCGCCTTGGCTTGCTCTATGCCTACCAAGAAGATCTGGAGGCCGCTCAGCAGCAATGGCAGCAGATCATCGACCTGGAACGTCCCGTGGAGCTGGAATCGAGCCAAAAGGGGGCAGCGCGGGTTTTGCAAGGGCTGTGGGGAACACCGCGGCGCATCTTGCCAGAGGCGGAAGTGCAGATCCGCAATCATCTGGATGGCTGGTTTGAGGCGGTGGCTCTGCAACAGCTTTACCGACTGCAGCAGCGCAGCGATAGCCTAAATGCCCTCAACCAACAGCAGGAAAAATTGGCCTTGGCGGCTCTGTTTCGACTGGCGGTGGTGGGCGGGATCCCCGTGCTGGGGGCGCTGCTGGGGTTGATGCTCTTGTTGGGCTGGCTGGGCTGGAGCCTTTGGCGCAAACGTCCGCTCCTGGGCCCTGCTTGGGAAGTGCCTTGGCCGGGGATCGGGGCGCAAGCGGTGCTGACCGGCTGGTTTTTGGGGTTTATCGCCCTCAACGCTTTGGTGCCTCGACTTTACATCATCATCCTCGGCCTGGGGGCACGGCAGCTCAGCCCTTGGCAGCAGGCGGTAGCCCTGTTTCTCACCTACAATTCCGGCGCTTTGCTGGGGGCAGGGTTATTGTACCGTCTCTTGCACGCCTACCCCGGCTGGCAGAGGGTGCTGCAGGTGCGGTTGTGGGACCCTTGGCTGCTGTGGGGCTTGTGTGGCTACTGGGTGGCCTTGCCTTTGGTGGTGCTGGCAGCGGCACTCTCGCAATTGCTGCTACCGCAGGCGGGGGGTGGGAATCCCATTTTGCCCCTGCTGCTGGATAGCCATGGTTGGGGGGCGCGGTTGGTGTTTTTGGCCGTGGTGTCTGTCTGTGCCCCTGTTTTTGAGGAGGTGCTGTTCCGGGGCTTTTGGCTGCCTACTCTAAGCCGCTACCTGCCTATGGGGGCCGCCATTGGGCTTAGCGCCTTCACCTTTGCCCTTGCCCACCTCAACCTTTCCGATCTGCTGCCTTTGACCATGCTGGGGGTGGTGCTGGGGGTGGTGTACAGCCACAGCCGCAACCTGCTGGCTCCCATCCTGCTGCACAGCCTCTGGAATACGGGATCCCTGGTGACGCTGCTGGTGCTGGGAGGAGCGCGTTAAGGGGATCTCTGTCTGCCTACTTTTTCCTGCCGAAGAGGCGGCTAAAGAACCCGCCGTTG
>AFSR01004522.1_pt1 | contig 23996 bp, 22 predicted proteins | sample 296848 | NCBI WGS metagenome assembly AFSR01 (sample SAMN02954305, study PRJNA68063) | hot springs metagenome | biome: terrestrial; feature: Mushroom and Octopus hot springs; material: microbial mat core samples; isolation source: Yellowstone National Park Mushroom and Octopus hot springs ...
ACGCCTCCAACTGCTCCAGATAGTATCCCAGATGGGCTGGCGTCCGTTCGCATATGAGAGTCGCCCGCGATGAAGTGGAAGGTGGGGTTCAGCGCCGCCACATTGCGCGAGTCTGCAGGCTGAAGCGCGTTGTGCCATGGTCGGCGAAGGCGGTGAAGGTGAAGTCGTGCAGTCCCTGCTGCGGCGTGCGGAACGCATGCGCCCGCGAATAGCCGCCCTGCGCGCTGCCCACACGGTAGTAGTAGCGTTGCCCAGGCTTGAGGTCGCTCATCATCGCGCGGTAGATGACGCCCGTCTCGTAGGGATAACTCACCCGCTCGGCGGGCGCGCGCCGACCCAGCGCAGGCGTCTCGCCGAACTCGACAACGGGGCTGTCCACAGGCTGCTGCGTCTGCCAAGTGATGCTCATCTGCGTATGCACATCCGCGCCGAACGCTAACCGCAACTGCTTCGGTTCCGTAGCCATAGCATGCATACCCCTTCGCGCCCCCACACAGGACTCCTGCCGCGCCTACGCCTCTTGGAACGCCTTGCTGATTGCCCATCCCAGTGGAGCAACACACCTCAGTCCGATTCTAATAGCTCTTGTAGCTGCGCCCAATCCCCTCGCTCCACATCGAATTCTGCCAACCCCTCACGATGCGCTGCACGCAATAACCGCCTATCGGCGCTCACAAACACTATCGGATTGCCACCCAACTCCGCTCTCCAACTCAACGCTGCCTGCAAGTGCACCGCATCCGCTGCCGTCAAACTATGTCGCGCCACCAGCTCCACTACACCCGCCCAGTCTGCTTCTCCCAGATTCAGTAATCGCACTAACTGCCTATCCGCTGCTAATTGCCGCACCAAACGCGCTAACGCTGCTCTTCCCAGCTCACGCCGATTTGCCAGCCGATGCAGCACCGCAACGACCTCTGCCAAGCCCAGCCAAGCACTGCCTATCAGCTGCCCTGATTGAGCTTGGGCATACTCCAGAAGTGCGTGCAGAACTGCGGAACCTGTCTCGGCAACATAGCGCTTGACCCACGCGCTTGACTCCAGATAGACCGCTTGGTTCATTTCTGGCGCATGGCTTGGATGAGACGGCTCGCTCGCTTGGGGGCGAGGGCTTGGGCAGCTTGCTGCGACGCCTCTTCAAGGGAAGGAAGCGGTTCAGTGGCAGTCAGTTGCCAGAGGGCGTAGAGACGCTCAAAGAGCGCATCCGTTGGACAGAGGCGCACCTCCACTTCCACCTGCGTGCCGTCGGGCAGGTGGGGGTCTGCTTCCAACTCAATCATGCGTCCCCGAACAACACCACGTAGGCTCATCGCTATTCACCCAAATCGGAGTATACCCACGCCGCAATCTGTACAGTTCGCCGAATTCGGCGACAGGGCTGTCCACTTCGCAGTCGCGCAGGGGACTCCTGCCGCGCCTACGCCTCTTGGAACGCCTTGCTGAGCGTCAGTTTCCACACTCCGTAGGTCGCCACCAGCGTTATCAGAAACAGCAGCCACGCCATCGCGCACGCATGCCCAAAGCGGAAAAACTCGAAGGCGTTCTGGAACAGATACAAGGCGTAAAACAGCGTGCTGTTTTCGGGACCGCCGCGCGTGGCGATAAAGGTCTGCGTGAAATATTGGAACGCGCCAATCACGCCGATAATCAGCATATACTGTATCACGGGCGCAATCTGCGGCAGGGTCACATGGCGCACCAGTTGCCAGCCGCGTGCGCCGTCGATGCGCGCTGCCTCATATAGATGCACAGGCACGCCCTGCAACGCCGCCAAGTAAATCACCATCACCCCGCCGATTGCCCACAAGTCCATCACGATAAAGCCCCACTTGGCGGTCGCGGGGTCGGTGAACCAGTTGATGGCGGGCAGTCCTATGCGGTTCAGCCCTGTGTTCAGGGGCGCGGCTAACCCGTTTTGCGGGTTCAGCACCCACACCCACAAAAACGCCGTCGCCACCGCAGGCACGACCGACGGCAGGTAAAACAGCGCACGGTACACCGCCTGCCCGCGCAACGGTAGATTCAGCAGCAACGCCAGCCCTATCCCCACCACGATGCTGAGCGGCACGCCAATCATAATAAACAGCGTGTTGCCGACCGACTTCCAGAAGTAGTCGCGGTCGGCGAGCAGGCTGGCGTAGTTTTGCAGCCCCACCCAGCGCGGCGCGCCCAGCACATTATAGTCCGTGAAACTGAAGTAGAGTGTCGCCAAGATGGGGTACAGCGTGAACAGCAGGAACCCCGCCATCCACGGCAGGATGAACAGATGCCCGTAGAGTGTGCGCTGCAGTTCGCGATTCACGGGAAGCAGAGATTCGGGGCAGAACGCCGCGTTCCTACTCGCTTACCCCGCCGTGCCGTGCGCCGTTGGGGTCGCGAACCCCAGGTTCCTTTTTGGGAGGTCTGACCCGCTTCGCGATTCGTTGCCTGCGCAACGCTGCCACTCAGCCAAGCCATCACTCCCTGCCAAGATCGGCGACGGTTCGATCCACCGCGGGCGTCACGCACACGGCAGGATACATGATTATACCCGACGAGGGGTATAATTTCGCTATGCCGCACGCGCCCATCGTTGCAGGAGAGCCAATCGCGCCCGATACCGAACTGCACTTTTCCGAGCATTTCGCCTGCCCCGACTGCGGGGTGAGTTTAGGCGAGTTGGAGCCGCGCAACTTCTCGTTCAACAGCCCCTACGGCGCGTGCCCCGAATGCACAGGGCTGGGCACAAAGACCGAGTTCGACCCCGACCTGATTGCGCCCGACCGCAGCCTTTCGATTCGGCAGGGCGCGCTGCGCCCGTTCGTCAAGCGCGACGGCGAGATGACCGACTGGCGCATGGCGATGCTGGAAGGCGTCGCCAAGCGGCTGGGCTTCACGCTCGATACGCCCCTGCAAGACCTCGCGCCCGAACAGTTCCACGCCCTGATGTTCGGCGCGGACGGCAATGTGACGGTCGCCTTCCGCAACCGCTGGGGACGCACCCGCTATATCGACACGGAGTTCGAAGGCGTCATCAACATCCTCAAGCGCCGCTACGAGGAGACCGAGAGCGAATACATCAAGCAGGAGTTGGAGCAATACATGGCGACGCGCCCGTGCCCTGCGTGCGGGGGCAAGCGTCTCAAGCCAGAAAGCCTCGCCGTGACGGTGGGGGGCAAGACCATCGCGGAGGTCACGGCGATGAGTATCGAGGAAGCGGCGCGGTGGTTCGCCGACCTGGAGGCGCAACTCACGCCCCGCGAGCGCACAATCGCCGAACGCATCCTCAAGGAGGTGCGCGCGCGGCTGAACTTCCTGCTCGATGTCGGGCTGGGCTACCTGACGCTCGATCGCGCGGCGACCACACTGTCGGGCGGCGAGGCGCAGCGCATCCGGCTCGCCACGCAAATCGGGTCGGGGCTGATGGGCGTGCTGTATGTGCTGGACGAGCCGAGCATTGGACTGCACCAGCGCGACAACCAGAAACTCATCCGCACGCTGCAACGCCTGCGCGACTTGGGCAACACGGTGCTGGTGGTGGAACACGATGAGGAGACCATCCGCGCTGCCGACTATGTGATTGACCTCGGACCAGGCGCGGGCGAACACGGCGGCGAGGTCGTCGTCGCCGGCACGGTGGAGGAGGTCATGCGCTGCCCCGACAGCCTCACGGGGCAGTACCTGTCGGGCAAGCAGCGAATCGAAGTCCCCGCGATGCGCCGCCCGCCCCGCCCCGACCGCTGGCTGACCCTCCGCGGCGCACGCGCGAACAACCTCAAGAATATCACCGTGCGCATCCCGCTGGGGCTGTTCGTGTGCGTCACGGGCGTGTCGGGGTCGGGCAAAAGCACGCTGATTCAGGAGACCCTCTATCCCCGCCTGATGTACCATGTGTACGGTACACGGCGCGTGTGGGGCGAACACGACGCCATCGAAGGGCTGGAGCATGTCGACAAGGTCATCGACATCGACCAGTCGCCGATTGGACGCACGCCGCGCAGCAACCCTGCCACCTACACGGGGGTGTTTGACCCCATCCGCGAGCTGTTCGCAGGCACGCCCGAAGCGCGGGCGCGCGGCTACGCGCCTGGCAGGTTCAGCTTCAATGTCAAAGGCGGACGCTGCGAAGCCTGCCGCGGCGACGGGATGATAAAAATCGAGATGCAGTTCCTGCCTGATGTCTATGTGCCGTGCGAGGTGTGCAAAGGGCAGCGCTACAACCGTGAGACGCTGGAGGTCAAGTTCAAGGACAAGACCATCGCCGATGTGCTGAACATGACCGTCGAGGAGGCGTTGGCGTTTTTCGCGCCGTTCCCCGCGATTGCCCGCAAACTGCAGACGCTGTACGATGTCGGGCTGGACTATATCCGCTTGGGTCAGCCCGCGCCGACGCTTTCGGGTGGCGAGGCGCAGCGCGTCAAACTCGCCACCGAACTCAGCAAGCGCGCCACAGGCAATACCCTCTACATTCTCGACGAGCCAACGACGGGGCTGCACTTCGAGGATGTGCGCAAACTGCTGGGCGTGCTGCACCGCCTCGTGGACGCGGGCAATACGGTCATCGTGATTGAGCATAACCTCGATGTCATCAAGACGGCGGACTGGATTATCGACTTGGGTCCCGAAGGGGGCGATGCGGGCGGCTGGGTGGTCGCCGAAGGCGCGCCCGAAGCGGTCGCCCAGTGCGAACGCAGTTATACGGGGCAGTTCCTGAAGGCGATGTTGGGACTGTAGCCAGCCGTGATGACGCGGGTATAATTCCCGTGCTATGGCGACGCAGACCGCAACCGCCAAACCCAAACGCGCCAAACGCACCAAGCGGCAGACGGAACCAACACCGCTGCCCGAACACATCCAAGCGTCGCTGGAACAACTCCAACAACTCAAACTACCCCCAGGAGACGGAGACCGAATGGAATCGGATTGGCATGTCGTCAGCATCTCACTCCTCGACGAACTCGTCCGCAACCACCTCGGCGAACCTAAAAACTACTTCTGCGGCGGCAATATGTTCATCTACTACAGCCTCCAACAAGCCAAAGAGATCGAGGAGTATGTGGGAGCCGAAACCCCAAAACGCAAGCCGCGCTTCAAGGGTCCCGACTTTTTCCTTGTGAAGGGTGTGGACGGAACCAAGCCGCGCGACAGTTGGGTGGTGTGGGAAGAGGACGGTCGGTATCCCGACTTGGTGGTGGAGTTTATTTCCAGTTCCACACGCCAGAAGGATGTGGAGCGGAATGTGGTGTTTTATGCGCAGGTGTTTCGCGTGCCTGAGTATTTTTGGTTTGATCGGCGTAGTGGGGAGTTGGTGGGGTATCGTTTGACTGCGGATGGTTATGTGCGGATAGAGCCTGATGCGCGGGGTTGGTTGTGGAGTGAGGAGTTGGGTGCGTATGTGGGTGTGTGGCGCGGGTAGTATCGTGGTCGTGTGTGGTCGTGGTTGCGGTTGTGGGACGGCGAGGGGCAGTTGGTGTTGACGCGGGAGGAGCGCGAGGCGCGCGCACAGCAGGAACGCGCCGTGCGTGAGCAAGTCGAGGCGCGCGCCGAGCAGTTGCAAGCCGAGCTGGAGCGGCTGCGTCAGCAGGGCGTCATCGAGGGCGATTAGCGCGTGCTGGGTTCGCGGCTGTCGACAATCGCGGCGCGGGCGGCGTCGATGCCGTTGCCCAGCAGCGATTCGGGCGGCGTGTAGGGCACGATGCGCGACACGCCGCCCGTCATCGACACGCCCAGCCATTGGCGCGCCACAGCGGTCGTGATGGGGTTGTGCGTTACAATCAGCACCTGCGACTGCGCTGCCATCTGTTGCAGGTAGTCGGCGAAGCGTTGCACATTGCGCCCGTCCAGCGCGGCGTCCACCTCGTCCAGCACCATCAGCGGGCTGGGCTTGACCGTGCTGAAGGCGAACAGCAGCGCGATTGCCGTCAGCGCGCGCTCGCCCCCCGACAGCAGTTCCAGCCGCTGGCGTCGCTTGCCGGGCGGCTGCGCCTCAATCAGCACGCCCGCCGACAGCGGGTCGCTCGCGTCGGTCAGGATCAGCTCCGCCTGCCCACCTTCGAACAGTTGCTGGAAGCGTGTCTGGAACGCCGTGCGCACCGCTTCGAAAGTCTGCAGGAATTGCTCGCGGGCGTGTGCGTCGATTTCGCGCAGTTGCTGCAGCAGCCGTTCGCAGGTCTGTTCGAGGTCGCTGCGTTGGCGTTCGAGGTGTTCGAATCGTTGGCTGAGGCGTGCGTACTCGTCGGCGGCGGCGAGGTTCACTTCGCCCATCTCGGCGAGGGCGCGGCGCAGGCGTTCCAGTTCCGCGCGGGCGACAGGCGGCTTGTCGGGCAGGGGGTCGTCGTCGGCGTCGGGCAGCGGTTCGTCGGGCGCGAGTTGCCGCCAGCGCTCCGCGAGTTCCATCAGGCGCGCCTCCGCGCGGGCGTGCTGCAGGTCGAGGGTGCGCTCGCGCTCGGCAAGTTGGCTCAGCTCGGCGCGCAGGGCGCGGATACGGTCGTTGATGGCGAAGCTCTGCTCCAACAGGCGTTGGCGTTCAGCGCGGCGGGCGTCCAGTTCCGCCTGCGCGTGCTGAATCTGTGCGCGGACGCGCTCCAGATCGGCGTCCACAGCCGCGCGCTGGGTCGCGATCTGCGCCTGCTCCTGCTGCAGGGCGTTCAGCCTGTCGGCGCGGCTGTGCTGGCGTTGGCGCAGTTCGTTCAGGGCGCGCGTCTCCGCTTCCTGCTGGCGGTGCAGTTCGCGCTGGCGGTGTTGCAGGTGCTGCAGGCGGGCGCGTCCGTCGGCGAGGGCGCGCGTGCGGGCGTCCAGCGCGCGCTGGAGTTGCTCCTGCTCGGCTTCCAGCGCAGCGAGGTCGGCTGTGGGGTGCGCCTGCAGGGTCGCCTGCAGTGCGGCGAGTTGCGCGTGGGCGCGTTGCAGCAGCGTTTCGTGGTGCTGGATTTCGCGCCGTTTCTGCTGGAGGTCGCTTTCGAGGCGGGCGCGCTGCTGGCTCGCCTCGCGGAGTTGGCGGCGCAGGCTCGCCAGCGTCTGTTGCCGTTCGGCGTGCTGGGCGCGGTGGGCGTCCAGCGTGGCTTCGGCGTGGCGCAGGCGCGTCTCTGCCTGCTGCAGGTCGGCGCGGGCGCGCTCCAGCTCCGCTTTGAGGCTCAGCAGGCTGTTGCGCTCGTTGGCATGCGCGCCGCCTGTGATGGCGCCGCTGAGTTGCACGACCGCGCCGTCCAGCGCGGCGATTCGCGTGAACGCGCTCGCCCCGCGCCCCCGACGCAGTTGGCGCACGAGGCGCGTTGCTGTCTCCAGCGCGTCCACCACCAGCACGCGCCCCAGTAGGTGGCGCACGGCAGGCTCGAAGCGCGGGTCGTACCCCACGAGGTCGGCGGCGATGCCCAGCACGCCCGCCTCGCGCGGGATAGCGTCGCGCGGTGGGTCAGCGGGTCGCACCAGGTCCAGCGGCAGGAAGGTCAGTCGCCCTGCGCGCTGGGTGCGTAGCCACTCCACAGCTGCACGCGCCTGGGCTTCGGTCGGGGTGAGGATGTCGTTCACTGCGCCGCCGAGTGCTGCGCTGATTGCCGCTTGATACTCGTCGGGCACGGTCAGCGCCGCGCCGACGGGCAGGTACTCGCCCTGCAGGTCGCCGCGTTGCACGGCGTTCAGCAGCGCGCGCACGGCGGGGCTTGCCCCCTCACCCGCCTGCAGGCTCGCGTCCAGCGCGCGCACGCGGGCGCGCAGCGTCTCCACCGTGCGCTGCTCGCGCTGCGCCTCGCGCAGCAACGCCTGCAGCGACTGCTCGCTCGCCTGCTGTTCGGCGTCGAGCGCGTCGTGCTGGGTCTGCAAGGCGGCTTCGTGCGCCTGCGCGTCGGTCAGGGCGCGTTGCAGCGCGTCGGCGTCAGCATGCAGTGTGCGGAGTTGCGCCTGCGCCTGCGCCGCGTCCTGCTGGAGCCGTTCCGCCTGCTGGCGCGCCTGCTCCTGTTCGGCGCGTTGGCGCAGGGCGGCTTGGTAGGCGCGTTCGATGTCGCGCAGGCGCGCGCGCAGTTGCTCCGCTTCGGCTTCGGCGCGTTGCACTTCGGGCGCGAGGCGCGCCGCGTCGGCGTCCACCTGTTGCCGTTCGCGTTCGAGGGCTTCCAGCGCGGCGAGTCGCTCCTGCTCTTGCTGGCGCAGGCTCTCGGCTTCCTCCTGCAGCGTTTGGCGGAGTTCGGCAAGGGCGCGCTCGCGCTCGCTCAGCCGATTGCGTTCGCCCAGCGCACGCTCTTCGGCGGTCAGTTGGCTCTGCAACACCGTGCGCAGGGTGTCCATCTCGCTCTCTAACTGGGCGATGTCGCGTCCGTAGGCGTCGGCGTGCGTCTCCTGCTCGGCGATGGCTAACTCGGTCTGCACAATCTGCGCGTGCAGGGCGTCGCGTTCGGCGTGGGCCTCGCGGGCGCGCTGGGTCAGCGTGCGGTACTCGTACCGCAGCGACGCGCGCTCCAGTTGGGCGAGTTGGCGTTGCAGTTCGCGGTAGACGAGGGCGCGTTCCGCCTCGCGGCGCATCGGTTCGCGCTGGCGCTCCAGTTCGCGCAGCACATCTTCCACGCGCGTCAGGTGCATGCGCGCCGATTCGAGGTCGCGCAGGGCGTCCTTGCGTCGGGCGCGATACAGCGCGACGCCTGCGACCTCTTCGAGCCAGCGGCGTCGTTCGTCGGGCGGGGCGGTCAGCAGCGCGTCGATGTCGCCCTGCCCGACAATCGCGTAGCCGCCGCGTCCCAGCCCCGTGCCCGCAAACAAATCGGCGACATCGCGCAGGCGGGCAGGCGTGCGGTTAACCCAGCACTCCCACTCGCCCGAACGGTACAGGCGGCGCGTGATTTGCACCTCGTCGGCGTCAATAGGCAGCCAGCGCGTCTCGTTGTTGAACCACAGCGACGCCTCCGCCAGCCCCAGCGGCTTGTGCGCCGCCGAACCGCTAAACAGCACCTCCGTCGGCGTCTGCGCCCGCAGCGTGCGCACATTCGCCTCGCCCAGTGCCCACACCAGCGCGTCCACCAAGTTGCTCTTGCCGCAGCCGTTGGGACCGACCACCGCCGTCAGCGACGCGCCGAGTTCAATCTCCACGCGCTGCGCGAAGGTCTTGAACCCGTGCAGGCGGATGCGGGTCAAGGCAAGGCTCATCGGGCGCGCTCCCTGCGCCTGTGGCTTCGTTCCTCGCTATGCACAAAGGTCATCAATTCGCGGCAGAGGCGACGAGTCCTGCCTGTTAGTCGTTGCTCACCCCCGCAACGCCCCACTCAGGCGCAACTGCAGCAGGCTCACCGCCAGCAGCCCCAGCGCAAGCGTCCACCCCACTGCCGACGCATAGCCCAAATCGCCCGACACATAGCCGTTGATATACAGATACATCACGATCGTCAGCCCCGCCGCATCGGGACCAGGCGAACGACCCAGCATCACCCACGGCAGTTCAAACAGTTGGAACGAGCCAATCGTGCTGATAATCACCACGAAAATCAGCACATGGCGAATGCCAGGCAGCGTCACATGCCAGAACTGTCCCCAACTGTTTGCGCCGTCGAGTTGCGCCGCCTCGTAGAGTTCGCGCTCCACCGTCTGCAGCCCCGCCAGAAAGTAGACCATGTGCATGCCCGCGTACATCCACAGGCTGGTCAGAATCAGCGCGGGCATAATCAGGCTCGGCTCGCTTAGCCAGCGCGTGTCGAGCGGCGCGCCCACCGTCGCGTGCAGGAAGCGATTCACCAGCCCGTACTGGGGCACAAACAGCACGCTGAACAGCACGCCCACGAACACCTGCCCGACCAAGTTCGGCGAGAAGAACGCCAGTCGGAAGAACTCGCGCCCCTTGACCCAGCGCGAGTTCAGCAGAATCGCCAGCCCCAGCCCCAGCGGAATCTGCAGCGCAAGCGACCAGACGGTGTAGACCACCGTGTTGCGCACCGCCTTCCAGAAGTCGGGGTCGGTCAGCAGGAAGCGGAAGTTCTCCAGCCCCACGAACACCTGATCGCGCGGACCGCTGGTGATGTAGAACGCCAGGATGACGCTTTTGATGAGGGGGTACGCGCCAAACACCAGAAACAGGATCAGGAACGGCGCGACAAACAGGTACGGTGCAAGTCGGTCGCGTCGCGGGGGGCGTCGGCGGCGCGTGTCGGGGCGCGCAGCGGCGCGGTCGGCAAGCGTGTCAGGCGTTTTCATGGAGGTACGGGTTGCGACGCATCTGGCGGCGCACTTCGGCGGCGGCGCGCGCCATCTGCTGGCGCACAAAGCCGTCGAAGCCGCGCGCGCCGTAGCGGTCATAGTAGCGCACGCAGGCAATCAGCGCCTCGCTGAGTTTCGCCTTCGCCAGCCCGATGTAGGGGCTGGTGTATTGCGGCGGCGTTTCGGGCGCAAGGTTCGCGTACAGCCTGCCCAGCGGCTGGTTGCTCCAGAACGGGCGCGGCTCGTCGTAGGCGGGGTGATCCCACAAATCGCGCGCGGGCGGCAGAATGTTCGTGCCGCGAAACTGCTCGGCAAGCGCCTCCTTGTTCAGGTACAGGTGCATGATGAGTTCCCACGCGAGGTCGGGGTCGGCGCAGCGCTTGGTGATGCCAATCATCGTGCCGCCCCAAGTGCTGGTGCGCCGCCCGCCAGGGTAGAACGCGGGCAACGGCATCAGCGCCATCCTGCCCGCCACCTTCGGCACATCCTGCTCGATGCTCTTCGTGCGCCAGTCGGGGGCGACCATAAACAGGTAGTAGCCGTCTTCGAGCGCGCGGGTGAAAATCTGCCCGCCGCCCAGATCGTTGCCGATCCGATGCTTGCCCGCCACCAACGGCGCATAGTAGCGCATCGTCTCGATAGCAATCTCGTTGTCCAGCGTGCAGTTGCCCTGTGCATCGAAGTAGCCCCCGCCGCGCTGGAACAGCATCACCTCCAGCGCCGACAGCCCTTCGGGGGGCAACTCCATCATAAACCGCTTGCCCGGAACCGTGACGCGCCTGCCGACCTCCACGAACTCGTCCCAAGTGCGCAGGCGTTCCACATCGATGCCGAGTTTTTCGACCAAGTCGCGCCGATACGCCAGCATCACGGGATGCACATCGTGCGGGATGCCGAAGATGCGCCCGCGCGTGGTGTATGGGGCGAAGCGCGCTTGCACGATGCGTTCCCACAGCCCCGTCTGATGGATGCGCTCGGTCAGGTCGCGGAAGCCGATGCTCTCCAGCCTGCCGCGAAAGAAGCTGCCCGCCCAGCTGATTTCCACCTCCGCGAGGTCGGGCACATCGAGGTTCGACCAGAACGCCGCCTGCAGGCGCGAGGTGACCGCCTCGCCCGCCACGATTTGGATGTCCACCGACTTGCCCGGATGCTTGCGCAGGAAGTCGGGCAGCATCTTGAGGTAGGCGTCGGCGTGCGGCTTGGCGAAAGTCCACAGGCGCAGGTCGTAGCGGGGCTTGTGGGCGCGCCGCGCGGCGAGGTACGCGCCGCTGGCGACCGCCAGCCCCGCCATCACCGCCGCCGACGCGCCGTAAGGGAACCGCGCCATAACACCCTGTTAATCTACGCGCCCGCGCCGATTCCTGCTTTTGGAAACGGGTAGAATCGCGCTATGACGCCGCTCGCGTATCTGAAGCAGCAACTTGGCGCGCTGCCGTGCGAAGACGCGCTGACCGCCTACCAACAGTGGTGGGCGACCGCAGGGCGCGCGCTCTCGGAGACCATCGATCGCTGGGGCACGCCGACCCTGCGCCAACACGACCGCTACGGACAGCGCGTCGACGAGATTCTCCTGCCCGCAGGCTACACCGAACTGGTGCAGGAAGGCTACAAACATGGCGTTGTGTGGCGCGTGATTGAACAGCAGGATTGGGCAGCCAGTTTCGCGCTGGGCTACCTCACAGCGTACTACGACCCAGGACTGTATTGCCCGCACACGGTGAGCCTCTCGACTGCCGTGCCGCTGCTGAAGTATGGGACGCCCGCGCTGCAGGAACGCTACCTGACGCCGATGCTGCGTCGGGACGGCGCGGCGTGGCAGGGCGCGACTTGGATGACCGAGGTCGGCGGGGGGTCAGACCTCGGCGCGAATGTGCAGACGGTCGCTGTGCCCGACGGCGACGCCTACCGCCTCACGGGCGCGAAATACTTCTGCAGCAATGTGCGGGCGGAGTTGGCGGTGGTCGCGGCGCGTCCGCAGGGCGCGCCCAGCGGCGTGCGCGGGCTTGCGCTGTTCCTCGTGCCCCGCTACCGCGAGGACGGCAGCCTGAACTTCACCATCCGCCGCATCAAAGACAAAATCGGCACGCGCGCCGTCATCACAGGCGAAGTTGACCTGCACGAGAGCGTCGGCTACCTGCTGGGCAGCGCGGAGGCGGGCGTCTACCTGATTCTGGAGGTGCTGAACATCTCGCGCGTGGCGAACAGCGTCGGCAGCGTCGCGCTGATTCAGCGTGCGCTGGACGAGGCGGAGTCGTTCGCGCAGGGGCGCATCGTGTTCGGCAAGCCGCTGGCGGAGCAGCCGCTGATGCGCACGCAACTCGCCCGCTGGCGCGACACGCTTGAATGCGCGTTCGCCCTCGCGTGGGAGCCTGTGCGCCTGCTTGCCGAAGTGTGGGCGCAGACGCCGCCCTACAGCCCGCGCTATCACCTGTTCCGCCTGCTGACCCACCTCGCGAAATACTGGACGGCGGAGCAGGCGGTGCAAGCCGCCAAGTGGTGCATGGAGGCGCACGGCGGCGCGGGCGTGCTGGAAGAGTACGGCGTCGAACGGCTGCTGCGCGAGGCGATGGTGCTGCCCATCTGGGAGGGCGGCAGCCACCGCCAGATGCTCGACGCGCTGGAGGCAATCCAACGGCGCAACGCGGGCGCCTTGCTGCTGGAACACCTCGCGCCCTATGCTGACCCCGCCGAACTGGGCGCGTGGCGGGAACGCCTCGACGCCTACCTGCAGCAGCCGCCCGACACGCAGGAAGCCCACCTGGAGACGCTTATCCCGCCGCTGGCGGAGTGGGTCGCCCGCACGCTGCGCAGGCGCGCCGTGTAAGGTATAATCGGCGCACCTATGGCGCACAACTACCGAGACACACTCCACCTACCGAAGGACGAGCAGACCATCCCGATGCGGGCGAACCTGCCCGAACAGGAGCCGCGCTGGCAAGCCTTCTGGCGCGAGATCGACCTGTACGGCAAGATGCTCGCCAAGCCCGCGCCCAACGGCGACTTTATTTTGCACGACGGACCGCCCTACTCCAACGGCGACATCCATATCGGGCACGCGCTCAACAAGACGCTCAAGGACATCGTGGTGCGCTCCTACTGCATGCGCGGCTACCGCACGCCCTATGTGCCTGGCTGGGACAATCACGGCATGCCCATCGAGAACGCCGTGAGTAAGGAGTTCCTCGCGCGGGGCGAGAAGCCCGACAAGGCGACCCTGCGCCGCGCATGCCGCGACTACGCCCAGCACTTCGTGCAGGTGCAACGCGAGCAGTTCGAACGCTTGGGGCTGGTCGGCGAGTGGGATAACCCCTACCTCACGATGGACTATGCGTTCGAGGCGGGGATTGTGCGCATCTTCGGCGAGTTAGTGCAGCGCGGCTACATCTATCGCGGGCTGCGCCCCACGCTCTGGTGCCCCACTTGCCAGACCGCACTCGCCGACGCCGAGGTGGAGTACGCACCGAAGGTCTCCGACTCGATCTATGTGGCGTTCCCCGTCGTCAAGCCGCCTGCGGACGCCCCCGCGACGGAGAACCTGCGCATCCTGATTTGGACGACCACGCCGTGGACGATTCCCGCGAACCTCGCGCTGGCAGTGCATCCCGAACTGGAGTACGCCTATGTGCAGGCGGACGGCGCGGTGTACCTGCTGGCGCATCGGCTGGTCGCCCCGACGATGGAGGTGTTCGGCGTTCGCGACTACACTGTGCTGGGCACGACGACGGGCGCGCACCTGGAAGGCGCGGTCGCCCGCCACCCGATTTTCGAGCGCGAGTCGCCCGTCGTGCTGGCGGACTATGTGTCGGCGGACGAGGGCACGGGTGTGGTGCATACCGCGCCGGGGCACGGTGCGGAGGACTTCGCGACGGGCAAAAAGTATGGGCTGCCCATGCTGTGCCCTGTGGACGCCGCAGGCGTGTTCACCGACGAGGCGGGCGAGTTCCGCGGGCTGCCCATTGCGCCCGACGGCAACCGCGCCGTCATCGAGCGGCTGAAGTCTGTCGGCGCGCTGCTGCACGACGAGCCGTACCACCACAACTACCCGCACTGCTGGCGGTGCGACACCCCGCTGATCTTCCGCGCCACCGTGCAGTGGTTTATGAGTATCGACCACGCGGGGCATCGCGAACGCGCCCTCGAAGCCATTCGGGGCGTGCGCTGGATTCCCCCCGAAGGCGAGGCGCGCATCACCGCGATGGTGCAGAACCGCCCCGACTGGACGCTGAGCCGTCAGCGGGCGTGGGGTGTCGGCATCCCCGCCTTCTACTGTGAGGCGTGCGGCGAGGCGATCCTGCAGCCCGATCTGATTAAGCGCGTGGCACAAATCATCGAGCGCGAAGGCTCCGATGTGTGGTTCACGCACCCCGCCGACTACTTCCTGCCCGACGGCTTCGCGTGTCCCAAGTGCGGCGCAACCGCCTTCCGCAAGGAGACCGATGTGCTGGATGTGTGGTTCGATTCGGGCAGCACGCATCGGCTGGTGCTGGAGACGCGCCCGAACCTGCGCTGGCCCGCCGACCTCTACTTGGAAGGCTCCGACCAGCATCGCGGGTGGTTCAACTCCAGCCTGATGATTGCCATCGGCACGCGCGACGCCGCGCCCTACCGCACGGTGCTGACGCACGGCTTCGTGCTGGACGGCGAAGGGCGCAAGATGAGCAAAAGCGAGGGCAATGTCGTCAGCCCGCTGGAGGTCATTCAGAAGATGGGCGCGGATGTGTTGCGCCTGTGGGTCGCCTCGTGCGAATACTTCGAGGATGTGCGCCTCTCGGACGAGATTCTCAAGTATGTCGCCGACGCCTACCGCCAGATTCGCAACACGCTGCGCTTTATGCTGGGCAATCTTGCGGACTTTGACCCCGCGCGCGACGCCGTACCTTATGAGCAACTCAACGACCTTGACCGCTGGATGCTGGCGCGCCTGCAGGCGTACCTGCGCTACGCCTTGAACGCCTACGAATCGTTCGAGTATCACCGCTTCTACCACGAGACGCGGCGGTTTTGTAATGTGGAGTTGAGCGCGTTCTATTTGGATGTCATCAAAGACCGCCTGTACGCGGATGCGCGGGGTTCAGCGGCGCGGCGCGGGGCGCAGACCGTGCTGTATGAGCTAGCGAGCGCGCTGGTGCGTCTGCTTGCGCCGATTATCCCGCACACAGCCGAAGAGGTCTGGCAGCGGCTGCCCGTGCCCGACAAGCCCGTCAGCGTCCACTTGGCGGACTTCCCGACCGTGCGCGACGACTGGCGCGACGACGCGCTGCTCCAGCGCTGGGAGCAGATTCTGGAGGCGCGCGAGGCGGTCAACCGCGCCGTCGAGGAGGCGAAAAACGCGAAGCGCATCCCCAACCCGATGAGCGCGCAGGTGGTCGTGCATGCGCCCCAGCCGCTGTATGCGATTCTGAGCGCGTATCCGACGCCGCCCGCGCCCGACAACCTGCTCGCGCGGGTGTTCGGCGTCTCGCAGGCGCAGGTCGTCCCCACCGACGGCGACCTGCAGGTGGAGGTCAGCCCCGCCTCTGGGCGAAAGTGCGCCCGCTGCTGGCTCGTGCTGCCCGATGTGGACGCCGAAACGGAACTGTGTCATCGGTGCAAGGCGGTGCTGGGCATGTAATACCACCTCGCGGCGCCTCTCCGCTTCGTGAGTGTATTATGGAGTGCGGAAGCGCAGCTTCCGCCCAACGCTGAAGCTGACGCTTCAGCACTCCAAAGAAAACTGGTATAACAAAAGCCCTCCCCCACCACACAGCAGGGGAGGGCTTGGGGATACAGGCGACTGGACACTACGCCGCTTCGATGTTGAACTGGTTCAGAATGTTGCGCACTTGGGTAATGAACTCGGACGGCGTCGCGTTCGGGTTCCAGATGACATAGCCCGACGCGCCCGTCTCGCGCTGCCACTGGGTCGCATAGGTCTCGTACTGGCTCGGGATAATCAGGAAGAACGGGGTTCGCGTGTTCGACGAGGTTATCTGGTTCACGAAGGTCTGCGCGTTGAAGTTATCCACTTGTCCTGTCGGGGTCGCCCAGAACACGAATACGGCGCTCCAGTTGCCTGTCTGGAACTCGTTCACCGTGCGGGTCGTGTCGGGTACGGTGCAAACATACCAGTTGGTGGGCGTCGTGGCGTCAAAGGAGCGCGTCAGCTCCGTACCGCCCGTTGCAAAGAACACTCGACTCATCATTCAGTCCTCCTTCAGTGTGTGTTTGGTTCCGCGCGCGAACCTACGAAAATTATCGGCATGGGAGCGCGAAATCTTTAGGGGGGTCAGCCAGAAACCCTTGCGAAGAGGCGATTCGAAGCCGTTCACGCTGCCCTGCACGGTTGGGGTACACTTTGGGGCGATATGGACGGCGTCGAGAAACTGATTATTGTCGGGTCGGGACCTGCGGGCTACACGGCGGCGATTTACGCCGCGCGCGCGAGTTTGCAACCGCTGCTGTTTGCAGGCATCCAGCCTGGCGGGCAGCTGATGATTACAACCGATGTGGAGAACTACCCCGGCTTCCCCGAAGGCATTCAGGGACCTGAATTGATGGAGCTGTTCCGCAAGCAGGCGGAGCGGTTCGACACGCGCATCCTGTACGAGACGATTACGCAAGTGGACTTCAGCGGGCACCCGTTCCGCCTGTGGAGCGATGCGGGCAAGGAGTACCGCGCACAGGCAGTGATTGTCTCGACGGGCGCGTCCGCCAAGTGGCTGGGGCTGGAGAGCGAGGCGAAACTACAGGGCAGGGGCGTGTCGGCGTGCGCCACCTGCGACGGGTTCTTTTTCAGGGGCAAGCGCGTGATTGTGGTCGGCGGGGGCGACACCGCGATGGAAGAGGCGACCTACCTGACCAACCACTGCGAGCGGGTCTATGTGGTACACCGCCGCGACGAGCTACGCGCCTCCAAAATCATGCAAGCGCGCGCCTTCCGCAACCCCAAGATCGAATTCATCTGGAACACCGTCGTGCGCGACATCTACGATGTGAACGCGGGCAAGGTCACGGGCGTGCGCCTGCACAACCTCAAAACCGACGAGGAGTACGACTTCCCGATTGACGGCGTGTTTATCGCGATTGGGCACACGCCGAACACCCAAATCTTTCAGGGCATCTTGGAGATGGACGAGCAGGGGTACATCATCACCCGCAACGGCACATACACCAGCGTGGAGGGCGTTTTTGCCTGCGGCGATGTGATGGACAAGGTGTATCGGCAGGCGGTCACGGCGGCGGGCACGGGCTGTATGGCAGCGCTGGACGCCGAACGCTGGCTCGCCGCGAAGTTTCACTGAGCCACTGCGACGCGCCGAGCCAGCACCAAGTAAAGCACACCCCCGACCGCCATCACCATCGCCGCGACCAGATGCCCGTAGGTGAACGCGCCAAGCATCAGCGCGGAGGTCGCCCCCGCGCGGAAAAACTCGTTGATGAAACGGTACAGCCCGTGCAACACGAGAAACAGCGCGAACAGTTGCCCTTCGAACCGTCGGCGCGGCTCCAGCCATGATAGCCCCGCGAAAATCAGCAGGTTCATCCCCGTCGCGTAGAGTTGCGTCGGGTGAACGGGATGCGTGTGTCCGGGAAACAGCACGCCCCACGGCAGGTCGGTCGGCGCGCCGTAGCAGCACCCCGCCGCGAAGCAGCCGATGCGTGCAATCCCGTAGCCCAGCGCGAGCGACGGCGCCGCCAGATCGCCCAATTGCCAAATGGGGACGCGCCGCGCCCGGATGAGGTAAATCGCCGTCGCAATCGCCAGCCCGAAGCCCCCAAAGTAGGACATCCCGCCCTCCCACACGCGCAGCACACTCAGCGGGTCAGGCGCGTACTGCGACCAGTTGGTCAGCACGAACGCCACACGCCCGCCCACGATACCCGTCAGGACGCTCCAGAAGGCGATGTCGAGCGCGTCGTCGGGCGCGACGCCATAGCGCGGGGCGCGGCGCAATCCCCACCACACCGCCAGCCAGATGCCCACCACCCACATGAACCCGTAGGTGTAGAGCGTCAGCCCGCCGATTCGCACCAGTTCGGGCATCATCGCGGCGGCTCCTCGGAGGCGCCTGCAGCGGTCGGCGTCTCAGGCGCACGCGCCCCCACAAACTGCAACGCCATCAGCCCCAGCAGCGAGCAGGTAATCGCCATATCCGCCACATTGAACACAGGCCAGATTGTGAAATCGAACATGTCCACCACATAGCCCATTCGCAGGCGGTCGACGAAATTCCCCAGCGCGCCACCCAGCAGGAGACCCGTCAGCAACTGCACGCCGCGCGGCGGCTTGTGCCGACACTGATACCACACCAGCCCGCCCGCCACGCACAGCGTCAGCGGGATGGTCAGCCAGCCGCGCCCCTCCAACAGCCCGAACGCAATCCCCGTGTTGTGCGTCAGCGTCAGGTAGAAATACGGGGGCAGCACAGGCACAGACTGATCCAGCATCAGACTGCGAGTCGCCCACCACTTGACCACCTGATCAACCAAGAACACCAAGACCGCCGCGCGCCAGAACATCACGCATGAGGATACCCGTTTTCGCCCCCTGTGCAGGTATACTTTACTCGATGGCGGCACGGATCGGCGTCTTGACCGTCGAACTGCATATCGGCGGTTGTCGCTCGCTGAAGGAGAAGCGACAGGTCGTGCAAAGCCTAATCGCGCGCCTGCGCAACGACTTCAACCTGTCGGTCGCCGAAGTCGACCACCACGACCTCCATCAGCGGGCGTGCTTGGCGATGGCGTGCGTCGGCAATCAGACCGATTTCGTCAATCGCGTGCTGGACTCCGTGCTGCAACGCTTGGAGACTGAAGGGCGTATTATGCTCTTGGAGAGCCATTTGGAGCTCTTGTGAACACACGGCGAGGCGCGTATCCGCAAGGACGCGGACGCAAACGACACCCGCCTACAGAAGGAGGACGCCAATGGGCGGACGCATGGAACGATTGGAATCGCTCCTGACTGCAGAGATCAGTCAGGTGCTGTTGAGAGACCTTGCAGGACAGGACTTGGGTTTGGCGACGATTACGGGCGTGAAGGTCGCCCGCGATCTCTCGCAGGCGACGGTCTATGTGAGCGTGCTGGGCGACGAACGCCGACGCGCCCAGACTCTGGAACGGCTGCAGCATTCCGCAGGCTACATCAAGGGTCTGTTGGGCAAACGGTTGCACCTGAAGCGCATCCCGCGACTGATCTTCGTGGACGACCCGTCGCTGCGCGACGCCGACCGCATCAATCGCCTGCTCAAGGATGGCTAAGCCGACGATTGCCTGGATGCCCGTGCGCTACATCCGACCCATCCTGCAGGGGCAGATGACCCTGTGGGACTGGCTGCGCCAGGCGCCCGCGTTTGGCGTGCAGGCGGTGGAGATTTACCACGCTTTTCTCAGCGACGCGATGCTGCCCGCGCTCAAGGCGGAGTTGAACGCGCTTGGGCTGCGCGTGAGCCAAATCACCTGCGCACCCGACTTCACGCACCCCGACCCCGCCGTGCGCCGCGCCGAACTGGACGCGATGCGCCAACGGGTGGACTGGGCGGCGGAACTCGGCGCGAACGCCGTGCGCACCACTGCTGGCATGCTCCACGACGGCATCGAACCCGACGACGCCGCCCGCTACGCCGCCGACTGCATGGTCGCGCTGGCGGAGTACGCTGTCCCCCGCGGCGTCTACCCCTGCTACGAGAACCACTACAAAGACCGCCTGTGGACGCGCGAGGACTTCTCGTTCCAGACCGAGCGGTTCCTGCAGGTGTTCGAACTTATCGAGCCGACGCCTGTGCGCGTGAACTTCGATTTCGCCAACCCGCTGATGACGGGCGCCGACCCCGTCGCGTTGCTGCAGCGCGTGGCGCACAAGGTTCACCATGTGCATGCGGGCGATCGCTTGCCTGGCGAGTATCAGCACAGCGTGCTGGGCGAGGGAGCGGTTCCGTTCGAACCGCTGCTGCGCATACTCAAGGAACGCGGCTACGCAGGGTATCTCAGCATCGAGGACGGGCAGGCGCAGGGCGACGAAGGTTTCCGTCGGTCGCTGGCGTTCCTGCAGGCGCAGGTAGATAAGGTTTGGCAGGCGCTGTAGGATTCCGCGCGTCGCTGCAGAACCGTATCGCCCATGAGAAGACGCCGCGCAACGGAACGCATGGACTACGATAGCCCGTGGAAGGAGTTCATCACGGTCTTCTTCCGCGACCTGATTCGCCTGCTCTTGCCCGAACTCCATAGCGATGATTGACTGGAGCCGAGAGCCTCAGTTCCTCGACACCGAACTGCGTCGCATCTCGCCGCGTAGCGAAACAGGCAGATTGCATGTAGACCGCCTTGTGCGCGTGTGGCTCACGAATGGCGCGACCTACTGCATCCATATCCTGATTGAAGCGCAGTCCCAGTTTGTGGTTGATTTGGGCAAGCGCGTGTTCACCTACTTTGCGCGCGGATGGCTGGAGCTGAACACAGACATTGTGTGCATCGTGATATTGGCGGATAAGAACCCCAACTGGGAGCCGCGTCGCTACACGCGCGATTTGCCAGGCACGCGGTTGGAGTTCGAGTACCATACCGTGAAGCTGCTCAAGATGGATGTTGCGCAGCTGGAAGCCCAAGCGAAGGAGCGGAGTGCCGCCGCGCTGATGCTCTTGGCGTTCCGCCGAGCGATGGAGACCGAGCAGGATGTCGATGCGCGATTTGATGCGCGAAAACAGCTTACGCGCCTGCTGTGGGAATATGGGTATAATGAAGATGACAAGGCGCAAATCCTGCGCCTGATGGAGTGGGTACTGATGCTGCCAGAGACATATGAACAGCAGCTCGAGGAGTTTATCGAGCAGTATAAGCGCGAGCGCGGGACGACCTTCGTGTCCCGCATCGAGCGGCGGGCGATCGAGCGCGGCTTGCTCCAAGGGATCGAACAGGGTATCCAGCAGGGTATCCCAGCAGGGTATTCAGCAGGGTATCCAGCAGGGTATCCAGCAGGGTATCCAGCAGGGTATCCAGCAGGGTATCCAGCAGGGTATCCAGCAGGGTATCCAGCAGGGTATCCAGCAAGGGCGCGTTGAATCGCTGAAGTGGGCGATTGTGCGCGTGCTCACGAGCCGCTTCGGTGAGGCTGCGGAGCGTGCGCGTGCGCTCGTGGAGCAGTTATCAACCCCAGAAACGCTGGAACTGCTTCACGATGTCGCCTTGAGTGTGCCAGACCTCGAAGCGTTTATCGAGCAGGCGCGCGCCTACTTGCCGCCCCAAAGTTAGCCCTACGCCCCGTCGGTAATCAGGCGCAGTTTGCTCAGCCACTCCTGCATCGGCTCGAGCAGGTTGTACGCCGTGAAGTCCAGATGCACGGGCGTGATCGACACATAGCCGTGCGCGACGGCGTACACATCGGTACCAGGCTGGTCGCGCTCTTCCACAAGGCTGCCGCTGAGCCAGTAGTAGGGGCGTCCTGCAGGGTCGACGCGCGACTCGATGCGGTCGGCGTACTGGCGTTTGCCCAGCGCGGTGATTTGGTAGCCGCGAATCTCGTGAATGGGCAGGTTCGGCACATTCACATTCAGGAAGGTGTGCGGGGGCAGGGGGTGTTCGCGCAGCAGGCGGGCGATGTTCAGCGCGGCGAGTGCGGCGGTCTCGTAGTGCATGGGGGGCAGCTCGCTCTGGAACGGCTCGTTGGTCGCCTCCGCGCGCGCCAGCGGTAGCACCTCCTCCGCCGCCAGCGACACGGCGAAGGCGTTGATGCCGTGAATCGCGCCCTCAATCGCGGCGGCAATCGTGCCCGAGTAGGTCAAATCCCAGCCCAAGTTCGGTCCCGCGTTGATGCCTGACACCACGAGATCGACGCGATGGTTCAGCACGGCGTGCGCGCCCAGCGTCACGCAGTCGGTCGGCGTGCCGTTGGTGGCGTAGGCAACGCTGCCGTCGGGCAGGTGGATGCGGTGTAGGCGCAGCGGCTTGTGCAGCGTAATCGAGTGCCCCGTCGCGCTGCGCGGGCGGTCGGGCGCGACGATAAACACTTCGCCGAGAGGCTCCAGACGCTTCGCCAGCGTCCGAATCCCCTCGGCGTAGACTCCGTCGTCGTTGGTGACCAGGATTCGCATCACTCCGCGCCCTCGCCGACCAGTTTGTCGGGGATGATGCCCAGCCACTTTTTGAGGCGGTAGATGGTCGTGTCGCGGTTCAGTTCGGCGATCGCGCGGGTGAGCGGAATGCCCTTCGGGCAGACCTTGACGCAGTTTTGGGCGTTGCCGCAGCCCGTGATGCCCTCAGGTCCCGACAGCACCTCCAGTCGCTCGTTGGCTAAGGTCGCCCCTGCGTAGTGCAGGTTGAACAGGCGCGCCTGCGCAATCGGCGCGGGACCGATAAACGCCGAATGCTCGCCGTACTGCGGGCACGCCTCCATGCAGCAGCCGCAGGTCATGCACCGCGCGAACGCATAGCGCAACTCGCGCGTCGCATCGTCCACGCGCGGTCCCGGACCCAAGTCGTGGTAGCCGTCCATCGGCACCCACGCCTGCACCTTTTTGAGCGCCTCGAACATCCGCGAGCGGTCTACAATCAGGTCGCGCACAACGGGGAACTTGCTCATCGGCTCCAGAGTCACCTCGAGGGTATCCCCCTTGTGCACGCCCACCTGATCAACCAGTGCGGCGCACGACTGCTGCACGATGCCGTTGACCACCATCGTGCAGGTACCGCACACCTGCTCCAAGCACGCCGCTTCCCACGCAGGGGGCGAGACAGGCTGCCCATTGCTGTCTACAGGGTTGCGCTGAAGCTCCATCAAGCAGGAGATGACATTCATGTTGGGTCGGTAGGGCAGCGTGAACTCTTGCCAATACGGCTTCTGGTTCGGACCGTCCTGCCGACGGATTTTGAGACGGATGGTTCGGATAGAGCCGTTGCCGTTTTTCATAGCGTGTCGCCTCCGAGAATATTATACCTGCTTTGAGGCGCTTGGTGGCTCACGAGATCGCGCAAATCCCACGATTCTCGATAATGCCTGCCTCGCATCGTGGGCAAGTCTGCCCGACAAGCGCAAGCCCCTTAATAGCCACGCCGTCGCACCACCAGCACCGAAGCGGCTCAACGCGCGGGTCAATCCATGTAATCCGTCCGCAAGTGAGACACACATGCTCGCTGGCGTTTCCACTGTGCCGAAGCAGTTGCTCCTTCTCTTCCTGGCTAACAAAACGCCCTTCATGGCGCTCATACTCGTGAACGACTCCCTCGAAGAGGTGGGGATGGTAGATGAACCAGCGCCGTCCACACCAGTCCTGCGCATACGGATTGCCCTCGTCCCAAATTTCTACCGCGTAATCACATCGGTTGCAAGCGAGTTTATAGCAAGCTGCCATGACTTTCCTCCTAACCGCGGTTAGTCTTCTCTTCAGAGGCGGTTCTGTGCAAGACGCCCTGCTGACATTTAGGACAGCGTTTGCCTTCCAGGGCTGTTCCCTGCATGACGATACCGCCGCACCACCAGCATTCTATTTTGTCGCGCGTTGGATCAATCCATGTGATACGCCCACAAGTGAGACAGACCTGCTTCGACGCACTGCCCTGTTTTCGGAGAAGACGCTGACATTCCCAATCGCTTAGGAACCGTCGTTCAGTATACTCTATTTCCAAAATAACTTGCCACGCAGGTTGCGTAGGCGCGTAGTACCAGCGCTTTCCACGCCAATCCAACAGGTACGGGTGGTCTCCATTCCATACCTGCACTGTGAGAGCGCACTGCTCGCAGTAGAATCGAACCCTTCTATTTGCTTGCATCGCGGTTGTTGTTAGACACCGATTTGCTGCTGCAGCCAGGACGGCAAGAGGATAATGAACATAAACACCGCCCCCCAGATGCATATTCCCAGAACCGACAGTATAACGGC
>AFSR01000252.1_pt1 | contig 23959 bp, 24 predicted proteins | sample 296848 | NCBI WGS metagenome assembly AFSR01 (sample SAMN02954305, study PRJNA68063) | hot springs metagenome | biome: terrestrial; feature: Mushroom and Octopus hot springs; material: microbial mat core samples; isolation source: Yellowstone National Park Mushroom and Octopus hot springs ...
GCGCCCGCCCTGTAGCCACCAGAACCATCCCCAAGATCAGGCAGGAGCTGCACGCGGAAAAAATTAGCAAAAGCGTTGGCGCAAGGTGTTGCAGGCCAAACTTAAAGGCGCTGGCCGCCGTGGCCCAGCCCAAGATAGCTGCCGCCAGGTAGGCATAAGCCCGCCAGGGATCCCTGCCCATCAAAAGCGGTCCAGATCCCTGTCGTCCGCCTTTGGCCTAGCTCCGGTGGAAAGGCCCAGCCGCGGCGCCACCACCCAAACGTAGAGCAGATAGCCCAGCCCCGCCACCACCGTCCACTTGAGAACGGTGCCGAAAACCCGGAAGATCAGCCCCACCAGCAGGATACAGCCCAAAATGGCCAAAACCGTCAGCAGCGGACGCCCCCACGTCTCAGCCCAAGCGCGAATGGCATTTCTCCCCTGAGACGAGCTCAGCTCCCCAGAGGCCCCAGTTGCCTGCTCCAGTTCAAGCTCAAGCTGTCTTAGCCGTTCTTGTTCTGAGAAAGAAAGATCCGACATAGAGAGCAGTCTCCAGAATCGGTGTCATCTCCATCTTACGAGCTGCTCCCGAAGATGGGCAGACTAAGCCCGCGCCGAAGGGATCTCCTGAACCATAGCCCGGAACAGATCCAGAGCCGGCCCAGGGCGACGGTTAGGACGCGGAGCCGGGATCTCGTTGGGCACAAACGGCTTCTCAACCACCACCTTGGGCTTGGCAGGCGTAGCCGTTGCCGCAGGGCTAGAGGACTGGGTTGGAGCGGATTGGGCAGGCGCCGGACGAAAAGGGCCGGTAACAAAATCCACGAGGCCGCCGAAGAGAATGCCAAAGAAGGAAAAAAGACCGCCGAACAGCTTTTTGAGGATGCCCATATAAGAGTTTGCCGATGTCGTAAAGTTCTGCAACTGGCCATTCATTATTGTTAAGAACGGGCAGCTTGGCTATAGGTAGATATGCTTTTTTCGACTCAGGGATCCCATACCTGCCTGCCGGTGGCATCAAACCGCCGCAGCGGCAGGGCCAACTCCAGCTCCTGCAGCTCCAGCGGCTCCGAGAAGCGCCGGCTGCGCCCCAGCTCAAAGCCATCCGCTGCCGCCGGATTCACCGCGTAGCCGATATCCGCCATGGCTCCCACCGTGAGGATGCTCAAGGGGTTGGGCACCCCCCGGTCGAGGCGGCTGGTCATCAGCTCGCGGCCCAAGACGCTCTCCCGCCAATGGGCATCGCGGGATCCCTCCCCAAACTGATTCTCTAAAGGAACAGAAGGGGCGTTCCCCCCCAATGTGATAAAAGCGTCAACTGCCCGCGGGCCGATAAAGCGGGGGTCATAGCCCGGCGGCGTCGGCTGATCCCGCCTCACCAACCCTACCGTCAGCCCCTTGGGATCCCAGACGCTGGGCAAAAAGCCAAGCGCATGGCCCAACTCGTGCAGGGCAGTAATGGGCAGATCCCCCCGCTCTTCCAAAGCCGAGAGGTTTTGGCTGTTGAAGAGCACAATTGAATAGAACGGCAAGCCATTCGAGGCCCGCACAAAGCAAGGAGCCGCCCCCCCCAAAACCCGCTCGTTGCCTAGGTCTCTCGCCCTCACCTCTACCAACAGATCGTCAATGGGGAAATTGAGCGGCGTGCTGGGAAATCCCCGATTGCATGCGTCGGCCTGAATAGAGGTGGGGGGCAAATCTGGCTGGTCCCCGACAATGATCTGCTGCCATCTCAAGGCCGCGCTGCGGACAATGGCTTGCTGACTGGGAGTGAGGCTGTTGTCGGGAAAGCGAAGGTCGATCGTGAACTGGGGAACAGAGGTAGGCGTCAGCGAAGGCAGAACAGTCGGGGTAGGGGTGAGGACGACAGCTGGAGTAGAGGTGGGAACGATGGTTGGAATGGGAGTAGGAATGACACTTACCGAAGAGGAACCACCACTTCCCCCGCAAGCCTTGAGCGCCAGCAGCAAGAGCATCGCCACCAGGGATCCGATCGGGCGCAAGCTCCACGTTCTGCCGCCAAGCTTCCGAAAATCCTTCACACTGCCTCCCAACCCAAAAGCCCCACAGCCCAGACAGATCATACCGGTTGCCTCCATTTGCCGAGCAGGATTGGCCCTGGGCTCTGCCACCCATACCCATTCTCAATGGGCGATGTCTAGGAGGCTGGGGAAACCTCTGTGGATCCTCATGAACAAAAACTGGGGCCTGAATGACACAGCAAGGATAGCTTGGTAGCCCCGTATTTTAGTGCGGCGAGGAAAAGCCCGTAAGCAAGTTGCTCGCCAATGGTGTGATTGTTGATGAGGCGTGCCCTTCCTAGGCAAGCACCCAAAACGGTGAAAAACCCGAGTAGGGGCAAGCGCCCAGGAGATGTCTCAGCTAACTTGCTAAGTAGGCAGAACTTTGGGGCTTTGCCCCAAGGAACTGTCTAGAAGCGTCTTGACAGCCCCCTTGCGAGTCCGTTCCTGGACTGCGTAAGAATCCCCTGCCTTTAGGCAGTGGGAGTGTGAATAATAACAGTCACCTCAAGAGTGAGCGAAGATGGGCCTGGCGGCACGTTTTTTTGAGCCCTTTCAATCCAGCAGGTCGGAAGAACCGTCTTCCTCTTCTAGGCTCCAACCCGCCCCCAAAGCGTCCGCTGCTGCCGCCCGCAACGCCTGAGTGTCCGCCCACAACTGCGCAGGATCCGATAGCGGATCCGACAAAGGCACCAAACGCAAGATGCGGCTCTCTTGAACCAGATCGATCACCACACTGGGCCGTTCCCCCTCCAGGCCTGCCACCTCCGAGGGGGAGGGATCCCGCAAGCAGGCGTAGTCAAAGCTGTTTAGGTTGAGATAAAGGCTGCGATTGGCCACCAAGGTAGCCGCCGTTGCATCCTGAAACACCTCCATCACATAGCCCTCCCCCTGCTTTCGTACCCGACCATCGACAATATCGAAGTAGCGAACCCGCCCCAGATCCGCCAGAAGACGGTAAATATCCCGCTTATTAACCAAAATTCCGCTATCTACGATACAGGGGGCACAAGGACGAGTGTCTGTCATGGAGCAGTCGGTCTTGGGGAGCAAGCGGATCGACAACAGGCAAGAAGCAATTAGAAGTAATGCTCAACAACAGCTAGCAACCATCGCAAATCCTCTAGAAAATAGCAACCCCCCACAAGTCTAAGACTTGGGCAAACAAAACCAGAGAACCTCAGGCAATCAAGACGAGAAAAAGTCAACAGCCCTACAAACTTAAGCCATTGCAGTACAGCCCTTTGCTTTGCTCCAAAAAGCCTCTAGCCTGCTTCTCGGAAAGGCTCAGTTCTGGCCTCCCTCGAATGTACCACAGCTTTCCAAAAAGGGGCACCGATCCCTCCCAGGTAAAGGACAAGGGAAACTGGTCAATAGCCAGCAGATTTTCATCTGTATATTGTGGGAAAATAGGTGATTAAAGGGTTTGAGACACTAGATATTGTAGGTAAGGGTGAGGACGGGCCATCGCGACCGAACCTCTGCCCTAGGATGGATCTTGGCTACCCTTTTGATTTACTTGTCCAGATCGTCTGTCATCGATGACGAAAGCTTGCCAACAGCCTGTTGGGCCGCACCACCCACCGCTTGACCAACTTGGGGGCCGAGAGGGGTAGCCTCAGTTAGACGAGTTCTGCTTAGAACATCCAAGAGGCTCTATTAGGTTTAAAGTGAGGAGTAACCCGACAAAGAGTGAGGCTCGACCATGACGCTGGCTCAGGAGGCAACCGCCCAAATCCCCGCCTTTTGCGAAGGGATCCGCTACTTTGGCGATCCCTGGCCGGAATTCGACCGCCTGGGTCAGGAGCCTGCAGTGGATGCTGCCACCGGCAAGCTGCGGGATCCGGGCAGTCGCATGGCCGCCTACCAAACCCTGCTCTATGCCGATGCGCTGCGCTATCTCACGCTGCAGATGACCGCCAGCAAAGCCTCGGGCCACCCGGGCGGCTTTGCCAGCCAAGCGGAAGCCTACGCCGCTTTGGTGTACTTGGGCCAAAAGAACATCCCTACCGAAGTGGGCCACCACGCGCCCGGATTCTATGCCGCCATGTTCTTGGATGGATCGCTGGCGGAGATGGGCATCCACACCGTCTCCGACCTGCAGGCCCGCTTTCGGGAACGAGAAGGGCTGCTGGGGCACCTGTCGGGCTACATCCCCGGCCTGCTGGCGCCAGCAGGGCCGCTGGGGCAGGGGCAGCACTTTGCTATGGCCGCCGCTCTGCTTTACCCAGACCGTCTCTTCCCCGTCACCATCGGCGATGGGGGCCTGGGGGAGCCCTACGTGATGAGCTCCATGATCCACTTTCACACCGCCTTCCCGCAGCGCACCAACTTCCTGCCGGTGCTGGTCTGGAACGGCTACAGCCAAGAGCACCACAGCATGATCTCTACCTTCACCAACGCTCAGATGGCCGAGTACTGGCGGGGCAACGGCTTTGAGGAAGTGGTGCTGGTGGATGCCAAAGACTTCGACGATGCCCAACAGCCTGGCCCCTACGTGGATAGCACCCAATTTTCCCTGGAAGCCCGTCTGGCCTTTGTCCAAAGAGTGCTGGTAGAGATGGAACGGGCCATCCAGTGCGCTCTAGGCGGCCACCTGACGGTTTTCATCCTCAAACAACTGAAGGGGGCAGGCGTGCACGCCAAGGGATCCAAATCCCACAACCTCTATGCCCACCACACCTTGGATCACCCCGACATCGTGGCCGCTCTGCAGGCACGGGCCCTGCACCCAGCCGCTTGGGCTCTGGTGCGCCAAAACTGTGAACGGGCTGCTGGCGGGCCGGCAGCCAAGGTGGTGGTAACCGAATTCGTCCGCCCTCTGCCGCCCTTGGGATCCCTCAACTTAACCGAGTTCCCCCTCGGCGATAAGCAAGTTTCCACCACTGCCATCGGCGCCTTGGTGCTACAGGTGGGGCAGAAAGACCCTGACTTTCTGGTGGCCAACGCTGACGGCAATGAGGCCTCTGGCCTTGCCAATGTCAACCAGGGCCTGAAAGTCATCCACCCCACGGCGGATCCCCTCTACAACCAACAGCCCCAAGGGCGGGTCTACGAACCCCTGAGCGAAGATGCTTGTGCCGGCCTGACGGCAGGCCTGGCGCTCTTTGGCGGGCGCTCCCTGTGGTGTTCTTACGAATCCTTTGCCGTCAACGGCCTGCCCATCTGGCAGACGGTGACCCAGGCGATGGCCGAGCTGCGCCGCCCCACCCCTTCCGCCATTGCTCTCTACACCGCCGGAGCCCTGGAACAAGGCCGCAACGGCTGGACCCACCAGCGCCCGGAAATTGAAGCCTACCTAGCGGCCATGATGCGCAACGGCAACATCTTCCCCCTCTTTCCCCCCGACGCCAACTGCGCCCAAGCCGCCTACGAGTGGGCCTTGTCTACCTACAACAAAGGGATCCCGATCTTGGCCAGCAAAACCCCCTTGCCCATCCGCACCACCCTGGAACAGGCTCGCCAAGCAGTAGAGCAGGGCTGCACCGTGCTGCAGGAAGTGCCCGGATCCCGCACAGTGATCTTTGCCGTGGTGGGGGATATGATCCTCCTGCCGGTGTTTGCCGCGGCTGAGCAGCTCCAAGCCCAGGGGATCGGCAGCAAAATTGTTTCCGTGGTCAACCCCCGCCGTCTCTATCGCCCCGGCGATATAGCCTGGTCTACCTGTGCCCAACCCGATGGGGAGTTCATGTCTGACCAGGAGTTTGCTGCCTGGTTTGCCGGCGAAGCCCTTATCGGCGTGACCGGCGGATCCAGCCTGATGTTGGAGCCCCTGTTGCTGCGCTACACTGGCCCGCGCGACCTCTTTGCCTGGAAACGCGGCGAAACCACCGCCACCCCTACTGAACTCATGGACTACAACGGCCTGACAGCCCAGGCGCTGGCAGAGAGGGCAAAGCAATTGCTAGGCTAAGGGCGAGCTTTTAGCTTGGTTAGCATTGTCCACCTTATTTTTTCCTATGACTGAGGCTAGCTATCTCCGAGAGAAGCTTGAGAGTATATCTCCCACCGAGAGGGTAGAGCGAGTTGTTGTCCAACACTTTGCTGTTCCCCTCCTGCATGCGCTTGGCTTTCACGACTTGGAAATTAGATATGAATTCGAGACAGGTTGTGGCCAGGTCGACCTCGCCGCAAGAAAGAACGAAGATCCTGAAGATACTTTCTTTAACTCCCAAAGGAACCCCTACTTGCTTTTGGAGGCAAAATCCAGAGTAGTCAACCTCAAAGAAGGATCTTGCTATAGGGATACAGTTTGTCAAATAGAAAGCTACCTGCTCGGCGAGAACTGCAAATCTGCAAAATGGGGAATTATCACCAATGCAAATAACATCCAGCTCTGGAGGAGGCACGGAAAAGTTGTTCACCCTGCTACAGCAAACCTTGATATTAGCTCAAATAACATTGAGGGCATAGTTCGCAACTTGCGAGACAAGATAGAAAACTACGAGCGGGCTTTGACTATCTGCGTGTATAACAATAAAGGGGGCGTAGGCAAAACAACGACGGTCATTAACCTTGCGGCAACACTAGCAGCCAAGAGAAAAAAGGTCTTAGTTGTTGACTTTGATTCCCAAGGAGATCTGACAAGAAACTTGGGAGTTACTCCTGGAAAAATTACACTGACGCAGTGCTTAAAGGATCCCAAAATAGATGTTCATTCCGTTGTCCAAACATACAGACTCAAGACAGTTAGACAAGGCAAACAGAGTATAGTTTCCATCTTTGACATCATCCCAAGAGACCCTGAACTGGAAACGTTAACTGATAGCCAGGCGGTAGCATATATCCAGAAGGGAACTCGGCGCCTTCGAGATCTCATTGCTCCTCTTCGCAATGAGTATGATTACATCCTAATTGACTGCCCAACTCAATGGCTTTACTTCAGCCAGAGTGGTGTTTTTGCTGCCGATGTTATTTTGATACCTACCCGCCCCGACGATCTGTCTTCCCTGAATAATGCTGCTAGAGTAATCACCAGCTTTGTTCCAGAAACTGCTAGGTCACGACAGGATGGTGGCCCCAGGACTTTGCCTATCTTTTTCAACGGCGTCTCTTCGGGAAGTGAATACACTATTAAACTAGCTAACGAAGAGATAGAGAAGCTTATCAACCAGGAGAAAAGTGTAGATCTACTTCCATATTTCTGGCCGCATTTTAAGAAAGGTAATGAAAACAAAAGCATTTTTAGGATACCTGACTATGCAGTGATATCCTCTGCAAAGCTTTGATCGAATTCCTGCCGTCTTTAAGGACAGGAGAGTTTTAGAATACTACCAGAGTCTTGCCCGTGAGTACTTTATCGATGAGTGAGTTTTCAGATCTAGGTAGGTTGGTTAACTTACCCCTTGAGAGCATTACGCCCGCCGATGGGTTTTCTGCTCCCTCCTTCCTTGTTGCCGCAGCCGCAGATCAGCTAAGGGCGACAGGAGGACACAACTGGGTTCCTCTGCTGGTGGTCGAGGCTGGCGACTATCAGTACAAGGCCATTGGTAACCATTTTGTCTATGCAGTTGCTCAAGAGGCGGGGCTGGAGAGGCTATGGTGTATCGTTGTCGATCCCGACCCAGAGCAGGTTAAGCAGGCCCAGATCCTCACCAGAGAAATTGTTCCAAAGGTGAATCTGACAGAGGCCCCGAGAGAAACTATCTTGGCCGCGTTGAGATACCTGGCCGAGCAGCCCGGCACCCCCCTTAAGGGAGTTGATATAACCATTGCAGCCGCGCGAATTGCGGAGGCAGATAGGAGCTGGTGGCAGGACTTAACCCCCATAACCAAGCTGGGGTGCAAAATTACACGAGGCAAAAAGTTGGAGGCCCTGAAAGAAGTATTTTTTCTAGCTCCTACAGCGCCACCTCCTAGCCAGAAGAAGTCGTCTAAAAAATCCACAGCATCTGCCAGGGCCAAGAAAACAAGCGCAACTCGCTCTCGGAAAAAGAAAGAGGGCTAGAAGGGCGGCAGAGCAAGACCAGCTTTACTCTTCTCTTAGTACCGCTGTTCTCCTACCCAAAGGCCCACCAGCGCTGCTTGGCCCCAGGGATCCACCTTCACCTCTGCTCGCAGTGTTTCTGGATTGCGGCGGATCTCTAGTTCCAGAACATCTCCCAGCGCTTCCGAAATGAAAAACTCTTCGATCCCAAACCTAAGCTGCCACCCATCGAACCACCCTTGCAGGGCGACCTCCGCAGGCTGCAGCTCCTTGGGTCGGTCGCGGCTGATGCCGATGGCCTGCCAGGGTTGAGCGGGATCCCCGGCAGGAGGGGCCAAGCGCAGGTAGAGGATCCCTGGCTTAGCGAGCTCAGGGGACCAGCCGGGCAGTTTCTCTAGGGTGGAAAGCTGGGCAACGGTGTAGCTCAAAGCTACGTAGCGGCCCCGCAAGGGGTCATAGGGATCCAGAGGAGCAATCTGCAAGTAGATCGGGGAGCCAGTGGCAAGGGTAAGCGCCTTCCGAGCTGGCACCAGCCCAACCAGGCCCACCTGCAGCACCAGGGCCAGCCAAAACAGGGATCCCTTAAGAAAAGGAGGCGACATTGCCAGCCGACGAGAGCAACTTCCTGCACAAAGATGCTATCCTAGTTAAGCATCTTCCCGGCTCAGTAGCTCAGCGGTAGAGCAGGGGACTCATAAGCCCTGGGTCGCGTGTTCAAATCACGCCTGAGCCATCCTTCCTAAGGCTCTGGTTACAGCTTGTGGAGGACAGTTAAGCTGGAGCTCCGGCTTTTGCTCTCAGGTTGCAAGAGGCGGCACTTCCAAGGGCGAGCAAAGCCCCTTGAGCTATTCCGATCCCGGATAAAAGCCGAGATCCATTACCTGCTCAAGCGTGTAGGGACACTCGGCGGGCAGATCCTCTTCCGAGAGCGGCGTTTCTTTCACCACCAACAGGATCCCGTCTTGGTAAGCCTCTGGCAGAGCTGCCAAAAGCTCAGGCTTTAGGCTAGGACTCTCTTTGAGCAATTGCTGGATTTGGCGACGTTGTTCGCTAATAGTTGCCCGCCAACTTTTGCCGCGAAGCTGGAGCTGGAACTGCCCCTTGAGGAGGTGTCCCGGCAGGATCCCCAAGCGATTGACCAATTCGCGGCGCTCTTGCCTGCCCAAAGCCTCGATTTCCTCTGCCAGATGGCCCGCTCGCTCCGAGAGGCAGGGTTTCGCTTTGAGCAGTTGGAACAATTCTACATGCCTAGCCAACCAAAGTGGGTCGGCTACACCTACTGGGGTATAGCCTCCCCTGAGCCGGAGGGGGGATCCCAGGCGGGTTAGCCGCTTCTAAAGCCCGACCTTGCCTTTCTCAGGGCTAGTCACAGAACTGCAGCCGGGATTGCGGCTGTCGCATGGCCGGATCCAGCTCGCAGATCAGCTCGAAGTTGATCACCCGCCAGCGCTGCGGCGAGCCACCGGCTCCTTCAGGAAGCTGGGAGCTGAAGCTAACCGGCAGGCCGTAGAGGCGGGGTGGGCCGGGGCGCCGCTGGGATCCCTGCTCCAGGTAGGGGGTGAGCAAAGAGCGGTAGCGCTCGGCCACGATCACCTGCGTGGCCCGCATCCCCTGCATGCGCAGGCGATCCAGCTCTTCGTGAATCTCGAAGCGGATCCCATCGGCATGGGTGTGCTGGCGGTACCAGCGGCCTTCCCAGAGGCGCCAACGCCGCCCTGATTGCAGGTGAACCAGCTCCTCTTGCTCGGGATCTGCCTCAAAGGCGCCGTGGCGATGGCAGAGGTAGGTATCGGTCAGGGTAAGGGCCGCAATCGTCTGCCGACAGTGGGGGCATTGAATGCTGGGGCCAAAGATGGGATAGGAGAAAGCAACGGTCATAGGAAACCCCACAGAATGCGGCTGGGTGTCTGGGCAAATCCGCGGCTGTCCACATTAATTATAGGTGTGGCCTTTTGCAGATCTGGCTCACGCGGATCCCTCTGGCCAAATCCGACAAAGTATTCTAAGATCATAGCCAGGGAAAAGCCTGCCCAAAGCCCCCCGCGACGGCAGGTAGATTCCCAAGGATCTCCGCAATGATAACGGGGAGTGGGTAGCGCCCACTTCTTTGCTTTTTTAGGGGGAAGATGCCCCCGCTGCCGGCTCCAGCTTCGCTGGGCTGGGATCTGGCCGTTACACCGAGTTGGCGATGAGTTGGCTATGGTTCACCCTCTGATCCCGCAGTTGGAGAGTCTGGCCCGTCCCTTGGCCGCTCGACTGGGGTACGAGTTGGTACAGATGGTTTTTCACACCAACCAGTATCCGCCGGTGCTGCGGGTGGATATCCGTCCGCTGGATCCGGAGCAGGAAACCAGCCACGCCGATTGCGAAGCTATGAGCCAGGCCTTGGAAGTGGAGCTGGATCGAGTGGATCTGATCCCCGGCCATTATGTGCTGGAGGTCTCCAGCCCCGGCATCAGCAACCTCCTCATCAGCGACCGCGACTTTGTGGTTTTCAAAGGGTTTGCGGTGGAGGTGACGGTGGATCCCCCCTACAAGGGCAAAGCTGTCTGGTCAGGGCATCTGCTGGGTCGGGATGAGGAGAAAGTTGCCCTATCCCTCAAGGGACGGCGCGTGCAGTTGCCCCGCGCCTCGGTGCAGCGGGTTGTCCTCTCAGAGGCGGAAACCGAGTAGAGGAATGGGGATAGAGAGGACGTTCGAGCGCGAAGTGTGTTGCCCTGTCTTCGCGTCGGAGCTGCCTGCTGTGCGGCGATGCATTTCCCGTCAGGATTGCGGAGCAACAGTGATAGCAGTTTCATCCCAGCTTAAGTTGCATTAGGAGGACAACAGCTTATGTCGATGGTGCCTCTGCCCGGTTTGGCAGAAATGGTGGAGATGATCTCGCGGGAGCGCAACTTGCCCCGCCATGCGGTCACCAACGCCTTGCGGGAGGCGCTGCTCAAGGGCTACGAACGCTACCGCAAAACCATTCAGCGAGATGTCGTCTTTGAAGAAGACCACTTCCGCAACTTCGATGTGGAGCTGGATGTGGAGGCAGGGGGCTTTCGCATTTTGGCCACCAAAACCATTGTCGAGGAGGTACGGGATCCAGATCACGAGATCTCCCTGTACGACGTGCAGCAGGACTACCCGGAAGCCGAAGTTGGCTGGGAAGTAACCAATGACGTCACTCCCCAACAGGCGGAGTTTGGCCGCATGGCGGCCATCCAAACCAAGCAGGTGCTGGCCCAGAAGTTGCGTGACCAGCAGCGCCGCCTGATTCAAGAAGAGTTCCGCGACCTGGAAAATACCGTGTTGCAGGCACGGGTGCTGCGCACGGAGCGGCAGACGGTGATCATGGCGGTATCCAGCGGTTTTGGGCAGCCGGAGGTGGAAGCCGAACTGCCCAAGAAGGAGCAGTTGGCCAGCGATCGCTACACCCCCAACGCGGTGATGAAGGTCTACCTCAAAAAGGTATACGAGGGATCCCGGCGGGGGCCGCAGCTTTTGGTTTCTCGGGCCGACGCCGGCTTGGTGGTGAACCTGTTCGCCAACGAGGTGCCGGAGATCGAAGAGGACATTGTGCGCATCGTGGCGGTGGCGCGGGAGGCCAACCCGCCTTCCCGCAACGTGGGGCCGCGCACCAAGATTGCCGTCGATACCGTGGAGCGGGACGTGGATCCGGTGGGGGCCTGTATTGGGGCAAGGGGATCCCGGATTCAGGCGGTGGTGGCAGAGCTGCGCAACGAGAAGATCGACGTCATCCGCTGGTCGCCGGATCCGGCCACCTACATCGCCAACGCCCTCAGCCCGGCCAAGGTGGTGGAGGTGCGGTTGGTGGATCCGGAGATCCAACAGGCCCATGTGCTGGTGACCAGCGACCAGCTCAGCCTGGCCATCGGCAAAGAGGGGCAAAATGTGCGCCTGGCCGCTCGCCTCACTGGCTGGAAAATTGACATCAAGGAAGTGGAGAGCTACCGGGCAGCGCTGGAGGAGGCGCAAGCGCAGGGGCTGCCGTATCCCTTCATCACGCCGGCGGCTTTGGAGCGCTTCCGGCGGCGGGAAGAGCGAGCCGCTTTGGGGCTGGACGAGGAGTACCCAGAGAAGCTTCGCCTAGAGGAGGAGCTGGAAGAGGACGATAGGCTGGAGGAAGACTGGGTCGAGGAAGACGAGGACTTCGACTACGACGCCGAGTTCGACATCGCCCAGCCCAAGGCCTAGAGCCGAGGGGCCTCGGCAGTCGGTAAACTGAGGTAAAGACCCTTTCCGCCTGCCCTTGAACTCCTCCCAGCCGATCATCCTTGGTATATCGGGCGCCTCCGGGATGCTCTACGCCGTGCGCGCCCTACACGTTCTGCTCAGCCTGGATTACCGCGTCGAGGTGGTGGCCTCCAAAGCGGCCTATCAGGTGTGGCAAGGGGAGCAAGGGGTGCCGTTGCCGGCAGATCCCCAGCGGCAGGCCCAGTTTTGGCGGCAGCAGGCCGAAAGCGAGGGCGGATCCTTGGTCTGCCACCGCTGGCAAGATGTGGGGGCAACCATTGCCAGCGGCTCCTACCGCACGCAGGGGATGTTGGTGATCCCATGCAGCATGGGCACGGTAGCCAAGTTGGCCGCTGGGCTGAGCTCTGACCTGCTGGAGCGGGCGGCTGACGTGCAGCTCAAAGAAGGCCGCCGCCTGGTCATCGTGCCGCGGGAAACCCCCTTCAGCCTCATTCACCTGCGCAACCTGACCATCCTGGCAGAGGCAGGGGCGCGCATCGTCCCGGCCATTCCGGCCTGGTACCACCAGCCGCGTACCCTCTTGGACTTGGTGGACTTTGTGGTGGTGAAGGCCCTGGATCAGTTTGGCATCGACAGCGACCTCATCCAGCGCTGGCAGGGGATGCGTCAGCGTCAGATCCTCAAGCTGCCCCCCGAGGACTAAAGGGATCCCTTGGCCCTCATCCCTAGCCGCTTTCCCAACCGGAGAGGGAGGTTCCCACCTAGCGCGATCATTCATTCATACATAAGGTTTCACCGCTAGCAGGGAGGGCACTGCTGAACCTGGGCAGGGGAACTGGCTGGACTAGCCAGCCGCGGGATTCTTGCGAAGGTGGGTGGACAAGTTAGGGCAAGTCTCCAGGCTAGCTGCCCACTCACTAATGAGGGTGTTGACCCAGTGGGGCAGCTCGTCGTGAGCGCAGTGGCCCACCCCTGGCAGCTTCACCAACGTAAGAGCCGGCTGCCAGCGCTTAAACTGATCCGCCAAAAAGCTGGGCACCGCCGGATCTTCCTGGCCCCAGAGGAGGAGAATGGGCATCTTGAGCGTGGGCAACAGGCGCTTGGGACTGTCGAAGCGGCGGCAGAGAATGGCCCTCAGGCTATCCAAAAACACGTGGGCTGCCCCCGGCTCAAAGGCCGGCCTCTGGAAGATCTGCACCAGCTCCTCGTCCACCTGCTCGTCCCGCTTGTAGACATTTTTGATCCAGGCCCGCAGCACCTCGGTTTGTCGCAGCCAGTTAAACAAATGAGGATAGGTGAGCGGGCAGCCCAAAACAGCCAGGATCCCTTCGCAAAGGGCCTGCACCAACACATCCCAAGGAGGGGACAATTCTTCGGGGTGAGGCCCATCGGCACAACTGATCAAGCACAAACCCTTCACCATCTGGGGATAGCGGGCAGCCACAATCACCCCCACCAGGCCCCCAATGGAATGGCCTACCAGGAGGCTGGGCTGCTGGATGTGGGTTCGCCAAAACTCGTACACCTGCTCGACCCACAGATCGACGCTGTAGGCGATCTCCGGCTTGGCACTCTCGCCAAATCCCAGCAGGTCGAGAGCATAGACGGAGCGCTGGGATCCCAGAGGAACAATGTTGTGGCGCCAATGGCCCACCGAGGCCCCAAAGCCATGGATCAAGATGGCCGGAGCCGCCGTCAAGTTCACCTGGCCGCTGGCGGTTTGGGCGCGACTGGGGGTGTAGGTGAAATGAATAGGCCAGCCGCGCCAGAGCCAGGTTTGGGAATGACCATAGCGAGGAAGCCCTGAGACGGGATCCCTGCTGCCGACCGAAGAGGGGGGCGTCGCAAGGGAGGGGAAACCTGCCCCGCCGACAGCAGCAGAGGGAGAAGAAGAAGGAGGGTTATGTTCAGGCAAGGGAGGATTGACACTCCCACCGCCTAAAGGCGGGGGATTCTTACGCAGTCCACAAAAGAACCCATAACGGCGTTGTCAAAGCGCCTCTAGACAGTTCCTTAAGGCAAAGCCCCAAGGTTCTGCTTACTTCTCGCTCCAGAGGATTTGTTGCTGCTCGGGTTTTTCACCGTAGTTAGCGTTTTCCCCTGGTCTGGCTAGGATTATAGCAGTTAGCAACTAAAGTCGCTAGCGGGCTTTTCCGCCCCGCACTAAAGTGCGGGGCTACCAAGCTATCCTTTTGTATGTGACAACAGCAGGCCCACCTCCATCAGGATAGACCGATCTTAGCGGTTGCTGGAGGGCGTCTAGAGTGGACTGGAGGGGCGTTTCTCTCAGATAACCCTCTTGAGCGGCTTTTTCTGGACATTCCCCACCCCTTTTTCCAAACAAAACCGCTTGCGTCAACAGGATGGAGAAAACCCTCCTGCCAGATGTGGCTCTGCCTACCGATCCCATGATGGATGAAACAGCTTGGATAGACCCCATTACAGCGGCCAGCTTCCGCCAGATTGACCAAGAGATCGGCCCCCACCCCTGGCAAGGGATCCCCTATGAGATCGTGCGCCGCGCCATCCACGCCACCGCTGACTTCGAGCTGCGGGATCGCTTTGTGTTCAGCCCCACGGCAGTTGAGGCGGGACTGGCGGCCCTGCGGCAACGACGGCCGCTGGTGGTGGATGTGCGGATGGTGGCCGCCGGGATCCAAGCTGGCCTCGCGGCGCAGGGGATCCCGCTCCATTGCGCTTTGGACTGGGCAGAAGAGCCTCTTGAAGCCGGGCAAACGCGCACGGCCCAGGGGATGGTCAAGGTAGCCCGGCGCTACCCGGAAGCGATCTTTGTCGTCGGCAACGCGCCCACGGCGCTGCTGGCGCTGGTGGAAGAGATGCGGGCCCAGCGGATCCGGCCCAGCCTGGTGATCGGGGTGCCAGTGGGCTTTGTGGCAGTGGAAGAGGCCAAACGGGCGCTAGCGCAAACGGATGTCCCCCAGATTCGGGTGGAGGGCCGCAAAGGCGGATCCCCGGTGGCCGCTGCCATCGTCAATGCCCTACTGCTGGCCGCCCGCCGGGATCCCATCCCCAACTGACTAGAATTGGAACGACATCTTCAGACCTTTCCCATGACCCCCGAACAAGAGGAGTGGCTGATCCGCAACCTTCAGCTTCAACAAGAACAGCTTCAAGAGATCCGAGCCGAACAGCAGAGAGCTGCCGAGCGGTTTGAGGCCCAGATGACGGAGATGCGGCAGGCCTTTGCCGCCCAAATTGCCGAGATCCGAGCCGAGCAGCAGCGGGCCGCCGAGCGTTTCTCCGCCGAGATCGCCGAGATCCGAACTGAGCAGCAGCGGGCTGCCGAGCGCTTTGAGGCTCAGATGACGGAGATGCGGCAGGCCTTTGCCGCCCAAATTGCCGAGATCCGGGCCGAGCAGCAGCGGGCCGCCGAGCGTTTCTCCGCCGAGATCGCCGAACTCCGGGCTGAGCGGCAACAAGCTGCCGAGCGGTTTGAGGCTCAGATGACGGAGATGCGGCAGGCCTTTGCCGCCCAAATTGCCGAGATCCGGGCCGAGCAGCAGCGGGCCGCCGAGCGTTTCTCCGCCGAGATCGCCGAACTCCGGGCTGAGCGGCAACAAGCTGCCGAGCGGTTTGAGGCTCAGATGACGGAGATGCGGCAGGCCTTTGCAGCCCAAATTGCCGAGATCCGGGCCGAGCAGCAGCGGGCTGCCGAGCGCTTTGAGGTCCAGATGGCCGCAATGCGAGCCGAGCGGCAGGCCATCGAAGCCCAGCTCCAGACCGAAATCCAGGAGATCCGGACGCTGATTCAGCACAACCAGGAGCGGATTCGCCAGAACGAAGAGCGGGGAGATGAGCTGGAGAGGGCCATCCAGGAATCCCGCCGCGATATGCAGGCCGGCTTTGCCGAGCTGAGGGAGACGCAAGCCCTGATGATGGAGCAATTCCGGGAGCGGGATGGCCGCCTGATCGAGGCTCATCTGGGCTTTATTCGGGAAATGCGGGAGATGCAGCGGGAAGTGGCGGAGTTGCGCCTGGATTTTCTCAACCACATGCGCCAGTACCACCCGCCTGTCGAACGCTAGATGGCTACGACAACATCTGGCCGATCACCTCAGCTTGCGGTTATAGGGGTAGCAGCAGATGGCTCGGTGGCCTCTTGGGCGATTCCCCCCCTCTCCCAAGCGCAAACCTTGGCCGGGCCCTCCAGCTTGCTGCAGCACTTTGCTGACCATCCGGCCCGCCAGATCCGGCTTACTGGACCAGTGGAAAGTTGGATCCCGCTTTTGCAAAAGGAGCTGGCGCAGGGATCCCTGGTTTTGTTGGCCAGCGGGGATCCGCTGTTTTTTGGGATTGGGCGCCTGTTAACGCAGTACTTCCCGGCGGAGCAACTGGCCTTTTATCCCCAAGTCAGCTCAGTGCAGTTGGCCCTCAACCGCCTGCAGATCCCCTGGCAGGAGGCCACCATCCTCAGCCTGCACGGGCGGGGGGTGGAGCGGTTGCAAGACGCCCTTAGGCAGGGATCCCCTCTTATTGTGGCCCTGACCGATCCGGAGCACACCCCGGCGGCGGTGGCCCAGTTTATCGCCGACCTGCGGCTGCCGGTGCGCTACCAGGGCTGGGTGTGCAGCCAACTGGGATCCCCCCACGAGCAGATCCTGCCCCTGCAAGAAGGGGAGAAATCTGCCTTCCCCAGCCCCAACTTGGTGGTGTTGCGGCGCGTTGAGCCGGAACCGGATCCCCGCCGCTGGCCTTTGGTGGGGATCCCGGACGACCAGTTCCACACCTTTCCCGACCAGCCCGGCCTGATCACCAAGCAGCCCATCCGACTGCTCACGCTGGGGGCGCTGCAACTGCCGCGGCAGGGAGTGGTGTGGGATATCGGGGCCGGCACCGGTTCCGTAGCCGTGGAGATCGCCCGCCTCTCCCCCCAGCTCCAGGTCTATGCCATCGAGCGCAACGCCACAGGCATTTGTCTTATCCGGCGCAACCGCCAACGCTTCGATCTGGAAAACCTGCACGTGATCCCGGGGACAGCGCCCCGGGTGCTGGCCGACCTGCCGGATCCGGAGCGGGTGTTGCTGGGGGGAGGCGGCAAAGGGATCCGCGATCTGCTGCCGGCGGTGGCGGCCCGCCTGCGGCCTGAGGGGATCTTGGTGGCTAACTTCGCCACCCTGGAAACCTGCAGCGAAGCTCTGCAATGGCTGCGCTCGCGGGGCTGGCAGGTGCGGGTGGAACACATCCAGATCTCCCGTTCCACGGCCTTGGCCGAGGGCACCCGCTTTTCCCCGCTCAACCCCGTTTACCTGCTGCAAGGGATCCCTTCAAATTTGAGGTTGCAGTAACGGCCTCGTCGCCCTGCCCCCAGCTGGGGGCAATTTACCCCTCGTCCTCCTCATCGGTGGTGAAGCTCGGTCGGTACAGGTAGGAGGGGCGGTTGGTCTTCTTAATTTGATCCTTGATGGACTCCAGGTCGATGTAGCGATCCGCCAAGTTAATTAGCTGGTCGCTGGTCATCGAGCGCAGGCTAACTACCTCCACCCGCGCCCCTTGGTAGCTGACGGCATTGACTGCATAGGCCAGATCCCCATCGCCGCTCACCAGCACCGCCGTCTCGTACCAGCGCACCAGCGACAACATGTCCACAGCGATTTCCACATCTAGATTGGCCCGCTTGGAGCCATCGGGCAGTTGGGTCAGCTCTTTGGTAACCACACGGTAGCCGTTGCGGCGCATCCAGAGCAAAAACCCCTGCTGCTTTTCGTTGTTGCGATCGACGCCGGTGTAGAAAAAGGAGCGCAGGAGGGGAGAACGGCCGGTCAGCGTCTTCAGCAGGCGGGTGTAGTCGATCTCAATGCCCATCTGTAGGGCGGCATAGAAGAGGTTGGATCCGTCGATAAAGATGGCCACGCGCCCACGGTCGTCCTGGAAGGGATCCGGGGGCTGAAAGCCGGGCTCAGGATCAAGACGCAACATTCGGGCTTTCTTCTCCAAGTTTTGGCAAAGGGATAGAAAAAGATAAAGTATTAAAAGCTATAGGAACAAGGCGTCGGCAAAAAAGGCCCTGGCTGGAGAGATACGTCATTTACCCTAGCGCAGGAAGCTCCCTCCACCCGGAAGACTTCCAAAATCCTAAAGAAAAATACTCACCGGAGGACGCTTGCAGATGCCCGCCCAAGAGGGGCCGCCCCCTTACTGTTTTTCCACCCCCTTGCGCAGGGGGGTGTTGCGCAGCCGCTACCGGCGCTTCTTTGCCGAGGTGGAGCTGGAAAATGGGCAACCGGTAACCGCTCACTGCCCCAACACCGGGCCGATGACGGGGGTTTGCCAGGTGGGAGCGCCTGTGTACCTCTCCTATCACCCCGATCCCAAGCGCAAATTGGCCTACACCTGGGAGATGATCCAGGTGGAAGGGGTGTGGGTGGGGATCAACACCGGCCTGCCCAATCGCCTGGTGGAATGGGGGCTGGCACGAGGGTGGTTTCCCCAATTGGCGGAGTTCTCCCGCTGGCAACGGGAAGTGACTTGCGGCAGGAGCAAAATCGACTTCCTGCTGATGGGAGACTCTGGCTTGGCCTACCTAGAGGTTAAAAATACCACTTGGGCCGTGGGATCCCGCGCCCTGTTTCCCGATACGGTGACGACTCGCGGCCAAAAGCACCTGGAAGATCTCATCGAGATCCGCCGGCAAGGGCAGCGGGCTCTGCTGCTGTATTGGATCAACCGCGCCGATTGCACCGAGTTTGCCCCCGGCGAAGAACGGGATCCCCGCTATGCCCATCTGTTTCGCCAGGCGCTGCAGGCTGGGGTTGAGGTGCTGCCCTACCGGATCGCGGTCTCGCCACAGGGGATCCGTCCGCTGGGTTTGGCCAAAATAGTGGCCTGAGCGTCGTCTTGGAAACCTGCTGCCATGCAAGTGGCCACCTGGAACGTCAACTCCATTCGCACCCGGCTGCCCCAGGTTTTGGCTTGGCTGGACAAGCAGGGATCCCTGGATGTGCTCTGCTTGCAGGAGACCAAGGTGGTGGATGCGGACTTTCCCCGCGCGCCCTTTGAGGAGCGAGGCTTTTACGTAGAAGTGTACGGGCAGAAAGCCTACAACGGCGTTGCCCTGATCAGCCGGGAGGTGCCGGAAAAAGTAGAGCGTGGCTTTGGGGCCCTGCTGCCGGCAGCGGCGGAGCTGGACGAGCAAAAGCGGCTGATCGGCGGCCTCTACCGCGGCATCCGCATTCTCAACCTCTACGTGCCCAATGGCGAGGCGGTGGGATCCGACAAGTACGCTTACAAATTGCACTGGTTGGCCCGCCTGAAGGATTACCTCAACATCGCCCTGGGCCAGGGGCAGCCCATCCTCCTCTGCGGCGACTTCAACATCGCCCCCGAAGACCGGGATATTTACGATCCCCGCAAAGCCGGGGAAATCATGGCCTCGGAGCCGGAGCGGCAGGCCCTGCGGGAGATCCTGACTTTGGGGTTTGAGGATGCCTTTCGCAAATTCACCCCGGATCCCGGACATTTTAGCTGGTGGGACTACCGCGGGGGTGGGTTCCAGAAGAACCGCGGCTGGCGCATCGATCACTTCTACCTTTCCCCTCTGCTCCAGGACAAAGCTACTGCCTGCTGGATCGACGTCGAACCGCGGCGGGCACAAAAGCCCAGCGACCATGCCCCTGTGGTTGTGGAGCTGGCAATCTGAAATCCCCAGGCTGCTCGCTTGCCAATCCTTAATTTCAAGACAACAGCGGCCACCTGCGTTAGGCTGATAAGTGTTAACGAATGTATCGGGCTATCGCGATGGCGCTCTTTGGTTTTGGCAAATTGGGCAAGAAACTGACCCTGCCCACCCCGGAGGAGGCTTTGCCGGGCCGCTCCGAGCCAATGGCGATCGTCAACCGGCACTACGTCAAGGGCACGCCGCTAAAGCCCCCCTTTCCGGAGGGCATGGAGCTGGCCCTGTTCGGCATGGGCTGCTTCTGGGGAGCCGAGCGCAAGTTTTGGCAGTTGCCTGGGGTGTTCACCACTGCGGTGGGCTACGCCGGCGGGTATACTCCCAACCCCACCTATGAGGAGGTTTGCACCGGCTTGACCGGCCACAACGAGGTGGTGCGGGTGGTTTACGATCCGGCTCAAATCAGCTACCTGCAGCTTTTGAAGGTGTTTTGGGAAAACCACGATCCCACCCAAGGGATGCGGCAGGGCAATGATGTGGGCACCCAGTATCGCTCCGGCATCTACGTCTATTCCCAGGCCCAGCAGGAGCTGGCAGAAAAAACCCGCGATCTCTACCAGCAAGCCCTGAGCGCCCACGGCTACGGCCAGATCACCACTGAGATCCTGGACGCCCCAGAGTTCTACTACGCCGAAGACTACCACCAGCAATACCTGGCCAAGAATCCGCGCGGCTACTGCGGCTTGGGCGGCACCAAAGTTCCCTTGCCAGAGCTGGCTGCCGAGTCTGTTTGAGCCACACCCTGGCCGTCCCACCCTCACCCCCGGCCCCTCTCCCTGAGGGAGAGGGAAGTTAGAGCGGCGCGTTCGTGATGAGGTTGCCTAGCGATAAGGATCCCAAAGAAGGCCTAGAAGATGCGGCGGGAAGGGGATCCCCGCTCTAGCAGCTCCTTGGCCACCAGGGTCACCACTGCCAGCAAGGAGAGCACCACCGCTGCCGCATAGGCCGAGCCCGTGGCATAGCTGCGGTAGGCATCTTCCACAAACAAGGGAAGGGTCTGGGTACGGCCGATGATGTTGCCGGAGACCACGGCCACCGCCCCGAACTCCCCCATGGCGCGGGCATTGGTCAGGATGACGCCGTAGAGAAGGCCCCAGCGGATGTTGGGCAGGGTGATGCGCAAGAAGATCTGCCAGGAATTGGCCCCCAGCGTTTTGGCGGCCTCTTCCTCTTCGGTGCCGGCCTCTTCCAACACCGGCAGCACCTCCCGCACCACAAAGGGCAAAGTGATGAAAGCGGTGGCCAGCACAATGCCCGGAAAGGCAAAAATGACCCGCAGATTCCAGGATCCCAGCCAACCCTGACGGCCAAAGATCAGCACCAGCATCAGGCCGGCCACCACTGGCGAAATGGAAAAGGGCAGATCGATGAGGCTGAGCAGCAAGGCCCGCCCCGGAAAACGGCGGCGAGCCAGGGCCAAGGCGGCACAGAGGCCGAAAAGGGTATTGAGAGGCACGACAACCAAGGCAGTCAGCACCGTCAATCGGAGGGCACTGAGCAGCTCCCGCTCGGTCAGGTGCTGCAGAAAAGCTGGGATCCCTTCTCGAAACGCTTGGTAGAAGATGTTCACCACCGGGATCCCAAGCAGCAGGGCAATGTAGAGCCCGACAATGCCGATCAACAGGCCCGACAGCCAAGGGTTTGTCGATGGCTCCGGTTGGACCCCCGATATCCCGTCAGGTTTCATGGCGACTTCCCCAAGCTTGCAGAAGGTTAATCACCACCAGCGACAAGAAAGAGATCCCCAGCATCACTGTCCCGATTACCGTTGCCCCGGCATAGTCGTACTGTTCCAGCCGCTGGATCACCAGCACTGCCGCGATGAGATCCCGGAAGGGGATGCTGGAGGCGATGATAACGATGGAGCCATATTCGCCCACAGCGCGGGAAAACCCCAGGGCCACCCCGGTTAAAACAGCGGGCAAAATCTGGGGCAGCACCACCCGCCAGAAGGTCTGCCAGCGGGAGGCGCCCAAACTCCAGGCCGCTTCTTCCACCTCTTGTTCCAGCTCCTGCAGCACTGGCTGCACCGTCCGCACCACAAAGGGAAAAGAGATAAACAGCATCGCCACCCCCACCCCCAAGCGAGTGAAGGCAATGCGGATCCCCAAGGGGGCCAACAGGGATCCAATCCAGCCGTTGCTGCTGTAAACCGTCGCCAGGGTGAGGCCGGCAACAGCCGTGGGCAGGGCAAAGGGCAGATCGATCAACCCCTCGAGGAGCTTTTTGCCGGGAAAGGTGTAGCGCACCAACACCCAAGCCGTCAGGGTGCCCATTACACCATTCACTAAGGCCGCCAGCAGCGCAGTTACAAAAGTAACTTCATAGGCGGAGAGGGCCACCGGATCCGTCGCGATCCGCCAAAACTCCGCCCAGCCCACGCTGCTGGACTTGGCGATCAAGGCGGCCAGCGGCAGGGCCAACATCAGGAAGAGATAGCCCAAGCTCAGCCGCCACGGCCAAGACAGTTGAAACCCAGCTTGCTGCAACTTTCCTCAAGCTCCCAGCGACATCGGACTTCGTCCCGCCGTCGCCAGCGGGGTCATGGCAGTTTTCTTGTCGTTTTTTTTGAGGGGAAAGGCCTTGACCACCTTGGGACGGACATAGACCTGCTGCCCCACCTGCAGCGGCTGGCTGGCGTATTGATCCCGGCTCAGGTGGGCCCAGAGGGATCCGCCATCGCTCAAGACCAGCTCCGCCTGGATCTCCCGCCCCAGGTGGATGATCGCTTTTACCCACGCGGGGACGCCGCTGCTATTGGGGTTGACCTCGATCTGCACATCGTGGGGGCGCAAGAAAAGCTGGTGCGGGCCGGCCTGCGCCTCGGGAAGCTGGCAAGATAACAGGGAGCGGGGAGAGAGCTCGTTAACCGGGCCGATAAAGCTCATGACAAAGGGGGTGGCCGGGTGATCGTAGATCTCGGCAGGGGATCCCACCTGCTCGATCCGCCCCTGGTTCATGACCACGATCTGGTCGGCCACCTCCATGGCCTCCTCTTGGTCGTGGGTAACCAAGACGGTGGTGACGTGCACCTTGTCGTGCAGGCGCCGCAGCCACTGGCGCAGCTCCTTGCGCACCCTGGCATCCAGCGCCCCAAAAGGCTCGTCCAAAAGCAATACCTGCGGCTCCACCGCCAAGGCGCGGGCCAGGGCCACCCGCTGCCGCTGCCCCCCCGAAAGCTGCGAGGGATAGCGATCCCCAAACCCCGACAGTTGCACCAGCTCCAACAGCTCGTCCACCCGCGCCCGGATCTCGGCCCGCGAAGCTTTGCGGATCTCCAGGCCAAAGGCAATGTTCTGCCGCACCGTCATGTGCTTGAACAGGGCGTAGTGCTGGAAGACAAAGCCAACATTGCGCTCCTGGACGCTGGCGTGGGTGGCATCCCGACCGGTGAGGAAAATCCGCCCCGTGTCCGGCTTCTCCAGGCCAGCAATCAGGCGCAAGAGGGTAGATTTGCCAGAACCCGACGGCCCCAACAGGGCCACCAGGGATCCCGTGGGAATGGTGAGATCGGTAGGGTAGAGGGCCTGAAACTCGCCGAAACGCTTCGATACCCCTGCAATGGTGATGCCCATAGGCTCTGCCTAGCTAGGGTTGGCCGGACGTTGCGTTTCGCTGACGAAGGAGGGAGCCTCTAATCTACGGTAAACCTGTCAACAAACCGTTGATACAGCCCCCAGGATACCCCGAACGGGGAGAGGAAGACAAGGGATCGGTCTACAACTGGGCTTGGATGCGGTCAAACAAAGCCCCGTCGGCAAAGAAGCGGTTTTGGATTGTCTCCCAGCCGCCTAGGTCGGCAACGGTTACCAGTTTCTCAACAGGAGGGTAACGCCAGGCAAACTCTTGCGCCACCGTGGGCTCCACCGGCCGAAAACCCACCTCGGCAAAGGCCCGCTGCGCTTCTGGGGTAAACAGGTAGTCGACAAAGGCTTCGGCCACGGCGCGGGTGCCCTTGCGGTCTACGTTGGCATCCACCACCGCTACCGGGTTGTCGATGGAAATGTTGGGATCCGGCACCACGTAGGGCAAGGGCTGGCCGCGCAAGCCCGCCAGGATCACCTCATGTTCGTAGGTGAGCAGGGCATCCCCCTGCCCTTTTTGGAAAAAGACATCCGTAGCCTCCCGCGAGTCCCGCGGCAG
>AFSR01000649.1_pt1 | contig 23867 bp, 23 predicted proteins | sample 296848 | NCBI WGS metagenome assembly AFSR01 (sample SAMN02954305, study PRJNA68063) | hot springs metagenome | biome: terrestrial; feature: Mushroom and Octopus hot springs; material: microbial mat core samples; isolation source: Yellowstone National Park Mushroom and Octopus hot springs ...
TTGCCGATCCGGAGGGTCGAGTGCGCGTCACGATGGAGGAACCCGGCGCTGGCAACCGCCGGAACCGGCGACGTGCTGGCGGGCGCCATCGCCGGGTTGCTGGCGCAGGGGCTGGCGCCGTTCGATGCAGCGACACTTGGCGTCTATCTCCACAGCGCAGCCGGTCGCCTGGTGCGCGACGAACTCGGCGATATGGGCGCACTTGCGGGTGATCTGCTCCCGCGTCTGCCGCTGGCGATCCGCGCACTGAAACAGACATGAAGGAAGGTGCAGTGATGACGACGCTGGAACGACCCGCGCACCCCCGGCGCGTCCACTACCCGGAGAGCGACGGCAAGCCGATGGGGGAAACCGACCTGCACCGCGACCTGATGACCGACCTGATCTTTACGCTGAAGTGGTTTCTGCGTTCGACGCGGGCGTATGTGGCGGGCAACCTGTTCATCTACTATGAGGAAGGCAATCCGCGCGCGGCAGTAGCGCCGGACGTGTTTGTGGTGCTGGGGGTGGAGCAGCGGCGGCGGCGCATCTTTCAGACGTGGCGCGAAGGGGGGCGCGCGCCGGACGTGGTGATCGAGATCACGTCGAAGAAGACGCGCAAAGACGACCGCGAGCGGAAGCCAGCGATCTATGCGGCGCTGGGAGTGCGGGAGTATTTCATCTTCGACCCGCACGGGGAGTATCTTGAGCCGCCGTTGCAGGGGTATCGGCTGGTGCGGGGGGTGTATGAACCGATAGCGACCGACCCGCTGCGGAGCGAGGTGTTGAACCTGGAGTTGCGGCAGGAGGACGGGATGCTGCGGTTGTACCATCCGCAGACCGGCGAGCGCCTGCCGACGTCCGACGAGGAAGCGCAGGCGCGCCGTGCGGCGGAGGCGCGCGCAGCGCAACTGGAGGCGGAAGTGGCGCGCCTGCGCGCCGAACTCGCGCGGCTTGCCGGTGCGCAGGCGCCATCAGAATTACCATCAACGGAGGAAGCGTAGCCGCGTGACCCGCGCCCTGAAACCGACGTGAAGGAAGGTGAGCGATGCCGACACTGGTCTACCCGTTCCGCGATCCGGAGGGGCTGGCGTGCCCGCGTTGCGGTTCGACCGATGTGCGGCGCGCAATCTCGCGGGTGGCAGTGCTCAAATCGGAGGAGTCGCGCATCGAGGCGCTTGCCGATCCCTCAATGCTCGCCGGTCTTGATGAGAACGATCCGCGCTCCATCGCGCGCTGGGCGAAGAAACTGGGGAAGGAACTCGGCGAAGAAGCGGGCGACGATTGGGACGAGATGGTGGACGAGATGCTGGAAGAGGAGTTGCGGCGCGGCGCCCGCAAACAGGAAGGCGAAGATGTTGAAGGCGATGAGACAGAAACCGATGCTTCTACGTCTGCAAAACCCAAACCCGCCGACGATCTCGGATGGGCGTAAGCGGTATGCGGTTTCGTTCCCATCTGTTGACCGCAGCGGCAGTCGGACTGGCGCTCTACCCGCGCGCGCCATGGCGTGCTGCGCTCACAACCCTGAGCGGCGTGGCGCTCGACACCGATCATTTTCTGCTCTACGCGCTCCGCAGCGGCGACTGGAATCCGGTCGGCGCATTGCGCTACGACCGCTGGCGTCACCACCCGCCCCGGCGCGGCGATACCCGCCCCCGTTATGGATCGCTCCGCTCGGTGGCGCATGAACCGCAGATCACATTGCCGCTGGTATGGCTCGCGGCGCTCCTCTGGTCTCCTTTGCGCCCGGTTGCCGTCGGGTTGACGGTGCATCTGGCGCTCGATCTGCACCTGCCGCACTACGACTGGCGCATCCGTCGTCGGGCGCGTGGCAGGTGCGAGCGGTGCGGTATCGCTGGCGTGCCGCTCGAAGTTCACGCGCTCGTCCATCCGCGATACGGCGGCAGACGCTGGTCGGCGCACAACTATGCTCTCTGGTGCACTGCATGCGCCCGTGCAGTGCGCGAAGCGCGGACGTCTGCGCACCTGCCAGATGTACCTTCGCCGGAATGCCGGTCGGCTGAGGAAGAGACCGCCTCTAAGGAGAACGTATGGAACCGCCGCCAGGTCTGACCTGTCGTGATGCCATCCGCGGCATGCCGCTGGCGTTCAACGCGCATGCCGCTGCTGGATTGCGCGCAGTCATTCAGTTCCGCATCACCGGCGCCGAACCGGGCGATTACTACCTGCGCATTGCCGGAGGTGAATGCTTCTTCCACGACGGCGTCTTCGACAAACCAGACGTTAGCATCCACGCCCGTTCAGAGGTGTGGCTCGCCATTGCCCACGGCGAACTGGACGGCACACTGGCGTACCTGACAGGGCGTTATCGGGTCGAAGGCAATGTCTGGCTGTTGATCCGCTTGAAATCACTCTTTTCGGCGACCGGCAAAGTGTGAATCACACCTCGCGAATGTCAAAGACGCTTTTGACGACCGGCGCGATGACTTCCCGCACCCGGTCGAGGCTCAACCCGCTGACCTTGAAGGTGATCAACCGCGCGCCGTCTTCTTTGTCGAACTGACCGAACGAGATAAAGTTCCCGCTGGCTTCGAAGATTGCCGTGCTCAATCGTGCAAGCATACCAGGGCGATCATCGAGCAACGCCGTCACCCGCACGCCATGCTCGCGCACGCTCATCAGTTCCAGCAAGATTTTGAAGAGATCGGTTTCAGTAATAATGCCGATAACCTCGTGTCCGCGCATCACCGGTAAACCGCCAATGCGCTTATCCGCCATAATGCGCGCCGCTTCCTCGATCGGCGTGTCTTCGGTCACGGTCACCACCTGGCGTGTCATCACCTCATCGACCGTCAGTTTACTCAACAGGTAGTTCATTTCCCACACGCTCAACGACGTGACCGGTGACGGCGAGGCGTACAGCAGATCGCGCTCCGAGACAATGCCGACCAATCGATGATGCGCAATGACTGGCGCGCGTCGGATGCGCTTCTGCCGGAAGAGCATCAGCGCGTCGGAAATGGGGGTTTTGGGTTCCACCGTGATGACCGGAGCAGACATACGTTCACCGACAAGCATGAGCGTCCTCCTGTTGTGTGTAGGGGCGTCAGCAGTGCATCCAGCAATGTTGTTGTCCGCGCTGACGCAAGCGAATCATCCTTCCAGCAATTCTCAATATGCGCGAAACCTTTTGCCGACTCGCGACTTCCCTGAGATTGACGACGACACTGCCTTCGCTGACTTTTTGCTGTCATTCTCCGCGTTGATATGCGGCTGGACGGATGGCGGGCAGTGCTCATTGCGCTTACGATCCATCCTGATGCTCACGCGCCAGACGCATCACCCGGAAAGCCTCGGCGTATGTTAGACCGGCGGTTTTGCCGGTTTCTGCCGCCCAATTGCGCACCCAATCTCCATCGCCGACCTGCACCTGACTGGCGTGGCAGCGCAAGGCTTCGATCTTGCGTTCGATCGTGGAGGAAATGTCCACGTAGACCGTATATGGTCCGCCCTGATCGGCAGTAATGTACAATTCTTTGACCTGGTGCGGCTCCAGACCTTCGGCGAGCAACTCCGGGAAAATCGGGCGCGTCGGGGCGCTGGGGAAGACGGCGGTGACCGCCGCTTCGGCGGCTGCACGGTGATCGGCGTGGTTGATATACTCATCGCCGTAGAAGAAAGCCGTCGGATCGCCGCACACCACGCGATCCGGCTTGAGATGCCGGATCAGGCGCGTCAATTCGCGGCGCAACGCGAGGGTCGGTTCGAGGACGCCATCTTTATACCCCAGAAAAAAGACCTCCCTGACGCCAAGCACCCTGGCAGCGGCGCGCTGTTCTTCTTCACGAATGCGAACCAGTTCGCGCAAATCCTGGTTGGGGTCGTTGCTGCCAGCAGAACCATCGGTCACAATGCAGTAGTAGACCTCGTGCCCTTGATCGGCCCAGAGTGCGGCGCTGCCGCCCATGCTGAACTCTGGATCGTCGGGGTGGGCAAAGATGCCCAGAATGCGCAGGGTAGAAGAAGATAATGCGTTGCTCATAGCCCTTTCTCTATCTGAACCGTGTGATGGGAGTGCCATGCAGTGTACCGCGATTCGGGGAGGTTGTCGAGCACGATGGTGCAGGATTTGCATTTGCGGATCACGTTGCGCTTCGGCTCACTCTGTGCTATAATCGCCGTCTGCAACTGAAGAATGCTTCTGCTCTCTTGCGCCCGCGCCACCGCGCATGGTGCGGGGTCTGACAAAGAGGGCCTGTGACCAGAGGAGGATCAATGCGCGAGCGTCGTCGTGACTACGAATTGTTATTCATCATTCCCCCAATACGAATGAGCGACGAGGAGATACGCAACGCCATCGAGCGCGTCTCCCAGACGATCACCAATCTCGGCGGGGTTATTACCTCAACCAATCATGCACCGCCCTGGGGCCGTCGAAAATTTGCCTATCCGATCCGCGCCTACGTCGAAGGTGAGGCGAGTCGTCGTGTGTTCACCGAAGGGTACTACGTTTTGATGCACTTTCAGATGGCTGCGGATCGCGTTGCCGAACTCGAACGCCTGCTCAAACTCAACGACTCGGTGCTGCGTTATCTGCTGACACTGGTGGAAATGCGCAGCGCGGCGCCAGCGGTTGTCGCAACGGTCGGCGCCCTTGATGGCGAAGAAACCGAAGACGAGGAGGATCTTGAGGAGGACGAGGAGATTGACGACGTCGAGGAAATCGAAGAGGACGTGGACGTCGACGAAGACTAATGGGCGCTGTTCGTTATAAAGGGGAGAGGAACGAAACAATGGCGAAGGATCTCAACAAGGTGATGATCATCGGGCGTCTCGGTAAAGACCCTGAGATGCGCTATACGCCTGGTGGAAGCCCTGTAACGACCTTCAGCGTCGCGACAGGACGGCAGTGGAAAGACGGCAGCGGCGAATTGCACGAGGAGACGGAATGGTTCAATGTGGTGACCTGGAATAAACTGGCCGAGATCTGCCACGAGCACCTGCGTAAATCCAGTCGCGTCTATATCGAAGGGCGCCTCCAGACTCGCCATTGGGAGGATCAGAACGGGGTGACGCATTACCGCACTGAGGTTGTGGCGAGCGATATGATCATGCTCGACAGTCGCGGTCCGCGTGAGTCGTCGCAGTATGGCGAGGAGCCGCCGTATCATCACCCCGATCATCGCCCTCAGCGCGGGCAGCAGTCAAAGGACGATTTTGCCATTGGTGATGAGGATATTCCGTTTTAGTACAACAGACGAGGTTTATCGTGACTGAGGATCAGGCTCGTCGCAGCGTCGGCGCGGGACGCCGTCGCTTTGGCGCCCGACGCAAGGTCTGCATGTTCTGCGCAGATCAGATTCGTGTCGTAGACTATAAAGATGTCAAGCGTTTGCAACGCTGCATGTCCGAGCGCGGCAAGATCCTGCCGCGCCGCCGCACTGGTGTCTGCGCGCGCCATCAGCGTTCGCTGACGGTGGCGATCAAGCGTGCGCGCCACATGGCGTTGCTGCCGTTCGTTGCAGCGCATATCCGCTCGTAGATGGCTGTGGTGTTCCCCGAAGGACCGCCCGGTTTGCCCGCGTCTGCTGTACGATGCAGCAATGTGAGCGAATCGTGGCGGCTCTTATGTGTGGGGTCTGTCTGTTATGACGTTTAATCAACGTAAACCGCAACCGCCGCGCCCGCAGGAAACGCGCTCTGCAACGCCTGCTCGTCGCCATTTGCGTCGGAGTGAGATCGAGCGTCGCCGTCAGCGCGCAATTATCATCGGCACGGCAGTGGTGGTGGCGATCGCGGTGCTGGCGCTGGCTGCCGGTCTGGTCTATGAGCAGGTCTGGTTGCCGGGACGACCGGTGGCGCAGGTCGGGAGCGTCGTGCTGACGCGCGGCGACTATGTCGCGGAACGACGTGGGGAGGCAGCGCGCCTGATTGCCCAGAGTCTCTATCTGGCGACCTTTGGTCCGCAATTTGCCCAGCAGTTTCTCGATCAGATTCCACAGATCGACGCTCAGGCGGCAGCGGCGCGCAATGAGCCGGTCGATGATGCACTGGTGAATCAATGGGTCGAACTGCAACTGATCCGGCAGGGAGCACAGTCCAGGTTCGGCATCCAGGTGACCGATGGTGAGATCGCGCAGGAGTTTATCGATCTGTTCGGTCCCAATTTTGCCCCGCCTGCCGATGCAGTGACGCCAACTGCGGTGCTGCTGCCAACGTCGCCGCCAACCGCGCCGCCTGAGCCGACGGTGGGTCCGGGAACGCCGTCGCCAACCCCCTCCGGTCCAACCGCAACGCCAACGCCGTCACCAACGCCAGAGCCGACGGTGACGCCGTCGCCAACGCCGCTGGCGGATGAGGCGCTTGCCAGGCAACAGACGGCGCTGCAACGGCTCTACGATGAGTATGTCAATGAGATGCGGCGGGTCGATCCCCAACGGCGCATCCATCTGACGCTTGATGACTTCCGCCGCGGGTTGTCCAACCAGTTTTTGCGTCAGGCGTTGACGCGCCGGGTGCAGGAGCAATTGGTTCCGGATTCGACCTTTACGCCCAGCGCCGACCCGTCCGCTATCGAGACGCGCCACATTCTGCTGAAGGTGACCGTTCCGATCACTGCGACAGAAGAGGAACGTGAGCAGGCGTTTGCTGCGCGTCGTGCGGAAGCGGAGGCGCTGCTCGCCGAGGCGCGCGCCGCTGCCGATTTCGGCGAACTGGCACGTGAACGTTCCGAGGATTACAATACAAGAGCGGCGGGCGGGGCGCTGCCATCGTTTGATAAGGACGGAAAGACGCCGGATGGTACGCAGATCGATCCGGCGCTGGTCGCGGCTATCGCGAATGCGTCTGAGAATGAGATCGTCGGTCCGGTACGCACGTCATTTGGCTGGCATATCGTGCAGTTGGTGCGGCGCACGGTCGATTCGCGCGAGACGCAACTCAACCGGGCGCGTGCTGAGGCGTTCGAGCGCTGGCTTGAGGAGCAGCGCGCCGCTGTCAGTGTGCAGCGCTTCCCAACCCTCGTGCCAACCCCGTCGCCGTTGCCGACCGGTACGCCTCCACCGTTGCCGACGGTGGATTTGGGCGGCGAACCAACGCCGACGCCACTGCCGACCGAAACCAGCGTTCCGGTCGAGGGAACACCGGTCACAACACCAACACCGACCGGAACAGCCGTTCCGGTTGAAGAACGCCTGCCCCGACGCCGTAAGGAGTGTGTCGCGTCCTGCGCCGGTGTGCAGGTCGCCGACGCAGTGCCGCAGGCGTGCTATAGACAACCATGAGACGTTGGAAACCACAGTCCGCTCAGGGGACGATGGGTTGCGCCTCGGTCTGTTGATCCTCGCCCTTGGCGGCGTCACTCGTGGCTGTTGTCGGGCTGATTCGTCGTCTCTCCGGCGCTCCTGATCAGTGGCAGATCGATATTGGCGCTTTTGGCTTGCTGCTGCTGCTGATCATCAGCCTGCTGGCGGCGGCATGGTTCGCCTACCGCCTCATCGCCGCGCTGACGCTGACCTACGCCATCGACCGCAATGGGCTGTACATCCGCTGGGCGGGCAATCAGGCGATCGTTCCGCTCGATCAGGTGGTGACGATCGATGTGGGCGCCGGTCCGGTCTTTTTGCCGTTTGGCATCTTCCAGCGGGTTGGAACCTACTGGGGAAGTGCATTCGCGGGTGACAAGCCGCTGCATCTGTATGCGACACAACCGCCCGATGCATGCCTGATCATCTATACCGCCGATGCCGCCTATGCCGTGTCGCCTGAAGATCCGGAGGCGTTTGTCCAGGACCTTGAGCAGCGCCGGAATCTGGGGGCAACCAAGGCGCTCCAACCGGCAGTCGAGTACAGTCGGGTGTTCCACTACGCATTCTGGCGTGACGGAACAGTGCTGGGACTGATTGTGGCAGCGCTGGTGATCAACCTGCTGGCGCTGGCGATGATCGCTGCCGCCTACCCATCACTCGCTCCTGCCGTCGAGATGCGCTTCGATGCAACCGGCGAGGTCGCTGAGTTGCGTCCGCGTCATCAGGTGCTGTTTCTGCCGCTGGCGGCGCTCGGTCTCAGCCTGTTCAACACTGCAACCGGGATGCTATTGTACCGGCGTCTGCCGCCCGGCGCCCGTCTGCTCCAGGGCGCCTCGGTGATTGTACAACTCCTGTTCCTGGTCGCAATCGCGCAGATCCTGTGGTGAGCGCAACGTCGCCCTCATCCCTCCAGCAACAATCGCTCCGGGTCTTCGACCAGTTCCTTGACCCGCACCAGGAACGATACTGCCTCACGTCCGTCGATGATGCGATGATCGTAGGAGAGGGCGACATACATCATCGGACGGATGACGACCTGCCCGTTGAGCGCCACCGGACGTTCCTGAATCTTGTGCATGCCGAGAATGCCAACCTGCGGCGCGTTGAGAATCGGTGTGGACATCAGTGAGCCGAAGATGCCGCCATTGGTGATGGTGAACGTGCCGCCTTGCAGGTCGGCAATCGTGAGTTTCGACTCGCGGGCGCGGTGCGCCAGTTCTTCGATGCCGCGTTCGATTTCTGCAAAACTGAGGCGATCCGCGTTGCGCAGCACCGGCACAACCAGCCCTTCGTCGGTGCTGACGGCGATGCCGATGTCGTAGTAGTGCTTGACGATAATCTCGTCACCGCGAATCTCGGCGTTGAGGAGCGGGAAGGCTTTCAACGCGCCGATCACCGCTTTCGTGAAGAACGACATGAAACCGAGACCGACGCCGTGGCGCTCACGGAACGATTCGCGATGCCGTTTGCGCAGATCGATCACGGCGCTCATATCGATCTCGTTGAACGTTGTAAGCATTGCCGCCGTGCGCTGCGCCTCGACGAGTCGGGCGGCAATCGTCTGGCGGCGGCGGGTCATGCGGATGCGCTCTTCGCGTCGTCCGTCGTCGGGAACCGGCGCCGGTTGCAGAGCGGGCGCGGGTGCTGGCGTGCCTGGGGTGACAGCCTGAACTGTCTCCGTCGGAAGCGGCGCTGGCGAACCGGCGCCGTGACGGATGACATCATCTTTCGTCACCCGACCGCCGGGTCCGCTGCCGGGAATTGCGGCAACATCGACGCCGCGCGTTTCGGCGAGACGACGGGCGACCGGCGTCGCCGTCACTCTGGCGCCAGCACCGTCGTGGAGCGGCATAGCCGATTCTTCCACCTTCTCCGCAATCACCCCCAACAGTTCGCCGATGGTCACCGTGGCGCCATCCGGCTTGAGGATACGACTCAGAACGCCAGAGCCGGATGCGGTCACTTCGACCGTCACCTTGTCGGTTTCGAGTTCGACCAGCACCTCACCCGCAGTAACTGGATCGCCCTCGTGTTTGTGCCATGCCCCGACCGTCGCCTCGACAATCGACTCGCCCAGGGTCGGGACCTTGATTTCGACAGCCATAGACTCCTCGTGTTATCGATACTTTTCGACAGCTGGCGCGCGCAGCGCTTCGGCTATTAACCGTTGCTGTTCGATCAGGTGCAACGCCAGCGATCCTTCCGATGGGCTCGCCGACTCAGTGCGCCCGACATAACTGAGGGTCATATCGGGACCGATCAGTTCGCGCAGACGTGGCGCGACGTAACGCCACGCCCCCATGTTCTCCGGTTCTTCCTGCAACCAGACGACTTCCTGAAGATGAGGATAGCCTTGCAGCACTGCGCGCAGTTCGTCGACGGGGAAGGAGTACAACTCTTCGAGACGCACCACGGCGACGCCGTTTGTCAGCGGCGTATCGTTGGCGCTGAGCAGATCGACGTAGATTTTGCCGGAGCAGAGCACCAGGCGCGCCACATCGGCAGGACGTTCGCGCGCCTGCGGATCGTCGATCACACGCTGGAAACGCCCCTCACTGAGGTCGTGCAGCGACGAGCCAGCACGCGGGTGGCGCAGCAGACTCTTGGGCGTCATGATGATCAGCGGGCGCGGGTCAGTATTCAGCAGCAGCGCCTGACGTCGCAGCAGGTGGAAATACTGCGCTGCCGTCGTACAGTTCGCCACGCGAATGTTGTCTTCGGCAGCGAGTTGCAGAAAGCGTTCGAGACGCGCGCTGGAATGCTCCGGACCCTGCCCTTCGTAGCCGTGGGGCAACAGCATCACCAGCGCTGGCGTTTGTCCCCACTTCTTGCGCGCCGACACGATAAACTGGTCGATAATAACCTGCGCCCCATTGGCAAAGTCGCCAAACTGCGCCTCCCAGATCACGAGCGCACGCGGATTGTGCGCCGAATAGCCAAACTCGAACCCCAGCGCGGCAGCCTCGGAGAGCGGACTGTTGTAGACCGCAAATGAGGCACGCGCCTGTGGCAGCGCCTGAAGCGCACACCAGCGTTCATCGGTTTGCACGTCGTGCAGCACCAGGTGGCGCTGACTGAACGTGCCACGCTCGACATCCTGCCCGGTCAGGCGGATCGGAATTCCCTCTTCCAGCAGTGATGCAAACGCCAGCGCCTCGGCGTGCGCCCAATCGATAGCGCCTGGCATATGGAGCGCAGTGCGCCGTCGTTCCAGCATCCGTTCCAGGCGCGGATGGACACGGAAGCCGGGGGGCCACTGGAGCAACGCCTCATTGAGCGCCGTCAACCGTTCTGCTGACACGGCGGTGTGGGTGCGACGCGCAATACCGGGCGGCGGCAACGGCGGCGGCTCCTCAAAGTGCGGGTGGGCTTCGGCGTCGCTGCGCGCCTGTTGCAACCTGTCCCACACCTTCCTGACCATCTCCTCCGCTTCGGTAGCAGACACCACTCCTTCGGCGATCAGTTTCGACGCCCATTGCTCGCGGACGGTCGGATGGCGGGCAATGATGGCATACATGCGTGGTTGCGTAAATGCCGGTTCATCGCCCTCGTTATGCCCCCAGCGGCGATAGCCGACCAGGTCGATCAGAAAGTCTTTGCCGAACCGTTCGCGATAGGCGTATGCCATGCGCGCAACCGCAATACACCCTTCGACATCATCGGCGTTGACGTGCACAATTGGGATTTCAAACCCCTTCGCCAGGTCGCTGGCGTACAGGGTCGAGCGTCCCTCGTGCGGCGATGTGGTGAACCCGATCTGATTATTGACGATAATGTGAATGGTTCCGCCGGTGCTGTATCCGGCGAGGTTGGAGAGGTTGAGCGTCTCGGCGACGATCCCCTGCCCCGGAAACGCAGCATCGCCGTGGATGAGGATCGGAAGCGAGGCGTGCCTGTTCTGAAGCGGCGCGCCAGCCTGATCGCATGTTTCCTGGGCGGCGCGCGCGCGCCCGGCGACAACCGGATTGACGAACTCCAGATGGCTGGGGTTGGGCGCCAGGGTGATCGGCATCTGCTCGATCCCTGCTTCGCGGAATGCGCGGCGGGCGCCGAGGTGGTATTTCACATCGCCAACCCAGCCAGGCGCGCCGCGTCCTTCCGGCGAAAGCGCCGCATCACGCCCCGCCAGCAAAAACTCGCTGAGAATGGCGCTGTATGGTTTGCCGAGAATGTGCGCCAGGACGTTCAATCGCCCGCGGTGCGCCATGCCGATCACCACCTCGTGCACCCCGCCGGTCGCCGCGTTGCGAATGATCGAGTCGAGCATCGGGATCAGCATGTCGCATCCCTCGATCGAAAACCGTTTCTGCCCGACGAAGGTCTGGTGCAGATACCGCTCAAAGGTTTCGGCTTCGGTCAGACGCTCGAGTAATTCACGTTTGCGCCCGGCATCGAAGCCGTAGAAAAACCGGCGACTCTCGACTGCTTCACGAATCCAGGCACGCTCCTCGAAAACCTGCACGTGATCCGTTTCGTAGCCGATTGTGCCGCAGTAGACGGAGCGCAGTTTCTGAACCCCTTCGAGCGCATTGCGCGACTCTGCCGCCAGCGGTCCACGCACGATATGGGCGGGCAGGAGCGCCAGGTCAGCATCGTTGACATCGTGGATCGCGGCATCGAGACCTGGATCGCCGGGAGGATCGCTGCCAAGCGGATCGATCCGCGCCGCCAGATGCCCCAGTTCGCGGATATAGCGAATGAGACGGGCGGCAGCGACGGTATGGGTGACATCGATTGGCGATGTTGGTCCAATGTGCGCTTTGGACATGTCAATGTCCGGCGTCGTCGAAAGGTCGATGGTCACAGGGATTGCGGGGGCAGGCGTCGCTGTCGGCAACGCCTCTTCCGGCGACCACTGCGCAAAGAAGGCGCGCGTTTCCGGATCGACCGATGCGGGATCGGTGCGATACCGTTCGTAGAGTTCGATCACATACCCGGCGTTCGGGCCGTGAAAACGTGTATCTGAAGGCATGCAGCACCTGTTCTTTGTTCTTTTTCGCACCCATTATAGCACTCGTGAGCGAAGGGACAATTCGTTCTCTTGCCGTGGGGTTGATGAAGATTGAGCATTAAATCCGCTCTGCTGAACTGACCGTGGGGCTGATGAAGATTGATTCTCCTGCAAAGAGGGCGTGTCACCGCCGAGGCGCAGCGAATGCAGAGTACGACTGCTGGAAAACTCCGTGCTCTCGGCATCTCTGCGGTGCGTTTTTGCAGTGGAGTCAAGATTGAGACTATAAACGGGCTATGGCGGATTTAATTCTTGATACTCAGAAGCCCCGCTGCATGGCGTGGAAGCCCTCACAGATGATCTGTTCAGATCGAGCGGATCTTTTGGAAACTCAGCGCGGGCTTTCGCCCGACAACGCCTCTTCGGTCAACAACATGTGTTCAGATCACTTGAGTTCGTTCACCCCTGTGCACTATAGTGAGCAGAAGCAACAAGATGCTCTCTGCCTGCGACGATCCATCTCACCGGGAGAGATCGGGGCAGCGAGCGTAGTCTATGTAGAGGATCGATATCGTGTCTTCAGTCAGCAACGCAGAGTACATCGCACTCAAGAAAATCATCAAGGAACGCGGTCTGCTCGACAAACAACCCGGGTTTTTCATCGGCGTCATCGCGCTCAAGGTCGGTCTGCTGATCGCCAGCATCGTCATCCTGTTTCTGGTCGACAACCTCTGGATTCAGGTGTTGAACGCGATCTTTATGGGTTTCGTTCTGGCGCAGATTGGTTTCACATCGCACAGCGCCTGCCACCGGCAGATTTTCCACAAGGTGGCCTGGAACGATGCTGTCGGCATCTTTCTGGGCAACCTGCTGCTGGGGTTAAGCGCTGAATGGTGGACGGGCAAGCACAATGCGCACCACGCGCACCCAAATCACGACGGCATGGACCCCGACCTCGACGTGCCGGTGGTGGCGTTCACCCCGGAACAGGCAGAAGTCGCGGCGCGGCATCTGGCGCTGGATGACGAAAAACCAGGCGTTTCTGTTCTTCCCGCTGCTCACGTTGCAGGGGTATGCCCTGCGTGAGGTCAGTTATCGCTTTGTGCTGAGTCCTGAGTCGCGGCGGCGTGGGATCGAGATCGTGATGATGGCGCTCAATCTGGTCTGGTATCTCACGCTGCCGATCATCGCGCTGGGACCGTGGGCGGGGATCGGGTTCATTCTGATCAGCCAGGCGTTCTTCGGTGTCTATCTGGGGTCGGTTTTTGCGCCCAATCACAAGGGAATGCTGATCGTCGATGACAACACGCAGATCGACTTTTTGCGCCTGCAGGTGCTGACGGCGCGGAATGTCAGCGGTCATCCGATCACCGACTTCTGGTATGGCGGTCTGAACTATCAGATCGAGCATCATCTGTTCCCGTCGCTGCCGATGCATCGTCTGCGCGAAGCGAGCGAGATCGTCAAGAAGTTCTGCGCAAAGCACGGCATTTCCTACCACGAAACGTCGATGATCCAGTCGTACCGCGAAATCCTCGGCTATCTCCACGAAGTCAGCGCACCGCTGCGCGAGTCGAAGGCTATTTCGGCGTCATCGTCAACACCGGGTGCGTAAATCAAATCGGGGATGGAGAGAATCGCGTCGAAGCCGTCGGGTTTGACCCGGCGGTGCTTCGATTCTGAGCACAACCCACGACGCTCCTCTGCCAGATCTGACACCGGAGGACTGCAATCCACTGCGGTTGGCAATAGAAGCACGCCGAAATTCAGGACGACAGTCGCTCCGAGCGCTTTATCGTTCTCACGCTCTCCGGCATCCTCGCCTCTGGTTCTTTCACTTTCGGCTCCCGGTTCTCGGTTCTCAGTTCCTGGTTCTCGGTTCCCGGTTCCTGGTTCTCGGTTCTCGGTTCTGGTATAATACCCACGTAGCATCAACCGCTTCAGCAGGGGCACGTGCGTATGTCAGGTCTACTCCAGCGCATTGCCGATACCGTCTACCGCGAATATGATCGGCGCATCAAACGCGCCAGCCTGATCACCGAATACGGTGTGTCGCATCACCACGATCACGAAGAGGCACACGACGATCACGAGGTGGCAATCGTCAACCTGCCCCCTGGTTCATCGGTCGGCGAACAGCACGCACAACAGGTGGAGGCAGCTTCGGAGAAGCATGAAGCGTCGGTTGAGCATCTTGACATCGAGCCGCTGACATCTGAAGTAGCAGCGCCTGATACACCTGCCGCAGCACCAGCAGAACCGATCGAGGCGGAGATTGTCAACGCCCCGCCGGGGGCGCCGATCCCGCGCGAGTAGAGCGAAGCACCGAGAATCAGTCGGCAGTGTCCGCTTCCGCGCCAATAACCTTCAGGAAGAGTTCGACCACCTCGGGGTCAAAGTGCTTCCCCGCCTGCGACCGGATGTACTCCAGCGCCTGCTCGCGGGGCCAGCGCGCGCGATACGGACGGTCTGACTGAAGCGCGTCCCACACATCGGCAACAGCAAAGAGACGCGCTGCCAGCGGTATCTGATCTCCCTTCAGACCGCGCGGGTATCCTGTGCCATCCCATCGCTCGTGATGGCAGTACGGGATGTCGAGTGCCGGGCGCAGGTATTCTATCGGGGAGAGCATGCCAAAAGCATACTCTGGATGCCGCCGCATAATCACCCATTCTTCCGGGGTCAGACTGCCGGGTTTGAGCAGGATCGAGTCGGGTATGCCGAGTTTCCCGATATCGTGCAGGAGAGCGCCGCGCCGGATGTGGGCGATCTGTTCATCGCTCAGACCGGCTGCGCGCGCCAGTTGCACTGTCAACTCTGTGACTCGTTGCGAGTGCCCTTCCGTCTCCCTGTCACGCAGATCCAGCGCGTGCGCCCATCCCCGGATCGTCGCCTCATATGCCAGCACCAGATGAGCGTTTGAGCGTTGCAGGGTCTCAAAGGACTCGACGCTGTCGATTGCAATCGCCGCCTGCATGGACAATGCTTCCAGAAAGTCGAACCAGTCCTGTTCAGGATCGAGGCGGGTGCGGTGGAAGATTTCGAGCACTCCTTTGATCTGACCTCTGGCGATCAACGGCACGCCGCAGTATGACACAAAGGTGTCAGGATGCATCCAGGACAGATGGAACTGATTCTGCTCGAACGTGCGCAGATCGGCAAGAAACATCGTTCGTCGTCCAAGCGCGACCTGCCCGGCGTACCCTTCCCCGGTACGCAGTGTAACCTGCTGGATGGCGCGTGATTGGAAGCCGTGAGCAGCGGCACAGGTGAGCGTTTGCGTATGTGGGTCGAGCAGATGTAGAGCAGCGGCATCGACGTGCAAATGGGTTCTGATCTGCTCAAGCAGTATGTCGAGCGTCACGCGCATATCGAAGGCGGAGATAATCGCCTGATCGATCGATCGTGCGCAGCGCGCGCAACCGTCGCAGGTGAGACTGCACCTTCTGCTCCGCCTGGATGCGTTCGGTAATATCTTCGATTGCCAGGAGGATCAACTCACTGGAATGGCGAATGCGACGGGCGTTCAGCAGCATCGTGCGCCGACCGATGTGCTCAAACTCGTGGGTGACGGCGTAGCCATCGAAGTGGCTATCCCGGACAAGAATCTCCTCTAGCAGACGCCGCAAATCGGGGATGTTCCACTGCTGGTTGCCCAATTCGTAAATCCGACGGTCAAGCGTCTCTTCGGGAGTCGTGCGAAACATGCGGTAGAAGGCATGGTTAACCGACACGACGCGCAGACTACTGTCGAGGACAAGCAACGGCTCACGCACGGTTGCGATAATATTCTCGGCAAACTCGCGCGCCATCTGCGCCGCCTGCAGGGCAGCGCGCACCAGCGTCTGGTCGTAGAACGTCAAAATTACTCCTGTCATATCGCCGGACTCGTCCCGGATTGGTGCACCAGCGTCGGCGATCGGAATTTCGCGCCCGTCGCGGCTGATCAGCAGTGTGCGATGGTGTAACCGGACAACCGTGCCCGTGCGGAGCGTGCGCGTGACCGGATTTTCAATTGCCGCACGGGTGTCTTCATCGACAATACGGAAAACCTGTTCGATTGGGAGCGCCAGCGCCTCGGATTCAGTCCATCCGGTCAAACGTTCAGCGGCAGGGTTCATCAACGTGATAGACCCGTCGGTATCCGTGATCATCAGTGCGTCGCCGATACTGTAGAGTGCGGCACGCAGTTGCGCCTCGCGCTTGAGAAGGCGGTCGTAAAGGTCGGACAGTTCGCGCAGGGTAACCTTTCGCCGCGATGATCGTTCGGGTGTGTTCGGCGGCATCTGAATCGTCCTTCCTGACGCACGAGATAGCCGGTGCTGTGCGTGATCGCTGTGCGGCAGTCAGGCGCCTGAGCGCGAACGACCCATTCATTATTCATCATCAAACTGGCGCCCCCCGACCTTGCCATGCGCAAGAACAACCGCATCAATGGTATTACGATGCACCATCGGATATTATATCACCACCAGGGTTCTTATGCGGATCGTGTCTGTTGAAGAACGACGAGCCGGTTTGTTCGGCGTGCTGAGAGGGTGCGCGTTGCGCTTCCAGCGCGGCGACGCGGCTCTCCAGTTCAGCACGTTCCTGGCGCGCAGTACGGCGATCTGCTGTTGCAGGGTGAACAAATGCGCCTGTAACCGCATCTGCTCGATGTCGCGCACCCGCATGTCCAGCCTTCGTTCCTTCTCGATCAGCGCATCGAGCGTGCGCACGACGGCGCCATGGAACTCGCTGATCTGCAACCACTGCGGCAGGGCGTACCACCACGTCGCCCTGCGCACCAGGCGCTGAAAGGCGTTGATCGCCGCCGCCAGTCCCGGTCGGCTCGACAGAACAATACGGTGGGGGTCAACCGACCAGACGGCGCGCGCGATTGCCATATTGTCGTGCAGGTAGGTATCGGTCGGGTTGACGGATGCGGCGGGCGAAGCGGCAACCCCTGGCGGTGGCGGCGTTCCGGTATCGCCAGTTTCCAGTGCACGCTCGACCGCTACCATGAGGGTCAGCGCATCCTGAGTATCAACATTAACCCAGTAGATCGTCATCGTTGTCTCGCCTTTCGTTCATCGCGCGCCTGGGCGTAGACGGCGAGCGTCTCACGGGCGGCGCGCTCCCACGAGAACTGCCGTGCGCGTATAACACTGGCATAGCGCAAGCGCAGCGTCAGATCGTTGTCTTCCAGCAGCGCCGCTATCTGGCGTGCAATATCGTGCGCGTCATACGGGTCGCAGTACAGCCCGGCGTCGCCAACCACTTCGGGGAGCGACGCTGCGTGCGACACAACTACCGGTACACCGCAGGCGAGCGCTTCCAGTGGCGGCAACCCGAACCCTTCATACAACGAAGGATACACAAACACGCGCGATCCGGCAATCAGCGCGGGCAGGTCATCATCGGGGACGCGCCCGAGAAACCGGACGAACCCGGCGACGCCGGTCTGTTCCGGCGCTGCCAGGATTGCGTCGTACTTCCATCCATTGCCGCCAGCGATGATCAGTGGCGGCAGATGTTCGGCTGGCGCATATCTGGCGTGGAGCATCGCATACGCTTCGATCAGGCGGACATAGTTTTTTCGCGGTTCGAGGGTGCCGACGCTTAACACATATGCACCATGCGCCAGATCGTACCGCTCCAGGATTGTGCGTGTCTCGTCCGGCGTGTGGGGACGGAAGCGCGCATCTGCCGCTTCATACACCACGCTGATTCGTTCGGGCGGAATACCCAGTTCGCTCACGATGTCGCGGCGGGTCGCCTCCGATACGGCGATAATCCGGTCGGCGCGGGTGCGGGCGAATCGCTCCTTGGTTGCGTGCAGCGCCGCATTCTCTGCAACGTGCATGTCAGGGAAGCGGCGCGTTGTCAGATCGTGGATGGTCAGCACGACGGCAGCGCCGGGTGGAACGAAGGGGAGTTGATCGGAGGCGTGAAACACCTCGACGAACCGTGAGGCGCCTCTGAGTTCCAGTCCCATCTCGACACGTGCCAGGCGCGCCCAGATCGGATCGAGGGCGTGGTCGATCTGTGCGGCGACGGTATGCGCGATCCCGTCACGAAACGCGGGAAGCGCGCTCAGGTAGCTGCGTCGAATGCCGGGGCAGCGAATAACCCGCACATTCGGCGCACCGAGCGCCGCCAGCGGCGGCATCGAACGACCGGGGTTGAGCGGCAGCACGTCGATCAGCGTGAAGCGACAGTCGCGTCCTACGCGCACCAGGTGGTTGAGCAGCGACCGATGATAGGTCAACACGCCTGCCTGAGCAATACGCAGGAGCGAGATGTCAACGCCGATGTGCATCACCCAATCGCTTCCAGGCGCTCAATGATCGTGGCAGCCGCATGCGCCCATGTCCAGCGTGCAGCGACTTCGACGGCTGCCCGCGCTCCTACCGCGCGCGCTTCGTCAGGATGTTCGTACACGTGACGCATCAGTGCACAAAGGTGGTCAATGTCAGGATCAGCCCAGCGCAACCCCCGGTAGTATGGGGCGCGTGCTTCTGCCGGGATGAGACCACGAATGCGCAGAGGATAGGCGACATCTGCGTTGAGAAACGCCGTCTGCCCACTCCAATCGGTGGAGATAACCGGCAGTCCGCACGCCATTGCTTCCAGCACTGGCATGCCCCACCCCTCGCCGCGTGTCGGCAGCACGAAGCAGTCGGCGCTCCGGTACAGACAGCCGAGTTGGTAGGCAGCAATCTGCTGATTGGGCAGCACCACCACCGGCGGACCATCGCGTTGGATCAGTTCTCCCAGGCGTCGCGCTACATCGAGACCGGGATCGTAGTTGAAAATCTTGAGCAGCAGCAGCACATCATCACTGCGGCGAAACGTTTGCTGGTAGGCGCGGATCAACACTTCCGGCGCTTTACGCTCATCCACTCGAAGATCGACAGGAAGACGAAACGGTTGCCAGGCTTACGCCGCTGGATGCAGGGATGAAAATAGTTCGGATTGATTCCCAGCGGAATAACGAAGATCAGACGTTTCACGCCGCTGGCGCGGAAGACCTCAGCCCCCCAGTGGGTTGGCGTCCAGATCTCGTCCATCTGGTTCGCCTGAGAGACCCACTCGTCCGGCAGGCGGTCGGTTTCCAGCATCGTATAGCCGATGCGGTAACGTCCGCTATTCTTGATGAACGAATCGCCCTGGTGGTACACCACCTGTGGCAATCGGACATCTTTTGGGCGGGTGCGCAACTGGTCGATCCGCGGATCACCCGTGAGCGGTTCGGTGAAATCATTCCCCCAGATGCACGCCAGGCGCACATCGATACCACAACGGTCGAGTTCGAGCACAAGTTCACGCGACGACGTCGCATACCCGGACGGCGACGCCACTAGTGAGTGCCAGACAATGGCACGGTAGTACTTCTGTTCGTAGAAAGCGCGCCATTTGCGGGTAAACGTTTCCCGCCCCCTGTCCCACATCGCCTGCCACGATGCATTATTGATCCTGGCGCTGGTATTCTCGAAATGCACCACCTGAACGCCGCCAGTGCAGACGATCTTGAACCCCGCCTGACGTGCTCGCAGACAGTAGTCGGTATCCTCGAAGTACGAGGTGTACGCTTCATCGAAACCGCCCAACAGTGCGCGTGCGTCGTGTCGGATGTACATGCACGCGCCTGTGATCCCCTCGACCTCGCGCACGCCGGGATATTGCCCGATGTATGCTTCGCCGCCACCGATCTGGTATCCCCAGAAACTATCCGTTGGCATGTAAGTACCGGCGTGCTGGAGCGATCCATCGGGATGTAGCAATGTACATCCGACGATACCATATGCAGGATGGCTATGCGCCACATCGCTCAAATGCGCAAGCCAGTGATCCTGAATAATCAGTGTGTCGTTATTGAGCAGCAGCACATCGTGATCCGGCGGAGTTGCTGCTAAGCCCTGATTGTTGCCCCGCGCAAATCCCAGGTTGCGCTCATTGGCTATTACCCTGATCTCTGGTTGTGAGCGCAACCACGCCAGCGTTCCATCGCTACTTCCGTTGTCCACCACTAGCAGATGATACGCTATATCGTGGGTGTGGGCACGAATGCTCTCGATGCAACGGCGGGTATATTCGAGACCATTCCATGTGAGGATGATGATCGTGATGGGTGGGCGTTGCGAGTTGGGGGTTGGGGGTTGAAGGTTGAAGGTTGAGGGTTGAGGATTGGGAGTTGAAGGTTGAAGGTTGAGGGTTGAAGGTTGAACTTCTGCCATGAGCGCACGCGGCGAGCACGGCGCGACAGCCTGTTCCGCGCGAAGCGCCTGCTGCTCGGGCGACATGATGGTGGGAGCGACGGTAGCAACAGAGTCGCAGATCGCCCTATCGAAAGGAGCAGATCGAAGACGTAGCACAGACTGTGCAGAAAGCAGTGTGTAGGGTTGGACGAGCGAAGTTTTCATAACACCAGCATCGTTTGTAACACCAAATCACGAGTCAATTCAGTTCTCAGTTCTCAATGCTCAGTTCCTGGTTCCTGGTTCTCGGTTCCTGGTTCTCAGTTCTCAGTTCCTGGTTCTCGGTTCTCAGTTCTCGGTTCTTGGTTCTTGGTTCTTGGTTCTTGGTTCTCGGTTCTTGGTTCTCGGTTCTTGGTTCTCAGTTCTCTACAACCGCTCGCCAAACTCACCACTGCGACGCTGGAAATACCAGTAGCCAATCGCCAGGGTCGCTAGGGCGGTTAACAGAACACGCAGTACGCTATCGAGCGCAGGGAGGTTTGGGGTCGGAATCTGACCAAAGGCGACAGCGTTTCCATACAGAATTTCGCGGTAAAACTCGACCAGTGACGCCATCGGGTTCAGCCAGCGCACCAGTTGCGCCAGCGGACCGGCAACCCGATCAAGGGCATAGATGACCGGTGTAAGGAAGAACCAGAACTGAATAAAGATGCCGATCAGGTGAACGGTATCGCGGTAGCGCACCGCTAGCGCACTGAGGAACAACGCCACCCCGGACAGAAAGAGCGTCTGAATGCCAATCAACACCGGCAGATAAACGAACGTCCACGAGAAGTTCGTCCAGTTGCCCGTTGCTCGCAAAGGTGCGTACATCGCCTGAACTGCCGCCATGACCAGCAGCAGCATCGGCAGCGACAGCACAAAGTTGACCAGGCTGGAAAGGACGGAGACGAGCGGCAGTACCTCACGCGGGAAGAACACCTTCTTGACCAGCGCCGCATTGTCGATCACACTGCGTGTGCCGCCGCTCACCGCTTCGCTGGCGAAGTTCCACGGCAACAGACCGACCAGAATGAACACCGGAAACATGGCGATGTCCGCCTGGAAGAAGGCGCTGAAGACGAACCAGAAGACGAGCATGAGCAGCAGAGGCGCCAGTTGCGTCCAGAGATAGCCAAGCGCGCTGCCTTTATACCGAACCTGCAAATCGCGGATCACAAGGTTGCGGATCAATTCACGATATGCCCAGAGTTCCAGAATTTTGCGCATGACGCCAGCGCTGCGATCCACCGCCACACCGGCTGCACCGAAGACCAGACCGACCAGCGTTGCCACTGAGAGGAGCAGTGGGATGCGGCGATCAACGGCGCGTTCCGGCAGCGGCGCCCGGATCGCGCGGTAGGCGTCGCTGGGTGCATCGGGGGCGAAGGCGGCGCCGAGGTTGCGATACAGGTATGCGAGCGCATCACGGATCGCCTGTTTTCCCGCCGTCAGGCGCAACAGGTCGGCATCGATCCGCTGGAGCGCAGCGCCGGTTGCAGTCGTGCGGCGCATCTCCAGCGCGGGAATATCGATGCGGCTCAATTGTTCCTCGCGCACCTCCAGCGCGCGCGTCAGGTCGCTCAGTTCTTCACGCGGCAGTTGATCGACCGTCATGTACGCCGAGACCGGCTCGACAGCCCGGTTGAGCGGAAACGCCTGCGTCCGGATGATTTCGCGCAGCAGACGCTGGAAGGTCGTTTCCGGTTGACGCCCCTGGAGCGCTTCGGTCAGTTCCCATCCCATGAGATTGCGCAGAATCTCGCGTCCGCCGGCTGCGCGCACTGTGCGCGCCAGCGTCTCTGCCGCTTCGTCCGCCAGCATCTGCGCTTCGAGCGGTGTCCGACCGGTGGCGATGATGTCGATGCGCCCATCGGAGTGTGGCGCAAAGCGCACCGCATAGGTCGGACCGCCAAGGTCGGGACGGCGCGCTTTCAACAGTTCGAGCGCCTGCGCCTCGACAGCGCGGTAATCGTCGTCGGGCTGACCGTCGGTATACAACTCGTGATAGCGTTCGACGGCATCGATCTGCACCGTTGCCAGCGTTTCATAGCGGATCGGTTGGGAGAGGATGCGCGGCGCTGCTATCGCCAGCGCGCCAAGTGTGCAGATCAGCAGCCAGAGCCACTGGTACAACCGCAGTGGTCCGCGCTGGCGGCTCAACGCCACGATCCAGGTTGCTGGCGTCGCAAGGTGTGCCATATGTGCAGTCTAGCGAAATCCTACGACAACAACACCGTCAACTTCCGTCACAACATACAACTCTGGGGTCTCTGCGAGTCGTTGTTCAACGACATCCCAGCGAAAGGCGCGTTTCCCATCAAACATATGTTTTTCCAGCAGCAGATAGCGTATCCCCAGGTCGCGCAATCGTTGAGCGGAAGCACTGTCGGGAAAGCCGCGTGAGCGCTCGTTGAAATCCTGAAAGACGGATGGCATATGCGCCTGATGCATGAATGCGAACGTTTGCTTCCCATGAATCAGGGCGCCGAACAGAATATATATAATAGTTGATTTTGTCATCAATAACCGGTTCAAACCCGATAATGAAATCGCCTGGTTGTTGTGCAAGCCAGATGTCAATCGGACGAGGCGCCAGCGTTATGCGATCAGTGGTTCTGTAGATCGGGCTCAGATCGAGCGCTACAAGCAAAATGATCAATGGGGCGAGAAGGAGCGAACGTCGATGTTTGAGAGTATGATCCCCGGATCGTGACACCTCTTTGCTGCAATGTGTCAATTGAGCCGCTCCTACACCTGCCAGCAAAGCAACAAAAAGAATGGTTACAACCCCAAAGCGCGCCCAAACACGCATAAGACCGATGATCGGCAGTTGATGCAGATAATACGCCGGCAACCAGATCGGACGATCCGGTTGCAGCGGTATATTGCCGGTGTGCAGATCGGTGCCGAGTGCCAGGATAAACGCAAATAAACCGGTTCCGACCCAGACAAACCGGCGTTCAAAGGTACGCAATGCTACCAGCGCCAGCACTCCGGGGACGAGTCCAACATAGAGCGTTTTTTCAACCCACAACGTTTCAGGCCGCAACTGCTCGACAAGCGTTCCCCAGAGTGGATGCAGATGGTATGGCACGATGAAGTTCATCGGGCTGGCTGACCACATTCGTGTTTTTTTCAGTAGTATAAGTATTGTAGGTTCCTTCCTGTGCTATCATCAGATAAGGGGTTGCCGCAAATAATGCACCGATCAGTACTGCTGGCGCTGCGAGCCACGCGCCACGCAGTGGATTCAACCGTCGGGTCACGAACGTCAATAGCGCATACACAAGACCGCAGAGTAAACCAATAACAAGGTAATACTGCGATGCTGCGCCGAGCAGGAAGGTTGCCCCTGCCAGACCTGCCAGCGCCTTACGATCCGGTTGTGATCGGAGCGAGGCATCGAGCGCCCAAAAAGAATAACGGGAGTGGATATGTGCTCAC
>AFSR01000630.1_pt1 | contig 23850 bp, 19 predicted proteins | sample 296848 | NCBI WGS metagenome assembly AFSR01 (sample SAMN02954305, study PRJNA68063) | hot springs metagenome | biome: terrestrial; feature: Mushroom and Octopus hot springs; material: microbial mat core samples; isolation source: Yellowstone National Park Mushroom and Octopus hot springs ...
ATAATTGCAGCCGGTGAGTTGATCGTCATCGAGGTGCTGATCTGATCGAGCGGCAACCCATCGAGCAGTATCTCCATGTCGGCAAGCGAAGAGACTGCCACGCCACATTTGCCGAACTCACCAGGCACTAGTGGATCGTCAGTATCGCGTCCATAGAGCGTCGGCATATCGAACGCGATCGAAAGCCCGGTCTGTCCCTGTTCGAGCAGATAGCGGAAGCGCGCATTGGTTTCCTCGGCGCTGCCAAAGCCGGCAAACATGCGCATCGTCCAGAGTTTGCCCCGGTACCCGGTGGGATGGATGCCACGCGTGAACGGATAGGCGCCCGGCAACCCGATGTCGCGCACCGGGTCGGTTCCCTCCAGGTCGAGCGGGGTGTACAGGCGCTTGATCGGCTCACCCGACACGGTCGTAAAATCGGCGTCGCGTTCAGGAGCACGTCGCAGCGTCGGTTGGAGGATGGTGCGCTCCCATTCCTGGTAGGCTTCACGGAAAGCAGCAAGCGGATCCGACATCATCGTCTCCTCTGGCGGTGTTCGCCGTCTTTTCACAGATTGACAGTTGCTTTACAACTATTGTACACTATACCCCACCCCTCGCGTGTTTACTCCGTTCGTCCGTAGCGGGAGAGGTGTCATGCAGAAGGCGTTGGTGCGCGCACGTCGATGGCGTTTTGTCTGGATTCCAGTCCTGGTGTTTGCGAGTCTCGGATTGATGGCGGTGCGAGCGATCCCGGCGACATATATCGAGCGCCGCGAGGCGGCGCAACGTGTCTGGTCAGAACAATCGCTCACCTCATACCGCATCGTGGTGCGCGCATTATTCGCGGGTCGCGCCTGTGCGCAGGAGATCGAGGTTCATGGAACCCGACAGTACGTGTTGCGCGATACATGCAACTCGTCGTGGCTCTCGTTCCTGACGGTAGACCGGCTGTTTGAGTTGGGAGCGCGCCTCGAAGCCGGACCTGAATGCTTCCCTTCAAAGCAGGATTGTGTCTGCCATCGCGTGCGCGTCGGCTCGATCGAGTACGATCCCGCGTATGGCTTCCCGGCAACAATCAACTGGCGTCGAGAAATGCAACCAAACTGGCAGCATGCCGCGTACTGGAAGCACATCTGGGAAAAGCACGAATTGCCCAAATGCGCGACTCCTGTGCGCTCGCTCCGCCTGGAAGTCGTGTCGTTGATCCCGCTGGAGAATGATGAAACCCCGAGCCTATATCACGCGGCGTCTCCCGCAGGCGGCAATTGATATTGTGTCCGCCGCCTGTGAGACGACCCTCTGGGACGATGAAGCCAACCCTGTGCCGCGCGAAACGCTCCTGCGCGCTGTGGCGGATGTGGATGGCATTCTGACTCTGCTGACCGATCGCGTCGATGCCGAATTGCTCGCTGCCGCTCCGCGCCTGAAGGTCGTCGCCAATATGGCAGTCGGGTACGACAATGTCGATCTGCCAGCGCTGACGGCGCGCGGGGTGTTGTTGACCAACACGCCCGATGTGCTGACCGAGACGACCGCCGATCTGGTGTGGGCGCTGATCCTGGCGGCATCGCGGCGGGTTGTGGAAGGTCATCGGTTGATCGCTGCTGGCGGATGGACGACCTGGTCGCCGATGTTTATGGTCGGTCAGGATGTGCATGGCGCAACGCTTGGAATCGTCGGCGCGGGACGGATCGGTTCCGCCGTGGCGCGACGCGCGGTTGGCTTCGGTATGCCGATCCTGTATCACAACCGGCGTCCATCGCCTGCTCTGGAAGCGCAGATCGGCGCAATCCCCGGCGCGGTTATTCGCTATGCCCCGGCGCTGGATGACCTGCTCAGCACTGCGGACGTGGTGGTGGTGCTGGTTCCGCTGACGCCGGAGACGCGCGGGATGTTCGGTGCGCGCGAATTTGCGCTGATGAAGCCGACGTCGGTGTTCGTCAACGCTTCACGCGGTCCGGTCGTCTGTGAAGCGGAACTGATCGAGGCGCTGAAGCGCGGTCGTCCATGGGCAGCCGGTCTCGATGTGTTCGAGCATGAGCCAATCGGCGCTGATCACCCGCTGCTGGCGTTGCCCAACGTGGTGTTGACGCCGCATATCGGCAGCGCCACGGTTGCCACCCGTACCAGGATGGCAGTGGTGGCTGCCACAAACCTGGTGGCGGCGTTGACCGGTCAGCCCGTGCCGAATCCGGTCAATCGGATTGAGGTGAAGGGTAAAGGTCGGGACGGAGGAACGTAACACGTGGGACGTGTGTAATGAAGATCGTGAAATTATAGCAGTTCTCAGATACGTTGAACCCTGTCTGGGAGCGCCGTGTCGCGCGAGACGCCTGCCGCTGACGGAGTGTAGACCGAAATTATGGAGATTGAGCATTTATTCCGCTCTACCGCGCTAGCCGTGGGGCTGATGAAGATTGAGAAATAAATCCGCTATCCCGCGCCAGCCGTCGGGCTGAAGCCCTCGGCTAGGCAAGGCGAAGCCCGCCTGCGCGGGCTATAGCGGATTATTTACTCAAAGACCATCAGCCCTCGGCTAGACAAGGCGAAGCCCGCCTGCGCGGGCTATAGCGGATTATTTATTCAAAGACCATCATTTCGGTCACCGCATCGGGAGCGCGATTCCGGGAGTGTTCAACCTCTGTGAGAATTGCTACATGCGGGTGAGACACCCGCGCACCCAGGCTGTACAAGAAGACGCACTGTTCCAGGTACAGGGAGACCATATATGAGGATTGTATAAATCGCACTCAGGCGGTGTAGGGATGCGCGCCGCTCCAGAGCGCCAGGAACGTCTCACGAACGACCATTCGTTGCCCCGGCAGGAATGCATCCTGATTGATCAAGATCAGTATCAGTGGTTCACAAATCCGGTGATAACATATGAGCATTGACATTGTTCGTCACGCCTTTAGCGTTCATGATTATGCACGTATGCGCGAGAGCGGCATTCTTACCGAAGATGATCGGGTGGAGTTGATTGATGGCGAGGTTCGTACCATGAGTCCGATCGGACCGCTCCATGCCGCAATCGTGCGTCGCCTTGTGAAGCGCCTTATCGATCTGGTCGGCGATCAGGCGATTGTCAGTCCGCAGAATCCGATCCAGTTGAACGACTACACTGAACCGCAACCCGATGTCGCCGTTCTGCGTCCACGCGCCGATAACTACCAGCGTGCCCATCCCGTAGCCGCCGATGTGTTGCTGATCATCGAGGTTTCCGATACAACAGCGCAGTATGATCGCATTGAGAAACTGCCCCGCTATGCTGCGGCTGGCATTCCTGAAACCTGGATCGTGGATGGTGAACAGCGCGTCGTCGAGCAGTGTACGCATCCGGTGCGCGATCAGTATGCCCGCCTCCAGAAGTATTTCCCCGGTGATACGATCACGTCGCCGGTTGTGCCAGCAATTGCGCTCAATGCCGATGATCTGTTTGCCTGACGACTCTGCGCATCAGGCTGACCTGCAAACGTGAATGGTCACGCTTCGTTCGTCGGTGGTATGATCCGCTGTTTGAAGGGTCTCTATAATGATATACGCTATCGATCACGTAGTCATTCTCGTCCACGATCTGGCGGCGGCAACAAGCGACTATGCTGCGCTGGGATTTACCGTGACGCCGGGCGGGGTGCATGCCGACGGCGCAACCCATAATGCGCTGGTCGCGTTCGCCGACGGCAGTTACCTGGAGTTGATTGCGTTTCGCCGCGAGGCGCCGGATCATATCTGGTGGCGGTATGTTGCAGAGGGCGAGGGTCTCATCGATGTTGCCCTGCTGCCCGGCGCAATTGATGATGATGTCGCCGCAGCGCGTATGCGCGGGCTGGATATTGCCGGTCCTTTCTCCGGCGGCAGGGAACGCCCCGATGGGGTGCGTATCGCCTGGAAGACTGCCCGCCCTGCTACTCCCGATCTGCCCTTCCTGTGCGGCGACGTGACGCCGCGCGACCTGCGGGTTCCGACGGGGGCGGCTCGCCTGCACCCAAATGGGGTGACCGGCATTGCGCGGGTGCTGGTTGCGACACGTGATCCGGCAGTGAGCGCCGCCCGCTACCGCGCGCTGCTGGGGATCGAGGGCACAACTGTTGCAGCAGGCGTTTCCTTTGAACTGGGGGCGTCGGCAATCGTACTGACCGCCCTGAATGAACGCCACCGCCGTGAGGGACCCTGTGCGCTGGAACTCCGTGGCGGTGCGTCGGTCGATCTCGACCCTGCAATCACCCACGGCGTGCCGATCCGCCTGGGAACATAATCCCCTCCAGTAGCCGAAAGTTCAGCCACTGTTCCAAAACATACATGCTCGTCATCACGTTTGTTTGCTATACTGCGGATGCGGTTGCAATGACGCATCCGCAGTATGATGCTTCGAAGGAGCAGCTATGCTTTCCGATCTCGACATCGCTCAGGCGGCGCGTCTCCGCCCGATCCACGCCGTCGCCGCCGACCTCGGGCTGACCGACGATGACATTGAACGGTACGGACGCAATATCGCCAAAATCGATCTGGCAGTTCTGCAACGGTTGACCGACCATCCCCGCGGTCGCTACATCGTCGTTACTGCAATCACACCCACTCCTCTGGGTGAAGGCAAAACCACCACCACGATCGGTTTGGGTCAGGCGCTGGCGCGTCTGGGGAAGCGTTCCGTCGTCACCATCCGCCAGCCCTCGATGGGTCCGACCTTCGGCATCAAGGGGGGCGCCGCAGGCGGCGGGTACAGCCAGGTTGTGCCGATGGAGCCGTTCAATCTGCACCTTACCGGCGATATTCACGCGGTCGGCGCGGCGCACAATCTGCTGGCGGCAATGATCGATAATCACCTGCACCACGGGAATCGCCTCGACATCGACCCCTACACTGTAAGCTGGACTCGCGTGGTGGACATCAGTGATCGAGCGTTGCGTCAGGTGATCGTGGGTCTGGGGGGAAAAGAGAACGGTCCAGTGCGCCAGGCGCAGTTCGACATCACTGTGGCATCGGAGGTCATGGCGATCCTGGCGCTGACCACCGGTCTGCACGATCTGCGTCAACGGTTGGGGCGCATCGTTGTGGCGCACACGCGCGATGGTGCGCCCGTAACCGCCGACGATCTCAGAGCGGCTGGTGCGATGACGGTGCTGCTGAAGGAGGCGATCAAGCCGAACCTGTTGCAGACGCTCGAAGGCTCTCCGGCGCTGGTTCACTGTGGACCGTTCGCCAACATCGCGCACGGCGCGTCGTCGGTGCTGGCGGATCTGATTGGACTGCACTGCGCCGATTATGTGGTCACCGAAAGCGGGTTCGGCGCCGATATTGGATTCGAGAAGTTCTGCGAACATCAAATGCCGCGCCTCGGGTCTGGCGCCTGATGCTGTCGTACTGGTCGCCACCGTGCGGGCGCTCAAGGCGCACAGCGGGCGGTACGCCATTACCGCTGGCAAACCGCTCGATCCGCGGCTTTCTGAGGAGAATCCCGACGATGTGGCAGCAGGCGTCGCAAAACCTGACGGCGCAGGTGCGAATCGCGAAACTCTTCGGACGACCGGTTGTTGTGGCGATCAACCGCTTCCCCGATGATTTCCCATCCGAGATCGAGGTGGTGCGCCAGGTGGCGCGCGATGCAGGCGCTTTTGAGGTGGTCGAAAGTTTTGTGTTTGCAGAGGGAGGCGCGGGCGGATACGATCTGGCGCAGGCGGTGATGGCAGCGTGCGAAATGCCGGGAAAGTTCACCCCGCTCTACCCGCTTGACATAAGCCTGCGTGACAAGATCGAAACGCTGGCGACAAAGGTGTATGGCGCTGCGCATGTCGAGTATACGCCCGAAGCATCCCGCCAGTTGACGCGGTTCGAACAGCAGGGGTACGGTCATCTGCCGGTGTGCATGGCAAAAACGCACCTGTCGATCAGCCACGATCCCAGACTGCGCGGCGCGCCATCGGGGTATGTTTTCGCCATTCGCGAGGTGCGCCTGGCAGCCGGCGCCGGGTTCATCTATCCGCTCGCTGGCGACATCCGCACGATGCCCGGATTACCCGCTCATCCGGCTGCGGAACGGATCGATATCGATGCGGATGGAAGAACGGTGGGGTTGTCGTAGGTGCATAGAAGGAACGCAACGGCTTGCTAGAAGACCTGCCTCCGTTCGTTCAGCCATGCCAGCGTGCGCTCAAAAGCGTCGGTTTCGGACACCTGCGGCGCATACCCCAGATCGCGCGTCGCTTTCGCCGATGTGAACCAGCAATCGACACACGTTGACGCCACAACCGAACGGGTCAGCAGCGGCTTACCGAAGCGCCCGCGGGTCAGGCGCGCCCAGCCTTCCAGCACGGTTGCCAGTGCGTATGCCGCGCGGTAAGGAATTGTCCGCCGCGCGGCAGGCAGTCCCATCGCCACCACGAACGACTCGACAAAGTCGAAGAAGTTGCGCGCCGGTTGATCGGTCACAACGTAGCACTGCCCGTTGACCGGCGAATCGGGGGTGAGACGGTCGGCTGCGAGGATATGCACGTGGGCGACATTTTCGACATAAACATGGTTGAAGCGCGCCCGTCCATCGCCGAGGCGCACCAGGTTGCCGCGGCGCGCCTCAGCAATGACCGTCGGCATGCGATACGGATCACCCGGACCGTATACGCCCGCCGGGCGGATCGCGCAAGTCATCAACCCGTTGCGTCCTGTAGCGGCGAGCGTCTCCTGCTCGGCAACCATTTTGGTATGCCCGTAGAAGGAGAGATGGCGGGTGGGGTAGGGCAATGTTTCGTCACCGTTACGGATCGGACGACCGGCGAAGACGGCATCGATAGAACTGGTGAACACCAGTCGCGTGTTGCGACGCGCAGTGCAGGCAGCGATCACATTGCGGTTGCCGATAACATTCACCTCGTAGAGCGTCTGCTCACGTCCGGGGCGCCAGTCCACCACGGCGGCGCACTGGAAGACAACCGCAGCATCGGCGCAGGCGCGCTGCACCTCATCGGCGCGGCGAATATCGCCCTGGAACATCTCAACCCGCGGATCATCGCAGGGTGTCCGGTCAAATACGCGCACCGGGCGTCCTTGACGGAGCAGCAACTCAACCAGGTGACGCCCGATGAACCCGTTGCCGCCGATCACCAGGCAGAGATCGCGTTCATTTCCCATTGTGCAACGCTGCCTCCAGATCACGGTACGTGCGCATCTGGCGGAGATCGATGCCAATCCCGACCAATGCCTGCGCAACTTCAGGACGAATACCAACCAGCACCGCTTCTGCGCCGAGCAACCGCGCCTGCTGGACAACTGCGAGCAGACCCTGGGCGACCTGGCTATCCACCAGCGGCACGCCGCTGATATCCAGGATCAGGCGCTGCGCTGTGGAACGTTCGAGCGCATGCAGCGCCCGGCTCTGCAACGTCTGCAACCGCTCCGTATCGAGCGCACCGACCAGGGGCACGATCAGGGTATCGGCGCTGACCGGCAATACCGGAACGCTCAACCCCTGAATGATCGCGCGCTGCTGACGATTCTCCTCCAGCAAGCGCTCCTGGGCGGCGGCGCGCGCCTCGACCTCTGCCAGCGCCTGTTGCAACTCCTGGGTGCGCTCGGCGATCCTGGTTTCCAGCGTTGCCTGGAATTCTTCCAGACGCTGATTGCGTTGCTGCGATTCGTGCAGTGCAACCCGCAGCGTCTGACCGAAGCGTATCGTGAAAATGCCCAGCAGCGTTACGATAACCACAAACCCGCCCAGGTTGCCGCCGACATTCCCCGGACGGGACGCGGCAATCCCAACCAACGGAACGCCAAGCGTCTCAAGCACAGCGGTGACGGCCACGCTGATGCTGCTCAGCACAATCGTTACCGTGACCAGGCGCTCTTGACCCATCAACCCGGCAAACACGATCGGCAGGGCGAAGGTAAACCATCGCCCCGCTGCTGCGCACACCGGTGGTAAGCAGCGCTGCGCTGATCACCAGGAGAAGCCCGATACAACCAAGCATAAGCGCCGCCGAGAAGCGACCGCGCCGCACAAGCGCAATGCCTGCGAGTTGCACCGGAATTCCGGTCCAGATGATGCCCATAACGATTAACCGTTCTGTCATTGGCAGCGGCGCGAGGAGCGTCACGAATGACCCGGCGAACGAAAGCGCCGCCACTGCCAGCAGCATTGTCTGGAGCAACGTCGCCTGACGGTATGCCGTCACATCGGTGTATGGCAGCGTGCGCATCCAGCGCATAAACGGATCAAGCATAACAATCTCCATTCCTGTGTGAATGGGGGTCTTTCGTGCGAGGTGGGCGTCAGCGCTCCGCCCCCTTCTGGCAGTGAAGCGACCTTCCAGGACAGGGAACGGCGGCGGCGCGCATGCCACAGCTATTGAATCCAGTATACCGAACGTTCTGACCGTGGAGATGATGAAGATAATATACACTAGTATTCGTTCCGGCCGTGGGGCTGATGAAGGTTGAGCATTAAATCCGGTATGCGCCTCTTGCCGTCGGGCTAATGAAGATTGAGAAATAAATCCGCTATCCCGCGCTAGCCGTCGGGCTGAAGCCCTCGGCTAGGCAAGGCGAAGCCCGCCTGCGCGGGCTATAGCGGATTATTTACTCAAAGACCATAAGCCCTCGGCTATCCAGGACGAAGCCCGCCTGCGCGGGCTATACCGGATTATTTCTTCAAAGACCATACGCCCTCGGCTATCCAAGGCGAAGCCCGCCTGCGCGGGCTATACCGGATTATTTCTTCAAAGACCATACGCCCTCGGCTATCCAAGGCGAAGCCCGCCTGCGCGGGCTATACCGGATTATTTCTTCAAAGACCATACGCCCTCGGCTATCCAAGGCAAAGCCCGCCTGCGCGGAACGCGAACTCCAATGGTGACCCTCTCGACCATCGGTTATCGGCTATGCAAGGCAAAGCCCGCCTGCGTGGAACGCGAACTCCAACGGCGACCCTCTCGACCATCGGCTATCGGTTATCGACTATCGGTTATCGGCTATGCAAGGCAAAGCCCGCCTGCGTGGAACGCGAACTCCAACGGCGACCCTCTCGACCATTGGCTATCGGCTATCGGTTATCGGTTATCGGCTATCGGCTATCGGCGACGATCAGCCCTCAGCTCTGGAAGGTGAAGCCTGCCTGCGCGGGCTATACTGGATTTTATTCTTGAAATTCATTATTCTGATCGCTGCGTGTGGAGCGTGACGATCACTACGGTCGCCCAGTGTGGCATGTTCATCTGTCTACAAATGTGAGAATTGCTTACGAACTCCGATCGGGTCGTGATAGTCATCCTGTAAGACATTGTATCATGCATTGTTGCTCAGGGGATTGACGCTTCTCCGCGCTTCCCCTACAATCGTCACGGGCGTTTGCGCTCAATCTGTGCTCAGGACGTAACAGGAGTACGTGTGTGACCCATCTTGATCTGAGCATGTTCAAAGCCTACGATATTCGCACGCCAGCGCAGCAGTTGACACTCGACCTGTCCGAGCGTCTGGCGTATGCCGAGGCATACTATTTTCGCGAGAACCTGGGGGTTCAGAAGGTTATTCTCTGCCGCGACGCGCGTCTGTCCGGCGCGCGGTATCTCGAACAGGGCATTCGTATCTTTCGCGATCTCGGGTTCGAGGTGCTGGCAGCGCCGCAGGTCAGTTCCGCCTGTCTGTTCTACTATACGTGTATGCGTCATCCCGACGCGGCTGGCGTGATGTACGGCGCATCGCACAACCCCGGCGGCGACACGGGGCAGAAGATCGTCGCACCGGGTGTGCAACCGATTGCGGATGGGTGCGGTCCCGGCAGCGGGTTGCAGACCATTCGCCGGTTGTACGAGCAGGGCGCGCGACCGCAGCGCATCGGCGGCGGGAAGCTGCGGATCGTCAATTATCTCGACGATTATGTGCGCGACTCGATGCGCCTGGCTGACGTCAGTCCGGGCGACCTGGCGGGGTTGCGGATTGTGCTCGATTTTCTCTCCGGCGCAGCCGGGCAGGAGATGATCCTGGCGTTCACCGCTGCTGGCGCGGAGATCGAGCCGCGCAATCTGGTGCCGGACGGGCATTTTCCTTCCGGCGCGCCCAATCCGGTTGTGCATGCGTCAATTGCGCCTTCGCTGGAAGTGCTGCGCAGCGGCAGGTTCGACCTCGGCATGTTTTTCGATGGCGACGGTGATCGGCTCGATATTGTTGCACCGGATGGACGGCAGATCAGCCCGGCGTTCAACCTGATTGCGCTGGCGCCGCGCCTGCGTACACTCTTCCCCGACATACCGCATCCCAACCTGTATGTCGATCTGAAAGCCAACCCGCTGGCAATCATTCGCATTGCGCGGCAGGGGTTCGGTGTGCATGTCATTCGTAATGGTCACTCGCAGATCAAACAGGCGCTCGGAAAGAACGCATCTGCCGGTTTCATCGCTGCTGTGGAGGAATCGGCGCACTACTATCTCAATCTGCGGCGGGATGGCGCTGTCTTCCCGATTGAAAACACTCTCTTTTATGCACTATTGACGGCACGCGCCTGGCGGGAAGATCCGACGCTGTACCGCGACCTGCTCGATCTGCAACAGACGACCTTCCGTGAGCGCGAATGGGGGTATCATTTTCCGAATGATGACCTGCGCGCAGCAGCGCTGGCGGCAGTCGAGGAGGCGTTCGTGCGGAATGGCTGGCAGGCGATGCATCGAATGGCGGACGGCGCCGCCATGGATGCGACCCTGCTCCGCGACGGTCTCCCCTTCGTGATCGACGCCGATACGCCGTTGACCGAAGAATGGACGCAGGTTGCGCAGCGCGCCTCGCAGAGTGAGCGTGGTCTGGCGCGCTGGGAAGTGACCGCTGGCACAGCTGCACGCAGAGACGCCGCCGTGCGCCTGATTGAAGAAACTGTTCGTCGTTTCCAGGCGGGACAAAAATATGTGGGGTAGTGGCTATGGACATCTTCAAGTTGCGCGACCATATCGTCAATGAGTTCGCCGCATATACGCAAAGTTTCCTGAACATTCTCGATCCCGATATTCGTGAGTTTGTGCAGCAAGAACTTGCGCGCGGCAAACTCTGGCCCGATGCCCTCGTGCAACTCTCACCCGCCTACGACCGCTCTCTGACGGTTGCCGAGCTTGTTGAACAGGGCGTCCTGCATCCGCTCTGCCGTGATATTTTTCAGGTCGGCGGAGCGACGAAATCATCCCTGCATCTCTACCGCCATCAGAAACAGGCCATCGATATGGCCGCCGCCGGTCGGCACTATGTGGTGACAACCGGAACCGGTTCAGGCAAAAGCCTGACCTATATCATCCCGATTGTCAACCACATTCTGCGCAACCGTCCCGAAGATGGGCGTGTTCGGGCAATCATTGTCTACCCGATGAATGCGCTGATCAACTCACAGGCGCAGGCGATCAATCGTTTCTTTGCGAATGCATCCGGCAGGTGTCCGGTGCGTTTTGCGCGCTACACCGGTCAGGAAAGCGACGAGGAAAAAAAGAGCATTCAGGAGAACCCGCCACACATCCTGTTGACCAACTATGTGATGCTGGAATTGATGCTGACGCGTCCCGACGAGTTTGCGTTCGTCGATGCCAGCGCCGCCAACCTGCAATTCGTGGTGCTCGACGAACTGCATACCTACCGCGGGCGTCAGGGCGCCGACGTGGCGATGCTGATGCGGCGTCTGCGCGAGCGCTGCGGCAATCCGAACCTGATCTGCATTGGCACCAGCGCCACGATCGTCAGCGGCGAGTCGGTTGATGACCGGCGAGCGGGCGTTGCCAGTGTAGCCGAGACGATCTTCGGCGTGCCGTTCACTGCCGATCAGGTGATCGAGGAAACGCTGATCTACGCAACCCCTGCGGCATCGATCACAAATGCAGAGTTGCGCGCGGCTCTCGAAGATAATCCTCCGGAACGCCTGGACTGGAATGCCTTTCAACGGCATCCGCTGGCGCGCTGGATCGAACAGACCTTCAGTTTGCGCACCGATGCGCAGGGACGCCAGCGCCGCGCCGAGCCACGCACACTGCGTGACGGTGCACAGGCGCTTGCGCAGCAGACCGGCGTTCCTGTCGAACGGTGCGAGAAGTATCTCCGCCATTTCTTCGCCCTGGGCAGCAACGTCAGAGACCCGGAGGGCAATCCGGGGTTCGCCTTCAAACTGCACCAGTTCATCTCCCAGGGCAGCGCCGTGTACAGCACGCTGGAACTTCCGCCAGCGCGTCATCTGACGCTCGAAGGGCAGCAGTATGTCGCCGGTTCGGACGGTGATCGGTTACTCTTCCCGCTTGTTTTCTGCCGCGAATGTGGTCAGCATTATGCGCTCTGCGCCTACGACGAGGAGCACGGTCAGGTTGTCCCGCGGCACCCGATGCTGCGCGGCGAGGATGTGACCGAACCGGCGCGCGCCGGATACCTGCTGATCGGCGCCGACGCCTGGAGCGAGGAACTCGAGGACACGTTGCCCGACACGTGGTTCAATGTGCGCCGCAACGGGCGCACATTGAAGAAGGAGTATCGCGAGTTCGCACCAAAACGCCTGTACGTGCGCCCCGACGGTCAGACGTTCGATCCGGAGCGGGTCGGCGCCCGTCCTGGCGGTGCAGTGGACGCCTGGTTTCTTGCTGCGCCGTTTCTCACATGCCTCTCCTGCGGCGCGGTGTACACCCGCAGAGACAGGGACGACTTTCGGAAACTGGCGCGCCTGAGCAGCGAGGGGCGCAGCACGGCGACCACGCTGATCTCGCTGAGCGCCATCGAAGCGATGCACACCACCGACCTCGATCCGAAAGCGCGCAAATTGCTCAGTTTTACCGATAATCGCCAAGGATGCGTCGTTGCAGGCGGGCCATCTCAACGACTTTGCCGCCGTCAGTCTGTTGCGGGCTGCAATCGCTGCTGCGCTGCAGAAATCTTCGCTTTCCAATCCACTGACCCACCTGACTATCGCACCAGCGGTGTTCAGGGAACTCAACCTGCCGCAGGAGGCGTATGCGCGCACCGTCGGCGAATATGGCGGCGCCCGGCGACGCAACGAGGAAGTGCTGACCGCGTATCTGGAGTATCGCATCTTCGAGGACCTGCGCCGCTCATGGCGCGTGACGCAACCCAACCTGGAACAGTGCGGTTTGCTGCGGATCGACTATATCGATCTGCACGATCTCTGTGCTGATGATCGACCGTGGCAGCGGCGCCCGGTTCTGGCGGCTACGCCGCCTGATCAGCGCGAGCGCACCATCCGCGCCCTGCTCGACCATATGCGGCGCGAACTGGCAATCGATGCACCCTGTCTCGATCCGGAACAGCAACCAGAACTGCTCCGCCGCGTCGATGCTGCGCTCAAAGAGCCATGGGTCTTCGATGAAGCCGAAAAGCGCCCAAATGGGTTGCGCATGGCGACGCGCTTCGTGCTCCCCGGCGACGATACGAACGTTCCCGGCGCGCGAAGCCTCTCCCGATACAGCCGCGCAGGGCGCTTCCTGCGCTCATCGGCAGCCTGGAGCGCGCTCGAAGCGCCGCTCGATGATCAGGAGTATGCGGCGCTGCTGACGACATTGTTCGAGATCCTGATGGGCGCGGGGATTCTGGTTGACGTGACTGTGCGGCGCGGACCGCGCGCATTTCAGATCCGGCGCGATGCGTTGCTGTGGTTGCCCGGTGATGGAACGCCGCCGCTGCCTGATCCGATCCGTTCCCAACGAATGACGACTGTTGCACGGGCGGCGTCTGACGACACGCAGAACGGCGCTGCTCGCACCCCGGCGAATGCCTTCTTTTCCAGGTTCTACCTCCGTCCGCCAGAGCGGTTGCTGCGGATCGAAGGGCGGGAGCACACGGGACAGGTAACGCAGGAAGACCGTCAGGAGCGCGAGCGACGCTTCCGTGAAGGCGAACTTCCGGTGCTCTTCTGCTCGCCAACTATGGAACTGGGGATCGACATAGCCGACCTGAATGCGGTTCATATGCGCAACATGCCGCCAACCCCCGCCAACTATGCGCAGCGATCCGGTCGAGCAGGGCGCAGCGGTCAACCCGCGCTGGTCATCACCTACTGTTCGACCGCCAGCGGGCACGACCAGTATTTCTTTCAGCGCCCGAAGGACATGGTCGCCGGGGCAGTGGCAGCGCCGCAGATCGACCTGACCAACGAAGATTTGCTGAAGGCGCATGTCCACGCGATCTGGCTGGCGGAGACGGGGCTTGATCTGAAACGCTCAATGCTCGACCTGATCGACGCTGGCGCGCCAGACCTGCCGCTCAAATCGGAGGTGCAGGAACACATCATGCTGGACGATTCCCGCCGGGCAGCGTGTGTCGCCCGGGCGCGGCGCGCCTTCGGCGGGCTGCTCGCATCTCTTCCAGGCGAATGGTTCGACGAGGGGTGGCTGGAGCGGGTCATCAACGACGCGCCGCGTCACTTCGACGAGGCTTGCAACCGCTGGCGACAACTCTACACCGATGCGCGGGCGCAGTTAAACGAAGCGCGCAACATCATCGACGCCTGGCACCGGGGCATCGGTACGCGCGAGATTGCTGACGATGCCGAACAGCGCGAGAAGGAAGCGAAACGCCAGATCGACCTGCTGTGCAGCCACGAGCGTTCCAGCAGCGAGAGCGACTTCTACCCCTACCGCTACTTCGCCAGCGAAGGGTTTCTCCCCGGTTACAACTTCCCGCGTCTGCCGGTGCGCGCATTTCTGGCGCACAGACAGGGAGAAGGGGTTTACCTGGCTCGACCGCGCTTCCTGGCGATCCGCGAGTTTGGTCCGCACAACATCATTTACCACGAAGGGCGCAAATACCGCGTGACCCGCACCACCATCCCGGCTGGTGATGCAAGCCGTCGCTTTCTGCGCGCAAAGATCTGTCGCGCCTGCGGCTACTTCCACGAAGGCGGCGATGCCGATGTCTGCGACCAGTGCGGCTTACTGCTCACCGGTCAGAATACAACGATCCTGCCGACCCTCTTCGAGATGAGCACCGTCATCGCCACCCCCGCCGACCGGATCACCTGTGAAGAGGAAGAACGTGTTCGCAAGGGGTACAATCTGGAAATGTTCTACCAGTTTGCGCGGGGACCGCACGGCGCTCGCCGTGATACAGGCAATGTTCAACTGGAGACGGCGGAAGGGCGCCAGGAGCATATTGCGCTCACCTATGCGCCGACGGCAACGATCTGGCAGGTGAACCACGGCTGGAAGCGCTCGAATAACGGCTTTGCGCTCAACGTGCGCAGCGGCGAATGGGGAAGCGACCCTGCTGATGACGATGATAACGAAGCTGATCCAGGGCAGCGGAACGAAGATGTGCGCACAGGTGTGCGTCTGGTGGTGCGCGACACGCGCAATCTGCTCGTTGTTGAACTGCCGCCGTCGCTCGCCGCACAGGAACAGGTTGCGGCAAGCCTGCAGTATGCGTTGCAATTCGGCATCACCGTCGCTTTCCAGCTCGAAGAGCAAGAGTTGAGTTCCAGACGTCTCGGTTCAGGCGCGACGACGCGCCTGATCTTCTGGGAAGCCGCCGAGGGAGGGGCGGGAGTGCTGCGACGGTTGGTGGAGGAGCCGGAAGCGCTTGCGCGGGTTGCGCGCGCTGCGCTCGAACTCTGCCACTACGATGAACATGGACAGGAGCGCAGCGATGTCGGAGAATGCGTGCGCGCATGCTACCGCTGCCTGCTCTCGTACAGCAACCAGCCCGACCACGCGCTGCTCGACCGCCGCTCCATCCGCAATCTCCTGATCGACCTGTCCCGGTCACGGGTGCAGCGCCAGCGCCATGATGATCGCAATGAACCGCAGCACACCGCACAAACCGCCGTCTCTCCCGCCATTGCGCGGGTGCTGACTGCCATCCGCGACCTGGGAGGGCGTGAACCGGACCAGATCCTGCCCGATCTGGACGGCTGCCGCCCACACCTCGTCTATCGTCCAGGCTACTGCATCCTCTGCCCGGAAGCGGGTGAAGACCTCGCTCCTCTGCGCGCTACCCTGGAAGAGTCTGGGTATGCGGTCGTCGTCATTCACCCGAACGACGATGTGGCCGCAGTGCTGGGATCATACGACTTCTGGCGCATGTGATCGAAGCGCCTGAATGGTTAGCATACCGTTATCCAGGGTTGTTATTTCTTTTCTTTGTGAAGTTTGACACAATGTATTTCGTGTGATAGACTCGGTGCATCAGATGCCTGGTGCGATGGAACGCATGCATCTGTGGACTTCATCATCCTGCCTTCAGGAGGGCTACCGATATGCGCCGTGAGCATGCGCGTGCGATCCTTTTCCCCCTTGTTCGTCTCCCCTGGTTGCTCATTGTGCTGGCGCTGATTGCGTATGGTGCGGTGCTGGCGGGCAGCATCGTCCCTGCACTGACCGGTGCTGCGGTGAGCGGCATCGCGATGTTCACCCTGGGCGCGGCGCTTGCGATAGACACCGGTATGCGCGTTGGCGCGGCGCCGGTGCGGTTGGGCGGGCGCGCTGCGTCGGCGCGGCGCGCCTATCTGACGCTTGCCTTTGCCGCCACAGGCGTGCTCTATCTGGCGGTCATTTTTGGGGCGATCAACACGAGTGCTGGCACGTTGTGGACATGCCAGACATGGCCCGGTTGCGCGATGACCGGCGATAGTGCCTGGCTTGCGCTGGCGCACCGCGGGCTGGCGGGCGGCGCAACCCTGCTGATTGCGGCGCTGGCGGTGCAAACCTGGCGCATCCGGCACGAGCGTTCGCTGCGGATCGCTGTTGCGTGGGCGCTGGGGCTGATGCTGATACAGAATCTGGTCGGTCTGGCGCAGGTGCTGCTGGCGCAGGGCGGCGAATCGCAGCCGGTGGCAGTCGCGCGCCTGATGCACCTGGGGCTGAGCGCAACAGCGTGGGGGGCGCTGGTTGTGCTGACAACGCTGGCGTTGCGGCGACCGTTTCCCGCTGTGGCGCCGCCACGACCGGCGCGTGTGGCGCGCCCCGGCATGACCGACACGGTGTTGCTGGAGGGTAAGCCGTCGCTGCTGAAGGACTATATCAGTCTGACCAAGCCGGGGGTGATTTCGCTGCTTATTCTGACAACGATCACCAGCATGTACATCACACCGGCTGGCATTCCGGAGTTGTCGCTGGTGCTGTGGACGACGCTCGGCGGCTGGTTGATGGCGTCCGGCTCGCACTCCATCAATTGTTATCTGGATAAGAGATATCGACGTGAACATGGGGCGCACGGGTCGCCGCCCGATTCCGAGCGGGCGCATCCCGGCGTGGCACGCGCTGGCGCTGGGCATTGCGCTTGGCGTCGTGGCGTTCGTTATTCTGGCGTTGTTTGTGAACCTGCTGGCGGCGATACTGGCGCTGGCTGGCTTCCTCTACTATGTTTTCATCTATACGATCTGGCTGAAGCGCACCTCGAAGCACAATATCGTCATCGGCGGCGGCGCAGGCGCATTTCCGCCACTGGTCGGCTGGGCGGCGGTCACCGGTTCGCTTGCGCCGGAGGCGTTGCTGCTCTGGTTGATCGTCTTCTTCTGGACGCCACCTCACTTCTGGGCGCTGGCGCTCATCCGGCAGAAGGATTATGCCCGCGCTGGCGTGCCGATGCTGCCGGTGGTGGAGGGCGATCAGGAAACACGCCGCCAGATTGTGATCTACACCCTGTCGATGCTGGCGCTCACGGCGCTGCCGCCAGCGCTGGGGATGCTCGGCTGGGCATACCTGCTGAGCGCGGCAGTGTCCGGCGGTCTGTTCCTGCACTATGCGCTGAAACTGCGCCGCGACGGAACAACCACAACTGCCTGGGCGCTGTACAAGTATTCGCTGCTCTACCTGGCGATCCTCTTCGTGGCAATGGTAGTGGATCGTGTGGTGTTTGCATGACGAGGGGACGTTGAACGTGACCTGAGCGGCATATCGAATGGTACGGAACATGGACGGATGCGCCTGATCCAGGGCGCGTGTTCGTGACGTGGCGTGGGGGGCGCGAGGCGCGGGTCGAGAAGCGGTTGCTTCTCCCCGCGTCGTTCGTTTAGAATCTTGGACTCCCCGCGTTAGGCGGAACACCTCTAACCTCGCATATTGCTGCATCGTGTGGTATCATACATACGAAATCAACACCACACATCCCGATGATTGAGACACCAGTTCTTTCGCCGACCGAAGCATTCTGTGCAACAAGCTGCCTGCGCTATAGCGTTGTCGGCGCTGGTGAACGCGCAGTAGTGCTGTTGCACGGTTGGGGCGACACAAAAGAGATCTGGCGCGCCACATGCGCCGTGCTGGCATCGCGTGCCCGCGTTTTCGCCCCCGATCTTCCCGGTCACGGCGGCTCGCCGATCAATGGCACTGAACGGATGCAGCAGGTTGCAGAGCGCGTTGCAACATTCTGCACAACGCGCGGGTTGACCTCGTTTGCGCTTGTAGGGCACTCGATGGGTGGCAATGTCGCGCTGGAACTGACTCTCACGCATCCGCAGATGGTCGAACGTCTGGTGCTGGTGGCGCCTGCAGCGCTGGGGACGGCAATGCCGTCCTACACGCGCCTGTTCTTGCAGGACGGGTATGGCTGGGCAGCCCTGCGCGCCTCACTCCTCCTCTACCGCGGGGTAGATGCGCTGGCACGCCAATGGCGACCGATCACCGCCATGACCCGCATCCTTCCCGGAGTTCGTCGCACGGCATTTGCTGCACGTCACGACCCGGAGGGTTTGCATCGTCTGCTGAATGCGCTGTTCGTCAATTCGCTCGACGGTCGGCTGGACCAGGTGCGCGTGCCAACCCTGGTGATCAACGGCGATCTCGATGCCGTCGTGCCGTCCCGTCTGTCGCAGCGCGTGGCGGCAGCTATTCCGGAAGCGCGCTTCGCGCTGGTGCGGGGGGCGCTGCACCATCCGATGGACGAGCAACCGGAAGCGTTTCAGCGTCTGTTGCTGGAGTTTCTGACCTGATGGACCTGACGCGCACAACCGTTGTCGTTGCCGGAAGTGCGCCTGTGCGTTTGAGCGTCATTGATGTTGCACCGACCGCGCCTGTGCGCGGTACGATGGTGTTCATTCATGGCGCCGGCGGGTGCGCCGAACAATGGTTGCCGCAGGTGACCTGCTTTGCCCGCGACTACCGTGTTGTTGCGTTCGACCTGCGCGGTCACGGTCAATCCGAAGCGCCGCGTTCCGCTTATACGCTGGAGGAGTTTCTGTGGGATTTCACCCAACTGCTCGACCGTCTCGAGATCCGCGAGCCGTTTCTCCTGATGGCGCACTCCTTTGGCGGACCGATCGCACTGACATTCACCGCCGCGCAACCGCATCGCGTCGCCCGACTGACCCTCGTGGCGACTGCGCCGGAGATCCATCTGCATCCTGTACTGGAAACCGTGCTGAAATTGCCGATCCCGCTCACTGCTCTCGAACGGTTGCGTCCGATCCTTGCGCCCAAACTGCATGCGCCGCTGTTCGTTATCAAGCGTGTGCTGGCGGGAACACTCTTTCCCTGGCGCGGATGGGATCTGCTCCCGCAGATCACCACGCCGACCCTTATTATTGGAGGACAGTTCGATTTTATCGTGCCGCCGTCGGCGCTGCAACGGATGCACCGTCTCTTGCCCGATTCGCAACTGGAAATCATCAGGTACGCCCGTCATCTGCCGCAACTCGAACGCCCGAAAGCGGTCAACCGCGCCATCGAACGCTTCATCGGCGTGCGTCGAAGCTGGCGCGGCGACATTGAGGGCGAAGATGTCTTCTGGGAGGAAGGTCTTCCATGAGTCGTTTGTACGATCCACGCCTGCCCGACATCCTGCGGCGTATGCGCTGGTCGGCGTTGCCGGAACGGTACGTTCTGGCGGGGATCGACCCGCGCGAGTCGGCGGTTGCGATCCGCCTGCTGGGAGGTCTGCGTGCGCGCCTGTGGCAGTTGTTCGTCGCACCCGACACCATTACCTTCATTCTGCCGGAGAGTGACTGGCGCAGTCTCAGTCCGGCATTTCCGCGCGCCCGCGTCGAACGTCCGTATCGGGTGGTCAGTTTCGAGATCGATCTGCCGCCCGACCTGACCGGATTCCTTGCGGTTATCAGCGAGGCGCTGGCGGCGGCGTCCGTGCCCATCGTTGCAATTTCCGGGTTCAGCCGCGATCATCTGCTGGTGCGTGAAGCTGATCTCGATCGCACACTGGCGACACTCGATGCACTGGTATCGTCCGCAGCGGCGGAGAGGTGAGTTCAACCGATATGTCTGCACGTCCCTGGATCTGGCTGGTATGATCCCGGCGTTCCTGCCGGGATCGCTGTGCCGGATAGCACATTGCCCGATCTGTTGGCGACAGCAGCGCGCGAATATCCGGCTGCGCCGGCAATCCTGTTTTACGGGCGGGTGATCGACTATGCCATATTCGACCGCCTGGCAACCCGCTTTGCCTTTGCTCTGCGCAACGCCGGTGTTGCGCCCGGCGAGCGCGTGGCGCTGGTGTTGCCCAACATTCCACAGGCGCCTGTCGCATACTACGGAGCGCTGCGCGCTGGCGCCATCGTTGTGCTCACCAACCCGATCTTCGAGGCGGGAGGTCTGGTACGCCAGCTTACCGATGCTGGCGCGACCACCCTGGTGGCATTGAGCATGTTCCACCCGCTGGTCATGGCTGTCCGCGAACGCGCCAGCGTGCATCGGGTCATCTATACCAATCTGAAGGAATTTCTTCCGCCAGGGCAGCGACGCCTGTTTACGCTGCTGCGTCAGGAACGTGAGGGTCACCGCGTCCCCACCGACGAGGCGCGCCGCGCACTCTGGATGGCGCATATGCTGGCGGATACTGCCGCTGCACCGCTGCCATCGCGCGATCCTGATGAACCTGCGGCAATTCTGTACACCGGCGGCACGACCGGTGAAGCGAAAGGGGTGGTGCATACCCATCGCAGTCTCGTCGCCAATGCGCTGCAAGTCGCCGCATGGTTTCCCGCAGCACGTCGCGGCGCCGAACGGGTTGTCTGTGTGCTTCCATTCTCACACGCTTATGGGATGACCGCCTGCATGAACTTTTCGGTTGCGATCGCAGCGGCGATGATCCTGTTGCCGACGTTCGAGACTGCTCACGTGCTGCATGCCATTCGCCGGGAACGCGCCACGATCTTCCCCGGCGTTCCGCCAATGTATGCCGCAATTGCGGAGACGAGCAATGTACGACGCTATGGGCTGTCATCGTTGCGCGCCTGCATCAGCGGCGCCGCCCCCCTGCCGATAGAAGTGCAGGAAGGCTTCGAGCGCGTCACCCGCGCCCGCCTGGTCGAAGGATATGGATTGACCGAGGCTGGTCCGGTGACGCATGCCAATCCCCTGGGATCAGCGCACGAGCGCCACGCGACCATCGGCATACCCCTGCCATCGACCGATGCGAAGATCGTTGATGCGACCACCGGCGCCGATCTGCCGCCGGGTCGCATCGGTGAGCTGCTGGTACGCGGTCCGCAGGTCATGCAGGGGTACTGGAACCGCCCGGACGATACCGCAGATGCCTTCACGCCAGATGGATGGCTGCGCACAGGCGACATGGCGCGGATGGACGCCGACGGTTTCTTTCAGATCATCGAACGCAAAAAGGACGTTATCATTGCCGGACCGTACAACATCTACCCGCGCGACATCGAAGAAGTGCTCTATCAGCATCCCAAAGTGCTGGAAGCGGCGGTTGCCGGCATTCCACGACCCGAGGGACGCCCGGATCTGCGCGCCTTTGTTGTCCTGCGGAAAGGAGAACACGCCACTGCCGACGAAATTATCGAGTTTCTCCGCGAGCGCCTGAGCGCGCACAAGGTTCCGCATATCGTCGAATTTCGCGATGCGCTGCCGCGGTCGTTTATCGGCAAGGTGCTGCGGCGCGCGCTGATCGACGACGACCGTCAGAAGAACGCATAACGTTATGAACAGCATCTCTCGTCTGGACGGCTTTGCGTCTCCGCTCCCGGCAGATCATGCAAACCGTTAGGCAGTGGATGGTATACCTGCTCCTGATCATAGGGTCGTGATACAATACCAGCATCAAACAATGCCAGTGGCAGACCGCGCAAAGCGCTCCGGTGCGGGTCACAGGAGGGTTCATGGAGAAAGCATATCAGTCGATTATCACAATCAATCCAAACATCCGCAGCGGCAAACCAATCATCCGTGGGCTTCGATACACGGTCTATGATATTCTTTCGTGCCTGGCAGCAGGAATGACGGTAGCGGAGATTCTGGAGGATTTCCCCGATCTGACGGTAGATGACATCCGCGCCTGCTTAAGCTTTGCGGCTGAACGAGAGCGGACAGTTATGATAGTCCCCGCATGAAACTGCTGTTTGATCACCACCTGTCGCGCAAACTGGTGGCACGGGTCGCCGATCTGTTTCCTGAAAGCAGCCATGTTGTCTTGCACGGGCTTGATCAGGCGAGTGACCTGGAAGTCTGGACGTTCGCGCGTGCCAATGGGTACACGATTGTGACCAAAGATAATGACTTCAACGACTTGAGCACCCTCCTCGGTGCACCGCCGAAGATTATCTGGCTGCGAATTGGGAATAGTACCACAGCGCGCGTCGAACAGGTATTGCGGACACATGCCACACTCATTGCAACATTCATCAATCACCCGACCGATGTTATCCTCGAAATCATTTAGTCGGCGCAAGGTGTGCATCAGGTTGTGAAACGCAGGTTGTTGAGCGTGCCGTCAGAAGAACGCATAACGTTATGAACAGCATCTCTCGTCTTGCTGCGGCGCACGCCGCCGCCCGGTCGCTGGTTGCGTCGGGGCGCATTCCCGGTGTGGTGGTCGCTCTGGCAGTCGGCAACCGGCAGCCGGATATCTGTGCAGTCGGTTCGGACGCCGACGGACGTCCGCTTACCCCCGACGATCTCTTTCCGGTTGCCTCGATCACCAAACTTGCGACCGCGCTCGCCGTTCTGCGTCTGGTTGATCGCGGATTGATTGCGCTCGACGATCCGGTTGACCGGTTTCTCCATCGGGAAGCGCCGCATCCTGGCGTTACCATCCGTCGTCTGCTCTGCCACACTGCCGGATTTTCAATCGACCTGAGCGCCAATGATGCTCCCTACGAACCGGGATTGACGTGGGAAGCGCTGGGGCAGGCATGCCTGCGGGCGAAACTGCGCCACCAACCGGGAACGGAGGTGCTCTACAGCAATATCGGGTACGGATTGCTGGCGCTGGTTGTGGAAGCGCGCGCTGGCGCGCGTTTTCGTGATACGCTGCGTGACCTGGTGCTGACGCCGCTCGGCATCGAAGGGTATCTGGGAGAAGAACCGCCACGCGCGCCGGCGCGCATCGCCGATGTGCGCGGACGTTACCGCGCAACGGCGCTGGAACCGTTCAACTCGGCGTTCTGGCGATCACTGGCGCTACCGTGGGCTGGACTGATCACGAATGCAGCTGGCGCCCTGGCGCTGGTGCGCGCGTTTCGTGGGCATCCGCCGGGTTTTCTCAGTCCACCCCTGCGCACTGCGGCAGTCACCGATCAGACGGGTCATCTGCCGGGAGGGTTCATCGAGCCGTTGTACTGGGATCGCTGTCCGTGGGGACTGGGACCGGAGGTGCGCGGCATGAAGGAACCGCACTGGCTGCCATTCAGTGTCGGCGCCGATTCGTTCGGGCACACGGGTGCGTCGGGATGTCTGGTGTGGGCAGCACCGGGCGCCGATATTGCGTGGGCAATCCTCGGCGCGCGCACCGCCGATAACGGCTGGTTGTTGCGCCATTCGCGGACGATCAGTGTAGCAGTGGCGGGGGAGCGTTGAAGATTGCAGGTTGCAGGTTACACATTATTCTCAGTTCTTGGTTCTTGGTTCTTGGTTCTTGGTATCACTTCTCGGTTCTCAGTTCTTGGTTCTCAGTTCTTCGCAGACCGCAACAAAAAGAATATAGCGATTGCCAGCGTTATGATCCCCAACACGCCGC
>AFSR01006578.1_pt1 | contig 23808 bp, 19 predicted proteins | sample 296848 | NCBI WGS metagenome assembly AFSR01 (sample SAMN02954305, study PRJNA68063) | hot springs metagenome | biome: terrestrial; feature: Mushroom and Octopus hot springs; material: microbial mat core samples; isolation source: Yellowstone National Park Mushroom and Octopus hot springs ...
TCATTCTCGGAGCTGGCGCCGTCGGTGTAGAGTTTGCTTCAGTTATGGCGCGCTTTGGCGTCGAAACGACGCTTGTCGAAATGCTGCCACACGTACTGCCTATGGAGGACGCCGCCATTAGTGCAGAGCTAGAGCGTGCCCTGCGGGCACAGAAAATCACGGTCAAAACCAGCACAAAATGTGAGACTGCGACAGTCAACGACCAGGGCGTAGCCGTGACGCTCGTGGGCGGACAAGGCGAACGCACCACAATTCAAACTGAGAAGTTGCTAGTAGCCGTTGGGCGACAACCGGTTAGCAGTGGGATCGGCCTCGAAAACACCAGAGCCGTTACGGACAAAGGCGGCTACATCGTTGTCAATGGTTTTCTTCAGACAGGTGAACCGAGCGTGTACGCTATTGGCGATGTCATCAACACCCCTTGGCTAGCCCACGTCGCCTCGGCTGAAGGTATCGTCGCTGTCGAGCACATGGCCGGACGTGCTACTGAGCCCATCAACTATGACCACGTACCGCGCTGTACGTACTGCGAGCCAGAAGTAGCCAGTGTTGGGCTAACTGAAGCAGAAGCACGTGCGCGGGGATACGAAGTGAGAGTTGGGTCATTCCCGTTTGCCGCAAGTGGAAAGGCACGGATTCTCGGGCAAACCGAGGGTATGGTGAAGATTGTCAGCGATGCTAAGTATGACGAACTTCTAGGTGTGCACATCATCGGCCCCCGCGCAACAGAGTTGATTGCTGAAGCATGTGTCGCGCTCCGTGGTGAACTGACAACTGAGGAACTTGTGCGTACCATCCATGCTCACCCAACCCTGTCAGAGTCGGTTATGGAAGCAGCTCACGGAGTCTTTGGGAGTCCCATCCACATCTGAAAGTCCACAGTTTGGGAAAGCCGCCTTGCCAACCTAAGAGACAAAACGCCGTACCGGCACGGAAAATCGCAGGCAGGACAACCACAAATCCCCTGGCTATTACCCATGGCAACTGGCTTCCTAGCATTAATCCTGCATGCCCACCTACCCTTTGTGCGGCATCCGGAGTACCCGGAATTTCTTGAGGAAGACTGGCTCTACGAGGCTATCAGCGAAACATACGTTCCCTTGCTGTTTGTTTTCGAGAACCTGCACCGTGCTGGCGTGCGCGTCCGGCTAACAATGAGCCTAACACCGCCGCTATGCGAAATGCTGGCGGATACTCTACTGCGCGAGCGCTATGTACGGCATCTAAGCAAACTCGTCGAGCTAACCGAAAAAGAGATCGTTCGCACCAAAGGCACGCCCTTTGCCGCTGCTGCTCAGGCACACTACGAACACTTCCATGCCGTCTACAACCTCTACGAGAACATCTATCGCCGTGACCTTATCGGGGCTTTTCGGCGACTACAGGAAGAAGGGGTGCTTGAGATTATTACATGCTGCGCCACCCATGGGTTTTTGCCGCTAATGCGCTATAGGTCAGCCCAGCGAGCCCAGATTCAGGTTGCTGTACACAACTACAAAAAGCATTTTCACCGAGAACCGCCTGGCATCTGGCTAGCTGAATGTGCCTATGAGCCGGGCTTGGATACGCTGCTAGCAGAAGCTGGCCTGAATTATTTCATTGTAGACTCACATAGCATCATGTTTGGTTCACCACGGCCGGCGCGGGGAATTTTCGCGCCGACGATTACACCTTCCGGTGTTGCAGCCTTTGCCCGAGATGTAGAAACCAGTGAGCAGGTCTGGAGTTCAATTGTTGGTTATCCAGGTCACCCCAACTACCGGGAGTTTTACAAGGACCTAGGCTATGAAGCTGAGTACGATTACATCAAGCCTTATCTCCACGCCGATGGCATACGCCGTAATATTGGCATCAAATACTTTCGTGTTACAGGCAAGGTAGACCTACACCACAAGCAGCCCTACGTACCAGCTTGGGCAACGGAGACTGCAGCCGAGCATGCCGGCCACTTTTTGGCTTCTCGGCAGGCTCAGATGCGCCGCCTGCGGGCAGTCATCGGACGCGCACCCTTGGTGGTATCACCGTATGACGCAGAGCTGTACGGCCACTGGTGGTATGAAGGACCGCAGTTTTTGGATTTCCTTATCCGCAAAATCCACTTCGATCAGAATGAAGTAGTTCTTGCGACGCCAAGCGATTACCTACAAATGTTTCCCCACAACCAGCCCCAAGTTCCGTCGGCATCTTCTTGGGGCGCAGAAGGCTACAACCGGGTTTGGCTTAACCGAGATACCCAGTGGATGTACCGCCACCAGCACCAAGCTGAGCGACGTATGGAAGAACTAGCTCGTTGGTTTCCGTCACCACCGAGCCCGCTTATGCACCGTGCACTTAATCAGGCAGCACGGGAGCTTTTATTAGCACAATCAAGCGACTGGGCTTTTATCATCACAAACAAAACTATGGTGCAGTATGCTGAGAAGCGGTTCCGCGACCACATTCACCGCTTTACCCGTCTCTACGAGATGATCACCAGTCATGAGGTGGATGAGGCCTGGCTGGCAGAAGTAGAAAGTCGTGACACTATTTTTCCAGAAATAGATTACCGCGTTTACGCATCTTGATGGTTCTGCGTCAATCGCATCACAGTATGCGCTACGGCTGTGTCATAAAGACTCCACGTTGCATCATCTGTTGTCTCCAACGCGCAATACGGCGAGAAATGCTTCCTGTGGAATATCCACCCGACCGACCTTTTTCATGCGCTTCTTCCCTTCCTTTTGCTTTTCAAGCAGTTTCTTTTTGCGTGTGATGTCACCGCCATAACACTTCGCAAGGACGTTCTTTCCCATGGCTTTGATGGTTTCACGGGCAATGACGCGGTTGCCGATGGCAGCCTGAATAGGCACTTCAAAGAGCTGCCGGGGAATGAGTTCTTTCATCTTTTCAACCAGAGCCCTTCCACGGGCATAGGCATTGCTTCGGTGAACAATGAGTGAAAGCGCGTCCACAGGCTCACCGGCGACAAGAATGTCAAGCTTGACCAGGTCGGCTGGCTCGTAGCCTTTCAGATGGTAATCAAGTGAGGCGTAACCTCGTGAGACCGATTTCAAGCGGTCAAAGAAATCAAGAACAACTTCGAGCAGAGGAAGGTCATAGGTCAGCATGACGCGCTTTTCACCAATGTAGTCAAAGCCGCGCTGAACACCACGCTTTTCGTCCAGCAAAGCCAGAATCGGTCCAAGATAGTCGTCCTGCGTCATGATGGTGGCGCGGATGATGGGTTCTTCAATGTGGTCAATCTTGACCGGCTCGGGCAGTTTGGACGGGCTGTCAACGGTGATTTTCTCGCCATTGGTCAAGTAAACCTCAAAGCGAACACTAGGGGCTGTGGTGATGAGATCGAGCCCAAACTCACGTTCAAGACGCTCCTGGACGATTTCCATGTGGAGCAATCCAAGAAAACCGCAACGGAAGCCAAAGCCCAAAGCAGCCGAATGTTCTGGCTCATAGAGAAAAGAAGAGTCATTCAGACGCAGTTTGTCGAGCGCATCCCGGAGTGCTTCATACTGATTGCTTTCGACCGGGTAGAGCCCAGCAAACACCATAGGTTTGACTTCCTGGAAGCCGGGCAGGGGTTCGGCTGCTGGACGCATTGCTTCGGTTACCGTGTCGCCAATGCGTACGTCCGAAACTGTTTTGATATTGGAGAAGAAAAAGCCAACTTCTCCGGCACTAAGTTCGCCAATCTCGCGCATCTTGGGCGTCATGACGCCGATACCTTCGACTTCATATTCACGCCCAGTGGCCATAAAGCGAATCTTCATTCCAGGTCGCAAAATGCCGTCCACAATACGAACGAGCACAACGACGCCCTTGTAGCTGTCAAACCATGAATCGAAAATAAGTGCTCTCAAAGGCTGGTTGGGGTCGCCCTGGGGAGGGGGGATTCGCTCAACAATACGTTCGAGAAGCTCGTCTATTCCTACGCCGGTCTTGGCGCTAGCGAGAACGGCATGCCTTGGGTCAAGGCCAATGACCTGCTCAATCTGAGCCAGCACACGCTCTGGTTCGGCTGATGGCAGGTCAATCTTGTTGATGACCGGAAACATTTCGAGATTGTTTTCGAGGGCCAGGTAGGCGTTGGCTAGCGTCTGGGCTTCAACGCCCTGGGTGGCATCTACAACGACGAGCGCTCCTTCACATGCAGCCAGTGAGCGCGAGACTTCGTAACTGAAATCCACGTGCCCGGGTGTGTCTATGAGGTTCAGGATATAGTCTTCACCGTTACGTGCCCGGTAAGTAAGACGTACGGCATGGGCTTTGATAGTGATGCCGCGCTCTCGCTCCAAGTCCATGGCATCGAGAACTTGCTCAGCCATCTCGCGTTGTGTCAGGGCGCCAGTTCGTTCAAGCAAGCGGTCGGCCAGGGTGGATTTGCCGTGATCAATATGGGCAATGATTGAGAAGTTGCGAATATGCTGAAGGTCCATGGTGTGCCAGCAGGATGCAAAATAAGAATCAGAACAACGATAACACGCGCCAGCCCTGCATTTCACGAATCCCTGCCAGCCCTGGGGGCCTTGGAAAGCAAGTTGCCGGTGGGTAAGCATGGGGCGCGGCCTCTGATTGACAAGGCATCTGGCGAGGTTGCCGAACTGTTCAGGTTGCCAGGTTTCGGCTAGCGCGGGTAAAAATGTGTGATATACTTGGTTGTAGTAGTGCTGTTGAGCACACAGCTCTTTGAGATGTGGGGATGACACGGTTTCGACGTGGACACGTGAGGTGCACGTGAGGCGTGCCGGGCGACCATGCCGCTCGTCAAAAAGCGTGGGAAAAAATACCTGCCGAAACGCAGGAACTCGCTCTGGCAGCTTAATCACTCCAGGGCCGTCTGCTCATTTGGTGGCTCGTGCCAAATGAAGCGGGCGTGACGCTCACGAGCTGGCGGCAATGTCGTGCCTAGGGCGTTGCCGCGAGACAGCACTGGGCTGGTACCCTAGCTGCTTCACGTCGCTGTTCCGGCGGCAGGGTACGAGAGACAAGGGAAGCGACTACGCACGTAGTCTCCGGCACTGAAGGTCTGCGGACGAGGGTTCGACTCCCTCCATCTCCACCACCCCACCACAAAACTTTCCACAGCAAGCTCCTTGGGTATTTTCTCTGAGCGCCTGGCTTCAAGGCGTTTGGCTTCCCTGTGCCTGTTTCTGTGGTCTTCTGAGCATCCTAAGCTTTCCCGTGGAATCTCTTTTTGTCTCAACATTTGTTGTCGCGCTGGCGGAGGTAGGCGACAAAACCCAGCTACTTGCTTTCATTCTGGCGGCGCGGTTCAAAAAACCGTGGCCTATTGTTCTAGGCATACTAGCAGCCACCCTACTCAACCACGGCTTGGCTGGCGCACTGGGGACGTGGCTTACCGGTGCCATTCACCCCAACGCGCTGCGTTGGATACTTGGCCTGTCTTTTCTCGGCATGGCCATCTGGACGCTTGTCCCTGACCACATCGAAAAAGAGACCCAAGTTGTCCAACGCTTCGGTGTGTTTGGCGCAACACTACTTACGTTTTTTCTTGTTGAAATGGGTGATAAAACCCAAATTGCCACCGTGGCTCTTGCCGCCCACTACGACGCGCCATGGAAGGTCGTCTTTGGCACTACCTTAGGGATGCTAATCGCTGATGTACCTGCCATCTTTGTTGGGGACCGGCTGGCATCCAAAATCCCCATGAAACTAGTCCGGGCTGTAGCCGCTGCCAGCTTTGCCCTACTAGGGCTTGTAACGCTATTTGGAAGCTGGTTCAAGCCCTGATGAAGCATTCACTTCCGCAGGCAAGAGTGTTTCGCCACTAAGGTGGCATTGCGCGTCAAGAACCACCGGCTGCTTGAATGCTTGCTGCTAGCTAAAACGTTCCCGGACTGTTGTTGCCGCTTGCCAAAGAAATTTTGCGTCCCTTGGAAGACAAACTTTGTCCGCTTGGGACGAAACTTACTTGGTTGTTGGAGGATGTCACCCTTGTTTAAGCTCTGAAAATGTCCAGCAAGGAAGCATCTCTAATCGCCCCAGCTTGTTCAGATCATTCTTTGAAACTACAGAGCCATGACCACTGAGAGGAAAGTCGAAAATACAAATGGCTTGGACGATTGGGGTTTTAGCTGGCTTTGGCGTTCAGCAGGGTAAGTTTTAAGTAGGATGCTATTTCAGTTCAGGAGTTGAGTTAGTAGTAACTTCAAGCCAGTATGCTCCCAGCGGCTGTTGGCAAGGTTTTACCCTTCGCCTTAGCCGCAAGCTCTAACCCAAGGAGATTTGTCATGGACCTGAAAAGATTAGCCCCGTGGAACTGGTTCAAGAAAGAGCAGGAAACCCAACAAACAGCACTTCCGGTACGTAGGGTAGAGTCTGGAGGGACATCGCGCGAAGCCGTTGAGTCCACTCTACCTACATTCCTTTCACCAGTGCTCCAACTGCAACGCGAGATTGACAGGTTGTTCAACGAGGCCTTTCGTAGCTTTGGCCTAGGCTGGCCCACTACAATGATGCCGAGCCTTCCGTCGGCTGAGTGGCAGAGCTTCCTTCGCCCGGCGCTCGACATCTACGAAACAGAAACGCAGTACAACATTACGCTGGAGTTGCCTGGTGTAGAACCGAAGGATGTCCACATCACCTTGGATGAGGACGTGTTGTTTATTCAGGGTGAGAAACGCCATGCCCAGGAGTATAAGGATAGCCAGCAACATCGCATTGAGCGTGCGTATGGTGCTTTCCAACGAATGCTCAACCTGCCCGATGATGCTGATCCTGACAACATCAAGGCCAGTTTCCAAAACGGCGTTCTGAGACTAACCATTGGCAAGCGGACACCAAGCCGACCGCAGCGGGGGCGTCCGATCCCTATCGAGCACTGAGCTCTTTTGTCTTGCCCAAAAGGGCATTCGGATGTGCCTGAAACGCCGCCGCTCAGGCGGCGTTTTGGCCCTCTGTGAAGAGCAGACTTTGGTAGTCTTGAGCTTGTCCCGCAGCATGGAAGGTCAAAGATGCAGAAGGAAAGTCGCTGGAACTTCGGATACTGGATCGTAGCACTGCTGGCAATCCTTCTTTTTCAGGAGTACTGGCACCGGTTTAGCACAGTTGAGCCGGTTCCCTACAGTGAGTTTGAGAAGGCTTTAGCAGAAGGCCGGCTAGAAGAGGTCATCATTGCCGACAGGACAATCACTGGACGATTGAAAACGCCGGACAATCGCGGCAAGACCATGATTACGGCGACACGGGTGGAGCCTGAGCTGGCAGAGCGGTTGTCAGGGTATGGCATCAAGTACACCCGTATTGTGGAAAACACCTGGTTGCGGGACGTACTTTCATGGGTATTACCAGTTTTGGTCTTCTTTGGGGTGTGGTTCTTCCTGTTTCGGCGGTTTGCTGAAAAGCAAGGTATGGGCGGCTTTATGAGCGTTGGCAAGAGCCGCGCCAAGGTGTATGTCGAGAAGAAAACTGGCGTGACGTTTGGCGATGTAGCCGGGGTGGATGAAGCCAAAGCCGAACTAGAAGAAGTTGTCAACTTTTTGAAAGCGCCACAGGAGTACGGTCGCTTAGGAGCGCGAATTCCCAAGGGCGTTTTGTTGGTCGGTCCGCCAGGTACTGGCAAAACATTGCTGGCCAAGGCGGTTGCTGGCGAAGCCGGTGTGCCGTTTTTCTCGATTTCGGGGTCGGAGTTCATTGAAATGTTCGTCGGAGTGGGCGCCGCCCGGGTACGCGACTTGTTTGAGCAAGCCCGCGCGCACGCACCGGCAATCATTTTCATAGATGAGCTGGATGCACTAGGACGGGCGCGTGGCGCGGGCGGGCCACTCGTCGGACATGACGAGCGCGAGCAGACGCTCAACCAGTTGCTGACCGAAATGGATGGCTTTGATACGTCAGTAGGCTTGATCATTCTAGCGGCGACCAACCGACCAGAAATTCTCGATCCGGCGCTTTTGCGCGCCGGTCGGTTTGACCGCCAAGTACTCGTAGACCGTCCTGATAAGAAGGGACGACTGGCGATTCTCAAGGTTCATACCAAGAAGATCGCGCTCGCCCCTGGTTTGGACCTAGAGCAGGTTGCAGCCTTGACAACAGGTTTTTCCGGAGCCGACCTAGCCAATCTCGTCAATGAAGCGGCACTGGCAGCAACGCGGCGCAAGGCCGCAGCCGTTGAGTTGGCAGACTTCACCACGGCGCTGGAACGTATCGTAGCAGGCTTGGAAAAGAAAAACCGTGTCATCAATGCCAAAGAGCGCGAAACCGTAGCCTATCACGAAATCGGGCATGCACTGGTTGCACTGGCTTTGCCCGGGGCAGATGCCGTCCACAAAATTTCGATCATTCCCGCGTGGGATTGGGGCGCTTGGGTACACCTTGCAGCGACCAACCGAAGACCGGTTTCTGATGACGCGCGCGGACTTGGAAAACAAAATTGCCGTGCTGCTAGGGGGACGAGCAGCGGAAAAGCTTGTGTTTGGGGAGATTTCGACGGGTGCGGCCGATGATCTGGCACGGGCAACCGACATTGCCCGTGACATGATCACCCGTTACGGGATGGACGAAGGGCTGGGCTATGTTGCATTCGAGCCTCAGAAACCACGGTTTCTGGATGTTCCGGAGTTGGCCCAGGGAGGCTGCCGAGTAGCTGAATCCACGCAGGCGCGAATAGATCAAGCTATCCGGGACATTGTCATGGGCGCGTTTGAACGCGCTTACCGGATTCTTGAGGCCAACCGTGAGGTGCTGGAGCGTTGCGCTCGTGAGCTATTGGAACGGGAAACCTTGGAAGAAAGCGACATACGGAAACTAACTCAGGGGTTGAAGCCAGTGGCGGAGATGGCGGAAGTACCTGTTGCTCTGCCCCGTCGCTAGGGTGTTCATCTTACCTATCAGGCATCGGCTTTGAGGGGAAGTGCTGCTTCGGCAACTTCCGGCTGGGCGGTCGTCTGCCGTGCCAGGATGACATACGCTGTCAGGTAGAGCGCAATCGCTAGCAGGGTCATCTTGCGCAACCCCGCGTACATGGAAAGGTATTCCAGGCAGCCGCCGACCACTGAACCCAGGATGTTGGACCCAAGCGCACCGGGGACATCCCGGGCCCGCTTCAGAAGCGTGGAGACAATGACCCCGGCAAAAAACACCGGGAGGGCAAAGAGCAGTCCGCCCAGGATGCCGCGCGTCAGCAGTGAAAACTGATTGAGCGTCCCAGCGCCCAACCACCATACGGCAAGCAGGGAGATGACCAACGGGACGTACCATAGCTGAATCCGGGAGGGCGCTCGCCGGATGACATAGCCATTGGCCAGCAGCACCATGACGAGAACACCGGCGAAAACGGAGGCGTTGACGATCCACGTCGAGCCAAAGAGCAAACCCAACTCCGTGACCATCCGCGTTTCAAGCAACAGAAACGCTGCGCCCATCAAAAACAGCACTGGGTCAAACCGGCGCGAGGTGAGCAGATCGGCCCCGAATGTCTGCCGAACAGCCACAAGAGACGTGACAAGGATCAGCGTCAGAACAGTCAGGTAGGCGTATGGCACCGTATTGGGGCGCAGGTAAAGAAATGGCCAATCGTCGGTTGGAATGCGGATTTCCACTTCAGGAAGGGTGTAAACCGGAAAGCCTGTCATAGACTGCACGGCTTGAGGCATCAGTTCGCGCCCCACGAGAAATGTCACCCCGTAGTTATAGCCGTGCAGGACGACCAGAGGCTGAAGACCGGTTGCCTCCAGAATCGTGTTGTTGAGGCGATGGAGCATCCAGTCGCCAGCGAAAACCGAGAAGGAAACGGACATCACGCCGCCCGGTGCGACATGCTTCCAGCCGGAACGAAGCCCCTCAACGGTGTAGAGGTAGTTGTCCAGACGAAGCGTGGATAGGGCCGAGAACATGGCATGAGAGTCCACAAGTCCGTAACAGACGACATCGTACTGGTCGTTGTGGTTCTGCTCAAAGTAAGCGCGGGCATCGTTGTTGATGAGCCGGACATTGGGGCAGGCATAGGGTTGTTCCGGTGTTTCTCGCGCCCGAGACGTAAAATCACCGGATCAATTTCGACACAGGAAACATGAACAAATCCAGCCCGCAGAGCAGCAGCAACATCATTACCAGTGCCGGCTCCAACGACCAGGGCACGGTCTCGCTTCGGTGAAAGATGGAAAGGAATTTCGTAGATCTTCTGAATGCGTGACCTGAGTGCACCAGGCGATTCGTGACGGACTGTAGTAGCGGAAAGATCGAGCAGGTCTTGGTGAAAGTCGCGATTGACGCTGAGCCTGTATTCCGGGCGCGCGACTGGGTTGGGCGACTCACCATACTCAGTGAAGAGGCTGTTGCTAGTGAGGTCAACGCGGTTATAAGGTGAAAAGTAAGCACCTTGGCTAGTCCAGCCGGTTAATAGGATGACACCAATACCAAACACTGCCCACCACCGGCGGCTGACCCAGGCAAGTGGGAGAAGTCCCAGTCCAAACCAGACAACCGGGGGCGAATGCAGTGCTGCTGCGCCGGTAAATGCCAGCACGCCAAGGAGTGATCCGAGCAAGTCATAGGTATAAGCCCGCAGCGGGGGAAGTTGCGCAAACCACCAGCCAACTGGAATGGCTGCAAGCAAAAACACCAGTGCCACCAGCCAGAACAGCCCAACGACAACCAGCGTCGCCAAACAGAACTGCCCAAAAGAAGCTGCGCTAATATCAGCTCCCCAGAGACTGATGGATAAATCAGGAAATCCCATGTCCATCAGCCCAACCGGAGCAGCCAACGCCAGGACTACGGCCAGAAAGAGCAGCGCCGGAAACACCCACTCGAATAGATGGGGATACCGGCGGCCAAGCGCCACCCCAAGCCCCATACCCAGGAAAACCGCCATGAGCACCAAGTTGGCAAAGTAGGCGAAGACACGGATTTGTGAGCCAATCCACCGGATGGCGGCCAATTCAAGCACAAGGATGCTGAACGTCGTCAGCCCAAGATACCAGGCTGAACGCTGAGCGGAGACCTCGCGTGTCCAAAGGGGCAATGGGTTGGTGCTCATGAAACTTCTCCCCTGGTGACCATCCAAACCGCCCGCGTCCAAGGCTGCACGATGCTACCCCATGGAGGCCGACGTAACCTTGCAGGTCAGTGCACAAAAAGAGACTAACCCAGCCGCGCAGGCTGCGAAAAGCTCAGAACCTGCCCGTAAGGTTCAATGCTGGAGAATCCCACCCGGATCGTGTGACCTCAGGGGCGGCCTCTGTGAATGACACGAGGGCGGGAAATGCTATCAATAGTCTGAATCCGACGACCTTTTCCGCGAGCATTATGAGTGGAAAACTCTCTGCGTGCCGTCATTACCCTTTCTGGAAAGATGTAACCCACAAAAAAGTAACGCCGCCGCACGCCACGGTTGAGGTTGGTTGAAAACGGCAGAAATGACTGGCTGATGCAGTTGAAACCACCAGTGGCATCGCCATCGCTGTTGATGCGCCAGTTCATCTCGCTGATGAGGATTCCGTCTTCATACACGTCATCCACAATGCCCACGTGTCCCCGACCGCCATTTTGCCAGACGATGATGGCACCGACGCGCGCATCGCGGGGGTTGGTACTTATCTTCCAGCCCTTTTCCTGTGCCGCACGCAGCCACTTGCCCCCATCGCCACGCCAATCAATACCCCCTTCTGCTGCTGCAAATTGGTCAAAAACCTGTGCAGCGTAGTACGTACAGTAGCCCCAGCTAAACCCTTTGTAAGGTCGGTGTGATTGGTCTTCTATCTGCGGTGTGGCTGCCGTTACCAAACCGAACACAACAACCGTTGTCGCGAAAAGACAGCGCAGTTGCCTCCCTAGGCAAGTCACCATGGTGGATTGATTCTTTAAGGACAGAGAAGTACAGAAGGTAAACACTTCTCTATTCTGCTTATGTTTACGGTGTCAAGTTTTCTGAAGGTTTTTCTTGGTGTGGGGGTGTGATCGTTCTCACGCAGCGGGCTTTCTGGGTGATGAAGTACCGGCGAGGATACTTATCCTTGGTGGGTAGTTATGCCAAGTCTCTTGACATGCTGTTGCCGGCCACTAAATTTTGAGTAACCAGTGTGAGCGTGCGGAGAAGTCGCATAGTGGTCTAGTGCGCTGGTTTGCTAAACCGGTGTACGCGAAAGCGTACCGAGGGTTCGAATCCCTCCTTCTCCGCCACCTTCCTTTGCCGGGTTTCCCTTGAATGTTGTTCCTCAAGTAAAGCGCATCCCCCTGGACGGCTAACCGGCGGCGTTGCTTGGGGCTATCTCCCAAATGAATCAAATCAAAGCAAAACCCTTTTCAACATGCCTGCTGGTTCTGGCGTGGCTGCTATGGGGTGTTTTCGGAACGCCGTTGGCCAAAGCGCCGGTTCTGGAATCGGCAACACTGACCGGCTACGTACGTAGTCTGACCGGTACGCCTGTCGCCCAGGCGCGGCTGACGCTCCTGACGGCGCGCCAGACGGTTGCGGCCACTACGGTCAGCGCCGCCGATGGACGGTATCTTTTCGATGATGTCGCGCCCGGAACCTACGAACTCGTTGCGTCCACCTCCGATGGGCTTGGGGTGCGGCTGGCGGTTTCACTCGCGGCCGGCATCACCACGGTGCGCGATCTCACCGTGCTGCCCACCCCGGTCGCCGAGACCGTCACGGTGACGGCCGACGTCGGCCTTGTCCAGGACAAGGACGAACTGGGGCAGACCGTCACGGTGATTCCGGTTGGACGCCTGCAGGAACGCGCCACCCAAGGACTGTCCCAGGCTTTTGCTGAGGAAGCCGGGCTGTCTGTACAGCAGACCAGCGCCGCGCTCGGCGGCGTCTTCGTGCGCGGATTGGTAGCCAGCCGGGTATCGGTGTTCGTAGATGGGGTCCGCTATACGACGGGCGCTCAGCGAGGCGGCATCAGTACGTTTTTCAACCTGCTCGAACCAAGCAACTTACGCGGCGTAGAGGTGCTGCACGGGCCGCACGGCGCGCAGTACGGCAGCGACAGCCTGGGGGGAAGTGTCCAGTTGCTCACCGCCACCGCACCCCTGACCACCGGCGGCTTTGTGTTTCAGGGGGAAAGCACCTTCTTTGGCATTAGTGCCACAGCCGGCTTCGGCCACGCCACCCGTCTTGCCTTCGGAACCCCGCGCTTTGGTGGCGTGGTCAATCTGGCCGGACGGCGCATCAATACCCTGCGCGCCGGCGGCGGCATAGATTCGCGCGCAGCCGTGACCCGGTTTTTTGACCTGCCTTCAAACCGCTTCTACGGCACGCGCCAACCGGATACTGCCTTCACCGAATATGCCGGCAGCCTCAAGGCCGTGCTGACACCCCGCGCTGGACACCAGTTCGTCGTCCACTACCAGCGCGGACAGCAGGACGGCGGCCAACGCTCCGATCAGTTGCTTGGCGGCGACGGCAACCTGCTGGCGAAACTGGGCAACCTGATGCTGGACTTTGGCTACCTGCGCTATGACGGCCAACGGGTAGGCGGTTTGGACAGTGTGACCGTCACCGGCAGTTTCAACATCCAGCGGGAAGAACGTATCAATCAGGGCGGGCAGGGCAATCCCCAGGCGCTCATCAATGCCCAGTATGAACGCACCCGGGCTGTGGGCCTGTCATTGTTTGGCGCCAAGATGCTTCCGGGACGGCACACGGTGCTGGGCGGTGCGGATGCGTACCGCGATGTCATGCGGGCGCGCGCCTTCGATGCCAATCCCGTGACCGGTGTCGCTGCGGCGGCTCGTCCGCGCGTACCCAACGGCGCGTATTTCAACAACTACGGCTTCTTTGTGCAGGACGTGTGGGAGGCCGTGCCGAATCGGCTGCGCCTGGCGGCCAGCCTGCGCTATGGCGTGGCTTCCTACCGCGCCCGCGCCCGCGACAATGCGCTCGTCGGAGGGCGTGCCGTGGTCGAGGACGACAGCGTACGCACGGCAGCCTGGACGTTCCGTTTCAGCGGGGCCTGGCAACTGGGGCGCGGCTGGGTGCTGGCCGGCAATGTGGCCCGTGGCTTTCGTCCACCCAACATGACCGACCTGGGATCGCTGGGCCTGCAGGGGAATGGCGTTTTTGAAGTCGCCGCGCCGGCCGTTGCCGGACGGCAGGCCTTCATTGGCACAACCGCTGACGCCTCTGCTGTGTCAACCGGGCTGCCTGTCAGACAGGTCATCCCGGAAAGCAGCATGAGCTACGAAGGCAGCCTGCGCTACCGCAATGGACGGATGGATGCCGATCTGACCGGTTTTGTGACGAACATCAACGATCTGCTCACCACGCGGACCCTGATCCTGCCGCCAGGGGCAGTGGGGACGCGCCTGGGGACGGAAATCATCACGGCGCAACTGCCGACGGGGGCGGTGTTTGTCGCACCGGCAACGAGTCCTGTACGTGTCCGGGCAAACTTCACCAAGGCACGCATCTACGGCGTTGAGAGTTCACTCGGCATCAAGCTGACGGCAAGCTGGTCGCTTGGCGGCAACTTTACTTGGCTGCATGCGGAAGACCGCGCCACTAGGCGGCCGCCTGATGTGGAAGGTGGAACTCCGCCGCCACAGGGTTTGCTGCGGCTGCGCTATCAGCCGCCCGGTCGCGCCTGGTGGGTGGAAGGCGTCGTGGCAGCAGCGCACCGGCAAACGCGCCTGTCGTCACTCAATCTCGATGACCGCCGAATTGGTGCGACCCGGACACGCACCCAGATTCAAAACTTCTTTCGCCGGGGCGCCACAGTGCGAGGGTTTGTCGAACCCGGCCCCGATGGGCGGTTGGGCACGGCTGATGACCGGCTGCGGCTGACCGGCGAAACCCTGGCGCAAATTCAAGCCCGTGTGTTGGGGACGGCAGCCAGTGCACCGCTCTTCCCAGTACTGCCCGGATGGGCCACTCTCAACCTGCGTGGGGGATACCGGTTTGGCGAGCGACATCATCTGCTGGTGGCCCTTGACAACATGCTCGATCAGAACTACCGCACGATTTCCTCCGGGATAGATGCGCCGGGGCGCAACCTAACCGTACGCTACACCATCCGATTCTGAGTCGCTAGGCAGGCTTTGTCGGTCCAGAGACGTGGCCGGGGCCAGGCGTTGTCGTTTCCTGGTTGCGTCAAGGCGTCTGGCTTCGACAAAACCCGGCCAAATGTGAAATCATACGCTGGTCAAAATCCGTGTCTGTTGACAATCTGTTATGAACCAGCCATTGCCTATCCTTGAAGGTACCAAGCGGATTCCCATCTTTCCGCTCCCTGTCGCCTTGTTCCCGGGGATGATGCTGCCGCTGCACATCTTTGAAGAGCGGTACAAGGCTATGGTGCGCGATTGTTTGGCCGGGGAAAAAATCTTCGGGGTGACCTTCATCAGGGGACGGGAAGGCTTCCCGCCGCCCGTAGGCCGGGTAGGGTGTGCTGCTTTCATCCTCGTGATGGTGCCTTTGGAAGAAGGGCGGATGAACATTCTCACAACTGGACTAACCCGCTACCACGCTCTTGAGTACTTTGAGGAAAAGCCCTACCTGGAAGCCATGGTCACCTTTTTCGATGACCAGCCAGTCTACGAAGACCTGACTGAAGTTACCGAATCCGTGCGTGCAACCTTCAAGCGAGCGGTCAAAGCCATCCGCGCCATGAGCCGGGAAGAAGACAATTTCCCGGACGAGCTGCCGGAAGACCCCCGAGCACTGTCATTTCTCGTTGCATCGCTGCTACAGATGAGTGAAGAACAAAAAATGGCGTTGATGGAGTTGACCGACACCAAGGAACGCCTTGAGCGCTTGCGGCGGCTACTGTTGCCGGCAGCCGAAAAGTACGAACTCCGAGCAACCATTAGTGAGGTAGCTAAAAAGAATGGGCACAGCCCTCGCGGCATCAGTCGTTTCGACGCTTGATGCTGGACCCAGCATGAACCGACTTCAGGGAAAATGGCCACGGGTGCACTGGCTCGTTGTGCTGCTGTGGAGCCTTACTGCTAGCATCGTCGCAGCCTGGGCCCAAGAACGTGCTGCCATACCGGATGACACCACCGTGACGCTGCGCGCGCAGCAGGTGGTTGTGCCATTTACCGTGGTAGATCGGCTCAATCGTCCGGTCACAACGATCACGGCTGCCGATGTCAAGCTCTATGAAGATGGCGTTGAGCAGGATATTGTTTCGCTAGGGCGTGCGCCGGAGCTACCTACCACTGTCGTGGTCGTGCTCGATTGCAGCGGCAGTATGGTAAGTCGTCTACCGCTCGCCAAACGGGCAACCCTGATGTTTCTCGAACGTATCCTACGGTTGCCACAAGACCGTGCTGCCTTGCTGGCCTGTCAACAAGACCTTCTGCTGGTGCAGCCGCTGACGAACAGCTTGGATGCCCTCCGGCAAGCACTGGCAACCTTGGACGAGCAGTTACCGTCACCACTAGGGCGAGTAGTGCCTTTCGAGCCTAAGCAGGCCACGCCACCGGGAACAGCACTGTATGCAGCCCTGTACGCTGCTATCGAGCTTCTTCCCGAAGAAAGAGACGATGCGCGGCGACGAGTGGTTGTTGCCATCAGCGACGGCTTTGACAGTGAAGGGCTGATTCGAGTCGGTGAAGTCATCGAACACGCCTGGCGGAATCAAGTGAGCCTGTACGCCCTAGGTATCGGACAACCGGAGTTGACAGCCACAGATACCAACCAGATGGTCAATCGGGCCGACCTCGAGCGCCTGTGTAATTCAACGGGTGGGCAGGCGTTTTTCCCACGCCTGGATCGAGAGTTTTTTACGGCTTTTGCGCAGGTTGATGCCGATTTGCGGCATAGTTTTGTCCTTGCTTATACTCCAACAAATGAATCGGCCGTGTTCCGAACCATCCGCATTGAAGTCCCCCACCACCCCGACTGGAAGGTGCGTCACCGCGCTGGTTACTACACCAACCCCAGTGAGTGATGTGCCTGCTATGAAGACTGACACTTTTCCGCAGCTTTGTTGGTCTTGTGCCCTTTGGTGGAAACCACTGGCGATTGGGGCCGTTTTGCTGACCTTAGGTACCGCGAGTGGGTTTGCCCAGACAACTCGTCCAGCCAGTGCCAAGCGCAAGGCAAGCCGCTCGGCAACGACGGCTAATCGTCTGTCTGGGGCTACTGAGACCACCCCACGGGCGCCAAAGAGTAAGTATCCACCGCTCGAAACACGTCTTGCGGCTTATTGCGAACAACTCGAGACCAAAAAAATCAAGCGCGAAGACACACAACCCTACCTGATTGCTGGGGTCGAAGTGCTGGGTATCTCTGAAACAGCTGACGGTACGGCCGCAGCTTTTATTCGTGTCGAGGATGGAACAACCCTGGTGGTACGTGCCGGAATGCACTTTTACGACGGCGTGCTTGAGCGCATTGAGCCGAGGCGCCTGATCTTTCGCCTCAACAATCAGCAATTGGTTGAAAAGCGTTACGGGCAGCCGATTGGTTCTTCTCCCGAAAACCCAACGCCACGCGAGGTGCCGGAAAATACCCCCTGAAAGAGAAGCTTGCGTCTATGTGCGGTATTATCGGCTATGTTGGTACCAAGCCGGTTGTTTCGGTTCTGCTCGACGGCCTCAAGCGGTTGGAATACCGAGGGTATGATTCGGCCGGCATTGCCGTTGTGGCTGATGGGCAGCTTGAACTACGGCGCACTTCGGGAAAACTCTCCAACCTGGAAGTGGCTATCCAGCAAGCTCCCCTGACTGGCAGCTACGGTATCGGACATACCCGCTGGGCTACCCACGGACGCCCAACGGAAGAAAACGCCCATCCCCACCGCGATGCCAGCGGACGAGTGGTGGTCGTCCACAACGGCATCATTGAAAACTACCTTTCCCTAAAGCGAGCACTAGAACGAGAAGGCCATGCCTTTGTGACTCAGACTGACACGGAGGTCATTGCCCATCTCATCGGCAAGTATCGGCAGGCGGGTCTTACATTGGCCGATGCCGTTCGGCAGGCCGTTGCCGAGCTGTCTGGGATGTTTGCCCTGGCTGTGATTTCAGCTGATGAGCCCGACACAATTGTCGCCGCACGCCTTGGCCCGCCGGTGATCATTGGTTTGGGACAGCAGGAGAACTTTGTAGCCTCCGATGTCACGGCTATTCTCCAACACACGCGGGAGGTTGTGTTTCTTGAAGATGGACAAGTAGCCGTCGTACGCCCCAACGAAGTCACCTTCACAGACTTCACTGGACGGCAGGTGATGCCCGCTGTGCAGCGGGTGACATGGGACCCCATCCTGGCTGAGAAAGGGGGCTTCAAGCACTTCCTGCTCAAGGAAATCCACGAACAACCCCATGCCATCCGCGAAACCCTGGCTGGACGGATCAGTTTGGACGAAGGGCAGGTGTATCTCGATCCAACCAACATCCCTGATAATGCCTGGCGGACCTTTACTCGGCTCGTGATGCCGGCATGTGGGACAAGTTGGCATGCTGCATTGGTTGGAAAAGTCCTTATTGAAGAACTAGCCCGCCTGCCGGTTGAGGTTGATTACGCCAGTGAGTTCCGCTACCGCAATCCGCTTCTTGACGAGCAGACACTGGTCGTTGTCATCACGCAATCCGGGGAAACGGCTGATACGCTGGCAGCGCTGCGCGAAGCCAAACAGCGCGGTTGCTACACCTTTGCTATCTGCAATGTGCCTGGCTCAATGGCCGCGCGTGAAGCTCACGGCGTCCTGCTAACGCACGCCGGGCCGGAAATTTCGGTCGCCTCGACCAAAGCTTTTACATCCCAACTTGTGGCACTCTACCTACTGGCGCTTCACCTAGGACAGTGCCGGGGAATATTGTCGCCGGCAGTCATCGCGAAGCACGCCGAGCGACTGCTGGCCCTGCCTATCAAACTAGAAGCCGTCTTGGAACAGGATGCTGCCATTGCCGAGCTTGCCAAGGAGTTTTTCCGCGCGTCGGATTTTCTCTACTTGGGCCGTGGCGTGAACTTTCCCATTGCGCTGGAAGGCGCGCTCAAGCTCAAGGAAATCAGCTACATTCACGCCGAAGGCTTCCCTGCCGGAGAGATGAAACACGGACCAAATGCGCTCATTGACGAGCGCCTGCCGGTCGTCATGGTGATGCCCCGCGAAGTCGGCAATCCAGCCTCTGAAGTACGGTATGAGAAAGCCCTATCAAATTTGCAGGAAGTCAAAGCCCGCGATGGGCGCGTCATTGCGGTTGTCACCGAAGGCGATACGCAGGTGGCAGCGCTTGCCGAGTATGTGATTCCCATTCCTGCCACAAGCGAGCTGCTCTCGCCAGTACTGGCTGTCGTACCGTTGCAGTTGTTGGCTTACCACATTGCCGTACGGCGCGGTTGTGACGTAGATCAGCCACGCAACCTTGCCAAGAGCGTAACAGTGGAATAGCACGTGTTTTACCTTGAAAAGTTTTTGGCGCCGTTGTTCTTTCCCCTGTCAGTCGTACTGATTGGGCTGGGGGTGGGACTGGGGCTGCTGTGGTTTTCGCGCTGGCAGCGCGCCGGCAAAACAGTAACAACAGTGGCAGCGATAGGTCTGGCCGTGGTTAGCCATGGCTGGACAGCCAATGCCCTGCTTGCCCCGCTGGAGCAGGGGCAAGTTATGTTTGCCCCACTGGGTGAAATCCCGCCGGAGGCCCAAAGCATCCGCTGGATTGTCGTTTTGGGCGGTGGCGTAGGCGGCGATGAACACATGCCACCAACCGAATGCCTTTCTGACGCTTCCCTCCGACGTCTTGTCGAAGGTATCCGCCTGCACCGCCTGCTTCCGTCCGCTCGGTTGGTAACCTCCGGCGGTGCAGTATTCACAATGCGTCCGGCCGGTGAGGTCATGCGGGACGCTGCCTGCGCCCTTGGTGTTTCTGCTGACCGTATTGTTGTCCAGCCGATTGGGCGCAATACCGTCGAAGAAGTGGCTGCGGTAGCTAGATTGGTCGAGCAAGAGCCGTTTCTGCTGGTTACTTCGGCAGTACACATGCCACGTGCTCTAGAGGCCTGCCGGAAGCAAGGCCTACGTCCGCTACCAGCGCCAACCGACTTCCAGGCCACAGAGCCGGATGGAGTGTGGACGCCAGGTGACTTGTATCCAAGTGGTGCTGGCCTACGTCAGTCCGAGCGGGCTATGTACGAATATCTCGGGCACCTGCGACAGCGTCTGCGCTGATATGGTCACTGCTGCGCGCACTACTTCCGATTGAGAGCAACCCAATGCCACCAGCAGCTAAGCCGACGCCAAGGCCATCCAGCATGATGTCGGTGAGATTTCCACTGCGCTCGGCTGTAAATGTCTGCCGCCATTCGTCCAGCGCAGCATAGAGGATAGAAACTACGGCCGCGCCAAAGAGTGCTCGCCTGATCGGCCACTGATGAGACCGGCGCAACGCCAGATGCCAGAGCAGAACCAGCAGAGCATACTCCATGACATGGCCTAGCTTGCGTACCAAAAGATGAAGGCTTTCAAGCTGTGGCTCGTCTAGGTGGGGCTGCCACCACTGCAACCAGCTATAAACCACTGGCGCAGTACGTTGCCAAGCAAACCAGTCGCTTGAAAAAACGAATATTGCCGCCATCCAACTGATGGGGATCAGCCACCACCAGTAGCCGTGTTGGGAACTGGTCATAGTGAAAGTCGTTTGAAGATGGGTTCAGGAAGCATCCGAATGCCTAGCATAATGAAGCGCCAGAAAAACGGGGTGTAGATGTCGCCATCGGCACGGTGCAGTGCACGTACAATGTCCCGGGCAACGCGCTCCGGCCTAGCAAGCAGAAGGCGCGGAAGGTTCATCCCATAAGTCATTGGCGTGTCAACAATGCCCGGCTTGATGGTGACAACGCGCACGCCGCTTTTGGAGAGTCGTTGCCGCAGCCCCTGGCAGAAGGCCGTAACGCCTGCTTTGGCCGAGCCGTAAACGTAGTTGCTCTGGCGTCCGCGATCGCCTGCCACCGAGGAAATCACGCCAATGACACCGTGACGTTCCCTTTCAAAGTAGTTGGCTGCATGCGTCACCAGCGATACTACACCGACATAGTTTGAAACAATCATAGCTTCGGCTACGGCGACGTTCTGTTCGGCTTGTTTCTGGTCGGTTAGCGTTCCGAAGGCAACCAGTAACCCGTCCAGGCGACCGGTGCACGCCACCGCTGCAGCAAAAACAGCACCATGGCTGGCTAGATCACGGGCGTCGAAAGCCAGGCTATAGGTCGGAACGCCATAGCGCAAATGAGCATCGGCGGCGATGCGCTCGACTTCAGGCAAGTTCCGGCCGGCGAGAACCAAGGCATTGCCTTGTTTGGCCAGTTCGGCAATAACCGCCCGCGCAATCCCTGAAGTCGCGCCAAAGATGGCGTAGGTAGCCGTCATGGGAAACTTCAGATGACCGCCGTTTCGTGCAGCAGGTTGCCGGTAGTAAAGCGCTCGATGGAAAGGGGCGACACGTCGAGCGTACGGGATTCGCCAAACAAGATCATTTCGGCAATAGCTATGCCCATTGCCGGCGAGTGCATAATGCCGTGTCCGCTGAAGCCGGCGCAGACATAGAAGCCTTCAACCTGCGGTACAGGACCTACGATGGCATGGTGATCGGGTGAGATGTCGTAGAGCCCGCCCCAGCAGCGACGTAGGTTAATGGAAGCATTTTCTAGGCAAGGCATGCGCGGGAGTGCCCGCTCGATGATGGCGTCAATGAAGTCTGGGTTGAAGGTTGTGTCGAAACTTTCCGGTTCGTTGGGGTCGGCCCAGCCCAGCATGACGCCATCGCCTTCCTTGCGCATGTAGCAGCCCGTGCCCATGTCGACCAGCATGGGTAACTCACGGGGGAGTTCGTCGAACCGTTCGGTCGTTACAATTTGTCGTTTGGTTGGACGGATGGGAATGTCCACGCCGAGCTTGCGTCCAACCAGGTGCGCCCACGCGCCGGCAGCATTGACAACAACCGGCGTGGCGATGTGTCCCTGGTTGGTGACCACACCTGTTATCCGTCCGTGCTCGACAGTGAAGTCCAACGCTTCAGTTTCTAGTTCAATGCGCGCTCCCTGCTGGCGGGCCCTACGGTTGAAGCCCTGCATGATGCTGTAGGGATCAACGAAACCGTCTGTTGGGCAGTAAGTGCCGCCCAAGACATCTTCAACGTAAAGCTGGGGAACAAGCTTGGCAATTTCTTCGCGCGTCAAAAATTCCACGGGAACGCCTTCTGCCTGCTGGACGCGCAGGTTCTGCTGTAGGTAGTCCACGTGGGCCGGCTCGGTGGCAATAAAAAGATAGCCATAGCTCCGATATTCCGGGTCTTGTCCAGTGTGTTCTTCAAAGTGCTTGAAGAAATCAATGGAAAACCGCGACATACGGATGTTGACCGGGGTGGCAAACTGCTGGCGAACACCCCCAGCGCTCCGTCCCGTGGAGTGCTTCCCTTGGAAGTTCTCGCGTTCAATCACGAGCACGTCACGGCATCCATGTCGGGTTAGAAAGTAGGCAATACTGCACCCAATTACGCCGCCACCAATGATGACGACTTCCGCTCGTTTGTTCATTGTTCAAAGTCTTGCATCTGGCTTTCCAAGCCTTAGCTCAACAACGGGTAGCCAGCAAACGGACGGCCGTAGCGCGTGGCTAGGCATCCACGCCTTCCTCTGCGCGTTCTTGTTCAAGTTCTTCAAAGAGGTTGTCATAACAAGCCTGACACACTGCCCGGTAACCAAACTGCCGCACCACAGGAGCGAGTTCCGGGATGCGTGTAATGTCAAAAAGCTGCTGGCTCGGTTCGTCGCAACAGTCACAGAAAACTCGCGTCGGCATGGTTGTTTTTCTACCCTGGATAGAAAGGCAAGACAAGCACAGCCGTTTGAGAAGCAACCGTTGAAGTGAAGACACACTACCCAACGGTGCAGTGGTAAGCCCGGTGACATTTTTTTACAAATCTAAGCTAACAATAGCCGCGTTGTGCGTAGGGTAACACACTTTCGGTACATGATTTTTCTAGCCAAGTCTTTGATGGTTTTCGAATGCTGCTGACGCTGTGGGAGGAGATATTGCCTAACTACAAGCATGGCTTGGTTCGAGTAAGCAAGCGTGCTTTGATAATGACGTGCGCATGGAGCAGAGGTAAGCCAAAAGGAGCGATATCACTGATGTCATCTGCAGCGACTGTGGCAGCAAATCAAGACATGCTAGGGCAAACCTGCCAACAGATGTGCGCTCTTATGGCCGAGCGCGGTCTACCGGCATACCGTGGGCGGCAACTCTTCCAAGCCCTGCATCGGCAACTTGTGGAAACGCCGGAAGAGATTTCCGTCCTGCCGCGCGCTGTTCGTACCGAACTGGCCGCTGAAGCAAGCCTCCAGCCCTTGTCCTTGGCCGGGATTTTTGAATCCCTAGATGGAACGCGCCGCTATCTGTTCAAGGTCCATGATGGGTACAGCATTGAAACCGTCTGGATTCCCGACCGGGGACGAGTCACGTTGTGCCTCTCTTCGCAGGCAGGCTGTCCGATGCGCTGCGCCTTTTGCGCCACAGCCACCTTGGGATTGCAACGCAACCTAACGGCTGGTGAGATTGTTGCCCAAGTGCTGTATGTGCTGCGAGATACCGTCCGCCAGCGGCAACAGCCGCGACCGGCCGCCGTCAACCTGGTGCTGATGGGAATGGGAGAGCCATTGCTCAACTATGACCATGTGCTCCACGCACTCCGCGTCCTGGCCGACCCAGAAGGGCTACATATCGTCCCCCGACGCGTGACGCTTTCAACCGTTGGGATTGTTCCAAGGATAATCGCTTTGGGACGCGAGCCGGACCGCCCGCGCCTGGCTGTTTCGCTGACGGCAGCCACCGATGAATTGCGGGCACGGCTGATGCCGGTCAACTTGACCTACCCACTGGAAGCCTTGCGTGAGGCATGCCT
>AFSR01006658.1_pt1 | contig 23732 bp, 24 predicted proteins | sample 296848 | NCBI WGS metagenome assembly AFSR01 (sample SAMN02954305, study PRJNA68063) | hot springs metagenome | biome: terrestrial; feature: Mushroom and Octopus hot springs; material: microbial mat core samples; isolation source: Yellowstone National Park Mushroom and Octopus hot springs ...
GCGCTGCGTCGCCCGCCTAAGCCGCTGCTGCTGAACTTCTGGGGCACTTGGTGCGGCGGCTGCCAGCAGGAGTTGCCCCACCTGATCGCAATTCACGAGCGGTATGGCGAGCGCATACAAGTGGTCGGCGTCGCCTTCGATGAGCCAGAGGGCGAGCAGGGACTGCGCAAGTTCTGCGCCGAGAAGGGCATCCGCTACCCGCAAGCGATGGGCGACACGCGCCTGCGCGACGCTTTCAACCTGCACGGCGTGCCGCAGACGGTACTCATCGACGCGCAGGGACGGATACGGTTCTGGTGGGTCGGCGCACGCGACTTGGGCACGCTGGAACGCGCCTTGAAACAGCTTCAGGAGTGATACCCACTGCACAAGGCGCCCTGCACGCCTGCTACCCCCAGAACCGAAACACCAGCACATACTCCGTCGGATAGATTTGCAATTCTACCTACGACATTATAAGCTACCACCACTGCCGTATCGGGCGAACACGCACCCGTCCCACCCCCACAACGGCTATATGCCCTATAAGGCGTTCTGCGTTTTCTTGGATGGCTCGCAGTGTAAGCACAGCCTTGTGCTGGTTCGACAGTCCTGCCAGCCGAAGCAGGATGACACCCGTGCTAAGACGCTGCTGGCGCACGACCATTTCGCCGAAATCTTTGTCTGCTGTCAGCAACAGCCTGCCTTCGCGATTCGCCTCCTCTAACACAGTGGCGTCGTCGATGCCAGGCGCAAGTTCCGCCACATAGGTCACATCGTAGCCCGCTTCCCGAATCGCTTGCACAATCGGCAGGTCAACACTCTCGTCTGCCACGAATCGCATAGCGATTACTTGGTATTTGCTAATGCATACACGGTTTCGCCACGCACCAACTCTGCGGCGAATAGGAGCGCTTCGTGGACGGCTTCGGCAGTCAGTCGTGGGTGGGACTCAAGAATCTGGTCGATGGTTTCGCCCGCCGCCAACTTCTCCAGCACTAAATCGACGGGGATGCGGGTTCCCTTGAATATGGGTTTGCCCATCATCACCTGCGGGTTCGCTTCGATCCACTGATACTGGCGCATCGTGGAGGAATTTTACCTCGCCCCAGCTGAATATCTACTGTTCACATGCCCGCACGCCTGCTACTCCCAGTATCGAAACACCAGCACATACTCTGTCGGGTAGGCGAGGTAGTCGGCATCATCCGTTTTGGTAAACTTGCCCGTCTGCTTGTCGCGGGTGCGGGGCAAGATTTTGCTGGGGATTTCGCGCAGAATCACGCGCTCCAATGCAAAGCCCAGTGTTGCCAACTGCTCGGCAAAGACCTGCGCGTTTTGCACCTCAACGCCGCTTAGGTGCGTGTTGCCAATCACGATGCAGGCGTACCCGCCTGGGCGCATCACTCGCCGCCACTCGGTGAAGCAGGCGTACATCTCGGCGAAGTAGAGGGCGACCTCGCGCGCCTTGCGAGGGTTAACCTCGCACAACCTGCCGACAATTGCCTCCGCCAGCGGCGAATGGAGGTTTCCTACAGGTTCGTGAACGCCGTTGGAACGCCCGATAAACCCCTGACGGAACTCGCGCAGGTCGGTCGTCATCTGGAACCACAGCGCGCTCAGCTGGTGCAGGTCGGCGTACTCGTAGCTGGTGACATACGGCGGCGAGGTCACGATGAGGTCTACCGACTGGTCGGGCACGGGCAGGAATCGGGCATCGGCGCAGTGGCAATATGCGGGTGTATCCAGTGTGCCTGCACGCTGCAGGAGTGCCCAGTATTCGCGGTTGCCCCGTGCCATGCGCCGCACATGCCTGAAAAAGACCAGCGTCGGGTCGGGGATGGGCTTCTCCAGCTTGCGCATGGGCTTGACGCTGCGGTCATGCCACCACGAGACGGGTTTCAGCGTGTGCGACAGGGCGCAGCGGAAAAAGGGTTGCACGGAGTCGTCCAGCATCTCAAAGGCGTGCTGAATCCGAGACAACGCGCACAGCACATCCTCGCGGAACCAGTAGCGCAGTCGCTCGTGCCAGTGGGAGTCGTCGACGGTCGCACACGCCTCGGCAAACGGCGACGGTTGTAGGGGCGACGCCAGTCTCTCCCAAACGCAGGCAATTGCTTCGCCCAGCAGGTGCGGTTCAAGGGCGCGTACCTTCGCAGTGGCAATTAGGTGCGCCACGGGGTTGATATCCACCCCGACGCTCGGTCGCCCCAGCCGTTTCGCCTCCACCAGCGCCGTGCCTGAACCCATGAAGGGGTCTAACACGGTATCGCCTGGGTGGGAGTAGTCCTCAATCAGTCGCGCTGCGAGTTGCGGGATGAACTTGGCGGGATAGCGATGGTAGCCGTGTGTCGCGTAGCTCGTCTGCGCCTGCGTGAGGTGCGCAAACGCCCACTCAGGGTCAGGAGTTAGCCCTGTAAACTGCTCTAACACTGACGCTGCGGAGTCTGCTAATCGAGTTCCAGCCATTCACTAATTATCGCCCGCTCACAGGCTCTGACCCCGTCAGACCCTCGAACGACTCGCCTGCGTGCGGGTGGGTTTTGTCCTCGATGGAGGGTCCCCAAGTGTCCTGCGCGAACGGAATCTCCTCGCCGCCAAGGGGGAAGTCCTTGCGCAGCGGATGTCCCACCCAGTCGTCGGGCATTAGGATCCGCTTCAGGTTCGGATGCCCCTCGAACGGAATGCCGAACATGTCGTACACTTCGCGTTCGGGGTAGTTTGCGCCTTCCCATATGCCCGTGACGGACGGCACAGGCTCGCCATCGTCCACACGCACCTTCAGGAAGATGCGCTGAAAATGCACGGGCGAATAGAGGTTGTAGACCACCTCGAACCGCTTGGGCTTCTCGCCTTTTTCCCAGTAGGGCAGCCAGTCGATGGCGGTGATGTCGCTGATGTAGAGGTAGCCAAGGTCGGGGTCGTCGCGCAGCAAGCGGCAGACCTCCAGCAGTCGCTCTTTGCGAATATACAGCCAAGTATCCCCGCGGAATTCGTACACTTCCTCAACGGCGTCGGGGTAGTGCGCGGCGATTTTCTGGTACTCGATGCGCTCGCTCATCGGCTCTCTCCTGGCAGGGCGGCGACGGGTTCAGGCTGGGGCGGGTTCAGGGCGGGCGCAGGCTCAGGCTTCAGCCGCCGATGCTCCACAGGGTCTTCCCAGTCCAGCGCGCCCTTCTTCCACTCGTACAGGAAGCTGACCAGCAGCAGCAGGGTGAACACGCCCACCACGCCGACGGCGAACGCTCGCGCGTCGGGGGGCAAGTCGCGCACCGCCACGAAAAACGGGTACAGGAAGGCAATCTCCACATCGAAGATGATGAACAGCATCGCGGTCAGGTAGAAGTGGATGGGGAACCGCTCGCGTGCGCTGCCAACGGGCGTAATCCCGCACTCGTAGGGCGAGCCTTTCGCCAGCGACGGGCGCTTGGGTCCCAGCAGCCACGACCCGCCGACCATCACGGCGGCAATCACGGCGGCGATTGCGAACAGAATCAGCAACGGCACATAATCGCTCGGCATCGCGCGGTATTATACCTGACGGAGAAGGCTTGTGCCTGCACAGAAGTCGCTGCAACCGCTATGTTGACAAGTCTGGCTCATAGGGTATAATTTGTCAACCCGTATGATTGGTGAACGCATTCGCGCTGCACGGAAAGCGCAAGGGCTATCGTTGCGTGCGTTGGCAGAGCGCGTTGGGCTCAGCCACGAGATGATTCGTCGGTACGAGCAGGGCAAAGCCGTACCGAGCGCGTCAACGCTGCATAAGATTGCCGATACGCTTAGGTGCAGTCCTGATTACTTCCTGCGTCCAACGCTGGTTGGTGCAATCGAACCCGCGTTTCGCCTGAAACGCACGCTGCCTGCACGCGAGCGTGCGATGATTATTTTGCAGGTTCGGGACTGGATCGAACGCTACCTAATTATTGAGCGGATTCTGGGACTGGAGACACGCTTTGAGTTTCCCGAAGGCTTCCCTTATCCTGTGCGCCAGATGGGGGATGTCGAGCAGGCGGCAATTGCTCTACGCGACGCTTGGCAGGTAGGATTGGCTCCTATCGCTAATCTTGTGGCGTTGCTGGAAGAGCGTGGGCTGCGCGTCGGCACACTCTCAGGGTTCGATGGGTTCGACAGCTGCGCTTTCGAGGTGGAGGTGGGCGATTGCCGCCAGCTTGTTCTCGTGTATGCCGACAACTGCCCCGGCGATCGGCAACGCTTCAGCATTGCCCACGAGTTGGGGCATCTCATGCTGCGTGTAGAGGGCGACCACGACGAGGAGAAGGTCGCCAACCGCTTCGCGGGCGCGTTCCTTGCGCCTGAGCCGAGCGTGATGCGGGAACTCGCCGAGATGGGAAGCACCATAACTCTCAGCGAACTGGCGTACCTGAAGCGCAAATACGGCATGAGCATGCAGGCTTGGGTTCACCGCCTACGCGAATTGAACATTATCAGTAAGGAGAAAGCGGGCAGCGTATTCAAGGCGTTTCGGGAGCGCGGCTGGCACGAAACCGAGCCTGGCGAACCATATCCTGCAGAGTTGCCGCGGCGGTTCGAAAGCCTCGTGTTGGCAGCCTACGAAGAGGAGATCATCACCACTTCACGCGCCAGCGAGCTGCTACACTTGCGCTACATCGAGTTTCTGAATCGCTATCAACACCTGCGAGGAGGCGCATCGATTGCACTGCGTCGTGGATACAAGCGTCTGGATAAGTCTGTATAAGGCGGGTGTTCTGCCTGAGGCTCTGCGGCTGACCAAAAAAGGCTGGGTATTTCTCGTGACCGACGCTGTTGCGCGTGAACTGCAAGAGCCTTCCTACGACGCCCTCGCGGAGCAAGGAGTGCGCTACTATCCGCTTCTGGACGAGGCGAACAGTAAGGTGAAGGCGCTGGTACAAACAGAGCTTGTGCTTTCTGAGGCGGATGCAAGCGCGGTCGTAGCGGCGCAGGCTGTGAGCGCGTTGATACTCACAGACGATCGTCCGCTGCGTGAGAAGGCGCAGGAGCTCCGTATTCAGGTTCACGGAACGCTTTGGCTCCTTGAGCAACTTGTCGCGGCGCGGCTCATAGACGACGCCACTCTGTGCCTTGCCCTTGAGAGAATGATGGCTGCAGGAAGCCGGCTTCCTACCCAAGTGGTCAGCCGCCTCAAAACGCGCTACAACTGCCCTCCAGCAGACTCGCGTCCTGACTGAACACTCTCACGAAGCGCGCCTACTGCCCCCGCTCGTGCGCCCGCAAATAGACCATCAGGCACGCAATATCGGCGGGGCGCACGCCGGGTACACGCGCCGCTTGACCCACCGTGCGCGGACGCACCCGCGCCAGCTTCTCGCGCGTCTCTTTGGAGATCGCAGGCAGCGCGTCGTAGTCCAAGTCGTCGGGGATGCGCCAGTGTTCCACCTTGCGCAACTGCTCGATCTGCTGTTGCTGCTTGCGCAGGTAGACCTCGTACTTGGCGAGAATCTCCACGCGCTCGGCGATTTCGGCGGGGGCGCGCAGCGTGTCGGGGAACAGCTGCTGTAGCATCGCGTAGCTTACTTCGGGGCGGCGCAGGTACTCGTATGCGCTTAGCCGCGCGTTCACAGGCGTGCCGCCCAACGCCTGCAACTGCGGGTTGTGTCGCCCGCTGATCTCCAGCGTCCGCAGGGTCTCCAGCTCGCGCTCGATCGCCTCGCGTCGGCGCAGGTAGCGCTCCCAGCGCGTGTCGTCCACCAGCCCGACGGCGCGCCCGATGGGAGTCAGCCGTTCGTCGGCGTTGTCGTGGCGCAGGTGCAGCCGATGCTCCGCCCGACCCGTCAGCATGCGGTATGGGTCTTCCACACCCTTGGTCACCAAGTCGTCAATCAGCACGCCGATGTAGCTGTTGGAACGCTCCAGCACCAGCGGCTCGCGGTTTTGTGCCCACAGCGCGGCGTTGATGCCCGCCACCAGCCCCTGCGCTGCCGCCTCCTCGTAGCCCGAGGTGCCGTTGATTTGCCCCGCCAGAAACAGCCCGCGCACCGCCTTCGTCATCAGCGTCGGGTACAGCTGGTCGGGGTAGACCATATCGTACTCCACCGCGTAGCCTGGGCGCAGCATCACGACCTCTTCCAGCCCTGGCAGCGTGCGCAGGAACGCCAACTGCACCTCTTCAGGCAGGCTGGTGGACATCCCCTGCACATACAGGTCGTCGGCGTCCCAGTATTCCTGCTCCAGAAAGACGGGATGGCGGTCTTTGTCGGGGAAGCGCACGATTTTGTCCTCGATGCTGGGGCAATAGCGCGGTCCAATCCCCGTGATGTGCCCGCCGTACATCGCGGAGCGGTGCAGGTTCTCGCGGATGATGGCGTGCGTGCGCTCGTTGGTGTAGGTTTGCCAGCAGGGCAGCAGCGGGCGCGGGGGCAGCAGCGCGTCGTGCAGGTACGAAAACGGCGGGCACGGCTCCGACGGCACTTCCGTCAGGCGCGACAGGTCTACGCTCGTTTTGTCGATGCGCGGGGTCGTGCCCGTCTTGAAGCGCCCGATGCGGAACCCCAGTTGGCGCAGCGACTCGGTCAGCCCGACGGCAGGTTCGTCGCCGAAGCGTGCGGCGCGGATCTTGCGCTCCCCGATGTGGCACAGCCCGTTCAGGAAAGTGCCTGTGGTCAGGATGACGGCGCGGGCGGTCAGTTCCCCGTCGCGCGTGCGGATGCCGTAGCACACCCCGTCGCGCACGAGTATCGCCTCCGCCGCGCCCTCCAGCAGGGTCAGGTTCTCCTGCTGCTGCAGGGTGCGTAGCATCTCGGCGGGGTAGTGCGCTTTGTCGGCGTGGGCGCGCAGGGTGCGCACGGCGGGTCCCTTGCCCGTGCCCACGAAGCGGATGTGTGTCAGCGTGCGGTCGATGGTGATGCCCATCTGCCCGCCCAGCGCGTCAATCTCGCGCACCAAGTGCCCCTTGGCGGGTCCGCCAATCGAGCAGTTGCAGGGCATGTGCGCCGTGCGTTGCAGGTTCAGCGTGATGACCGCTGTGCGGCAGCCCATCCGCGCCGCCGCCAACGCCGCCTCACACCCCGCATGCCCCGACCCCACCACGAGAACATCAAAGTCGGTCATCGGGGGAATTGTACCTAAGTTGCGCCGCTTGCGCTCGGATTGCCGCGCGGTCTGCCTCGCTGAGACGGCGCAGGTTGCGCACCTGCTGCGCCAAGCGCGGGTGGTTCTCGAACAGCGGCTCGTGGCGCATCAGGAAGTCCCAATACAGCGTGGTGAACGGGCAGGCGTCCTCGCCGACGGCGCGGTCGGGGCGGTAGCGACACCCCGCGCAGTAGTTGCTCATCCGCTGCAGGTACTTGCCGCTGGCGATGTAGGGCTTGGACGCCATCAGCCCGCCGTCGGCGAACTGCGACATCCCGTACACATTCGGCAACTCCACCCACTCCACCGCGTCCACATAGATTGCCAAGTACCACGCATGCACCTGCTTCGGTTGCACGCCCAGCAGCAGCGCGTACAGCCCCGTGACCATCAGCCGCTGGATGTGGTGCGCGAAGCCGTAGCGCAGGGTTTGCCCAATCGTCTCGCGCAGGCAGTTCATGTCGGTTGCGCCCGTCCAGTAGAAGTCGGGCAGGTTCGCGTCTGCCCCAAGCGCGTTGCGCTCCAGATATTCGGGCATATACAGCCAGTAGACGCCGCGGATATACTCGCGCCAGCCCAGCAGTTGGCGCACGAAGCCCTCCACGCTTTGCAGTGGTGCGTGCCCCTGATGGTAAGCGTCCACTGCCTTCTGGATTGCCACGCGCGGGTCGAGCAGTTTCAGGTTGATCGCTGACGACAGGCGCGAGTGGTACAGGTACGGCTCGCCTGTCCACATCGCGTCTTGGTAGGGACCGAACAGCGGCAGGCGGTTCTCGATGAAGTCGTCCAGCGCGCGTTCGGCGTCTTCGGGGGTGACTGCCCAATCGAAGTCGCGCAGGCTGCCAGGGTGGTTCGGGAAGCGCGCCTCGACCAAGCGGATGACCTCCTGCGTGATGGCGTCGGGCATAAAGCGGATGGGCTGGGGCACGAGTCCTGGTCCTTGCTTGCCGAAGGCGTGGCGGTTCTCGGCGTCGAAGTTCCACGCGCCGCCGACGGGCTGCTTGCCGTCCATCAGGATGCCCGTGCGCTGGCGCATCTCGCGGTAGAAAAACTCCAGGCGCAGTTGCTTGCGCGTGGCGGCGTGCTGGCGGAACTCGTCGAGCGTTATGAGGAAGTGGCGGTCGGGGCGCACCTCCAGCGGCACGCCGAGTTCGCGTGCGGTCTGCAACAGGCTTTGTAGCACGCGGTACTCGCCTGGCTCGACGACGATGAGTTTCTGGGGCTGGTGGGTGCGGATGGCGCGGGCGAGTTCGGTCGCGAAACTGCCGCCGTTGGCGGGGTCGTCCAGCGCGTGGTAGTGTACGGTGTAGCCCTGCTGGCGCAGCCAGTCGCGGAAGTGGCGCATCGCGCTCAGGAAAATCGCAATCCGCGCCTTGTGGCTCCACACATGGGTCGCCTCTTCGGCGACTTCCGCCATCCAGATGGCGTCGCAGGTGGGGTCAAAGCCGTCCAGCGCGGCGGAACGGCGGTCTAACTGGTCGCCCAGAATCAGCACCAGATGGCGCATAGCGAGAGTGTACCCGAATGGGGGACGCCGTTAGGTCTCGTGCTGTGGGGGCGGCTCAGTGGACGCTGCGACCTGACCCCCCTCCAGCAGCCGATGCACGACCGCGCCTATGGTGGTCGCCAGCCAGTATAGCCCCAGCGCCCAGCCGAACACGGGGATCCATACGACGGCAGGGATCAGCAGGCTCGCGGTCAGGATGCACCAGCCAGGGTGCGCCTCGGCGACGCCGAACGGCTGCAGGATGCGCTCGCCCACGCGCCATGCCGTCGCGCCGTAGCCGATCAGAAACGCCAGCCCCAGCAGCAGCCCCACCAGCACAATCAGCACCTGCAGCACGCCGCGCGCGGGCGCGTCTTCGGGCTGGTTCTGGGTCGCTGCGCCCAGCACGAACGCAAGCAGGGCTGCGCCAGCCAGCGTCAGCGCGCCGCGCACACCCACCCCGCGCTCGCCCCGACGAAACAGCGTCATGTAGTCCGCTGTCAGCCCGCGAAACAGCGCGACATCCACCAGCCCGACCGCCGTCAGCGTCACGCACAGCGACAACAGCCCGATCAGCCCCTCCAACTAAATCACCTCCTGCAGGCGGTTCCACAGCGTCTGGGCGGGCGCCGTGAACGGGCGCGTGAGCGTCTGCACGACCGCGCTCGGTCGCAGCGCGTCTACCGACGGCGCGTTGATGGGCGCGCGAAAGGCGACCAGCAGCAGCGCGGTGGGCAGGCACAGCGCGAGCGCAAGGCGCAGCACGCCGCGCGGCTCAGGCGCAGGTTTGGGCAGGCGCACGGCAGGCGCGGGCAGGTGGGGCAACTCGCGCAGCGCACGCCCAACCGCCCGCCACGCCTCCAGTTTCGCACGGCAGGCGGAACATCGGCGCAGGTGCGCCTCCACCGCCGCGCGTGCAGGCGCATCGAGCCAGCCCTCCAGCCAGTCGTGCAGCGCAGGTTCCAGTCGCTTGCAGTCGTCTCTCATCCGAGTTCCTCCTCCAGCCAGCGGCGCAGGGTTTCGCGCCCGCGATAGAGCCAAGTCTTGACCGTGCCTTCGGGCGCGTTCAGGGCGCGGGCAACCTCCGCTATCGGCAACTCCTCGTAGTAGTAGAGCAGTATCGCGGCGCGTTGGGGTGCGGGCAGACGCATCAGCAGCCGTTGCACCGTGCGCCGCTGCTCGCGTTCATACAGCCGCTCCTCCAGCGTCGGCGCGGGCGGGGCGGCTTTGGCGGCTTGCTCCAGATACCGCTGCTCGGTGGCGCGGTCGCGTCGCGCGTTCAGGCACACCCGCGCCGTCAGGCACAGCAGCCAAGTCGCGAACGGCTGCGCAGGGTCGTACAGCGGCAGGCGCGTGTAGGCGCGGAGGAACGCCTCCTGCATCGCGTCTTCCGCCGCGCTCGCCTCGCCCAGCATCCGAAACGCCAGCGAGAACACACGGTCGCGATAACGCGCCACCAGCGCGTCGAACGCGCCCGTATCGCCCTGCAGGCATCGCTCCACCAGCGTCGCGTCGTCGGGCATCGCTACTTCACCAGTCGCACCGATTGTACCAGCCAGCGGTTGCTGGTTGGTCCGCCCCCCGTCAGCGCGCCCCAGTCCGCCAGCGAGAGCAACTTGACCGTCGCAGGGGTCAACTTGCCGTCGCCCTTGCCTTTGGTGTCGTCGGTAATCGTGAACTGGCTCCAGAGCAGCCGCTTCGCTTCGGGCTTGCGCTCGCCGCCCGCCTCGAAAGTCGCCGACCACCGCTCGCCGTCCTGCTCCTCCACGAACACCGCCAGCGTGGTGGGCGTTTTGACTTGGATGACCACCTCGACGCCTTTCGTGTCGCGCAGGGCGTTCGGCGCGATCACGCGCAGCGCGCCGAAGATGTAGGGGAACGGCATATCGTACTCCACGCGCATGCCGCCCGCCTCGCGCGTGAGGCTCGTGTAGGCAGTCGCCATCCACACCAGGTAATCGCGCTGGAAGTCGTCGAGCGTGTTGGGCGCAGCGCGGCGCGCGGGCGCGTCCGATAGGAACTCGAAGTCGTCCAGCCACAGCATGTGCGTCCCCGTCTGGTCGCCGAACAGAATCGCCGCTTCAGGCGTCGTCGCAAACAGCGCGCTCACATCGATTAGCCCCAGCCCCTCCACCTCGTCCATGTCGAGTTTGTTGTTGACGGGTTTCGTGTCTTCGGCGAGGGTGAAGTCGGCGAGCGCAATCGTGACCCGTTGCCACTCGTTGCCGCTGACCCAAAACGGCGCAACCCACCGTTCGCCACCCTGCTCCTGCAGGCTGAGCGCGAAGAGCGCGGGGCGGTCGGCTTTGACCCAGAATCGGAACCCCTGCGCCCACAGTTCGGGTTCCAAATAGATAATCGCGTTCAGTTTGCCCGCCGCTGCCGTGTAGGTGTAGCGCAAGGCACGCTTGCCTGACTTGACATCGTTCGGGTTCTCGGTGAGTTCCACCTTGCCACCTGCGCCAGGCAGCACCAGCCACCCGTGCTGGGGCGTCTCGAACCCGATGACCGACTTCGGCGTCTGCGCCCACAGCGCGCCCATCAGCGCCAACAGCCCCACAACCGTCCAGTATCGCATAGTCGCCTCCAAGACGGTATACACGGCAAGAATTCGGAAGGTTTCAGACCGATTGGGCGCGCGGGCAGTGAACATCGTCTGTCGTCGCGCGTCTATAGGCGTCGGAGGACGAAATCCATGCGAGTGAAAACGATTGTTGTGAGCGTGCTTGCGGCGAGCCTGGTGTATAGCGCGTGTGCGCAGGGCGTGTTTGGCGGCGGGCAGCCCCGTCAGGGACAGGGCGGTCAAGCGCAGCGCGGACAGGGCTTCGGCAGAATGATGGGCATGGGCATGGCAGGCGCGCTGCTGGAACGCCCCGATGTGCAACGCGAGCTGAACCTGACCGAGCAGCAGAAGACGCAGATTCGCCAGATGCAAGAGGCAATGCGCGCCGCGTGGCAAGAGATGCGCAACTTGCCCCCGCAGGAGCGACGCCAGAAGATGGAAGAGCTGCGCCAGAAAAACGACCCGACCAAAGTGCTGAACGAGACCCAGAAGAAGCGACTGCGCGAGATCGAGTTGCAGGCGATGGGACCCACCGCGTTCCTGCAGCCTGAGGTCGCCGATGAACTAAAGCTGACCCAAGAGCAGCGTTCGCGCCTGCAGGGCATCGTGATGCAGCAGATGCAACAGCTGCGCGAGCAGTTCCAAAGCGGCGGCTTTGGGCAAGGGCAAGGCGCGCAGACCTTCCAGCAGCTGCGCGAGCAGGCAGAGAAACAGATGCTGGAGGTGCTGACCCCCGCGCAGCGCGAGAAGTGGCAACAGATGCAAGGCAAGCCGTTCCAGTTTGAAGGCGGTCGCCCGATGCTGTGGGGCGGTATGGGCGGCTTCGGGCAGCAGGGTCGCCCGCGCGGCGGCTCGGGCTTCGGCGGCGGACGCGGCTTCGGCAATTAGCAACTTACCTCCTCAAGCGAACACCGGCAGAGTGCGCCCTCCCCATTGGGAGGGCGGCTCTGTTTAAGACGCCTGCTCGTGCGACGGCGCAGGCTCCTCGTACAGCGGCAAGCGCACGCGAAACACGCTCCCGACGCGATACTCGCTCTCCACTTCCACCTGCCCGCCGTGCGCTTCCACGATGTGCTTGACAATCGATAGCCCCAGCCCCGTGCCGCCGTCCGCGCGCGAGCGCGTCTTGTCCACGCGGTAGAACCGCTCGAAGATGCGCGGCAACGCCTCGCTGGGGATGCCAATCCCTGTGTCGGCGACCTCCAGCACAGCGGTATGCCCCTCTGCGTAGGTGCGCACCCTCACGCTGCCTTGGGGCTTGTTGTAGCGAATGGCGTTGCTGATTAGGTTCAGCGCGACCTGCAGAATCTGGTCGCGATTCGCCAGCAAGTGCAGGTCGGGCGTCAGCTCTGTTGTGAGCGAGACCTGCGCCCGCTGCGCTTCCGCCTCCATCTCCTGTACCGCCTGCTGAATCACGGGCGCGAGTTCGAACACCTCGCGCACAGGTTGCATCGACTCGGCGCGGGTGAGCGTCAGTAGGTCGTCGGCGATGCGCGTGAGCCGATCCGCCTCCTGCACAATCAAGTTCAGGAACCGCTGGCGGGTGGGGTGCGGCATCTCGGGGTCGTCATGGATGGTCTCCGCCAGCGAGCGGATAGACGCCAACGGGGTGCGGAACTCGTGCGACACATTCGCCACGAAATCGCGTCGCACCTGCTCCAAGCGCAGCAGCTCGCTCTTGTCAAGCAGGGCAATCGCGAACAGTTTGTGCGAGTCTGCCTCGCCGAGATACCAGATATGCGCCTCCGTGTGTCGCTCTTTGGGGAAGCTGAAGGTAATCTCGCCTGACACCGCCGATTCGCGCCGCGCCGCCTTGAGCATCAGCAGGTACAAATCGTAGCTGAAGGTCAACGCCAGCAGCGACTTGCCCGTCATGTAGCGGAAGCCGAACCACTCCAGCGCGAGCCGATTGGCGTAGCGCAGCATGGCGTCCGCGTCGCAAATCAGCAGCGGGATGGGCATGCCGTCAATCAGCGCGAGCCGTCGCCGTTGCTGGCGCGTCAGCTCCAGTTGCAGCGCCTCGATGTCGGCGTTGCGTTCGGCGAGTTGCTCGCGCAGTGCGGTGAATCGCGCGTAAAGCCGCCGTGTGAAGTAGAGCGCGAGCAAGATACAGCCGACCACCGCTGCAACCGTCGCCTCGCGCCACGCAGGCGACAAATCCACCAGCGCCGTCAGCAGCAGCAGCCCCGCGCTCAACCAAAGCAACGCGGGTAGCCAGCGAAAACTCATCCCTCGAAACGATACCCACTGCCCCGCACCGTCTGAATATAGCGCGGGTTCTGGGGGTCAGGCTCCACCTTCGCCCGCAACCAGCGCACATGCACATCCACCGTGCGCGGGTTCACATAAGTGCCCAGCCCCCACACATGATCCAGAATCTGGTCGCGCGAGAACACCTTGCCCGGATGAGTCGCCAGCAGGGTGAGCAGGGCATACTCTTTGGGGGTCATCGGCAGCTCCTCGCCGTCGCGGTAGACGCGCTTGGCGTCCAAGTCGATTTCAATCGAGCCGAATCGGATGCGGGGCGGCGGGGGCGGCTGCGCACGGCGCAGAATCGAGCGCACGCGGGCAATCAGCTCCGCCACGCTGAACGGCTTGACGATGTAGTCGTCCGCGCCGAGTTCGAAGCCGCGAATCTTGTCCTCTTCCGCCGCGCGCGCCGTCAGAAACAGCACGGGCGTCTGGCTGTGCTGGCGGATAATCCGACACAGGTCGAACCCGCTGCGACCAGGCAGCATCACATCCAAGATAACCAGGTGCGGCTGATGCTCATGGAACAGTTGCAGGGCATCTTCGGCGTTGTCGGTTGCGAAGACCTGCAGTCGCTCGCGCTGCAAGTTGTATTGCAGCGTCTCGCACAGCACAGGGTCGTCCTCCACGAGCAGCACGCGCACGGGCGTTTGCGTCTCGGGCGCGTCGGGGCGTTCTGCTTCGGCAGTCTGGCTCATCGTCACTCCTCCACGATGATTTCGACATTCGCGCGGGGCACGACGGCGACCGTGCCGTCATCCAGCTTGGCTTTCAGCACGCGGGCGTGCGTGCCCGACTCGATCTCCATCAGCTCAGGCGGCAGTTCGACGACCGTGCCCAGCCGTCCGAAGTACGGTTCGCGGATGATGCGCACCGCGCTGCCGATGTCGAGCATCTGCGCCTCGCGCGCGGGGGGCGATTCGGGCAAGTGCGACGGGTCTTCCAGCGGCACGATGATTTCGGGGCGGATGACCCCCGCGCGGATTTGTGTCGCGCCGTTGATAGAAGCCGTCTTGCCCTCTAAGCTTTTCAGCAGGCGGAAGGTGCGGCTCGCCATCTGAATCGCCCCGAAGCCCTCGGTGACGATGATCGAGAGCGGGATGTCTTCCGAGCCGGTGATGGCGACGCCGATGTCGCGCCCCAAATAGCGAATCAGGTCGGTGTCGCGGATGCCGCCTGCGACAATGCCGACCGCGCCGCGCTCGGCAGCGCGGGTAATCGCGTCTGCTTCGACGGCTGCGCCGCCGACCAGAATCTGCCCCGCGACATCGTTGGGGATATGCTGTGCGGTGAGCGTCTCGCTGGGGCTACTGACCAGCACGCGCAGGGTTCCGCGCCGCTCGCCCCCGACACCGAAGATGCCCTGAATCAGCGCGCCTTGCGTCTCGATGACCGCGCCCTCTTGGGGCAGCACCTTCACCACGCGCCCCTGTACATAGGCGTTCACATCGATGACCGTCGGCGGCTGGCGCACGCCCACATGTCCCGTTACATCCGAAATCAGCTCCACCGTGCCCGCCACAGGCGACTTGGCGACGCCGCGAAATAGCCCCAGAAAGCCTTTGGTTTCGGCAATCACCTGATCCTTTTCAACGGTATCGCCCTCTTTGACCTTGAGCGCGCTGTGAATCTGCTTCGGCTCGATGCCCAGCATCTGCGCCACACGCACCGTCTGCAGGATGCCGGGCAGCAACGCGCGGGCGACCACCGTGTCGGGCTGCACCAACTCGCCCTCCTGCACCAGCACCTCGCCCTTGATGGGCAGGCGGCGCGTTTTGAGAATCACCGTATTCGCGCTGACGGTCAGTCCCGGTGTATATGCTGTGCCCATACCCTCTCTCCTTGTCAGGTCTGTTTCGTCTCTACACGGAGCGACTGCCGACGCCGCCGTTTGGCAATGCGCCCCACCAGCAGAATGCTCAGAAAGTAGAGGAACACCATCGGCAGCCCGATCGCAAGCATCGAGAAGGCGTCGCCTGAAGGGGTCAGCAGCGCCGCCAAAAGCCCAATCCCCAGAATCGCGTGCCGCCAATACTTCCACATCGCTTCGGGTGTCGCCAGCCCAACTTGCGCCAGAAACATCAGCACCACAGGCATCTGGAAGCCCAGCCCGAACGCGAACATCATCTTCACCACGAACATGATATATTGCGCGGGGTTCTGAAGCAGCTGCGCGTCGGGGTAGTCGTCCAGGTAGCTCAGAAAGAAGTTGAACGCCGCAGGCAGGATGTAGTACCCCAGCGCGACGCCTGAAAAGAACAGGAACGCGCTGAACGGCGCGATGAGTTTGACCGCACGCTTCTCCTGCTTCGTCAAGCCAGGCGACATGAAGCCCCACACCTCGCGCATCATCAGCGGCATCGCCAAGATTAGCCCCATAATCAGCGCGAGCTTGAACTTCAGGAAGAACGGCTCGGTCGCATGGGTGAAGACGAACTTCGCGCCTTCGGGCTTGGTGCGCAGCAGCGGACCCGCCAGAAAGTCGTACACATACGGAGTAATCGCGAAGGCGACCACCCAGCCGAGCATGATATAGACGAGCGCGCGGAAGATGCGCTTCCGAAGCTCCTCCAGATGCTCTATGAAGGTCGCCTTCGGCTCATCTTCCGCGTGCGTGCGGGGCTGTTGCAGGTCGGCTGGGTGGGTCATTTCACAAGATTCGTATCAGCCGCATGTCGATTTCGATGCCGAATCGGTTGATGATGTTGCGTGCGCCCGTTTGTGCGCCGCCGCCACCGAAGCCGCCGCGGGTTCCGCCAGGTTGCCCGCCAGGCGCGCCCAGTCCGCCCGCGCCGGGTGCGCCTGGTCCGCCGCGTGGCGCGCCTCTCGGTCCGCCGCGTGGCGCGCCTGCCATCCCGCCGTCATCGTCCGCGCCGAAGCCACCTCCGCGCCCAAAGCCTGGCGGCGCGCCAAAGCCGCCCGGACCGCCAAACCCGCCGCCGAACGACTCCTGACGCACGCGCCCCTCTAACTGCAGGGTGGTCTTGACGCGGATAACTTGCCCGATGTCGTAAGCGAAGTAGACCTCACGGCGCGTGATGCTCTTCGGCTTCTCCAACTGAAGCCCGCCCAGATTCAGCGTGATGGGAATGTTGCCCGTGAACTCGTAGACGATTTTCGCGCACTTGTAGCCTTGCTCCCACTCGAACCGCTCAAGGCGCGCAGCGACAGGGATTTGCTCGCCCACTTCGGAGGCTTGCCCTGAGCGCAGCGGGTTGTTGAGGCTAATCGTCGCCCTCCATCGGTCGCCCGGCTTGTAGCGGCGCGGGGGCAACAGCGGCAGGTCTTCCACCCAGTAGTAGTAGACCTCCGCCTGCTGCGAATCCGCCGCGCGCGAGACCTGATAGCGCACGCGCCCCGTGGTCTCCACCTCTTGGTACACAGGCGCCATGCGATCGGAGTTAATCACATTCACCTGCCCGCCCTCAATTTCGATGGCAGGCGGCACAGGCGTCCAAGAGATCAGCCCTAAACCGTTGCGAAAGTCCAGCACGGATAAGTCGCCTTTGAAGGTGATGTCGCTCAGGATAGTCTCTTCGGGCGTCAGTCCCGAGTACTGGATTTCGTTGACTTCCTTGATCACTCCCTTGAGATCGTAGCGGTAGGTCTTGCCAGGTGTCCAGCGGTAGCGCAGGAAGATGCCCTCGGCGGGGACTTTGATTTCGTTTTCCACTCGCAGGCGCACGGAGCTGCGTCCCAGCACGCGCGCGCCGCTCCCGCCTTCGGGATTGCTATAAAGCGTGAGTTCAATCGTGTGTTCGCCGTCGGGCACATTGAGTTTCTTGGTGTCCCAGCGGTAGATGTAGTGTCCGCGTTCGCGGTCGGTGTCCAGCGCGGCAGGGGCAACCGCTTCGACGAACTTGCCGTTGATGCTTACGCCGATGAACCCGCCCTGCGGCATACTGCGGATCGGGAATCGGATTTGCACCACCTCGCGCACGCGCGCGCCGTCCTGCGGGCGCACGATGGTAAACGGCGCTTGCGCGACCGCCGCCGCGCTCCAAAGCATCAGCAACCCAATCGCTGCACGCTTCATCATCAATTTCGCCTCCACCCTCTGATTGTACCCCACACACCCGCAGATTCCTGCCAGCCAGCGGGAGGTAATCAGCGCACAGTTGCCTGGTCACGCTCGGCTAAGATGCGACGGATGTCCGCCACAAAATCTTCAATCAGCGTGCCTGGGGGGTAGACACCCTTCACGCCCATTTGCTTGAGCGCGTCGGCGTCATCGTCGGGGATCGTGCCGCCCGCAATCACCAGAATATCTTCGGCGTCGCGCTGCTTGAGGATCTCCAGCACTTTGGGCACGAGCGTCATGTGCGCGCCTGAGAGGATGCTGATCGCGATGATGTCGGCGTCCTCTTGGATGGCGATTTGCACGACATCTTCGGGGGTGCGGCGCAGTCCCGTGTAGATGACCTCGAAGCCAGCGTCGCGTAGGGCGCGGGCGACGACTTTAGCGCCCCGATCGTGCCCGTCTAACCCGACTTTGGCGACCACGATGCGCGGGATCTTGTCCATCGGGGGCAATTTTACCCGCTGGTGCGTTCTTGGGGCTCCCATTCTCCGCCGCGGGCGACATGGGGCGTCGCGCCCCCGCGATGCGCCTCGAATTGGCTCAGCCACAGCCCCTGACAGACTGCCGTGCCCCGCATGCCTTCCGCAACGGTTTCGAACACCTCGCGCGCGGTCTCGTACTCGTTCTCCCTGCCGCTGGGTTCGCGCAGGCGTACATAGTAGACCAGCGGGTCGGGGTAGTCGCGCCAGTAGTAGACCGTCTCGCCCGTTTGCTTGTCGGCGGCGGTGCAGGCGACCACATAGGCGTTTTCAATCGTGCGCGGCTCGCCCCGAAAGCGGTTGCGGTGCTTCCATAAGCCATACGCCGACACGCCCCCGACAATCGCCATCCCGCCGAACAGCACGATGTAGCCTGTGATGGCAATCGCAAGCAGCGACGAGTCGCCCCAGCGGGCGAAGTTGGCGACGCCGCCCAGCGTACACAGCCCCGCCACCAGCCCGCCAATCACCATCATCGCCAGCCCCAGCAGCATCAGCCCCGTCATGCCTTCGTAGCGCGGCATAGCGTCTCACCTACCTTCGCGATGCTGGCGTAAGTGTACCTCGCTCAATAGGTCGGCGGCAGGATGTGCTTCGGCTGCACGCTGGGCGGGGCAATCAGAATCGCGTCCCACTCGGCGTAGTGCGGCGGCTGGGGCGCGCTCGGCTTCCAGCGCAGCGTGAGGCGATACTCGCCCGCTTTTAGCGTCGCCACGCCCAGTTGCAGCCAGTAGCACTGGTCGGCGTAGCGGGCGACGGCGCGCTCGGCTGAAAGCACCGCTGTGCCTTCCGCTGGGGCTGTCGCTTCCGCCTCACCCGCAGGCGCGATCTGCCACTCCACACTGCCCGACGGGACGCCGCGCACTGCCAGCCACAGCGTGTAGGCTTGCGCCTCGCGCAGGCTGAATGCGTAGGTCGCCGACGCGCTCTCGATGGGCATCGGCGTATTCAGCCACAGCGTTGCGCCGCCGCTTAGCGCGGGGTCGCGGCGAACCGTGCCGAACTCGTGCTGGCGCGCGCTCTCCGCTTCAATCCAGCGATACGGTTGGAACGCCCGCTCGAACTCGAACCAGTTGGTGCGCAGCAGCGCGAAGCCCTGCAACGGGTTGCGCCGATAGATGCTCAGTGCGTTGTCGAAGTTGAACTTCAGCACCTGCGCATCCTGTCCCGACGGGTTGCCCCGCTTGAACAGGTCGGCGACCCGCGCTGTCCACGCCTCGATGCTGGTCTCGCAAACCGGCTCGCTTTGGAAGCCGCGAATGCGCACAGGCGTTGCACTTATGCGCAATCGCACGCGGTCGCCGCGCACATCCAGCCGAACCGCCTGCCCGTTCAGGTCAAACGCGGTCAGCGGCGCGCGGTCAAATCGGCGCAGCGTAATCTCCCGCTCGCCTTCGTCCACCCACAGGCACAGCTCCAGTTGGCGCGTGATGTCCATCTTGCCCTGCGCGTCCAGCGTGCGCACCTCGGTCGCCTTCTGGAAGCCGTGAATCTCGAAGCCCCACAGCAGCGGCTGCAGGTCGGGCTGCGCGCTGGGCACCCACCAGCCGCCGCGGTAGCGTCGGATTTCGGTCAGTCCCCACAGCGTCGCGGGGAATGGTTGCAGGGCGGGCGCGTCGGGCGCGGTGTCGGTCTGCAGTAGCGTGCGCCACGCCTCTTCGGGCACGCGCCCGCGCCAGTAGACGCGCTCGATGCCCATCTCCCGCGCGAAGGTCTGGAACATGCTGGCGCGTTCGGCGTCGTCGCTGCCCACTCCGCAATCAGCGTCGTCAGCGGCTCCAGCGTGCGCTCGCGGCGCAGGGTCTCCAGCAGCAGTTGCATCCGCCACAGGTCGCGTCGCGCGGCGGGCAGATACCAGCCAAGGGGCAACTGCGGGTCGGCGAAGGCGTCGGGCAAGGGCAACTCGGCGGGGTCGGGCGCGGTCTGTAGCACGGTGAACTCGGCGTTCGGCGTGTGGCGCGTCAGCATCGTGCGCAGCCCCGCCAACAGCACGCGCCACCGCTCCGCCAGAAACGCCCGCCAGTCGTCCCAGAAGCGGCTACGGTTGGGGTCTAACTCCTGCGGTTTGACCGACTCGTCGGGCGCGACGAGGTACGGTAGCCCGCGCCCCTCGCGCCAGAGGGGCATCAGCCGCGCGGCTTGCTCGTGGCGCTCCAGTTTCGTGCTGGTGTCCCACGCGCGTTCCAGTTCGGTCAGGTCGGGGTAGCGCGTCTTAAGGTACGCCAGCCACTCTGCCTGCGCCAGCGGGCTGGTTGGCAGCGTGCTGACGCTTAGGATGTCCCAGTCGCTCTGCAGCAGCCACCCGCGAAAGCCCTGCTTGGGGGCGCGGTGCGTTAGCAGGTGCAGCAGCGCGTCGCGATAGGCGTCCCAGCCCTCCCACAGGTCGGGCATGGCGTCTTTGCGCAGGGGGTACAGCAGCAGCACGCTCTCGGCGGTGTCGCCAATCGCGATGCCAGCGCGCCCGTTGCTGAGTTCCAACAGACTGCTCAGGCGCAGGTACGGCGTCTCGCGCGGTGAGACCGCCAGCAGCAGGCGCGTCGCATCGGGCACCATCAGCGTGTAAACCCCGTCAGCGTTGCCCGCCATCCGATAGCGTTCGGGGGCGATAGTCCAGCCACCCGTGCGGGGCAAGTTCGCCAGCCACAGTCGCCACTCCAGCCCTGACGCCTCCGCCGTCTCCAGCAGCGATTGCCATGCCTCGCGACTGGGCAGCGCATCGAGGCGGATGACCACCTCCTGCACGCCCTGCGCCTTGAGTTGGCTTAGTTGCGCGGCGAGGTCGCCTGCAGGGTAGTCCAGCACGATGCCCAGTGTGTGCGACTTAGAGGGTTGGGCGGCCGGGTTGCCCGATTGGAATGCCTCTGAGGGCGAGGGGGAAACGCCGAAGGGCACACCGCCGTGCGTCCCTACACCCCTCTCCCACGCTGTGAGAGAGGGGCTGGGGGTGAGGGCGAACACAACGCCGACCCAAATCATTAGCCCGCACAGCGCGAAGTATCGCCTCATGCCTCCAACTCCAACTCCTTCTTAAGCAGACGCTTCAGCACCTTGCCCGTGTTGGAGAGGGGCAGTTCGCTGCGGAAGATGACCTCGCGGGGCACTTTGAAGCTCGCCAGTCGCTCGCGAGCGAAGCGGATAATCTCGCGCGGGTCGGGCTGCGTGTCGGGCTTGGGCACAATCACGGCGACGGGCACTTCGCCGCGTTCGGGGTCGGGCTTGCTGATCACCGCGCACATCGCCACCGCAGGATGCTCCATCAGCACGCGTTCCACCTCGCTGGGGTACACATTGATGCCCCCGACGATAATCATATCTTTCTTGCGATCGACGATGTAGAGGTAGCCGTCCTCGTCGAACTTGCCCATGTCGCCCGTGTGATACCAGCCGTTGCGCATCGCCTCGGCGGTCGCTTCGGGGTTGTTGTAGTAGCCCAGCATCACATTGCGCCCGCGCACGACGATTTCGCCGATTTCGCCCGTCGGCAGTTCGTTGTCGTTCTCGTCGAAGATTTTGATTTCAACGCCAGGCAGCGGGACACCGACCGACCCGATTTTGCGCGTGCCTTTGTGGGGCGGTGGGTTCACGCTGGTGACGGGCGCGCACTCGGTGGGTCCGTCGCCCTCCAAGATGGCACAGCCGAATCGCGCCTCGAATGCGCGTTGGATGGGTTCGGGCATCGGCGCGCCGCCCGACACGCAGTACTTGAGGGCGCTCAGGTCGTACTCGCGTTCGGCGGGCACTTGCAAGATGGCGGCGTACATCGCAGGCACACCAGGAAACAGCGTGATGCGGTGGCGCTCCATCGCCTCCAGCGCGTGCTGGGGCATAAACCGCTCCATCAGCACGCTGGTTCCCCCCAGCCACAGGCAGAAGTTCATGCACACCGTCTGCCCGAACGAGTGGAACAGCGGCAGCACGGTCAGGAACCGCTCGTCGGGGTCTAACTCCAGCAGCGCTTGGCACGCTTCGATGTCGAACAGGATGTTGTCGCTGGAGAGCATCACGCCTTTGGGGAAGCCCGTCGTGCCCGAGGTGTAGATGAAGACGACGGGGTCGTGGACGCCGACGGGCGCGGGGGGCAGCGGGTCGCCAGTGGGCTTCATGAGGCTGTCGAACGGGCGCACGCCGTCGGGCAGGTCGCCCTCCGCGCCGACCAGCAGCACGGTCTGCATGCTGGGGATTTCGGGTTTAGCGTACAGCACGGTCTCCAGCGTTATCGGGAAGGCGACAGCGGCTTTGACCCCTGCGTCGTTCCAGATGTAGGCGATTTCGGGCGCTTTCAGCAGCGGGTTCACGGGCACAGCGATTGCGCCCAGCCTGCCCAGCGCGTGGTAGGCAATCACGAACTGGGGCAGGTTCGGCAGCATAATCCCCACGCGGTCGCCTGCCTGGATGCCCAGTTCCTCGCGCAGCCCGCGTGCAAAGGCGTTCACCGCACCCCACAGCTGCGCATACGAAATCGGTTGGTCGCGGAAGATCAGCGCGGGCTTGTCGGGATGCTTTGCCTCGCCGCGCTCGATAATCTGGTGTAGCAACATCGTCGTCTCCTCCTGTTTCAGGAGGCAGGTTCGACGCGCGGAGGCAGATTCCTGTTGGCAGGGGTTAGCCCAGTTTCTGCTCGAACGCCTCAAGGCTGGGCGCAAACGCGGCTTCGGCGGTAAGCGCCTCTAACTGCTCGACCGATTCGATTTGTGCAAGGCGGTCTTTCAGGCGCAGGGTATCCTCGCCAAAGCGCGTCTGCAGCAAGCGTAGCGTGGCGCGGGTGAGTCCGTCGCGGAGCCCCTCCTGAATGCCCTGCTGGATACCCTGCTGGATACCCTGCTGGATACCCTGCTGGATACCCTGCTGGATACCCTGCTGGATACCCTGCTGGATACCCTGCCGCAGCCCCTTACGAACTCCTTCCTCGATAGCGAGTTCCTCGAGGCTGGTCAAGGGCGTATCTTGCTCCGCCTCCAGCCGCTGAATGAGTTCGCGCACCACTTGATTCTGCAACTTCGTCAGGTTCATCAGATAATCCACCACCCTATAGAGGTCTACGACCTGTTTTCGATTATACCCCCTGGCGTGCATTTGGCGCACAAGGGCGAGTTTCTCGCGCAGGATCAGTTCGGGATTGCCGCGCGCTTTGAGGGCGCGCAGATGCGCTAACACGACCAGTGCGAAGGGGTTCGGCGACTGCTCCAGGGTCGCCTCGTCGAAATCGAGCAATTTGACAATCGGGAAGCGGAATCGCACCTCGCAGCCGCCCAGCGTGCGCTCGAAGGTGTCAGGACGCCAGTTGGGGTCGTTGTCTGCCAATATCGCAAGGCTAATCAGTTCGGGAAACTCGTATGAGTCGAAGACGCGGTAGTAGTAAACGAACATCTGCAGGGGGAAATCGTGCGTGCGTTGGGCTTGAATCTCGATATGGAGTAGCACAATGCGCTCCATGCCGTCGCGAAAGTAGACACGCACCAGCACATCGACGAAGTGGCGCGCCCTGCCAAGAAACGGCACAGGGCGCATCAGTTCGGTGTTCAGAAACTGATACCCACGCGCCCAGTCAATCTGCGCGTGGAGGTCGGGGAAAAGCAGCTCGATGCATTCAGGCAGGAAGGCTCGCAAGGCGTGCTTCCAGCCAGCATCGAAGCGCATCCGTGCGCGGGCGGAACGCATAGCATCTCTGCGTTCGCTACTTGTGCGTAATCTCCTGCTCCGTCGTCAGACGCACTACACGCGGCAGCCGCCACCCGTGCCACGCATCGAACATGAACAGAAACGCGCCCTGCACGATGACTGCCCAGCCGAAACCGTGCAGCA
>AFSR01000179.1_pt1 | contig 23644 bp, 18 predicted proteins | sample 296848 | NCBI WGS metagenome assembly AFSR01 (sample SAMN02954305, study PRJNA68063) | hot springs metagenome | biome: terrestrial; feature: Mushroom and Octopus hot springs; material: microbial mat core samples; isolation source: Yellowstone National Park Mushroom and Octopus hot springs ...
CGCTTTCAGATGGAAGCCAAAACCGGCGTTAAGTTCGACGATGTGGCCGGCATCGAAGAGGCCAAAGAAGAATTGCAAGAGGTGGTCACCTTCCTGAAGAAGCCGGAGCGCTTCACCGCTGTTGGGGCCAAGATCCCCAAAGGCGTGTTGTTGGTGGGGCCGCCGGGGACGGGCAAAACCCTTCTGGCCAAGGCCATTGCCGGCGAGGCAGGAGTGCCTTTCTTTAGCCTGTCCGGCTCTGAGTTTGTGGAAATGTTTGTCGGGGTGGGTGCCTCTCGCGTACGGGATCTCTTCAAGAAGGCCAAGGAGAATGCGCCCTGCATCGTCTTCATCGACGAGATCGACGCGGTGGGCCGGCAGCGGGGGGCCGGCATTGGCGGGGGCAACGACGAACGCGAGCAAACCCTGAACCAGTTGCTCACCGAGATGGACGGCTTTGAGGGCAACACCGGCATTATCGTGATTGCCGCCACCAACCGCCCTGATGTGTTGGATGCGGCTCTCTTGCGTCCGGGCCGCTTCGACCGCCAGATTACGGTGGATCGGCCTAGCTTTAAGGGGCGCTACGAGATCTTGCGGGTGCATGCCCGCAACAAGAAGCTGGCGGAAGAGGTCAGCCTAGAGGCGATTGCCCGCCGTACCCCTGGCTTTGCCGGTGCGGATCTGGCCAACCTGCTCAATGAAGCGGCCATTTTGGCGGCCCGCCGTCAGCGCATGGCCATCACCAACCAAGACATTGAGGACGCCATTGACCGCATCACCATTGGCCTGACCAAGCCGCCGCTTCTGGACGGCAAGAGCAAGCGCCTGATCGCCTACCACGAGTGTGGCCATGCCCTGTTGATGACACTTTTGCCCCACGCGGATCCCTTGAACAAGGTGACCATCATCCCCCGTTCCGGCGGCGCAGGTGGCTTTGCCCAGCAACTGCCCAACGAGGAGCAGATCGACTCCGGCATGTACAGCCGCGCTTGGCTGCTGGATCGGGTGGTGGTGGGCTTTGGCGGTCGGGCGGCCGAAGAGATCGTCTTCGGCTACTCGGAAGTGACCACCGGAGCCAGCAACGACCTGCAGCAGAACACGAATCTGGTGCGGCAGATGGTGACCCGCTTTGGCATGTCTGAGCTGGGGCCCTTGATGCTGGATCCCCCCAACAACGAGGTATTCTTGGGCGGCGGCTGGATGAACCGCGTCGAGTACTCGGAGGATGTGGCCGCCAAGATCGACCGCCAGGTGCGGCAGATCCTGGAGAGCTGTTACCAGAAAGCCAAGCAGATTTTGCTGGAGCACCGCCCTCTGCTGGATCGATTGGCCGATACCTTGGTGGAACGGGAAACCCTGGATGGCGACGAATTCCGGGCGATTGTCTCGGAGTATGTGCCCATCCCGGAGAAGGTCGGCCTACCCAGTCCACTTGCGGAAGCGGGACGGAGTCCAAAGCTGGTCTAAGGGATCCCATCTCCATTGCCAGATAGACAACTGGGGGGGTTGTTGGGGCTGGATCCCGGCAGCTGCCCCCTTTTCCTCGCGAGTTTTGGGTTGCGTTGGGCTGTCGCATGCTCTCTTCGCTCTCTGCTTTGCCGGTTCACCTTTATCGCTGCCTGAGCTGCGGTCGGGAAGGGTTGACCCAAGCACCAGGGCGGGAACAGGGATCCGTGGCAGATCGGGTTTATTGTCCCAGTTGTGGCCAAATTTACCCCATCACCGCTTCTGGGGCTGTGGATTTTATCGGCAGCTCATCGGACCTGCATCTCACGCCGGCCCAAGCCATTGCCCATCTGCCTGGGTTTGCCTGGGGCTACGATCGCCTCTGGCGGCCCTGGGCCCTGTCGCTGCTGACGGGGGAGAGCTTTGGCAGCGAGCGGGAGAGTCAACTGCTGGCCGAGCTGGTGGGGGAGGGGGATCCCATCTTGGATTTGGGCACTGCCGGGGGGTACTGGAGCCGCTTGCTCCTGGCCAGGGATCCACAACGGACGGTGATCGGCCTGGACAATGCAGCAGGGGTATTGGCGGAAGCCGCTCAACAAGCGCAGCCCCACTGGCAGCACTACAGCCTGATGCGGGCTCGGGCTGAACAGCTTCCCCTCGCCTCTGGAACTTTTGGGGCGGTGATCAGCGGGGCCACCTTGAACGAATTGCCTTTGGATCCCTGTTTGCGGGAAATTGCCCGCGTCTTGAAACCGGGAGGGGCCTTTGTCTCGATGCACAGCCAGCAGGTCCAGGGATGGGGGCAGATGGTGCAGCAATGGCTGGAAGCCACCGGCCTTCATTTTTTCTCGGAAACCCAGTTGCGCGAGCACCTTCAACAGGTGGGGCTGCAGTTGGAGCGTTATCTCAGCTTGGGTTGGGTGGCCTTTCTGCGGGCGGTGCGCCTCTGATCTTGGCCGGGTTAAGTTGTGCAGTGGCCATCGAGTCGATGTCGGAGCCATTACCCCAATCCAAGTCGCGTCGATCCCCAGCCCTCCTCTTCCACCGGGAGAGGGCCTGGGAGTGAGGGCGAGAGCGCAGGCTAGGGGATCCACTCCAGCCCAACGCCAAAGCTAAACTCCCGATCCAGGGTCGAGTTGCGCAGGCTATAGCGAGCAGAAAGACGAAAGGAAGGGCTAATGGCATAGGCAGCGGTGATCTCCGCCAGGGTGGCCTGTCCTTCTTCCGGCTCCTGGGGGGCAACCCAACTGTAGCTACCGGTCAAATCTGCAGCTCCGGGAGCCAAGGCCAAAACGGCAAAAGCCCCATAGCTAACTCCACTGAGGCTGCGGTTCTTTTGTTCCAAAGCCCGATACCCCAGTTGTGGCGCCAGATTAAAACGGGATCCCAGGGGGGCCAGAAAGTAACGCATTTCCGACCCGTACTGGCGCACTTCGGGATGTTCGGAAGATTGGCGATAGTCACCACTGAGGGTGAGGCGATCTCCCAGGCGCAAATCCTGCAGGCTGATTCGCCAGTGCGAAGAGGACTCAAAGCCGGCCTGCAAGCGGGTGGGCAAGACAGGGGTGTTGCGGATTTCTTCCAGGAGATTGGGCGGGTTTTGCAGCCAGCGGCGCAACACGGGGCTGTCTTCCAAAAGTTGGCTATCCAAGCCCAAATCCAAAGCGGCTGAGAGGGTGGCTGGCGCCGGATCCTGAATGCTGGCTTGCGTGGAATTGGCCCAAACCGGCCACCCAGGCACCAGTCCAGCCCAGAGGAGCAGCATACCCAGGCGAAGCCCTTTGCCAGACTGTCTCACCACCTGCAACCCCATGCATCGCGTCCCTACTGTAGCCGCTTTCCGAGAGATTCTCCACGCAGACGGGCAGGCTGGAGGTGCTCCACAGCGCGGCAACAACACCTCAAAGACGGCTCAGCGACAACAGAAAGCCTAGCTGTTCCGGCTGTTGGCAACCACCCGCAAGCGCTCGACCAATTTTTGCAGTTGCCGTTCAAACTGCAGACTTTGCCGCTGTAGCTGACTGACTTTTCACAGCTATAGAGAACGGTGGTGTGATCTTTTCCCCCAAAGTAATCGCCAATTTTGGGCAAGCTGAGGTTGGTGTAGTGGCGCATCAAAAACATGGCAATTTGCCGTGCTTGGCTGATGTCACGCTTGCGGGAGGATCCCAGTAAACTGTCTCGGTCGATGCCGAATTCTTCACAGACCACATCGGTAATCATGTCGGGCGGTGATCTCTTTCGGCTCGCTGGGGGGGTTGAGGATGGGCTGAATCGTCTCCACACTCATCGGCAAGCCAGAAATGGAAACATAGGCGACGGCGCGGATCAGGGCGCCTTCCAGCTCGCGGATGTTGCTGGTGTAGGTGGTAGCAATGTACTCGATCACCTCTGCGGGCAGGTTCATCCCCTCGTACTCGGCTTTTTTCTTGAGAATGGCCATGCGGGTCTCGATATCCGGCGATTGAATTTCCGCAATCAAGCCCATGGAGAAACGAGAACAAAGCCGCTCCTGCAGCCGCGGGATCAGATGAGGAGAGCGGTCGGCGGCCAGTACGATCTGTTTGCCCGACTCGTGCAGCGTATTAAAGGTGTGGAAAAACTCCTCTTGGGTGTACTCTTTGCCTTCGATAAATTGAATGTCGTCCACCAATAAAATATCCACATCTCGATAGTGCTCCCGGAAAGACTGCATGCTGTCTCGCCGGATGGCATCGATTAAATCGTTGGTAAAGCGTTCGGTGGACACGTAAAAGACCTTGGCCCGCGGATTCGCCTCCAGTTGGTAGTGGCCGATGGCCTGCATCAGGTGGGTTTTGCCCAGCCCTACCCCACCGCAGAGAAACAAGGGGTTGTAGGCCCGCCCAGGCTTGTCGGCCACGGCCAGAGCCGCTGCGTGAGCCATGCGGTTGTTGGGGCCGACCACAAACCGCGAGAAGGAATACTTGGGGTTGAGATCCGGGGCCCGCATGGGCAGGCTGCCGCTCACCTCCAGCCCCAAGGGGGTGGAAGCAGGAAAACTGCCGGCCTTGCCGGAGGTTGGGGCCACAGCCGTTGAAGGAGCTTCTTCCTCGACCAAAGCCTGGGGGGCAACGGAAAACTCCACTTGCAAAGGGATCCCGGCTACCCGCTGCACCACCTCGGTGATGGTGGAGGCGTAGTGCTTTTGCAGCCAGCCCCGCGCCCATTCGCTGGGGGTACAGATGGTGAGGCGGTTGTCCACCAAGGATTCAGCCCGCGCCGTTTTGATCCAAGCCTCAAAGGTTGGGCGGCTGAGCTGCACCTGCAGATGACACAGGGCTTCATCCCAGAGCTGATCCAGGGAAATATCCACACCACACACTCAGAGCGACACAGCAGAAGCCCAGAGGAAACAGCGGCGGCTTCCTCGACAGGAGCTTCGGGATTCCCAATTTAACTGCTCGGCGCGGGGTGGCCAATCTAGCAATTTTCCATTGAGTCTGCTAAGATTAAGCGTCTGCGATCAGTTTCAAGCGGGCTAATTTCGGTCTGGTCAGCTCTGGCAAATGATCTTGGATTCATAAGTTGGCTTCTCACCATGACTCAGCGTACCCTTCGTGGCACCAATCGCAGACGCATTCGGGTTTCTGGGTTTCGGGCCAGAATGCGAACTGCAACCGGGCGGCAGGTCTTGCGGCGACGGCGGGCCAAGGGGCGTTATCGCCTGGCGGTTTCCTAAGCCCTTTGGTCAGAGATTTGATTTGTCTTGGTTCTTTGGAGCGTTGCAGCCCAAAACAGGCTGACTTCGGGGCCCAAATAAATGTTGCCGGCTCCTCATCGATTGCGGGATCGACGAGCTTTTCAGGCGCTCTACCAGGGGGGCCAACGTCGTTCCGGTGCAGGCTTGACCCTGCTGTTTCAGCCGATGCCCGCAGGGTGCGAAGGGATCCCCAGCCAGGTGGGACTGGTGATCGGCAGAAAGGTGAGCAAATCTGCCGTAAAGCGGAATCGGCTGCGCCGCCAGTTGCGAGAAATCTTGCGCCCCCTGTGCCCAAACCTGAAACCCGGCTACCGGCTGCTGTTCATCTCCAAGGCAAACCTGCTGACCTACTGCTGGCCGGAGCTGAGGGCAGAGGTGCATCGTCTTTTACAAAAGGCCGATCTGCTCGTCGGCACAGATGTAGACTCAACAGGTGCAGACTCAGATGCCAAGCCGTCCTAAGAAACTTGAGCTGCACAGGTTTTTGCTACCCATGCTAGCCTGTTGCCATCATCTGCCGGTGGTCACGCTAGATATGGGGTGTCATGTACGTCAAGCGGATTGAGCTGACCCGATTTAAGTCCTTTGGCAGCACCACCTCGTTGCCCCTGCTGCCGGGCTTTACGGTCATTTCCGGCCCCAATGGCTCCGGTAAGTCCAACATCCTGGATGGGATCCTGTTCGCGCTGGGTTTATCGTCCTCGCGGGGGATGCGGGCAGAGAGGCTTTTGGATCTGGTGCATTCCGGCAGCCTCAACGGCAATCGGCAGGTGGAAACCCACGTTTCCGTCACCTTTGAGCTGGGGCCGGGAGAAGATGGTCAGCCCAGGGAATGGAAAGTCAGTCGCCGGCTGCGGGTCAAGCCCGGAAAGGCTGAGGATCCCACTCGCGATAGCGGGACGGATTCTCTCCCCTACACCAGCACTTTCTACATCAACGATGTGCCCTGTACCCTGAGTGAGCTGCACGAACAACTGGAGGCGATGCACATCTACCCCAACGGCTACAACGTCGTTTTACAGGGGGATGTCACCAGCATCATTTCCATGCACCCCAAGGAACGGCGGCAGATCATCGACGAATTGGCGGGGGTGGCCACCTTCGACCGCAAGATCGCCCAGGCCAACAGCAAGCTGGAGGCGGTACGGGAACAAATTGAGCGCTTTCGGCTCATCGAACAAGAATGGCAAGCTCAAGGAGAGCGGCTGCTCAAAGAGAGCGAAAAGGCCCAACACTATCAGCAACTGCGGCTGCAGCTGCAAACGCTGGAGCAGCAGCAACAGGTGTTGCTTTGGCGGCATTTGCAGGCCCAAGTGGAAGAAACCCAGGCGGCCATTCAGCAGCTTCTGGAGGCTCAGGAGCAGGCCATCGCTCAGGTGCAGACCTTGAACGAGCATTTGCAACAAGCCGAAGCCGCCCTGGCCGAGTTGCAAAGCCACATCCACGCCCTTGGAGAGGAGGAATACCTGCACCTGCAAGCCCAAATCGCCGCCGCGGAAGCACAACGGCAACAGGTCAGCCAACAGATCGCAGCCTGGCAGCAGGAGATCGAGCAAGCGCAGCGCCTACATCAGGAGCGCCAAGCCCAACAGCAGCATCTGCAGGCGGAGCTGGAACACCTGCACAGCCAACAAGAGCAACTGGCCCAAGCCCAGGGATCCCTGCAGGCCCAGGTTCGGAAAGCCCAAATTAGCTTGGAACAGAGCCGCGAACAACTGCGCGCCCTAGCCCAATCCGCCGATGCCTGGGTGAAACAGCAGCGCTACCTCACCCGCCACATTGAGGAACTTCGCGCTGAACAGGAGCCTCTCCAACAGGAGCAAATTCGCCTGCAAGAGCGACAACGGCAACTGGAACGACAAAGCCAAGAGATCCAAGCGGAGATTGCCCAGATCGAGGCGTGGCTGGGATCCCACCTGGCCCTCACCGCCGAGCTGGAACACACTTGCCGACAGTCGGAAGCTCAGGTTCAAACTTTGGCCCAAGAGCTGGCCCAACTGCAGGCCGGCCTGGAGTTGGATCGCGCCACCCACGAACGCCTGGCCGCCGAGCTGCACGCCAAGCAGCGGCAACTGGACAAATGGGAAACCCGCCGCCAAGTGTTGCAAGAATCCCAGGGATCCCGAGCGACCCAAGCCATCCTGAGTGCCCGTCTGCCGGGGGTTTTGGGGTTGGTGGCCCAGTTGGGGCAGGTGGATCCCCAGTATCAACTGGCGCTGGAGGTTGCAGCAGGGAACCGGCTGCACTTTGTGGTGGTGGAGGATGACACCGTGGCCGTGAGCGCTGTCAACTTTTTGAAACGGGAAAAAGCCGGACGCGCCACCTTTTTGCCCTTGAATAAGCTCCAGCCCACCCGCCCCCCCAGCCCCCTGAAATTGGACGGCCTGATCGACTACGCCATTCGTTTGGTGCGTTTTGAAGAGCGCTACCGGGATGTTTTCGGCTTTGTGTTCGGCTCCACCCTGGTTTTCCAAAGCCTAGAGCTGGCCCAGCCCCACATCGGCAAGCACCGCATGGTTACTCTGGAAGGGGAGCTGTTGGAAACTTCGGGCGCCATGACCGGCGGCAGCGCCCCCCAGCGAGCTGGGATCCACTTTTCTGCCGGCGAACCTTCCGAGGAGGCCGCCTTGCGCTCCCGCTTGGCCGAGCTGGAGGAACTGCTGGCCGCCCTCACCCTGCGCCTACAAGCAGCCCAAGCCCGCGAAAAACAACTGGCCCAAGCCCTGCTCCTGGCTCGCCAAGACGCCCTGCAAGCCCAGCAATATCTGGAGCGGCACCAAGCCGACTGCCAAAAGCAACAGGCCCGCCTGCAACACCTGCAGGGATCCCTGGCGCAAAGGCAAAGCGAAAGCCACCAGATCCAGCAGCGGCTCCAGCAGATTCAACTGCGCTGGGATCCCTTGCAACAGCGCCTAGCCGATCTCGCCCTCAAGCTCAGCCAACTGGAGGGATCCCCGGTGAACCAGCATTGGCAGCAACTGCAGCAGGCGGTGCAGCAGCAAGAAAGTCGCTTGGCAGAGCTGCAGCAGCAACTGACCCAACTGGAGCGGCAACAGCAGGAGAACTCCGGCCAACAACACCTGAAACAGGCCCAAATCCAGCACCACCAGGAGCGCCTGCAGGAGAGCAAACAGCGCCAAGCCCATCTGCAGGAGCAAATCGTCCAAGCCCAAGCCACCCTTGGCCAAATCCAGCAACACCTTGCCGAGCAACGGCAACAGATGAGCCAGATCGAGGCCCGACTTTCCCACCTGCGCCAAGAGCGGGATCGGCAAGAATTCCAATTGCGGGCCCAACAACAGCAAATCCAACGCCTGGAGTGGGAACGCTACAACGCCCTCACCCAACAACAGGAAAAAGAGGCTCTGCTGGCCCAACTGCAAACCCAACTGCAAGCGGTGGCCCAAGAGCTGCCGGATCCGCTGCCCGACTTGCCCGCCACCCTGACCTTAGACGAGCTGCAGCGGCAAAAACGCAAAATCGAAGAGCAATTGCGATCCCTGGAGCCGGTAAACATGCTGGCCATTGCCGAATACGAACAGACCCAAGCTCGCCTGCGGGATCTCAGCGCCAAACTGGAAACCCTGCACCAAGAGCGCACCGAGTTGTTGCTGCGCATCGAGAACTTTTCCACCCTGCGTCGGCAAGCCTTCTTGGATGCCTTTCATGCCGTCAACGGCCATTTTCAAACCATCTTTGCCCAACTTTCCGATGGGGATGGTCATTTGGAATTGGAAAACCCAGAGGATCCCTTCGCAGGCGGTCTAACCTTGGTGGCCCACCCCAAAGGTAAGCCGGTGCGCCGTCTCAGCGCCATGTCGGGAGGAGAAAAATCCTTGACAGCCCTCAGCTTTATTTTTGCTCTGCAGCGATTCCGCCCTTCCAGCTTTTACGCCTTTGATGAAGTAGATATGTTTTTGGACGGGGCCAATGTGGAAAAATTGGCCAATATGATCTGGCAGCAATCTCGTCAGGCGCAGTTTTTGGTGGTCAGTTTACGCCGCCCCATGATCGAAAAAGCTGAGCACACCATTGGTGTAACCCAGGCCCGCGGTGCATACACTCAGGTGATCGGCCTGACCAAACCCGCCCCTCACCCCAGTTAAGATGTGGCTTGGTTAAGAGCAGAGGGCAAATCCTGAGGTCCCATTAGACTCATTCTAAGAATGGTTTAGGAGTGTCCAAACGCCTGCCATGGTTGCTCTGACTCTGAATCTATCCCCCCTGACAACCCTGAGCCGAGCAGATTTTATTCGGCTTTGTGCCGCCAATCCTGACCTGAAGCTGGAGCGTACCGCTCAAGGAGAATTGGTTATCATGTCTCCAACCGGCGGGGAAACCGGCCACTGGAATGCCGAAATCACCACAGACTTAACCCTTTGGAATCGGCAATCGGGCCGAGGGAAAAGCTTTGATTCTTCCACCGGATTTTCCTTGCCTTCAGGCAGCGACCGCTCCCCTGATTTGGCCTGGATCCCGATTGAAAAGTGGGAAGCTTTGGATCCCTCAGTCCGTCAAGGATTTTTGCCCTTGTGCCCCGATTTTGTGGTGGAGATCCTCTCGCCCACCGATTCTTGGATCCAAACTCAGGCCAAGATGCAAGAATACATGGACAACGGCTGCCGGCTGGGGTGGCTGCTGGATCCCAAGGCTAAGCGGGTGATGATCTACCGACAAGGGCAAGCGCCGGAATTGGTCGAAGATCCGGAAACCTTATCGGGAGAGGACGTGCTGCCGGGCTTCACCTTGCCCATCCGCAAGATCTGGTCGGCTTGATATGAGTAGCTTTCACGGATTTACGATCCCTGATACAGCTTTTTTCCACACCCTTAACCCAGCCAACTCTGATGGATCTCTTGCATGACAGGGATCCCACGCAATTGCAGAACTCTCCCAACCTTGGAAACAGCTGCAGTAAAAATGTTGAGCGATAGGCCAAAAACAGGCGGAGTCACACTACCATGGCTGCTCTGACTCTGAATCTATCTCCCCTGATAACCCTCAGCCGAGCAGATTTTATCCGGCTTTGTGCCGCCAATCCTGAGCTGAAGCTGGAGCGTACTGCCCAAGGAGAATTGGTCATCATGTCTCCAACCGGTGGGGAAACGGGCAATCTTAACTTTGAAATTGCCGGGGAAGTTTATGTTTGGAACCGGCAATCGGGCCGAGGGAAAAGCTTTGATTCTTCCACCGGATTTTCCTTGCCTTCAGGCAGCGACCGCTCCCCTGATTTGGCCTGGATCCCGATTGAAAAGTGGGAAGCTTTGGATCCCTCAGTCCGTCAAGGATTTTTGCCCCTGTGCCCCGATTTTGTGGTGGAGATCCTCTCGCCCACCGACTCTTGGATTCAAACTCAGGCCAAGATGCAAGAATACATGGACAACGGCTGCCGGCTGGGGTGGCTGCTGGATCCCAAGGCCAAGCGGGTGATGATCTACCGACAAGGGCAAGCGCCGGAATTGGTCGAAGATCCGGAAACCTTATCGGGAGAGGACGTGCTGCCGGGCTTCACCTTGCCCATCCGCAAGATCTGGTCCACCTGACATTCTACGGTCGTTTTATAGTCATTTTAGACAGGAATGAAACATTTGTGTATTGGTTCCTAACTCCCCTCTCCCAAAGGAAGAGGGGCTGGGAGTGGTCGCAGAAGCTGCACGGAATGCTTGAGGAGTGTCTCAATCTAGTTTGGAATGACTATAGTCCTCAGATTGGGGTCTTTCGCGCAATTCTGGCGAGACTGGGATCTTGGCCAGGCTGGATAAGGCCCACCGATGCCTTTTGCACCTGCTGGACTTCTTGCAAAAGCTGCAAGTAAAAAGTCCGTCGTTCCCAATCCAGATCTCGGAGCCCACAGCCCGGCTCTCGATGGTGCAGGCAATCGCGAAACTGACAGGCGCCCAAGCGATCCCTTACTTCGGGGAAGCACCGTATCAACTGCAAAGGATGCACCGGCGGGATCCCTTCGCCAGCATTGAATCCCGGCGAATCGGCGATCCAACCGCCTTCCGGCAAAGGAAACAGCTCCACATGGCGGGTGGTGTGCCGACCATGGCCCAAACGTCTGGAGACGGCCTGAGTGGCCAGCCGAACGTCCGGCAGCAGCCGATTGAGCAAGCTGGATTTGCCCACCCCGGAAGGGCCTGTCACCACCGAGATCTGATCTCGACAGCACTGTTGCAACTGGGGGATCCCAGCTTGGGTGTGGGCACTGACCAACAGAGGCTCATATCCCCACCTCTGCAGACGCTCCACCCAAGTTGTCGCCACTTCTGGATCCACGCAGTCGCATTTGTTCAACACCACCTGAACCCGCAGTTGGCTGGCCTCGGCTTGCACCAGCAGACGACTGAGGGCGTTGGGCTCAGGGTCGGGCTCGGCCAGGGCCACCACCACCAGAACTTGGGTCGCGTTGGCAATAGCGGGTCGAGGCAGCTGAGTGCGCCGCGGCAGGATCGCCTCGATCACCCCCCGCTCCGGCCAGAGGTCGGCGGCAGCAGGCGGCAAGCGCACCTCCACCCAGTCCCCCACCATCACCTGCTGGCCCATTTTTTTCAGCTTGGCCCGACAGGTACAGAGAATCTCCGCCGGCGTGGGCTTTTGAGCCGGAAACTGAGCCGGGATCTCGGGAAAAAGGGCGGCCAAACTCGGATCGATCCGCACGCGATAAAAGTTGGCCTGCGCTGCGCGCACCCAGCCGGTACAACTGGATCCCGGATCCCCCTTTCCTTCTGGTTTCACCGGGTTCATGGCGACGCAGGCGTGCCGCGACGCACCCAGAGAATGTAATGGCCTTCGGGGGAAGCTGCCTGTCCCTCAATCCGATGCCCGGCCATGGCTAGACTGTTGGGCACCTGCTCCAGAGGTTCTCCCGCATCCAGCCACAGCTCCAGCAGTTCTCCAGGAGCCATGCGCTCCAGGCGCAGCTTCGCCCGCACGTAGTTAAGTGGGCAAGGGATCCCGCGCTGGTCAAGGATAAACTTGACCTCTTCCGACGAAACAGCCTCTGCAGTCATTCTTCCTCACGCTCCCGGTTGCCAGGCATCTGGGCCAGCCCCCGCAACAACCCGCCCAAGAAACCATCCCGCTTGTTGATGCGTTCTCCGTGCAGCTCAGCCAGGCGCATGAGCAATTCCCGCTCTTCTGAGCTGATGCGGGTGGGGATCTCCACCACCAAGGTGATTTGGTGGTCGCCCCGAGACATCGGGTTGCCAATGCGAGGTACCCCCTTGCCCTCCAGGGTCAGCACTGTACCCGGCTGGGATCCGGCTGGGATGGTCAGCTCCACCTCTTCCTCCAGGCCGGCTTTCGAGTCCACGGTGGGCACAGAGACCTTGGCCCCCAAGATGGCCTGCAAATAGCTCACCCGCACCTCCGAGAGAATGGTCAGGCCATCTCGCTGGAAGTCGGGATCCGGTTCCACAAATAGGTAGACGTAGAGATCCCCGGGCGGGCCACCGCGTCGACCGGCATCGCCTTCCCCGGAAACCCGCAAACGGGTGCCACTATCCACGCCGGCTGGGATGTTAATGCGCAGTTTCTTCGTGGTTTGGGCCAAGCCCTCGCCATTGCAGTTGTAGCAGGGCTCTTCCAACACCTGACCGCTGCCACCACAGGTGGGACAAACCGAGACCTGGGTAAAGTTGCCAAACGGCGTGCGGGTTGCCCGCCGCACCTGACCACCGCCCCCGCAGGTGGGGCAAGTTTTCACCTCCGTACCGGGCTTAGCCCCGCTGCCTCCACAGACGTTGCAGACTTCCAAGTGGCTGATGCGAATCTGCTTTTCGCCGCCGAAGATGGCTTCCAGAAACTCCAGTTTTAGGTCAAAGCGCAGATCATCGCCCCGTACCGGCCCCTGGCGACTGCGGGCATAGCTGGCTCCTGCCCCTGCAAAGTTGGTGAAAAAGCTCTCGAAAATGTCGGCAAAGCCACCCATCCCCGCAAAATCCTGGAATCCACTTGCTGCCGCAGCAGCTCCACTCAAACCCGCTTCTCCAAAGCGATCGTAGCGAGCTTTTAGCTCATTATCAGAGAGCACCTCATAGGCACGGTTGATCTCTTTGAAGCGCTCCTCGGCGCCTGGCTCCTTGTTGACATCCGGGTGGTACTTACGAGCCAACCGTCGATAGGCGCGCTTGATCTCCTCTTTGGAGCTATCGCGGCTAACCCCCAAGATTTCATAGTAGTCGCGAGCCATAGAAGCGCTTCAGAAGAGGTTAAAGATCAAAACATCAGACACACTTGAGATGCAACTTGTCAGGCAGCACAACCGAAGCAGACCTACAAGGCACCGGAGCTGGGGGAGAGCAAGCAGTTGCCTAGAATCCTCAGCGAGCTCCATAGATCTCGCTACCCATCTCCAGCAGGACAGCCCGCAGTTCTTCCATTGCGTTCCGTAAAGTTGCTAAGTCTACGTTATCATTTGCCAGCAATGCCCTCAATGTGCCCGCCACTTGAGCCCCCCGCTGGATTCGAGCTTCGCTGAGGCGATTGCCATGCTCCTGCAGGGTTTTGTCGTAGTTGTAGAGCAGGCTATCTGACTGGTTGCGGGCTTCCACCAACTGCCGCCGGCGCTGATCTTCTTCGGCATAGGCCTCCGCTTCCCGACGCATTCGCTCGATCTCGCTGCTGCTCAAGCCACCGTTGTTGGTGATCTTGACGCTCTGCTCGATTCCTGTCCCCTTTTCCCGAGCCGAGACTTTCAAGATCCCGTTGGCATCGATGTCAAAAGAAACCTCGATCTGGGGCACCCCACGGGGAGCCGGCGGGATCCCGGTCAGCTGAAAGCGGCCCAAGGTTTTGTTGTCTTTGGCCATGGCCCGCTCTCCCTGCAGGACGTGAATCTCCACCACACTCTGGCCATCGGTGGCAGTGGAGAAAATCTGGGTTTTACTGGTGGGAATGGTGGTGTTGCGCTCGATGATGCGGGTGAAGACTCCCCCCAGCGTTTCCACCCCAATCGAGAGAGGGATCACGTCCAGCAGCAGTAGATCTTTCACTTCTCCACCCACCACGCCTGCCTGGATGGCAGCGCCAAGGGCCACCGCCTCGTCCGGGTTGACGGAGCGATCTGGGTTTTTTTTGAAGATTTGCCGAATTTTCTCCTGGACAGCGGGAATACGAGTAGAGCCGCCCACCAGCAGCACGCGGTCGATGTCTGCAGGGGAGAGGCCAGCATCCCGCAGCGCCTGTTCTGTAGGCTCCACGGTGGCCTCCACCAGATCCCGCACCAACTCCTCAAACTTGCCGCGGGTCAGCTCCACTTCCAGGTGCTTGGGCCCCGAATCGTCGGCGGTGATAAAAGGCAGGTTAATGAGTGTAACCTGGGTGCTGGACAGCTCAATTTTGGCCTTCTCAGCAGCCTCCCGCATCCGCTGCAGGGCCATGCGATCCCGCGAGAGGTCGATCCCTTCCGTCTCCAAAAACTGACGGATGAGCCAATCGACAATTCTTTGGTCGAAATCATCCCCCCCCAGGTGGTTGTTGCCGGCAGTCGCCTGCACCTCAAACACGCCGCTGCCCAGTTGCAGCACCGAGACGTCGAAGGTGCCGCCACCCAAATCGAAAACCAGAATGCGCAGGTCTTGATCTTGTTTGTCTAGGCCATAGGCCAGGGCGGCTGCTGTCGGCTCGTTGATGATGCGCAGCACCTCCAGGCCGGCAATGGTGCCCGCATCTTTGGTGGCCTGCCGCTGGGCATCGGTGAAGTAGGCGGGAACGGTGATCACGGCTTGGGTCACCGGCTCCCCCAGATAGGCCTCCGCATCGGCCTTCAGCTTTTGCAGGATCATGGCGGAGATCTCCTGCGGAGTGTAGGCGCGATCTTGCACCGCCACTTCCACCATGTTGTCTCGACCGGGGATGACCTTGTAGGGAACCCGCCTCCGCTCATCTTCGGTCTCGGCAAAGGTGCGGCCAATGAAGCGTTTGATGCTGAAGATGGTGTTTTCGGCATTGGTAACCGCCTGGCGCTTGGCCAGTTGGCCCACCAAGCGGGTGTTGTTCTTGGCGAAGCCGACAATGCTGGGGGTGGTGCGCCCTCCCTCGGCGTTGGTGATCACAACGGGCTGACCACCTTCCAAAACCGCCACGCAACTGTTGGTGGTTCCCAGGTCAATCCCGATGACTTTACCCATAGCCCCCTCTTCCCGTGCGCCAAGTCTCAACCCAAGAACGCAATTCCACGGATCTTAAAAGCATTCTGCCCAGAATCCCGCAGAAACCTTCAGACGGTGCTTTCGTCTCCGTAGCTCTACTGTAGCGTTTCTGAGACTGCTCCGGTTCTGTTTGTCAAGGTTCAAGTGAGCAAGTTCGGCTAGGAAGGTTGGGGGTTTTGGGGAGAGGCGGGCGTGTTTTCCGGACCAGCTTCGATGGTGGCTTGGGCTGGGGGGGATGGTTCAGAGCTGGGGCTGCCCGCCGAGACGGCCACCATGGCATGACGGATCACCAAGTCCCCCAGCTTGTAACCCGGCTGATATTCGACGGCTACCACATCCTCGGGATAGTCTGGGCTGGGCTGACGGGCTATGGCTTCGTGCAGGTTGGGGTCGAAGGGCTGGCCCACCGATTTCATGCGGGAGACGCCCATCTTCTTCAGGCATTCCACCAGCAGGCGATAGACGCTCTGGTAGCTGTTGTGCAACTCCCGCTCGCGGTCGGTTTCCAGCTTCAGCTGCTGCTGAGCCCGCTCAAAGCTGTCCACAACAGGCAAGATCTCCAGCACAAATTTCTGCCGTTCTTTTTGGCTGAACTCTTCTTTTTCCCGCTGGGTACGCCGCCGGTAGTTTTCAAAATCGGCGTAGAGGCGCAGGTAGGCGTCTTCTTTCTCTTTGAGTTGCTGGCGGACAACTTCCAACTCGTGCTGGAGCTGCTTGAGAGCTTCACCGGGATCTGGAGAAGGCTCAGCTGCGGTTTCTCCGGAGGAGGTACCGGCTTCTGCTTCGCTATCTTCCAAAATCAGCTTCTCCAGCTCTGCCTCTACGTCGATCTCTTCTTCCTGTAGTTCAGGATAGGTATCTTCTGGGGCCATCGGTTGCTTCTCTTCGGCAGTCATGGGCGATGTCGGCAAGTGTTAGCAATGAGCAGTGACTCGGATATCCCCAGTTTGGCAGTTTCAAAACCGCCGCTGCACTCAGCCAAACCAGGCTCTGTGTTGATCGTATTCTACCGGGTTCTCTTTCAGCCAGTTGAAGTCAATATCTTTTCTTTCCTAGCCGACCAGCAGATGTTCCCGTGGCCGGCCCAGGCAATCGGGGAAGTAGATCTTGGCCAAGTCGGGGATTAGGCGCCAGTTGGGGCTGTAGATGGGTTGAATGGGGGAGTGGGTGTGAATATAGTAGACCAGAAAGTCGCGGATGCTATCGGCTGAGATCCACAGGGTTTGGGCTTCTTGGAACATGCTGTAACCGCCGCCGCCGCCGGCTCGGTAGTGGTTAATGGCCAGGCGAAAGGTCTGTGCTGGTTCCACCGGCTGTCCGCGGAATTGTAAGGTCACCAGGCGCTTTCCTACGGGGCGGGTGAGATCGAAGCAGTAGTCGATGCCGTGGTAGAGGTCGAAGGTGTAGCCGCGGGCTTCGGGGGCCACGACGGCAGCAGGATCGGCGGGAAGGTGATTGGGATCCAACTGGCGAAAATAGCCGGCAGTCTGTTCCAGGGCGCGCCGCAGAATATCTCCGGTGATCTCCAAAACGCAGAGGGTGTTGTCGTAGACGGTGAGGCTGTAGGCATCTTGCAGGGAGATGGGGCCTGCTGACAGGCCGGCGCTGCTGCAGATGTTGACCAGGGAGAGCTCTGCGGGGAATCCTGCCTCCCGCACTGCTTGCAATTGGGCCTGATGGAGCAGCTCTGCCAGAGGGTTGGCCCCCAGACGGGCTGCCAGACCGCCGCTGTAGGCAGAACGGGCTTGGCCAATGGGCTGACGGATGTAGCGCAGGGTGGCTTGATGATAGGGCTCTGTCAAGGCCAAGAGTTCGGGATCGGGAGGGATCCCTTCGGCGGAGAGGAGCTGTGCGCTTTTGCTGATGATTTGCCAGCGGCTGCCCTGGCGCTCCAGCTCCAGGGATACCTGGGAGAGGTGGCTGCCCCAATAGCCGGGCTGCACCACTAGAGCTTGGGATCCCCCCAAACCGGCGATGGTCTGGTGGGTATGGCCGGAGAGGATGACGTCAATGCCGTCCAGCTCGGCCAGGGCCAACAGTTCGTTTTCCCCTGCCAGGCTTTTGTTGCTGCACCAGCCGGAGCGATCCGGGTTGTGCCAGTGCTCAGGGGTGCGCAGGGGGGGCAATTGGTTGGGGCCGCTGTGCAGGATCAAGATCAAAACATCCACCTGAGGTCGCAGCAGCGACAGGTAGTGGCGGGCAGTCTCCAGCAAGGGGGCAAAGCGTAGCCCCGCAATGTAGTCGGGTCGCTCCCAGGTGTCGATGCGGGGGGTGGTCAGCCCTAGCAAGCCAACGCGAACCCCGGCCAATTCCCGGATCAGGTAGGGCTGGAAGAGGGGATCCCCATTCTGGCGGAGGATGTTGGCGCAGAGCACCGGACAGCGGAGATCGCCGATAAAATCCTGGAGAACTTGCAGCCCAAAGTTAAAGTCGTGGTTGCCGGGGGTAAAGGCGTCGTAGCCCAAGGCGTTGAGAGCATGAGCCAAGGGGTGAGGGGAGACGCGCTCCACTTGCGCATAGTAGCTGCCTAAAGGGGATCCCTGAATGGTGTCGCCGCTGTCGATGAGCAGGACGGGATCCTCACTGGCTGCTCGCACGCGCTTGATGAGGGTGGCCAGCTTGGCTAAACCGTGCTCCGCAGGGATCCCGGTGAAGTAGTTCCAGGGATGTAGATTGGCATGGAGATCCGAAGTGTGGAGAATTGTTAATCGCATTCTCATATCATAGCCAAAGTCAAAGCCCAACCCAAACTCGTCAGCCCAGCAAGAACAGCACCTGCACACAGCCCACCAAAAAGCCGAGGAGGCCGCCTAAGTTGACGATGGCCTGGAGTTCTTGGCGCACAATCTGCTGGATGGCCTGCTCCAGGTCGGCAGGGGAGGTGGCGTTGACTTTATCGGCAATGACCTGATCCAGGTTCAACACCGGGATCACCTGCATCATCAGGGATTCGAGATCCCGTTCTAGGTAGCGCTCCAAGACCAAAGCCAGGTCGGCGCTGATCTGATCGATGGAGGTGATCAACGCCTTGGAGTTGCGCAGGCGTCCCAACACCAGGCTGGCCACTTTTTCCCAATCGATGGTCTCCCCCAGCCCTTTGATAACCTCTGGCCCTTGGCTGCGCAGGTAATCTTGGATCCCGTCGCGGAGGGCACGGCGCAACTGACGCACGGCGGAAACCGGCAGGTTTTGCAGCGAGAGGTTCTGCAGGATCTCGGTCAGGCGGCGGGAGGCGTTGATGTCTTTGAGCAGATCTTCCAAGATGGCTTCTGCCCCTTCCGGCTCTTCTAGACAATAGGTGCGCAGGCGCAACAGGGCATTTTTCAGGCCGAACAAGTTGGCCACCACCCAGTAGGAGCCGGTCGCTCGTTCACGAAACTCCTCGTCAAGGGATTCGATGTTGCGATCGGTGAGAAAGTCCACCAAGTTCTGCCGCAACACCTTTGGGGGCAGCGCCTGCTTCAAGATCCACTCCGAGAGCTGCTTAGCCTGCTCGCTGCTGAGGCGCAGCTCCAGCAACACTTGGTCGAACAGTTGGTTAATGGGCCCTTCCAAAAAGGTTTCTTGGCGGGCCAGCACCTTCACCAGGCGGGGCAACGACTCGTTAAACAGGTCGGCTAAAATGCGCGCCAACACCTGAGCAGTTTGCTGCTGTTGCTCAGGGTTTTGCAGCCGATCCAGGGCTACCCCCAGCAGCCAGCGGATCCCTGCTTGCATGCGCTCGGTTTGCAGCAGCTTACGGGCCAGATTGTGCAGTTCCTCCGGCGTGAGCAGGGATCCCATGATGGTCTTGGCGATCTGCTTGGCCAGACGGGGTTGGTTCTGCGGGATCAAACCGGGGGTAAAGGGGATGCGCCAGCCGAAAACCCGATAGGGGCGGTAGGGCCGGAACAGCATTTTGATGGCAATGTCGTTGGTGAAATAGCCGATCACCAGCCCGGCCAGCGGGGGCACAACGTAGATCCAGAAGGCCATGGAAGCAATTGAGGGTGCTCTCTTCTACTCTACTGACCTGCCCCAGCGCAAGAGAGCGTTGACCAGTTATTGGATGATCAGGCTATCGGTCAGTTCCAGCTCCACCAGCGTATTGGGCTGTAGCGTCACCACCCGGTCAATATTGGTACTGCCTGCCGCAGCGCCGGCCAAGCTGCCGGCCAAGATCGGCAAAAAGCCCCATCCCCCCGTGAGGATCCCCAAGGCCAACCCACCTGCTGCCCCATAGCCTGCCCCGCGGGCTACAGTTGTGCCGACGTCGGCGTTGCGATCCAACCCGACTGGTAGCGGCGCAGATTGGCCTCTCACCAAGTAGGTGGAAGAGCCGATGGTGAGGCGGTTGGCCACAAAGCGGCTGCCGACGACCCGCTCTTGGGGATCGGCGCTCTCCGACTCCCGACCAGGAAACTTCTGTTCTCGGTAAACCGGCTCAAAAGTGCCCCACACCACACTCCCTGCCGGGATCACCACCTGGCCAAAGCGATCCGCCACCGGCTCGGAGACTTCCAGGTGGCCGTTAATGGCCTGGTAGGGCTGGAAAGTGATGGGGCGGTAGACCGTGAGGAGAATACGGGTGCCGGCAGGCAGCTCGCCCCGCGTGGCTCCAGGGAGATCCCCACCTGGGCTGAGGTCGGGCCGACGTTGATAGGAATAGGCCTCGCCTTGGGGGAGTTGTCCACCTGGGGCCGCTTGAACGGGCACCACCGGGATCGGATCCAAGGCCGGAGCTGTGGGATCCAGCGGCATTTGCGGCACCTGAGGTACAGGCGGTAGGGCCGGTGGGGCGGCAGAGCTGGGGGAGGGCGGAGCACTCAGCAAGGGCAAGGTAGGGACGGGATCCCCCCTGGGGGGTACCGACTGAGGGGTGAACTCGAACTGCTGAGCGGCAACCGGGGCAACAGCAGCGGCCATCAACATCCCACCCAACACCCCCCAAAAGGAACTCCTCTGCAACAAATGCAGGAACGGCTGCAAGGTTGAGCTCATGGATCCCATCCGGTCGCAACTGGCAGTAGCTTAACATCCTGCCCCGCTTGTGCCCACTAGATTTAGTAGGTATTAAGGGATCGGAAGCTCTTAAAACACTATTGAGCCTGTTCGGGGTCTGGATCGAGTTTTCCCTAGGGGCTGGGGGAAGGAGAAGGAGTCGGTCCGCCGGGATCCCCTGGCTGGGGGGCTGGGGATTCTGGCTTAGGAGACTCTGTAGCCTCACTCTCCTGAGCCTCGGGGCTGGACTCCGGCTTGGGTTCTGCAGGAGACCGTCCTTCTGGAGAAGGAGAAGGTGAAGGCTGATACATTTACGCTGAACACTGCTGAACATCACTGTTCAACTATGCAGCGATAGCATTCTGTTTGTTTCCATTCGCGTTAGCGGGACGGAGTCCAAACAGAATGGCGGTATCCCGCAAAGCTTTGAGTAGAATACCCAAAGCGCAGTTTCCGTGTCGTCTTACTACCAATTTTCTGCTTTGCTTTGGCTACCAGGTTGGCAGACTCGGAAGTAAACAGAAAGATCAACTGGTAGTAATCGGTACTGAACATATTATACATTATTTGCAGTATAGTTGAGCTTATTATTGACTAGAGTCATGCTCCACGCCAGGCTGTGGAGTGGGAGTGGGTGTAGCTTCCGGCGTGGGTGTGGGAGTAGGCGTAGCTACCGGTGTTGGGGTAGGCGTTGAGGTCAGAGCTGGAGTCGGCGGTGGGGTCGGTGTGGGCGTGGCTGTCGGGGTTGGGGTTGGTGTTGGGGTCGGTGTGGCAGTGGGCTGGGCGGCCTGCACCTGGAAAGACCACTGCTGGAGGGCAGTGTTGCCGGTGGTATCGGCAATTTGGACGGCGATCAAGGTCGGTCGATCGGCGGGCAGCGGCTCGGCAGGGGTGTAGGCGAAGCCGGTGCGGGTGAGCTGGGCTTGGGCGGTGACATCCACATTGTTCACCAGCAAGGTAAAGCTATTCAGGTCAATTCCTTGGTCATCTTGGAAACGGGCTGAGATGGAGGGGCGAGGGTTGTCTGTTAGGGATCCATTGGGAGGGGCCAGTTCGCTGATGGTGGGGAAGGTGGTGTCGGTAACCCGCCCGATGGTGATGGTGTTATCCGGCAGCTGCACCAGGGTTACCAGTCCATCCCGCTCCAAGCGGGCAAAAACAGGCGCTTCTGAGGCTCGGTCTTGGCTGCGGAAGGTGTAGCTGCCCTCGTATTGCCCTGGGCGGGTTTCCTGCAGCGGCAGGTTGTAGGCAATGCCGGGGATGGAAAACGATCCCTGCGCCCCTGGGGATCCCAGCAAAAACACGGTAATCGTATCTCCTGGGTTTACAGATCCCAGCTCTTCGCGGGCAAAGAAGGTTCTCACCTCTGGAGCGGCGGGCAGCGTTTCCACCAGAGGCTCAATGGGAATGTCCGGCGTGGCCAGGGGTTCGGGCGTAGGAGTGACCTGGGCAAGGAGCTCGGTACGGATCCCAGGGCCGGGGATGGCAGCCCCCACCGGCGGATCCAAATTGGGTACTCGACCCACCTTGGCCAGCGCTTGGTAGGTAAGGGCAGCCACTTCCCCCCGCGTGGCCACCGCCTGGGCATTCAATTGAGTGGGGTTGGGGTAGAGCACCAACAGCCCTTTCTGAACCGCTGTCGCGATGGGGGCGCGGGCAAAGTTGGGAACCAAATTGGCATCGCCGAACGCGGATAGGATCGCGTCAATTTGGCCGGCATCTTCGATGAGCCTACCGTTGGTGGCGGCACGGGTCAGGACAGTGATGGCCTGCGCACGGGTGAGCACATCGTTGGGGCGAAAGGTGCCGTCCGGAAAGCCGGAAACAAACCCTGCCGCTGCCGCCGCGCCGATGGAGGGAGCCGCCCAACTGGGAATGGGATCGGCAAAGGAGCGCACAGGAACGTTGGTATCTAGGCCAAAAGCCTTGGTGACAATAACGGCAAATTGGGCACGGGTGATGGATTCATTGGGACGAAAGGTGCCATCCGGGAAGCCGCCGATGATCTGCCGTTCATTCAACCCGGCAATGTACTGGGCACCCCAATAGGTGCTGATATCAGAAAGTTGGGCCCAAGCGGGATCCCCAAGCCAGGCCAAGCTGCTGCAACTGATCACCAAAGCCGCAGTTTTCCAGCCCTGCCAAAGGGAAAGCTCACGCATCGTTCACACCTCAGGTTCTGGGTACGGGATTTACAGTCTTGGATCCCCACTCTCGGTTGGGAGGGGCCATAGAAACTGGCCGGACAGAAGAGTTGGAGAGGATATCCAAACCGCACATCCAGACGAGGAAACCTTCCGAAAAGTTCTATTTGGCCGTCGGTTTCGCCAACCTCTTAAGGGGCAGGATTGGGGTAGCGCTGGTGAACCGCTTCGATCTCCGCCAGGATCTGCGGGGACAGCTCCACATCCAGGCAACTGAGGTTCTCTTTGAGTTGGGTCAGGCTGGTGGCCCCAATGATGGTGCTGGTGACAAACCAGCGGCTGCGCACAAAGGCCAAAGCCAACTGGGCCGGTGTCAGACCGTGCCGGCGGGCAATTGCACATAGGCGGCCACCGCTTCTTCCACATTCGGCTTGCGGTACCGCTGGCCAAAGCCTTCAAACAAGGCCAAACGGGATCCCGGCGGCTTCACCCCCCCCAGATATTTGCCCGTCAGCAGCCCAAATCCGAGCGGGCTGTAGGCCAGCAAGCCCACCTGCTCGTGGCGGCAGACTTCCGCCAGGCCCATTTCAAACGTGCGGTTGATGAGGCTGTAGGCATTCTGAATCGAGACCACCTTGGGCAACCCCAGTTGCTCGGCCACCTGGCAGAACTTGCTCACCCCCCAAGGGGTTTCGTTGCTCAGGCCGATGTAGCGAATGAGACCCTCTTGCACCAATTCCGCCAGAGCCTGCAACTGCTCGGCAATGGGAACGGTGGGCCGCTCCTGGCTGGGATCGTAGGCAGCGCCCCCAAACAGGGGCACGTAGCGATCCGGCCAGTGGATCTGGTAGAGGTCGATGTAGTCGGTCTTCAGGCGTTTGAGGCTATCGGCCACCGCCTGCCTGAGGTTGTCGCGGGTAATGGACAGGGATCCGCCGCGAATCCAATGCCAGGGCCGACCAGGGCCGGTGATCTTGGTGGCCAGGATCAGGCGATGCCGCGGTTGGTGTTGCAGCCACTCGCCGATGTAGCGCTCGGTGGATCCCTGGGTTTCCGCCCGCGCCGGCACCGGGTACATCTCGGCGGTATCGATGAAGTTGATCCCGTGCTCACGCGTAGTCGAGCTGTTCGAAAGCCTCAGACAAGTATTCTGCTGCCAAAGTCATGGTGCCCAGGCAGATCTCGGAAACTTGCAAAGGCTGTGGCCAGCTGGCGGT
>AFSR01008780.1_pt1 | contig 23618 bp, 20 predicted proteins | sample 296848 | NCBI WGS metagenome assembly AFSR01 (sample SAMN02954305, study PRJNA68063) | hot springs metagenome | biome: terrestrial; feature: Mushroom and Octopus hot springs; material: microbial mat core samples; isolation source: Yellowstone National Park Mushroom and Octopus hot springs ...
GTGTGTATGTGAATCTGACTTTGCTTAGTCGCGCCGACCAAATCCTGCCGTCGTTGTTCCACACGCTGGATCTCTCGTTTCCGACGGAGGGTGTGTGGCAGCGTGTTGCCGCGCGTTTGTTTGTCGGGGGCGAGCTGATTCTGCTGGACGATTTTGACCGCCTGTTGCCCGACGGCGCGGCATATGTGCAGGCGTTGCTGGCGGCGGCGCCCAACGCCAAGATTTTGGCGACCTCGCAAGAGCCGCTGGGGTTGGCGGCAGAGCAGACGCTGCTGCTACCGCCGCTGCCCACCCCGCCAGATACACGCCTGTCAATCGACGAACTCTTGCAGAATCCCAGCGTCGCGTTGGTGCTGCAGCAGGCGGGCGAGCGGTTCCAACTCACGCCACAAAGAGCGCATCGACTGGTGCAGGCGTGTGTGGCGTCGGGGGGGCATCCGAGCCAACTGGTCAGGCTGGGGCTGTGCCTGCACCAGAATCCCGACGCCGTGTGGAAACCCCAGACGCCGCAACGGCGTCTAACCAACATGCCTCGCGAAGAGGAACAGCGCATCCTGAGATGCCTGCTGGTGTTTGTGGACAGCTTCGATGCTGAGGCGGCGGCTGCTGCCGCGCAGGTCAGCCCAGATGCGATGGAGTCGTTTCTGGACGCCGTGCGACAACGGGGCTTCCTGCAGCGGTCTGCCGACCGACCGAGGTATCGCATCCACCCGCAGGTACGCCCCACAATCCCGCCCCTAACCCGCAAGCAACGGCAGGTGGTGATGGAGCGATTGCGCGTTTACTACACGAACTGCCTGCAACGCCTGTACGCCACGCAGTCTGCACGGCAAGTGCGCGAATGGTGCTTCCAGGAAAGGAACATGCTACAAAGCCTATTGGACGACTTGGCGGGGCGCGGGCTGCACGCGGAACTGACAAGCTTTGTGGAGCTGTTGACCATCGCCAACGCAAATCGCCCGCCTGCGAAGCTGCTGGACTGGTGCTTAGAGTATGCCCTGCGTGCAACGCACATGCCCAACGAGTCGCGCGCTGCGCTGGCACACGCCGTGTTTACGGCGCTGGTGGACAGCGGCGAGAACGCGAAGGCGAAGCAGTTGGCGCCCATCCTGGAAGGCTCACCGCGCTACGCGCCCGTCGTGGCGCGATTTTGGCACAATATCGGCGACGGCGACCGCGCCCGTCGGCACTACGAACAGGCGTTTATCCATGCGGAGTCCGACGGCGTGCGCGAAGAGGCGGTGCGATACGCGGCAGAACTTGCAGAGATCGAAGCGGTCATCGGCAACCTGCGCGAAGCAGAGACCATCCTGCAGCATATTAAGCGCCGCCACAGCGTCTCGCGGATGTCGGAAGCGGTGCGCAGTTGGTTTCTCTATGTCGGCGGCTACCTGAACTACCAGCGCGGACGGTTCCGTCGCAGCCGCGAACTGTACGAGCAAAGCGCAGCGCTGGGCGTGCACGCCAACAACGCCTACCGCGAACTGAGCCGCGTCTACTTGGAACTGGGCGACTACGCCCGCGCCGAACAGTACGCCCTCGCAGGGCTTCGACATTTCGATGGCGACCCCGAACCTGTGTTGCCCTCGCTACACGCGCTAAACGCTTGCTTGGGCGACCTGTACGCCGTGCTGGGACGCTACGACGATGCGCTACAACGGCACCTGCCCGCGCTGGACTTTTGGTGCAAGGAGGGGCAGCCGCGCTGGATTTGCTGGAGTCTCAACCGCCTTGCCGAAATCGAACTGCTGGCGCGCGACGCCAATGACCCGTGGCGCTTGACGCACAGATCGAGCGCGACGCGCACGCCCTGCTGCACGAGGCATGGGCAGTGATTGAGCCGACCTACCTGAACCTGCCCCACAAGTCGCGCACGCTGCACAACCTTGGCTGGCTCGCCTGGCACGAAGGACGCTTGGACGAGGCGGAGCAGTACCTGACCCGCGCGCTGGAGATTCGTCAGGGCTACGGCAACGAGTACGGCGTCGCCCGCACGCTGGAGCTACTCGCGCGGCTGCGCTTCAGTCACACCGCTACGCCGAGGCGCGCGCCCTGTTCCAGCAAGCCAGCGACATCCGCTTGCGACTGGACGCGAAACCCTACCCCGCCGTGAAAAGCGCCAACCTCTCGGTGCATCGAAAACTGCAGACCCTCCGAGATTAGCCCCAAAACGCTTAATTCCCTTTTCACTGCACCGATTCAGGGGGATATTTTGTGGACATCCCCCTTGCACGCCCTATACAATTAGTGTAGCGCGTGCGCAAGGGGTGCGCAAGGGGTTCCTAAGCTGCCCCGTGATGGGCGAGTAAGTCTGGCTCTTAACAGTGGAACAGGAAAACGACGCGCAAATCCTTATCTGCCTGCCTATACTCTGCCCCTCGGGGCGTTCTGACCTCCGCCTCGGGGGGCTTTTTTTGGTTTGCCCATGCAGGTACAATTCGCGCGTGGCGGCTCAGACCTCTGCGCTCGGCTCCCTTGTGGAACGGCTGCGCCTGCGCCAGGTAGACTTGCCCCTGCTGCTGACGACGCTGCTGCTGATTGGCGTGGGGCTGGCGATGCTCTACAGCGCGACCTACCAGTGGTCGCCTGCGGTGTTTCGTCGGCAGGTGATGTGGCTGGCGGTGGGCGCGGCGGGCGCGATTGCGCTGGCGGCGATTCCCCCGCGCGTGTGGCTGCGCTTCTACAAACTGCTCTACGCGCTGAATGTGCTGATGCTGCTGGGCGTGCTGGCGTTTGGGGCGGAGCGCAAGGGCGCACAACGCTGGCTGGAGTTGCCCGGCGGGTTCCAGTTGCAGCCGTCGGAGTTCGCGAAACTGCTGCTGGTTTTGACGCTGGCGGCGTGGCTGGCGCGGCAGGGCGACGCCATCCGCACGCCGAAGGGGTTTATGCTCTCCGCACTGCACATGGCGGTTCCTGCGCTGCTGGTGTTCAAGCAACCCGACTTAGGCACCTCGCTGGTGTTTGCGGCGGTGTGGTTCGCGATGGTCTATCTGGCGGGGGCGCGGGCGCGCTGGCTCTGGCTCACCGTCGTGGCGGGCGCGCTCGGCTTCGCAGGGCTATGGCACTTCGACATCCTGCGCGACTACCAAAAAGCGCGACTCGTGTCGTTCCTCAATCCTGAAGCCGACCCGAAGCAGAGCGGCTACCACATCCTGCAGGCGCGAATCGCCGTCGGCAGCGGGCAACTCACAGGCAAGGGCTACCTGCACGGCACGCAGAAGAACCTACGCTACATCCCCGAACAGCACACCGACTTCATCTTCGTGGTGGTCGCCGAAGAGTTGGGCTTCGTGGGGTCGGTCGGGCTGCTGGGGCTGTTCGGCGCGTTCCTCTATGCCGTTTGGCGGATTATGGTGAACACGCGCAACGAGTACCATCGCCTGCTGGCGGGGGGCATCCTGACGCTGTTCACCTTCCACCTGCTGACGAATGTCGGGATGACGATAGGGCTGTTCCCTGTGGTGGGCATCCCGCTGCCGTTTATCAGTTATGGGGGCACGATGCTGATTACCGCGCTGGCGGCGGTCGGGCTGCTGCTGGCGATTCGGCTGCACGAGTCGCCCGTGCGCCTGTAGCGGGTATCCTTTGGGTATGGACTGGCAGGCGCGGCTGCAGGAGTACCTCGTTCCCCGACAGGCGCAGGTGAACGCCGCGCTGGCAGGCTACCTCGCCGACAAGCCGCCTGTGCCTCGCGTCTTGCCCGACGCGATGCGTATGCCGCGCTCTCGCCGGGCAAGCGGTTGCGCCCGATTCTGTGCATCGCGGCGGCGGAGACGCTCGGCGGCGCGGCGGAACAGGTGATGCCCACCGCATGTGCCCTCGAACTCATCCACGCGTTTAGCCTCGTGCATGACGACCTGCCCGCGATGGACAACGACCGCCTGCGGCGTGGGCAGCCCACCGTGTGGGTCAAGTACGGCGAGGCGATGGCGATACTGGCAGGCGACGCGCTGTTCGCCAAAGCGTTCGAGTTGCTGGCGGAGCAGGCGCGCCATAGCCCGCCCGAGCGCGTCGTGCAGGTCCTCCACCTGATTGCGACGGCGTCGGGCGTGCAGGGCATGTGCGGCGGGCAGGTGGAAGACATCCTGTGCGAGGGGCAGGCAGTGTCGGCGGAGCAACTGCAGTTTATCCACGCGCACAAGACGGGCGCGCTGATACGGGCCAGCGTGCTCTCGGGCGCGCTGCTGATGGGCGCTAACGATGCCGAACGCGACGCGCTGGACGCCTACAGCCGCGCGCTTGGACTGGCGTTCCAAATCGCCGATGACCTGTTGGACGAGACCGCGCCTACCGAGCAGATGGGTAAGCCCGCAGGCTCCGACCGCGCCCACGGCAAAGCGACCTACCCCGCGCTTTTTGGCATAGACGCGGCGCGCGCCCACGCCCAGCAAGCGATGGAGGACGCTCTCGCCGCCTTGCAGCCATTCGACCAGCGCGCCGACCCGCTGCGCTGGCTGGCAACCTTCGCCGTTGAGCGCAGGCAGGTAGGGGGCGCACGGCGGTGCGCCCCTACAACGCCACCGTATATCGCGCCACCGCCTCTTCGTCCACCTCTACGCCTAAGCCAGGCTTGCTGGGCACAGGCAGGTAGCCTTCACTGTCGGGCACAATCGGCTCGGTCAGGAAGTAGTCGCGCGCGCGCAAGTCCCACCCCGGCGGCTCATACGGGAACTCCGCCCACTCGCAGTTGGGGCACGCGCCCATCAACTGTAAGTTCGCTGCCAGCCCCAGCCCGCTCGTCCAAGTGTGCGGGGCAATCTGCTTGCCGAACGCTTCGGCGAGCGCGGCAATCTTCTTGCCCAGCAGATGCCGCCCGACAGCGACACATCGGGCTGCAGCACATCCAGCGCGTCGCGCACCAGATACTCGCGGAACTCGTGCAGGTCTTGGTTCATCTCGCCGCTGGCAAGCGGCACGGGCGATTTCTCGCGCAGGCGGCGGTAGCCCTCGTAGTCGTGCTTGTCCAGCGGCTCCTCCAGCCAGCGCACGCCCAACTCGCCCAACTCTTCGGCGACGCGCAGGGCAGTTGCCAAGTCCCACTTCGGCGCAGGCGCCATCCCCGCCACGCGCCAGCCCATGTTCGCGTCCACCATAATCTCCATATCGGGGTACTGCTCGCGAATCGCCCGCACGACCGCCAGATCTTCGCGCCAGTCCCAGCTGTGGAAGCGGATTTTGACGGCGCGGATGCCCATCTCGCGGATGTGGGCGATGTAGTCCAGCCGTGCGCTCGGCTCGCGCAGTTCGCCCGTGCTGGCGTATGCCTTGACGCGCTCCTGATAGCCCCCCAGCAGGCGGTACACGGGCTGCCCCAGCGCCTTGCCGATGATGTCCCAGAACGCCATCTCAATCCACCACAACCGCAAGCCGAGAAAGGTCGCCGAACGCGCGATTTGCACGACCTCTTCCACATTCATCGGGTCGCGCCCGAACAGAAACGGCAGCAGCAGGTCTTTCAGCCCCGCGCCCTCGCGCAGAAACGCCACGCCCGCCGCGTAGCCCTTGATGCCCGCGTCGGTCTCCAGCGTCAGCAGCAGCACGCGGTGCGCCGTCTGCGGATAGCCCGGCAGCCACGACGGGTAAAACGGCGTCTCCAGCGGATACTCCAGCAATCGCAGGTCGATATTGACGATGCGCATCGTTGCGCCCTCCTATTCTGCCGTGCTGTACGCCCGCACAATCGACCCTGCGCCCAGCACGGCGTTGCGCAGGCGCACATGCGGCTCGATGACCGTCTCGTCGTCCAGGATGCAGTCCACCAGATGGCAGCCGTCGCCGATTTGCACGCGCTCGCCCAAGACGCACCCGTGCAGCCGACTGCCGCCGCCGATGGCGCAGCCTGCGCCGACGACCGTGTAGCCGCTCAGTTGCACCCGCGCTTCGATGCAGGCGTAGTCGCCGATGTGGCAGCCCGCTTCGATCTCGGCGTCGGGTTCAATCTCGGTCTCCGCGCCGAGCCAGTAGCCCTGCTCGGTACGGCGTCCTGCGGGAGGCAGGGCGGTCTTGACCTCGCCGCTGAGCAGAGCGCGGGTGGCGCGTAGGTACTGCGCGGGGCGACCGATGTCCAGCCAAAAGCCGCGCCCCTCCACGCCATACACGCGCTCGCCCTCCGCCAGAATCTGCGGGTAGAACTCGCGCTCAATCGAACAGGGGCGCAGCGGGATTCGGGCAATCACCTCTGGCTCCATGATGTAGATGCCCGCGTTGATGAAGTCGCTGCCTGCCATCGGTTCGCCGCGGTCGGCGGCGCGTTTCTGCTCTTCGGTGGGTTCAATAAACGCCTGCACGCGCCCCTCGTCGGCGACTTGGATGACGCCATACGGGTGCGGGCGGTTCACACGGTACAGCGTCAGGGTGACCGCCGCGCGGTTTTCGAGGTGCTGGCGTACAATCGCGCCGATGTCGAAGTCGGTCAGGATGTCGCCGTTGAACACAATCGCGCGGTCGGGGGGCAGCCCTTCGACGGCGTTTGCGGATGGCGCCTGCCGTGCCCAGCGGCTCGGTCTCCACCGCATAGCGCATGCGCACCCCGAAGCGGCTCCCGTCGCCGAAGTGCGCCTCGATACGCTCTGCCAAGTAGTTGGTCGCGAACACAATCTCGTCCGCGCCCGCCGCCTTGAGTTGGGCGACCTGATACTCCAGAAACGGGCGGTTCGCTACAGGCATCAGCGGCTTCAGACGCCGCAAGGGTCAGCGGTCTTAGGCGCGTGCCAAACCCTCCTGCAATAATCACAACTCGCAAAGTATGTGCCTCCTCTCGGTGTAGAGTGTACCCGCTCTGGTGCTGAATCCCCCCTCACCCAGCCCTCTCCCCCCTTGATAAGGGGGAGAGGGTGCAGGGAGTGGGGGGATTATTCTGCGTACCCGCTAACTGGGGCGCGGGAAACTCAGCGTTGCAATCGTCTGCCCGTCGTGGCTGACCATCGTGAACTTGCCGCGCAGCGTGCCCCGCGTCAGGTTGTCGATGATTTTCAGCCCCAGCGTGTTGCTCTTGCTGGCGTCAAAATCGGGCGGCAGCGGCGCGCCGTCGTTGGACACAATCAGCGTCACCTGCCCGTCCGAGTCCTGCACCTGCACGCCGATGTGCCCCGACTCCTGCCCGCGAAAGCCGTGTTCGATCGCGTTCTGGATGAGTTCGTTCAGGATGAGCGCGACGGCGGTCGCTTGCTGCAGCGGCAGCAGCACATCGTCGCCCTCTACGCGCGAGTGAATCTGCTTGCCTGGCGGGGTGAGCGCCTGCTTGGTGTTGTGCAGGATGCCCGACGCGATTTTGCGCAGGCTCACCATGTCCAAGTCCTCGCGCGAGAGCAATTCATGCACCTGCGCAATCGCCAAGATTCGGCTCAGGCTGTCGTGGATGACCTCCTCGATGGTCTTGTAGCGCGAGTAGTGCATCTGCAAGCGCATCAGGCTGGCGATTTGCTGCAGGTTGTTTTTCACGCGGTGGTGCATCTCCTGTAGGATTGCGCTGCGCACCATGAGTTTGGCGTGGTCAATCGCGAGCGCGGCTTGGCTGGCGACCGCTTCGAGGGCGCGTAGTTCCTCGTCGCTGAACAGGTGTGGGCGGTCGGTGTAGCAGTTCAGCACGCCGATGACCTTCTCGCGCACGCGCATCGGCACGCAGACCATTGAGTGCAGCCCTTCGCGCTGGGCGAGGTCGGGGAATCGGTAGTCAGGATGGGCGCGCACATCAGGCACGACGACGATGCGGTCTTCGGCGACGGCGCGTCCCGCGATGCTCTCGCCGATGCGCAGGGGCGGCTTCTTGCGGTACTCCTCGCTCTCGGCTTGCGTCGCCTTGACCTCCAGCACGCCGCGCTCCTCGTCCAGCAGCATCACCGTCACGATTTTGTAGCCCATCGTGCGCGCGGTCATATGCACCAGCAGGTGCAGCACCTCCTCCAGGTACAGGTTGCCTGTGAGCGTGCGGCTGATTTCAGAAAGTGTGGCGACCTGCGTGGCGGTACGCTCCAGCTGCTCGATTCGGCTGAGCTGGTTCAGCGCGCCCGCCAAGTGGCTCGCAATCCCCGATAGCAGGCGGATTTCATCCTGCTGGTACTCTTTGGGCGCGCGGGTGCGCACGCTGATCACGCCGAACACCTCACTGCGCGCCAGCAGCGGCACGGCGAGCATGCTCTCGTACTCCTCCTCGCGCAGGTCGGGGAAGTGCTTGAAGCGCGGGTGTCGGTACGCTTCACGGGGGATGGCGACGGGCTTGCGCTCCTGCGCGACCCAGCCGACGATGCCCTCGCCCGGCTGGAGCCGTATCTGGTTGATGAATCGCGCATCGTCGCCTGTGGCGGCGCGCAGCACGAGTTCGGTGCGCGTCTCGTCGTACAGGAAGATGTGGCAGATGTCGGTCTCGGTGATGCGCGTGGCGATTTCGGCGATGGACTGCAGCATGCTCTCGGAGGCGAGCGCGCTGCCCGTCGCCTCGCTGATACGGCGCAGGGCTTCGATCTCCGCTTCGCGGTCGGCGAGCCGATGCTCCAAGATGTGGATGGCGCGTCGCGCCTCCTGCAGTTCCAGTTCGCGTTGCTGGAGCGCGAGCTGGAGCGCGTTCGGGTCGTCGATGTTTTGCGGCGTGCGCCGCCGCTTCCACGAGCGCAAGTATCGCATCGGTTAAAGTATAGCCGATGGGGACGGTCTGTGTTATTCGGGAACCTAATCTCCCTCCACGCCCCACTCAGGCACGAGGTTCTGCTCGACGCCGAGCGCCTGAAGCGTGCGGGCGACGACGGTATCCACCGCCTCTTCCAGCGTCTTGGGGCGGTTGTAGAACGACGGGTTCGCAGGCAAAATCACCGCGCCCGCCTCCGCCGCCTGCACCATGTTGCGCAGGTGAATCAGGTTGAACGGCGTCTCGCGCACGACCAGGATCAGCGGGCGTCGCTCCTTGAGGCACACATCGGCGGCGCGGGTCATCAAGTCGTCCGAGATGCCCTGCGCAATCCGCCCCAGCGCGCCCATCGAGCAGGGGATCAGCACCATCCCATCGTGGCGGAAACTGCCACTGGCAGGCGGCGAGAAGTAGTCGCGCGGGTGCAGCACCTTCAGCCCCGCCCACGAGTAGCCCAGCAGCGTCTCCGCAGAAAGCGTCTCGCGCGTGACATCTAGCCCCAACTCCGTCTGCATCACTTGGATGGCTTGGTCTGAGCAGATGAGGTAAATCTCCTGAAAGTGGTGCGTCGCCTGCTTGAGGAACCGATTCGCATATATCCCGCCGCTGGCGCCTGTGATGCCCACCACCAGCCGACCTGTGCGCGTCATGGCAAGATTCTACCTCGCGCAGGGCGACCTGCTCCGTGATTCGTATCACGCAGGTAGGAGGCGCGAGCGAGGGCGCGAATCGGCATGGTATGCAGGTCGCCGATGTCTCGTTCGCGCGGTTCGTCTACCCGTTTGTGTTCAAGGACGCCGATGCTTCGTCGCTGCAGGCGATTGTGCATCGGCTCAAGGCGGCGGGATGGGCGGCAGGCTCATTCCCCGAAGGCGATCTGTTGCCCCATGTGCGCGATTACCTGAACCCAGGCGACGACGGGGAGGCGACCGCGTATCTGCTGACGCTGGCGCAGGCGAATCTGGAGCGCCTTGCCCAGCAGACCCTGTGCCCTACGCACGAGACGCCCCCCCAGTGGCAGATTGAACTGCCGAGTAGCTGATTGCCCTTCACGCTGGAGGGGGCGCAGCTGGCGATTTTTCGCGGTGGGGTCGCCCTGCTCACGCTGGACGCGCGCCCCGAAAGCGCGACACTGGATGACTGGCTGGACTTTGTATACCATTTCCGCGCGTTCGCAGGCGAGGCTGGCGAAACGCAAGACCTGAGCGCGCCCACCCTTCACTGCGGCGACGCCACACTCAAGGGCATCAAGCCGCTGATTGACCATCTGCTTCAACCTGCGAACGCCCCCGCCGCCGAAGACCTATTCATGCGCAACCTGATGCTACCGTTCACCGCACTGTATGTGGACGGCGAACTGTCCGAAGCCGAGAAGTATCGGCTGCTGTACCGCGTGCGCCTGTGTTTCAGCAGTCGGCACGAGCTGTACCCGCCCTGCGCCGAGCTGCGCCCCGACCATCCCTGCCTGCTGGAGTACGCGCAGGATATGTGGTTCACTTTTGCGCAGCAGGCGGCGGGCTTTGTGGCGTTCAACGCGCCGAGCAACCCCAAAAACTTCTTTCGCGCCGACCTGCCCCGACGCCTGCGCAACCGCTACTTCCTGCTGTATCAGCTCGCGTTGCACCAGAAGTTTATGCTGATGCACCTGTCCGATCAGGTGTCCGAGTCGTGGCTGCGGGGCGACGAGGCGACGCGCATGGCGACCTTCACGCGCATTCGCGATGCGCTGCTGGAGTTCACGGCGCGCGGCTACTTCGCGCAGGTGATGCAACTGGAGCAGCACCACCGCTACTACTGTCGCTGGCGCGAGACGCTGCAACTGGAGACGCTCTACCAGGAGGTCAGCGACGAGGTGCGCGAGATGCACGACTACCTACAGTTGCAGCTGGAGCGTCGGCGCGTGGAGCAATCGGAGCGGTTGAACCGCGCGGTCTGTGGCTGACAGGCGTCACGGTCTTCTTCGCCCTGCCCAGCCTGTTCGTCAGCTTTCTGGGCGCGAATGTGCAGACGCTGGAACAGTGGGACAGCGCGTGGCATCCGTATTGGTGGCGGCTGGGGCTGGCGGTGTTCGCGTTGCTGGGCGCGCTGCTGGTGGCGGGGATTGCGCTCGCATTTGCACGCACGAAGCAGAGGTAATCAATTTTCCGACGGGTAGCGCACGCCCCACTGCGCCCGTAGCGTGTCCAGCACGCGCATAATCGCCAGCGTCTCGTCCAGCGGCATCCACGGGCTCTCGGTCAGCCCCTGACGCAGGCAGTCATGCACATGGCGAATCTCGAACTGCAGTCCGTCGCCTTCGTAGGGGTACAGCAGGTGTTCCGTTGTGCCGTCGTTGCGCACGAGGTAGGCTTCCGATGGCTTCCACCACGGGGCGGGCATGTGGATCCGCGCCAGTGTCCCGCAGATGTTCGCCTGCTTGGGCATCTCCACTTGCAACGACGCGCTCAAGACCGCCTGCGCGCCGTTGTCGTAAAGGAACAGCATGCTGCACAGCTCGTCCACGCCCGTTGCGCCGAGCGTCGCGTGCGAGACGATTTGGGTAGGCGCGCCCAGCACCAGAAACGCCAGCGCGACAGGGTAGACGCCGACATCGAGCAGCGCGCCGCCGCCCAACTCAGGCGCGAACAGCCGACTGGCAGGGTTGAACGCTGGGCGGAAGCCGAAGTCCGCCTGCAGGTAGCGGATTTCGCCCAGCTCGCCCGCTTGGATGCGCCGCACGATTTCGCGCACGACGGGGAAACAGCGCGTCCACATGCCCTCCATCACGAACTTGCCCGACGCACGCGCCGCCTGTATCACAGTTTCCGCCTGCTGCGCGTTGATGGTGAACGGCTTCTCGCACAGCACATGCTTGCCCGCCTGCAGCGCAGCGAGGGTGTTCTCGGCGTGCAGGGTGTGCGGCGTAGCGACATACACGATTTCCACTTCGGGGTCGCTGATGAGGGCGTCGTAGCTGCCGTAGCGTTTGGGCACGCCGAACTGTGCGCCGAACTGGTCGGCGGTGTGCTGCTCGCGCGAGCCGACGGCGACCACCTGCGCGTCAGGCACATAGAACGCCGCCTGCATAAACCGCTTGGCGATTTTGCCCGTGCCCAGAATACCCCACTTGACTGGCATGCAGTAGAGGATACCCGTTGCTTAGGTGTTCCATGCCCCCACGAGATAGAACGATCCCGTAATCAGCACGAGGTCGTCGGGTTCGGCGAGGCTGAGCGCGCGCTGGAAGGCGTCTTGTGGGTGCGCGGCGACGAGCAGCGTGCGGGGGGCGCGGGTCGGCTTACTGGCAATCCACGCCTGCGCGCTTTGCAGTAGCGTCTCCGCCGTGTGCGTGCGCGGGTTGTCAATCGGGGTGAAGACGGCGCTATCGGCGAGCGGCAGCAGGTGGCGCAGCGTGTCGGCAGGCTCATGCGGGGTGAGCATGCCCAGCACCAGAATCAGCCGCTGGTACTTGAACAGGCGGGGCACCGCGCGCGCCAGCACGGCGGCGGCGTCGGGGTTGTGCGCGCCGTCCAGCACCACGCGCGGCGACTCGGCGACCACCTGCAGGCGTCCGGGCAGGCGCGCCTCGCGGATGCCCTGCTCGATCGCCGCGTCGGGGATGGCGTAGCCGCGCTCACGCAGCAGCGTCGCCGTCGCCGCCGCGCACGCCGCGTTGTGCCGCTGGTAGTCGCCAATCAGCGCGGGCTGTAGCGCAAGCTCCCAGTCGCCCCGCCGCACGCGCACCGCCGAATCGGTCGGCGAGGGCAACGGCGTATACACAAAGCCATCAGCGAGCGACTCCCCGTCAGGCTCCGCGCGTATGACCCGATAGAGCGGCGCGCCTTGCGCCTCGGCAACCCGCGCAATCATCTCGATCGCGTCGGGATGCGCCGCGCCGCTTACCACAGGGCGACCTGGCTTGATAATCCCCGCCTTCTCGTAGGCAATGTCGCGATGCGTCGGTCCCAAGCGGTCTTGGTGGTCTAACCCGATGCTCACGATGATGCTCGCTTCGGGCGTAATGACATTCGTGGCGTCCATGCGCCCGCCGACGCCGACCTCCAGCACGGCGATGTCTACCTGCGCCTGCGCGAACGCCCAGAACGCCAGCGCGGTCTTGATTTCGAACTCGGTGGTCAGCCCGTACTCAGTGTCCGCCAGTCGCTCAATGACGGGGCGCAGGTAGGCGACGCCCTCAGCGAACGCTTCGCGGCTAATCGGCTCGCCGTCGATGACGATGCGCTCGCGAATGTCGAACACATGGGGCGAGGTATAGGTTCCGACGCGGTAGCCCGCCGCACGCAAAATCGCGCTCATCATTACCGTCGTGGAGCCTTTGCCGTTCGTGCCCGTGATATGGACGCATGGATACTGCAAGTGGGGGGAGCCAATTTGCTCCAAAAGCGCCTCGAAACGGGCGTTGCCCAGCCGCCAGCCCTGTATCGAGAGGCTCTCGATATACCGCACCGCACTCTGGAAGTCCATCGCCGTGCCCCATGAATTATAGCGCATGTGCCATAATAGAGGCATGCGGGTCTTCGGGCTTTTGGTACTGGTGTTGTGGCTGGGGTGCGTCTCGGCGCAGACGACGATTCGTTCCGTGCAGGTGGAGGGCGTGTCGGTCGCCGCGCCCGAACAGGTCGGCGCGTCGCTATACGCGCTGATAGGAACCGCCCCCACAGACGAGCAGTTGCGCGCGGCACTTGAGGCGGTAGAGGCGTGGTATCGGCAGCGTGGCTATACCCTCGCGCGGGTGGCGGACTACCGTCTGGACGAATCGGGCGCGCTGACTGTGCAGGTCGCCGAGGGCGTGATTGAGCAGATTGAGGTGCGGGGCAACACGCGCACGCGCACGGAGGTGCTGCGCCGCTTGCTGGGCGTGCGCCCCGGCGAGGTCTACAACGAGGAGCGGCTGCAGCGCGTGCGCCAGCGCATCGGACGGTTCCCGTTCCTGCGCGACGCGAAACTGGGCGCGGAGCCTGGCGAGCGCGTGGGTGCGACGACCCTGCTGCTGCAGGTGGAAGAGGAGCGGTCGCTCGATTTCGCAGTCGCAGCGGGCTACAGCAGCGAGCAGGGGTTTGTGGGCTACGCCGAGCTGATCGAGACGAATGTGGGCGGGCTGGGGCATCGCGCGCGAATACAGTGGCAGCGCGAGCAAGTGCGCAACCCCCTCACGGGCGAGTACGAGGCGTTGCGCCCGTCCTATTCACTGAGCTACGAAGCGCCGCGCGCGCTGCCCGGCGCGTTCAACTTCGGCGTCGAGCTGTACGACCGTGCGCCGTTCTACCCTGTGTTCTACGCGGACATCGACACCGTGCGCCGCTACGAGCGACGGCGTGGGGTCGCTGCCTACATCGGTTTCGATTGGCGCGAGCTGTTCGAACTACGCCTGCGCTACCGCGCGGATCGCGTGGACTACGACGACGCGCCCGACGCGCTGCTGACGCCGACCCTGCGCGCCGCCAATCGCGGGCGGTTCGACGCGCTGGGCGTGCAGGTGATCTACGACACGCGCGAGGGACGCTTCCCGCGCACAGGCGTGTACGCCAGCGTGCTTGCCGAGCGCGCGTTGTCGGGCGACTTCCGCTTCACCCGCGCGGTGGGCGAGGCGCGCTACTACATCCCGCTGCGCCGCGAGCAGACGCTTGCCCTGCGCGGGGTCGCGGGCGTCGCCTCCGAAGACGCGCCGCTGAGCGAACTGTTTTGGGCGGGCGGCTACGACCTGCTGCGCGGCTACGCCCAAGACGAGTTTCGGGGCAACCGCCTCGTGGTCGGCAGCGCAGAGTACCTGTTCCCCGTGCTGGAAGCGGTGCAGGCGGCGGTGTTTGTGGATGTCGGCGCGGTCTGGAGCAGCGGAACGGAACTGTCCGATGTGCCCGTGCGGGCAGGCGTCGGCGCAGGACTGCGATTCGCCTCGCCGATTGGACTGATTCGCCTCGACCTCGCCTACGGCAAGCGCGGGTTCGTCTACCTGAGCCTTGCAGGGGTCTACTGAAGGTACAATTGCGCTATGCAGGAGCGTCTGTGGGCGCCGTGGCGGATGCAGTATGTCAGCGAGGCGGGCAAACCGAGCGCGGAGTGCATCTTCTGCGCCAAGCCCGCCGCCGACGAAGACGCCCGCACCCTCATCGTCTGGCGCGGGCAACTGTGCTTCGTGATGTTGAACCTGTACCCGTACACGAGCGGGCACCTGATGATTGCGCCCTACCGCCACACGCACGACTTGGCGAGCCTGACCGACGCGGAGTGGCAGGAGCTGGGCGCGCTGACGCGCCTGTGCCTGCGCGCGCTGGAGCGCGAGTATCGCCCCGACGGGTTCAATGTCGGGTTCAACTTGGGGCGCGCGGCGGGCGCAGGCATCGAAGCGCACCTGCATATGCACATCGTGCCGCGCTGGCATGGCGACACAAACTTTATGGCGACCCTCGGCGAAACGCGCGTGCTGCCCGAAAGCCTCGAGCAGACCTACACGCGCATCCGCAACGCCCTGCAGGAGGTGAGCGCGTCCGATGACGGAACAGCCTGTTGAGGAACTTCTGGCAGCGGTGGAGGCGCGCGCGAAGCAGTGCGTCGCCTGTCCGCTGGCGCAGACACGCACGAATGTCGTGTTCGGCGAGGGCAACCCGCGTTCGCCGCTGGTCATCGTCGGCGAGGGACCAGGCGAGCAGGAAGACGCGACGGGACGCCCCTTTGTGGGCAGGGCGGGCGCGCTGCTCGACAAAGCCCTGCGCGAAGCGGGCATGCTGCGCCGCCATGTGTATATCTGCAACATCGTCAAGTGCCGCGCCTGCGTCGTTGAAAACGGGCGCACACGCAACCGTCCCCCCACCCAAGACGAAATCCAAGCCTGCTACTCGTGGCTCGACCAGCAACTGTCGCTGATTAAGCCGCTGGTGATTGTGTGTCTGGGCGCGCCTGCGGCGTCCACACTGATCCACAAAAACTTCAAGATTATGCAGGAGCGCGGGCTGTGGTTCAGCAACCGCTACGCGCCCGCGGTGATCGCCGCGCTGCACCCTGCGTACATTTTGCGTCAGGCAGGCGAGGCATACGAGCGTGCGTACCGTTCGCTGGTGGACGACCTGACCGCCGCGCGCGAGCGCGCCCGCGAACTGCGCCGCCTCCAAGAGCAGATGCAGCCCCTGCAGCCCGAAGGCGACGACCAACTACGCCTGTTTTAGCCCCCGCGCTGTCCGCTTTCGCCCCGCTTTCGAGTCTTATGCATGCGGTATGCATAGGAGCAGGCTGTTTTGGGCAATTCTTGGCGCGGCAGGGGCGTTGCGCCTCGCGCCAGCGCAACTATATGACTTCAATGTCGTCGCGCCGCCAAGCGGTATCAGCGGCAACCTCGCCATCTCCGCCCGCACGCAGGGCACGCTGGTCGGCAACTACAATCCCGACACCAACCCCAACGGCACGCGCACCAAGCCAGGGCTGTTCGGGTCGTTCGATCCGACGGAGAATGTGCCTGTGAAGGTGAGCATCGGCGCGGCGATTGGCGGGAACATCAACCGTCAGGCAGGCGGAACCTTCCGCGCGACAGTAGACGGCGGCAACAACACCATCACCTTCGAGAACCTGTCGCTGAACTTCCTTGCGAACGGTCCCGCCGTACTGCCCGTGTCGATTACTTTGGCAGGTCAGTCGTTCCGCACGCGCAACCCAAACTCCACCTACATCCTGCCCTCGCAGGGGATTACCTTGCCGATTGGCACGGTGAATCTGAGCCAGTTCACGGCGGTGCAGACGGGCGTCGGCGCGGGCGTGCTGACCCCGACGGGCGTGGACACCTACGACTTCACAGCGGGCGTGCTGGTGGACTTGACCCTCGCCGCTGACCTGTTGGGCAACCCGCTGGCGCAGACCATCCCGTTCGTGCTGCCGTTGCAGGGGCAGGTCGTCGTGCAAGGCAACTCGGCGGTGATTACCTCGCTGCAGCAACTCAACTTCTCGCAGGCGTTCAACCCCAACTTGGACTTGCCCGCCTTCGAGTTCGGCTTGCCGACCATCCTGCCGCCTGGCTCGACGGCGAACCTCATCTTCGACCTGACGCTGGAGGAGATTGGCTTCGAGGTGGACTTGGATATCAACCTACGCGCGGAGGGGACGCTGGTGCCTGAGCCAGCGAGCCTGAGCGCGTTAGGGCTGGGGCTGACTGCACTGCTGCTACGCCGTCGGCGTCGGGCGTAAAATGTGGGGGCAGACCCTGCCCCCTACCTATACCAATGCGCGGGCGGAGTTTACAATTGCCCCCCTCCTGCAGGTTCCCCCCGCTTCGCGAGGGGAACCGCGCACGGGTTCGGTTCCCCCTGCGTGCAGGGGGAACCTTAAGGAGGGGGTTCTCGTTTATCCGTACTTTTGTGAACTCTGGCTCAGCGATGGGTATTAGACGGGAGTGTGGGGTCGCTGTTTCGGCGAACAATCGCACCGTGTTATCTGCGACAGTTATCCAGCCAGCTGCGAATCTCTGTCTCTGGCATCTGCTGACCGATGAAGACCAGTTCGGTGGTCAGCGTCTCCGCCTCGCCGTAGCGCGTGATGGGGTTCACGAAGCATCCCTCGAACGCTTCGGCGTCCGTCGCGCCGTTCGTAGGCGGCTCGGGCAGTGGGGCGTCCAGCTCTAGGATGTCCAGCGCCACATGCGCGCCCGCTTGACTGAGCAGCACGGGGTCGTGGTCGCGGAACACGACCAAGCCTTTGCAGCGCACGATGGAGGGATGCCACTGCTCCAGTAGTTGGCGAAACGGCGCCCAGCGTAGCGGCGTGTCCGCGCGATACACAAAGCTGTGGAAGCCGTACTCATCAGCCTCGCTGCCCGACTTGTGCCACTCCTCGTCCCAGTCGGGATGCTCAAAGCCCTGCTCGTAGTCGTAGCGATGTGTGTCGACCAGTTCGCGCGTCGGGACCTGCGCGTAGGTTGCCCGCAGAATCGGCGCGCTGGGGTTGAGTTGCCGCGCGAGCGACTCCAGCGCGTCCACATCGTCTGGATGCGCCAAGTCCACCTTGTTCAGCACGATGGTGGTGCAGAACTCCAGCTGATCGACCAGCAAGGGCGCAAGCGCGATAGGCTCGTCGCTTGCCGCGTCATCTAGTTCGCTCTCGTAGTAGCGCCAGAAGTTCGAGGCGTCCAGCACCGTCACGATGTTGTCCAATCGCACACGCTCGCGCAGGTCGTCCATGTAGAAGGTCTGCGCAATCGGCAGCGGCTCGCCCAAGCCCGTCGACTCGACCAAAATGTAGTCCACTGAAGGGTGTTGACTAAGAGTGCGCAGTTCCTCCAACAAATCGCCGCGCAGCGTGCAGCAGATGCAGCCGTTGCTGAGTTCGACCAGCTCCTCCGTGCGATAGCGCACGAGTTTCGCATCGATGCCCAGTTCGGCGAAGTCGTTGACAATCACCGCGTAGCGTCGATCGGCGTTGGCAAAGGATATGGTTGAGCAGCGTCGTCTTCCCGCTGCCCAGAAAACCGACCAGTACGGTCACAGGAATCGGTTCACGCATAGGTTCCTCCTATCGTCCAAGTAGATAGCCGCCCCATCCGATGATGCAAGCGAAGAGGCAGGCGGCGGCGACCTGCTTCGCGAGGATGAGCAGCGTTTCGCGCGGCGATAGCGCCCGCACCATCGCGCCTATGGTGATCGCACACGGAGTAAGCACGCCGCCAAGATAGACCGCCGTCAGCACCTGCGCATCCGACAGCCTTGCAATCGCCGACGGCTCCGCCAAGAGTATCAGCCCATCCTTGCGCACGCAGGCGAGCGCAATCGGCAGCGCGGCGTCCGCAGGCAGTCGGAACGCTGCCATCAGCAGCGCAACGGCGCGCCCCACCGCCTCCAGCACGCCATAAGCGTCGAGCAGCGCGGCAATCAGCGTCATCCCGAAAAACACGGGGAACGCCATCCGAAGAAAGCTCACGATGTTGCCCCACACTGCCCGCAGCAGATACCGCCCGTCGAGCGTCGCTGGGGCAGGCGTTGTGTGCAGCGACCAGCTGCGCAGTGCGCTGCGCGGCGTCGGGTAGCTGATCCGCAAGTAGGCAACGAGCGAAACCGCCAACAGCGCGAAATACGCCACCGCCAGCCACGGACGCTGCGCCGCGCTGAACACGCTGAGCGCAGCGCCCAACTGGAACGAGCAGGGCACACCGAACCCAATCGCGGCAACCGCCACGCGCGCCGAGCGACCCCGAAAACTCGCCACCGCAGGCACATTACAGCCCAACCCCATCAGCGCGCGGATGAGAGCGTCGCCTGAAACGCCCAGACGCACAGCGAGCGGATGCAACTGCTGCGCCAATCGCGCGGCGACCCCCGTCCGCTGATAGATATCCACGACCACCCCAAACAGCACGACCAGCGGTAGCGTCCACACCATTAGCAGCGGCGCCATCGTCAGGAAAGCCGTACCGCCCCGTCAGTATCGCGTTCAGGGGGAACGCCCAACGCTCGCACTGCGCGACGACAGGAGCAAACAACGCCTGTACCAACGGCTCCGCCTGCCCGCTGATGAGCCACGCAACCCATACCGCCAGCAGCGGCAGCCCCAGCCACAACGGGAGCCCCACACCGCGCCTAAAGCTCGCAGGTAGACTCAACACTCGCATGTGTCATCGCAGCACGAAAGATCGTCCAGATACATGTTGTAGAGGCGATACTCTTCCAACGGCGCAGCATCGATTCCCATGCGCGCAGCAATCGTGGCAGCAATCACGGGGAACCGCTGACGGAACTTGTAGATGAAGCAGAATACAATCTCGTCGTGGCGTAGGGAGGGTCCCGCAAGGAACAGGTTCGGCGTAAGCGTCGATTCGTCTACTGCGTTGACCAGCGGGAAGCCGTCTTCGCGCCATTCGAACAAGGGCGCAATCAGGCGCGCGCTGGTCTGAAAGCCCGTCGCGAGGATGGGCGGCGCGTCGCTTGGATAGGCGCAGCCCTCCGAATCGTAGACCACATAGCCGTCGCGGGTGCGCTCAATCGCCACTGCCTCTGCGCCCGCGACCATCTCGATGTTCCCGCGTGCATGTTCCGCCCGCAGGCGATCCCAAGTGTAAGGCGAGAGGGCGAGGCTGGGGTCAGGCGCGTCGTCCGACCAGACGCTTGTGCGCTCCAGCACCGTGACGCGCTTGCCGAGTCGACTGAGGTTGATCGCCGCATCGACGCCGCTCTCGTAACCGCCAATCACCACGAAGCGGCTGCCCGCGACGGGCTCCCACTGGCGCACCGCGCCGAAGTGGACGCCCCACTGCGCGCCCGGAATCGAGGGGCAGTTAGGGTAGAAGAACTCCCCCGCCGCCCACACCACGAACCGCGCCCGAAAGTCGCCCGCCGAAGTCGCCACTGTGAACCCCTCTCCGTCGGGGATTACATCGCTGACCGATACGCCCGTGCGCACAGGGAGCGCGTAGTGGTCGGCGAACGCTTCCAGGTAGTCGGCGTACTCCTGTCCCGTCGGATGTTCCGTCCGAATCGAGTAGGCGGGTGAGGTGCGCGGCGCAATCGCGTTCAGGTCAGGATAGCCAAACCCGCCCGCGTTGAACGAGGGCGTAATCATGCGCATCTTGTCGTGCCAGTTGCGGAACGACGCGCCCACCGCCTCCCGTTCCAGCACCACAAAGTTCACCTGCTCCAGCCGTGCGAGCGCTGCGCCGACGCCCAGCCCCGCGGGACCCGCGCCCACAATCACTACATCGTAATCGCGCTGCTCTGCATGAAAGCCCATCGTCGTCTCCTGAGTGTGTATTCGTGTGTATTATACCCGCTGTGCTGCGGGGAGTCAAGGGGTAGGGGGGAATTGGCGCAGCGGCGACGCTGCCGCCGCGCGGGGAGCCGATTACTTCCGACGACGCCGGCGCGCCAGTCCAACCAGCCCTGCGCTCAACGCCAGCAGGCTCGCAGGCTCAGGCACAACATAAAAGTCGAAGTAGAAAACGCCCGAGTCGCGCAGCGGAGTATAGCCCTGACTGGTGTTGAGATCCAGCAAGCGGAAGCCGACCGAATAGACGCCTTCAGGCGCGCCGTCAGCGACCCAGAACACAGGGTTCAGCGCCCAGTCCGCACCTGTGCCAAGCGTCAGCACCTGACCAGGCGCGAGGTTAATCGGCGTCCCGTCGCCCCGTGCGAGGTTCAGCCCGTCGCTGATCTCCATCAGTTGCAGCCCAACAATCGCGTTGGTCGGCAGAATCGTGCGCCAGCGTCCGCTCGAGCTGTTAATCAGGCGATCGACGCGCTCATCGCTCTGGAAGCCGAACAGGTAATCGAACGGGCGCATCGCAAGGTTGCTATACTCGCCGCCGTCCTGCCCGCTAATCCACTTGCCCGCGAATGCGCCGCTGCCAGGACGCAGGTTCAGGTAGCGCTGCCCATTCGGACGGTCGCGCTGCGCCAGTTCGGGAATGCGGTTGTTGTTGTTCGTATTGCGCACGATGGGGTTGTCGCGACTGCCGCTGTAGCTCCACGCGCCAATTCCGTGGAAGTGTTCCGTGCCAGGCGTGTAGTGCGCATACAGGAAGGTCAGCCGCCCGTAGTTCGGGTTCGGCAATCCAGCGTAGGTTCCGCTGGTGAAGGTCGTGAGCGAATCAACGCCGATAATATACATGTCCGTAGGCGCGTCGCCGTCTGCCAGCGCAGCGGTGTATCGCCAGCGCCGCAACGCCCGTAAGCCACAAACGCTTCAGCGTACTCAGCATAGGGTATCCTCCTTTCCCTTGCGGGTGTGTATAGGATACCCCATCAATACACACGATGTCAAGGGGGGCTACTCGCTCACCAGCACCTGTGCGCAGTCGCCGCACTCCAGCCACTGCTCGCGCGGGAGTTGTGGCAGGGCTTGTGGGGCGCGCCCCTTGCGGAACACGGGGCGGTAGAGCGTCGCGCCAGGCTCGAAATGGCGGTGGCAGGTGTGGCACTCGGCGTCGGTATCGACTTCAACGGGCACAAACCCCACGACGACCCAGCCTTCGTGCCCCAAGTGCGCCGCCAGCGACTCGACCGCCGCCCGCACCGCCAGCGACTTGTTGCCGTGATAATACTGTGCGGCGATTCGATTCAGCAGTGTAATCGTCTCGTCATCCAGCGTGAAGTTGAGCCGTTTCATAATGTGTATTATAGCATACCAGGCGCTGAGGCTACGGCAGTTGGTCGATCTTCGGATCTTTGACAGCGCACCCAGTCAGATAAGCGCGAACCGCTTTTTTGAGGTCATCGTCGGAACAGACAAACACCAGTTGGCGTCCTTGTAAGGCTAAACGCTCTTGCAAGCGGCGCAGGTAAGCCAGTATCAGCGCGTCGTTGGAGCCGATAGGGTACTGCTGTAGCAAGTCAAGCACTTCTCCGTCAATCTCGTCCAGCAAACCTTGCGAGTCGAGCAAATCCTTCACCTGTGTCATATGGCGGCTGTCTGACTCCAAGACACGCTGCAGCTCTCGAGGCGAATACTTTAGCAGGCTGCGGTTCGTCGGGTCATTTGCCGCGCATATGAATTTCTGGATGTTCCAGAACATCTCATAGTAGATCACTGGCAGTAAGCAGGACTCTACCTCTCCTTGTTCCAGCGCTTGAAACAGCGCATCGATGGAATTGCTACCTGACTCGTTTTTATATCGCTTGACCCACGCGCTGGCATCCAGAACATAGACCGTCACTCTTTCATGGAGCCTCCTATTTTGGGTTGTGTCCGCTTAGCTTGTCGCTCCGCGATAATCTGCTCGCTGGAGAGAATGTTCCCCAATTGCTCATCTAACTCTGTCCAGTGTTCTCGCAAGCGTTGTATTTCCTCGATGGTGTAGACAAACGGGCGCACCCAGCCAAGTCGCTCCAGGCAGTCCCGCACACCCCACGCAGACATAAACGCTCGTCCCTCTTGGGGGGCGTCGATCGCCTCGCGCACGGCAGGATGAAGATAGCCCACCTGCGCATCGATTTCCTGAATAAGCAACGCGCCGTAGACAAGAGACGCCACACTCAACTGGGATACCTGAGACGGCTGACCATGAGCGTCTACGGCAGGGTAATAGAGCAGCTCGTCAGATTGGATGCCCTCATGAACGATGGCGCTGCGCAGCTTATAAAAATTCTGCGCCCAAAGACCTGCCTTCGTAGTTAGTGAACTGCGCTGCTGGTCTGCACTCTCTTCGACACGCACGACATCCTCCTCGCCTTCGGTAGTAGTAATCCACTGCTCAACGGCTCGGACGAAAGCGTTCCTTTTGCCACGCTCTGGAAGGTTTAGAAGCACCTCCAGCGCCGTGCAGATTTCCACGATTTGTATCTCCGCATCGAGGGCTTGCGCTTGCCGATGAGCAACGCGAAACCATCGCAGGCTACGAAGCAGGCGTTCGCGCAGCTGCGGGTCAAAAGAGTCATTAAAAACTTGGTTGAGCAGCTCTAAAAGTTCCAGATTGGGCTGGATTTTGCCCCGATGGTGCGCAGGTAGCGGGATTTGGAAGAAGATCTTATCCACCTGCTCGGTGTGCATAAGACCGTGCGTGACCAAAGTGACCATCGGCGGATTCTGCCAGCACATCGGGGCTGAAGCGATGCGCGCGGCATTCCAGCGTTTCGGAGTTGGGCGGCGGCAACAGTCGCCATCCTCGATTGAGAGCCTCGCGCAACTCGCCCCAGATACAACAGAAGGTGAGCGCATCGATGATGCCTGCGAACTCTGCCTGCTGCGCATCGCTCATCGGCTCCAGCAGCCCACGATGCTCAGGGTCGTAATGACACAAAGTTATCGTATTTACAGGAGCGTTGTAGAGGTCGCGGAATCGGCTGAAGTAGAGGCGTAGGTAGTCGGCTACTCGTTCGTCTATGCCTCGCAGAGCGTCGTCGCTGAACGGGCGGAAGACCACCTTGCCCAGTCGCAGTTCACCCCCAATGTAGTCCCAATCGAAGGGCGCCCACGGCAGGTAGTTAACTTCGTATTGGCGGTATTGCGTATTCATTCCAATCACCCGACGAATTATACCGAGTGGGCTTCGGGGGTGTTTCTGGCGTGTGCGCTTGAGAACTATGGCCCCGCCACT
>AFSR01000615.1_pt1 | contig 23409 bp, 22 predicted proteins | sample 296848 | NCBI WGS metagenome assembly AFSR01 (sample SAMN02954305, study PRJNA68063) | hot springs metagenome | biome: terrestrial; feature: Mushroom and Octopus hot springs; material: microbial mat core samples; isolation source: Yellowstone National Park Mushroom and Octopus hot springs ...
GGAGCGTGTTGGTCTGGAGTGGCAGCGTCTGTTGCGTCACCCCCATCGCTGGCTGGTCAAGGCGCTGCTCTGGAGCGTGACACGCGCGATTCCGCCAGCACGATCAATGCTGCTGGTCGTCGCGCAGCGTCCCGCAGGGTGAAGACGCGATATGTGGCAATCCCTTAGAAAGAGCGCATATATTCTGCCGCTGTCTGGCTATCTTGCACTCAGCCTGATCGTCATGGCGCCGGTGCTGCCGGTATTCACCGCTGCTCTTCCGGGTGGTCCAATTGCCAACGTCGATGGATGGCAGAACGTCTGGAACCTGTGGTGGGTGCACCGCGCAGTAACGACCGCCACGAATCCGTTCTTCACACCGTTGCTGTTCTATCCGCAAGGTGTCGATCTGACACTGCAAACGTTGAACATCAGCAACGGCATCCTGTTTCTCCCGATCACGGCGCTTGCCGGTCCGATCGCTGCATACAATGCCGCTGTCATAACCGCGCTGACCCTGTCGGGGATTGGCGGGTACGCCCTGGCGCTGCGGGTCAGCGGCGACCGCCTGGCGGCATTTGTTGGCGGCGCCGCGTTTACCTTCTCGCCGTTTCACCTGACCAAAGTGTGGGACGGGCAACTGGAGCTTATCGCCCTGCAATGGGTCGCACTGTATGCGTTCTTCCTGCTGCGCGCTGTGGAGGAGGCGCAGCGACGCGACGCGCTGATCGCCGGGGTCTTTCTGGCGCTGATCGGGTACACCAGCTGGTACTACCTGTTCTTCTTCAGCGTCTACAGTTTGCTTTTTGCGGCGATCTGGCTGGCAAGGGCGCCTGATGAGCAGCGATGGGTTCTGGTTCGCCGGTTGGCGCTGGTCGCCGGTAGTGGCGGCGTGCTGCTCGCACCGCTGATACTTGCCGCCGGTCGCACCGCGCGCTCAATGGCAGGCGCTGGCGGCATGCGGTTCGATCCAACCAATCCGCTTGACCTCATCCTTATTCATTCCGCCAATCTCTACGATATGATTCTTCCCAACGGCTTGCATCCGCTCTGGGGAAGCGCAGCGGAGACGTTGGTGCGCACCTGGCACCCGTATATTGGCGCGTGGAATATTGCACCGGGGTATGTTGCGCTGGCGTTGTCCATCGTTGCGTTGATCATGGCTCGCCGCGAAGCATGGCGTTGGGCAGTCATCGGATTGATAGCGGTCGTGCTCTCGTTGGGTCCGATTGTCCAGATCGGCACGATGCGAACGTCGATACCGCTGCCGTATCAGATGATTCTGGCGATCCCGGGGCTGGAACTCGCGCGGCGTCCCAGCCATTTCATTGTTATCACCACGCTGATGCTGGCGCCGCTTGTGGCGCTTGTCTCCGGGAACTGCGAAGGCGACATCGCTGCGGCAGGGGTATGCGATCATCGGAGTATGCGCGGCGCTGATCGCAGTTGAATTCGCCCCGCCGCGCTGGTCGCTCTATCCATTCCGGGTGCACCCGTACTATGAGCGTATTGCCGGGCACGCTGGCGCTGTGATGGAATTGCCTCCGCTCCTCGAAGCGAGCGAACCGCTGATGGCGCAGATCGTCCATGGTCAGCCCTTGGTAGGCGGATTTGTGTCGCGTATTCCGCTGTATCCGTTTGTCGAGCAGGCGCCGGGAGTGCGGCAGTTGTGGCGGATGCGTCCAGATACGACCCGATTGTTCGTCAACCCTGCAGACGATCGCCTGATGGAACTGAATGCTTACGGGATTCGTCACATTATTGTGCACTGGGGTCGGATTCCTGTTGAGCGCCATACAGAGGTGAGAGAAGCGCTGCACCAGGTTCTCGGATCATTGTCTCCGATCTATGTCGATCAGGACCTGAGCGCATATGTTATTCCATATATCGAGATGCAGCCATTTGTCTATCCCGTTTTTGGCAAAGGCTGGCATCCCGAAGAGTACGATGGTGATCATCGATGGCGCTGGATGGGCGAAGAAGGAGAGATCGTGCTGGTCAACACCAGTCAGGAGGACATACCGGCACGCATCCTCCTCTACCTGCAATCCTATCGGGCGCCGCGTCACGCAACCGTGATGTTCAATCAGCAATCGGCAGGTTCGCTCCTGGTTTTGCCGAAAGCGTCAGGCATAGCGCTGCGTTTGCTCATACCGCCCGGTGAACATCGTCTTGTTCTGCGTGCATCCGTTGATGTGGATCCAAACGTGCCGGATCGCAGCGTGAGTATTGCGGTTTTCGATGCACGTCTGTTTACATCTGCCGAGGTGGAACGCATCCAGCGGTCACTTCTCCCAATCGTGCCCTGACGTGCGATGAGTCTCAACCTGATATGTTTCTGAAAAAAAGCGCCTGCTGTTTGCCAGGAAGAAATGAATACGATACAATGGTATGCTGATGAGAGCAACAATGATCAAATGTTCAAACATTTTTTATCGTCCGGTCTGGATCTGTTTCTTATCATCAGGTTTACCTGACCACACGATGTCCGCTTGCGCTTGAGAGTTGCTCTAATGTGGCACGTCGGTTGTGCGTTTTTTCTCCCCGTCATGCGCAACGCTGTGATGCATATGCTGCATCGATTGCGTCTCTGCTGCCATTGCACGCCTTCAATGCAAACCCCGCAACGAGTGAAAGGAGGAGCGTGAAGCGCTTCGCACCTGGGATACAGGCGGAGCGATTCACCAGACATGGTATGAAATCACAACGCATCTCTTTGATCCTTGCAGGCGCGTTCGCGTGCGCGCTTGTCATCTTCCTGGTCATGAGCGCGCCAGGTCCGCGCAGTCGCGCCGAAGAACAGGCGCCGATCTTCTTCGATCCGCCGCCAACCCCGATACCAACCGTTGCACCCCTGCCAGTGCCGTCCGGCCTTGCAGGAACGCAGGAGAGTGGCGCTTTGCTCTTCGCCGATTCGTTTGAGACGCCGCACGGCGACGGAACCCAGACCAGTCCAGCGTGGGACATCGTCGATGTCGGGGTTGTTCTGCCGGAAGATCGCGCTGCCTGGGTCGTCCGCGATGGACGGTTGGTTCAAAACGGCACTGCGGGTCCGACAGGCGATCCGCGCCCGAACGAGACGCTGGCGCTCGTTGGATCACCGGACTGGACGGATTACACGGTCAGCGCGTGGTTTTACGATCAGTTCAATGCAGCGGCGGGATTGGTTGCGCGTCGGCAGGGAAACAGTTTCTACCGTTTCATGATCATCGCCAATGACTACCCCGTCGCTTCGCACATGATCCTAGAGCGCGTGGTCGATGGTCAGGCGACCGTCCTGGCGACGCGTGAGGCGCCAGGGTATGATCGATGGCGCTGGCACCGTATCAGCCTCACCGTGAATGGCGCCCACATCCGTGCTGCGCTTGACGGCGTTCCGATGCTGGAAGCCAGCGACTCGACTCTCACGAGCGGTCAGGCCGGGCTTTTCACCTATGCGCTTGGCGGACTGCTCTTCGATGATGTTCGCGTGACCACGCCGTAGCGCATCCACGACAATGGAGGTTTCTGGCATGCTGCGCATTCTCAATTTTTTCCTGATCGGTCTCGTGCTGGCGTCCATGACCGTGACGTCCTCCGCGCCGCCGGTGCGTGCGCAATCCGTTAATCCTGTCCTGGTTGGAACTGCCGATCTTCCACGGAGCCGTCATACCAAATATGGCGAACTTGCTGCGTCGTGGAATACCAATACGGTGCACGCCATTGCAGTGAACGGTGATAATCGCAAGAACGATACGTTCTACTGGCGAAAGCCGGACTCGTCGCTCGTCTTTCCCGAACCGGTCGATCTTGGCGATGCTGGCGGGCAGACCGACTATACCGGCGCCGATGTCGCAACCGCCTGGCATAATCAGAATGTGGTGGTTGCGGTCTGGCTTGATCAGGATACGGATCGGATTTACTTTCGAAGGAGTGATGACGGCGGACAGACGTGGGGCGGCACGCGCGTCGTCCATCAGGGCGGCGGCTTTCCGGTGACGCCGAAAGTTGGCATTCGTTCCTTCCCCGGCGGCGGACTTGGCGAGGTGGTCATCACGTGGCGCGATCCCGAGTCCTTCTTCTATACGATCTGCAATGCCCAGGGCGAGGGGTGTATTGGTCGCCAGTACCTTGACGGCGACAATCGGGCGAAAGCGTATGGCCAGGCGGCAATAGCGGTCGGACCGAACGGCGCGCTGGGTATCGCGTATGTCACCGGCGCGACGGTCTATGCGCGCATCTGGGATGCGACAAAGAGCGGCGCGGCAGCGCTGGCGACCCGTGAAACCGTCGCCGCCCAGAATGGGTCCATCGATCGCTACTTCGACACAACGATGGCAATTGACCGGAACGGCGAAATCTTTGTCGCCTATCGTCGTCTTGATCGCAAACTGGAAACCGGCGGCGCCGATCAGGGTGACGTGTTCTTCTCACGGCGGACAGGGTTCAACTCCTGGCCGCGTTCACGGATCAGCAATGTGCAGTCCCGTGGCACGGTCGCCGTTGCGACGGATCCGATCGGCAACCTCCATTTCTTTTGGGTGCGCGCGCGCGACGGCGCCAACGAGTACTTCTATACAAAACGCCTGCCGGACGGCGGTTTTACGAACAATTACATCGGCAGCAGTCCGGTCTTCATCGCGAACGGCATGGTGACTGGAACCCTCTCGGACTGGTCCTACGGGCATGGCGTCCTCGAAGCGTTTGTCCCCGGCGGGCAAATCATGCGGTACTACCTGTTCCGTACTCCGGGCGACAACTGTGTCGCGCAGACCATCACGATAGGCAATGCGATCCCCGGCACGAATCCGCCCGTGGTGCGTGATTCGTCGGTTGTCGGGACGCTGGCGCCTTCCGCCGGATGCACGCCGGCGGAGCAGCGGGTGGTGCTCAATGCGCAGGACGCGAATGCGCCAGCGGCGCCGTGGAGCGGAACGTACAATGTGCCGATCACGAATCTGGAACAGTGCGTGCAGACGCTCCATGTGCAGTTGCGCGCCAATAATCGCACGCAGTTCGACCCGCAGTGGCGCAGCGTCGCCTTCATTGCCGACCCAACGGCGGCTGGTACGCCGGTCGATGCAGCGGTCGAGGTCATGAATCCGAAGATGTTCGGTCTCATTCCGCCGGTCTTCTCTCCGGTTTCACCGGCAGGTGACATGATGAGTGAAGGAGGAGCGTCGAACGGCGATCCGGGCTACACACGGATTCCCCAGATGCACATGCGGATTGCCGATATCGGCGATTGCACCGGTATCAGCGAGTACAAGCTGCTCTCCGAGTCTGGCGTATTGATCCAGGCAGGAACGATTACCGGCACGTTTGCCAGTAATTTGCCGTTGCCGCCGCATCACCAGCCCGGCGAAACACTCTTCAGGATTCAGGTGTTCGACCGCGCCGGGAACAGTGTGACGCTGCCGCGCCGCATGGTGTACGACCCGCCCGGCCCGAACAGGACGCCCGGTGATGGATCTGAGTCAGACCATTCTGACGACCGATACGAATACGCTGACGATCCTGCGCTCGCTGATCATCAATACGATTGTCGTGACCGACAATCTCTATCGTCGGGGCGAATCGGTTCCAACCCGCGGGTACACGAACAATCAGACGCCGCCGAACTCCAGCGACGCGACCAAACAATTCTGGGGGCTGTGGATTGCGGTCGAATACCTGGGGAAAGGCGCCAATGCGGAGACTCAGTATCCACCTCTGACCAGTTTCGACAATCTGCGCTGGCAACCGGTTGAAGTGCCGAATGCGGTTGCTGGCGCCCGCGTGCGGTTCAACCTGTTCGATGGGGTGCTGAATCGGACGGCGTCATCGCCAACGAATGGTTTCGGACCAGACCTGACGAAGGATGGAACCTATCGGGTGTATGTCAAGGCGCTCGATGGCGCCGGCAATGCCAGCACTGCGACGTATAGCACGACTCTGCGCCTCGATCCGGGGTATGAGGTGGTGACGATTCGGCTGCCGATCATCAGAAGATAACGGGAGTTGGGCCGGAGCGTTGAGGAATCCGCTCCTCAACGCTCCGGGGTGCGTGCATGTCAGCGCCTGTCATCTATACGCGGTTGGCGGCAGCGCATCTGCGCAGTGATCGCGGTCTGATCGTGATCATGGCGTTGTTTGCGCTGCTGCTGCCTCTGGCGACGCCTCGGGTCTATGCGACCGATGAGGTGCAGTACTACGTCTATCTGCGCTCGCTCCGCTTCGATGGCGATCTCGATTTCGCCAACGATTATCAGCGCTTCGCTGAACTGAACCCGCGTTCAGGCATCGAGGGGAGCCTGCTTCAACCCAACCGCATCCGTCCGAAAACCGGTCGGTATGGCAATATCGCTCCGGTTGGCGCTGCGATCATGTGGGCGCCGTTCTTTTTGCTGGCGGATGCGCTGGTGCATATTGCCAATGCCTCTGGCATGCGTATTCCGGCGGATGGGTTTTCGGCGCCGTATATCTCTGCCGTCTGTTACGCTTCGGCGCTCTACGGTCTGCTGGGGGTGATCCTCTCGTATCGGCTGGCGCGCCGTTTTGCTTCAGGCTTTGCCGCAACTCTCGCCAGCGTCACGATCTGGCTGGCATCGCCGCTCGTGTTCTATATGTATGTGCAGATGCCCTTTGCGCACGCGACAGGCCTGTTCCTGACGGCGCTGTTCCTGACGATCTGGTATGAGACGCGGGAATGGGGGCGTGATGACGCGCAGGAGCGCCCTGAGCGCAGCTGGCGGGCGTGGCTGGCGCTGGGGTTGATCGGCGGGTTGATGACGATCACCCGCGAGCAACTGGGGCTGTTCCTGCTGGCGCCGGCAATCGAGGCGCTCTGGCGCTATGCGCGCCTGGTGCGACTGCCGCGCGCTGTCGGACGACTGGCGGTGCGTCATGCGCTCTTCGTTGGGGCGTTCGTGGTTGCGTTGACGCCGCAACTGATCGTGTACCAGATTCTCAACGGTGAGCCGCGACCGGCGAGCGAGGTGAGCGGTAAGTTGAACTGGTGCAGCCCGCATTTTCTCGATACCCTGATCGACGTTGATCCTGCGCCCGATTTCTGGTGCCCTGGCGCCAGTGACTTCACAGCGACCTTTCCGCCGTTCAGTCGGGGGGCGCTGGTCTGGAGTCCGGCGCTGGGGTTGGGGTTGATCGGGCTGGCGCTGCTGTGGCGGCGCGATCGTCTGCTGACAATGGCGCTGCTGACGGCGTTTCTGGCGCAGACGTGGATCAATGGTGCGTTTGGCACCACGTGGCACCTGACCGGGGCGTTTGGATTTCGTCGCCTGATCGAGTGTACGCCGATCTTCGTGGTTGGTCTGGCGCTGGTGAATGACTATCTCATCAAACGGATCGGCAGGGGAGGGGTGATCATTCCTGCCGTTGTGCTGATCGGGTGGAACGCCGGGTTGGTGGTGAATGCGACGATCTTCAATGCCGAGACGAACCTGCGACGCGGGTTGACCTGGCCCGATGTGTGGCGCTGGCAGATGGAAGCGCCGCTCCGCGTGGTTGAGAAGGCGGGCGATCTGCTGTTTCGGCGTTGCCGTTTTTTTGAGAACCAGCGGTGTGACTGAACGCGCCCCTGCGAAACAAAGTCGCAGGCTGATGGTCTTTGAGTAATTGTTCCGCTCTCGCCCGCACAGGTGGGCTTTGCCTTGGATAGCCGGGGGCGTATGGTCTTTGAGTAATTGTTCCGCTCTCGCCCGCACAGGCGGGCTTTGCCTTGGATAGCCGAGGGCGTATGGTCTTTGAGTCATTATTCCGGTATAGCCCGCGCGGGCGGGCTTCGCCCTGGATAGCCGAGGGCTTCAGCCCGACGGCTCGTTCGGCATAGCGGATTTAATGCTCAATCTCCATGAGCCCGACGGCAAGGGGCGCATAGCGGATTTAATGCTCAATCTCCATGAGACCTGCGATGATGGTGGGCCGCCCAGGACTCGAACCTGGAACCCAGTCGTTATGAGCGACGCGCTCTGCCATTGAGCTAGCGGCCCGCCAGCGTGTATGGTACCACGCACGGCGCTCTGATGCAAGCGGATCAGGCGACGAGCGAGTAGAACTCGCGCTCGCGCTGCTCCAGCATCGGAACAATTTCCCTTTCGATGATCGCCTGGAAGTGTGGCGTTTCGCGGTGCGCCGCCAGCGCTGCGTAGGTTTCATACTGCTCGTAGAGAAGAAAAACATCCGGGTTCGATTGGGAGCGGCAGCACTGATAGAGCACGCATCCCGGCTCATTGCGCCGTACCAGCGCCGCCATACGGCGTAACGCCTCTTCGACGGCGTCACCCAGTCCAGGTTTGCATACATAGCGGGCAACCAGGACGATCATAGATGTTGTTCCTTTCTACGGCGCTATTGGAGGGCGCAGCGGCGCTGTACCCCTTACAGAGCGCCTGGCGCAGCGCGCTGTACCCCTACCGCGCCTGTGTCAGGGTTCATCTTTCTTGATGTCGCTCAGGCGAACGGTTTTCTGTACTCCAAACTTGATCGTCTTCTGTCCTTCGCTGGAGAGTTTGCCGGTCTGTTGCAGGTGCTGGATTTCGCGCTGCATCGTCTGCGCCAGTTCGACTTCGCCCTGGTTGAGCAGACGGGTCACGGCGCTCTGCAATTTTTGCGTCGCGCTGGCGACATCGCCGGCCGCCAGGTCTTGCAGCGCCCGCGTTTGCAATTTGAAGGCGCTGACCTTTTCAACAATGTTCATAACACTGGCATTTACCTGACTCGCAAGCGCAGCGTCGGTCGTAAACGTGAGCATGATGTCGGCGCGGGTCTTTTCATCGCGCAGGTTCAGCAGCGGAATGTCGTAACTCACTTCCGCCTGCCCGATGCGATATTCGCCTGCCGGACGCGGCTCGACCAGCACTTCGATCAGCAGGGTGCGACCGCTGCCGGTTTCCAGTTCACCGAGCGGCACGCTGACATCACGGTCGGAGATCGGGCGGTAGCCGAGATTGTTGATCAGCGGGTAGACCTGCCATACTGCGCGTGGCAGCACTCCCTGCACCAGTCGCAGCGTCAGATTTGCATTCTGCACCGCAGTCGCCTGGGCGCGCTGGATAGTGCTCTGGAAGTACTCGACGATCTTTTCCGGACGATCAATGTAATCGGCGGTTCCGCCTGAACGGTTCGCCATTTCGATCAGCAGGTCTTCATTCCAATCCTTGCCCACGCCGAGTGCCGTGATCGGCACATTGCGTTGCCCGGCGTCCGTAGCACGGCGCAGACAGTCGGACTCGTTCTCGGTCTGACCGTCGGTGAGCAGAATGAGCCGCCGCACCATCTGTGGCGGTCCCTTCTCAATCTCGCGCAATCCCGCTTCGATGGCCGGTGCGATCCGGGTGCCGCCACTGTCGCGCACACGATTGATACGGTCGATCAGTTCGGCAGGTCTGGTCACTGGCGTGGCAGGGATCAGCACCTCAGTTCGATGATCGAAGATGACCACCGAGACGACATCCTGCGCATCGAGCATCTCAATGGCACGGATCGTCGCCCGCCGCACCCGGTCGATCTTCTCGCCCTTCATCGAGCCGCTCCGGTCAATCACGAAACAGACATTGACCGGCGCGCGCACCTGCGTCATCACCTGACCAGGCGTGATTTCGATCAGCATATAGGCAACCTGCGGTGTTGCCGCTGCTGCCATGTACGGGCGCGCCAGCGACGCGCGAATTGTGACCTCGCCTGCCATACGAATACTCCTTCTGCAACGTCCTGCATCAGACCCTGGTTTTGCGTGAGGTCGTCGTTTTCTCTTTCGGATGCGCAACACGCCCGGCATTCATTCATAATGGACGACGCGCATCGTGCAACTGTTGCTCTGACGCCGGTATCGGCAGCATCGTTCCGACACGTGATCGTTTTGTGCGGAGACAATGACTCCGCAAAAACAACCGTATCACGTGTATCAAGTATAGCACATCGCCATCGATGCGCATCCTGTGGTACAATTTGCGGCGAAATGCGATTCCACTGCACGGAGTGCACGCTCGGCGCCGTATGTCTGATCTGCTGGCTCCGGAAACAACCATCCACGGCACACACGCCGAATATCGTATTATCTCATTGATAGGTCGCGGCGGGATGGGGGCGGTCTATCGTGCGCTTCGGCTTGCCGACTCGACAATCTGGGCGTTGAAGGAGATGCGCCCGGCGGAAGATCTGCCGCCAGGCGAACTGGAAGAAAACCGGCGCCTCTTTTTGCAGGAAGCCGAACTGCTTGGCAAGCTCAGCCATCCGGGTCTGCCGGTCGTCGCTGATCTGTTTGAGTACCAGGGTCGCCCGGTGATGATCATGGAGTTCGTGCCGGGTCAGACGCTTGAGCATCGCATCCGCGACGCCAATGCCCCGCTGCTGGAGCAGCAGGTGATCGGGTATGGCATTCAGATTGCACGTATTCTGCACTACCTTCATACGCGCACCCCGCCGATCATCTATCGCGATCTGAAGCCGTCGAATGTGATGCTGACGCCGGAAGGAGTGCTGAAACTGATCGATTTCGGCGTTGCGCGGACGTACAAGGCGCGCAAGGCGAAAGACACGATTGCGATGGGATCGGCGGGTTATGCGCCGCCGGAGCAGTACGGCAAAGGGCAAACCGATGCGCGATCCGATGTCTATGCGTTGGGCGCAACACTGCTCCATCTGCTGACCAACCTGCCGCCAATCCCGTTGCAGACGCCGGCAAAAGGAAGCATTCGCAAACTTAACCCCTCGGTCGATGCCCGTACCGAGGAGGTGATCATCAAAGCGATGAACCTGGAACCGTCCCGACGGTTCAGCAGTGCGCTCGAGTTCGAGCAGGCGCTCCACCGTTGCCTGGATGCGCCCTATGTCGATCCGGTCGCTCGTGCCACGCCGCCCCCGCCGATCATTCCGCCCGTCGTGTCAATCCCGTCGCCGGAAACCATCCTTCAGGCGCCATCCGCCCCTGTAGCGCCGGTTGCACCTCCTGCGTCTCCTGCGCCTCCGACCGATGTTCCGGCGTCGGGTACAGCATGCGCGCGGTGTGGGCGGATCAATAAGCCGAACGCACGCTTCTGCGCCGGATGCGGTGCGCCGCTCAGCGCGGCGCTGACCGTGCCGCGCCTGATCGTTGTGTCACCGCGCAGCACCTTCGAGCAGAAGATCGAACGCACGCCGCTCCGCATCGGTCGCCGTGACCCGCGCCAGCATCACTACCCCGAACTTGACCTAGCGGAGCACGACCGGGGCATTGCGTCGCGCCACCACGCAATGATTGACCGGAACGGCGATCACTATACGCTGGTTGACCTCGGATCAACAAATGGTACGCTGGTCAATGGATCACCGCTCCCTCCTCACCAGAAGCATCATCTGCGCTCCGGCGACCGGATCAAGATTGGTGAGGTGGAGATTGAATTCCGTTGGGGATAACGTATGAAGAAAACGCCGCGCGTTCTTATCCTGCGCGCTGCGGGTATCAACCGCGACAGCGACGCCGCTACCGCCATCGAACTTGCGGGCGGGCGCCCGGAGGTAGTGCATATCAACCGGCTTATCAGCGGTGACTGCCGCCTGATGGACTATGCGATGCTGGTCGTTCCCGGCGGCTTTTCGTATGGCGACCATCTCGGTGCAGGGAAATTGCTCGCGGTCGATCTCATCCACTGCCTGGGCGATCAGATCACACGCTTCATCGCCGACGGTCGCCCGGTCATCGGCATCTGCAACGGCTTCCAGGCGCTGGTGAAGGCCGGCATTCTGCCTGGCACGCCTCTGACGGAAGCATCCTCCCCGTCACCTGCACAGTCGGTCACCCTCACCGATAATGCGTCCGGTCGCTTTGAGTGCCGGTGGGTGCGCCTGGCTGCTGACCCTGGCAGCGTGTGCGTTTTTACACGCAGCATTGATCGCCCGATCGAAGTACCCGTTGCTCATGGCGAAGGACGTTTTGTGACCCGGAACGCTGCCGCGCTCGCGGCACTGCGCGCCGCCGGACTGGTCGCGCTGCGCTATGTCGCCGCCAATGGTGGTCTGCCGTCGTACCCGGAGAACCCGAACGGCTCGGAGGACAATATTGCCGGGATCTGCAACCCTGGCGGAAATGTGCTTGGGTTGATGCCTCACCCCGAAAATGCTGTGTTCCCCTATCAACACCCGCGCTGGACGCGCGAACCGCTGCGGGAGGAGGGGGATGGGTTGGTCATCTTCCGCAACGCGATCCGGTATGCCGCCGGGATATGAGCGAGGCGAGGGGCGCGAGGAGTTGAAGGTTGCACATTGAACGTGAGATGGCAACGTATAGGGGCGCGCCCGCGTCGGCGTGTACGCCCGCACCGGGGATCCCGCCCGACCTCAAGGGTCTTGGGCGAGAGGCGAGAGGCGAGGGGGGGCGAGACACGAGGGGCGAGGGGCGAGAGGCGCGAGAGGCGAGGGGCGCGAGGAGTTGAAGGTTGCACATTGAACGTGGGATGGCAACGTATAGGGGCGCGCCCGCTTCAACCGCATTGCTCAGGGGAGCAGTGACTATCATTAAACGTGGGATGGCAACGTATAGGGGCGCGCCCGCGTCGGCGTGTACGCCCGCACCGGGGATCCCGCCCGACCTCAAGGGTCTTGGGCGAGGGACGAAGGGCGTCGAGACGCCAAAAACCCTCCTACCGGAACCACTTTTCCCGCAACGCATCAAAGAATCCCTCGGCGCGCAGATCATCCAGCGCCTGGTTCACCGCCTCGTGCAGGCGATACGCTTCGGGCGCAACGGCAATGACATATGGTTCGAATGTCAACGCTGTCGCAATGCGCAGTTCCGGCGCGTGCGCCAGAGCGATCAGCGCCGCAGCATGATCGACCGCAACGGCGTCCACGTCGCCGCGCCGTAACGCTGCCAGCGCCTCGTCCGGCGTATCGTAGTCGGCGCGCAGAACAAACGACGCCCCTTCCATCAGGCGCCGTCGCGCCCAGGTGTCGGCGTCGGAACCGAGCGCCACACCAACCACGCGCCCGGCGAGATCGGCTTCTGTGGCGATTGGCGTCTCACGCCTGACAACCAGCATCTGCCCGGCGTCGAAGTAGAACTGCGAGAAGCGCGCGCGCCAGCCGAGTTCCGGCGCGTAGGGGAGTGCGGAGATCGCAACATCAGCACGTCGTGCCGCCAGATCATCATAGATTGAGTCCAGTCCAACCGGCACGAATTCGACCTGCATGCCCAGACGTGTCGCAATTGCGCGTGCCAGGTCGATGTCGTACCCTGCCGGCTGCCCATCCTCCATCCAGGTGAACGGGTAGAAACCGAGATCGACCGCCACCCGCAGCGTGCGTCGCTGCTGCGCCGCTGCCCACACCGGGTCGAGACCCTGCCCGGCGACGTTCAACCCCGTCTGGGCGCTCACTGCGAGCGCCGCATACCCGATGATCACCAGCAGCGCCACTTTGTCGAGCCAGCGCAATCCGGCGCCCCACCGCTGCCACATCCGGTGTATCTCTCTCATCGTATCTTCATACAGATGGCTTGATCACATGTCTTTGTTCAAGTATACTTTAACCAATCCTGATACAATTCCTTCACGCATGCGCCAAATTCTCCTGGTGAGTGTTTATATCGACGAAACCTGGCGCTAACTGCCGAATATGAGTGCCAGTTTCAGGGAAATGTGGTGACACCTATGCAGGACCCGCGTCATATGTCGCAACCTCCGGCTCAGCAAACGCCTGCGCCGCCGTCATATCCCGTGCAATCGCCGTACCCATACTATGCCCAACCGCCGCGGGTGGGCCCGGCCGGGCGCTTCGCGCGATTGATGCGTCTGCTGCTGCGGCGCGTCCTGTACGGGATGGTTCTCCTTGGGCGCTCGCTGCGACCGTATGCCCTGACCCTTGTTGTTGCATTCGTGCTGTTGAGTGTCATCGGCTGGATGAGCTGGCAACTGTGGGGACCGAAACCGGGCGATCCCGGTTTCACCCGCGCCGAGTCGATCCCGCCTGCGCCAGCGGTGCTCAACTACCTTCAGGGGCGCAAGACATTCAACGCCGACCTGATGTGGGATTCATTCAGCACCGAGTATCAGACGGCGCGTCTCAATGCGGGCGCATCGAAAGCGACGCTGCAATCGCAGGCGAATATCGAGAAGAATATGGGGCTGGTGTACAATCGCTACGACTATATCGGCGGCATTCCGCTCGATGACGGTGGTTCGATGTACTTCTACGCCGTCCAGGTGTCGCTCCAGAGTCAGCGAGCCAAAGTTCCGCTCATTATCACCGCCAATCCAGACGGCAAGATTATCAATATCATCTCGCCCCTTGATCGGCTTTCACAGAACAACTGATGGATGGATGTTGGAGAAGCGTAACAGTGAGCGGCGCACACGCGCCTGAGATGGGAGTTGAGCATGGCACTTGAACCGTATCGTCCCAGTGTCGATCCACGCTATCGCGACGAACTTGATCGCGAACTGGACCAGAAAATCGATCAGGCGTTCCACCGCTGGCCCTGGAAGGTGCGCCGCTTCATCTGGCGCATCCTGATCGCCGTCGCCGCCGTCTGGCTGGTGATCAATCTGGCGCCGCGCGCCATTGAGTTCGTTATGACGAACGATGTGGGCGCCGCAATCATTCAGGTGCTGCTGATCGGCGCCTATCTGTTCTTCTTCATCGGGTTCCAGTTCTTCCTGATGTTCTACTTTATGGGCCGCACCCGCATCTACTGGCTCAAACCGGGTGAGACGGGCATCGGCTTCAAAGACTATAAAGGCAATCCGGAGGTGCTGGAAGCGGCGCGCCGGATTGTGACGCTGCTCAAGGGCGCTAAAGAGTTCAAAGAGATGGGTGGCGAAGTGACCCGTGGCGTGCTCCTGATCGGTCCGCCTGGAACCGGCAAAAGTTATATGGCGCAGGCAGTGGCGACCGAAGCAGGTGTGCCGTTTGGCTATCTGAGCGCCCCGTCGCTAACATCCGCCTGGATGGGCATGGGCAACATGAAGGTCATGTTGCTCTACCGCAAGGCGCGCAAACTGGCGCGTGAGTATGGCGCCTGCATCCTGTTCATCGACGAAATCGATGCAATTGGCATGGCGCGCAGCCCGAACCTTGCCGGTCAGGGTGCGATGGGCATGTCTCCCGATCTGAACCATGGCGGTCGCGCCAATGTGGTGATGGGTCTGGGCATGGGGATGGGTGCAGGGAGTGGTCTGCTCAATGAACTGCTTATCCAGATGGACCCGCCGCCGCACGAGCAGTCGCTGACCGGTAAAATCCTGCGCTTCTTCGGTCTGCGCCGCAAGAAGGCGGAAATGCCGCCAGTGCTCACCATGGCGGCGACCAACCTGGCGGAAACGCTCGATGCAGCGTTGTTGCGACCAGGACGCTTTGATCGCAAGATCGTGGTCGATCTGCCCGATGCCGATGGGCGCAGGGAAATCATTGAGTACTACCTGGCAAAGGTGAAGCATGAGCCAATGCCGATTGACCGCATGGTCTCCGATACGATTGGTTACTCCCCGGTGGCGATCAAGTTTGTGATCAACGAAGCGGTCATTCACGCTCATTTCGATGGTCGATCATCGATCAACTACTGGGATTTCACCCGCGCCCGTGAGACGCACGAGTGGGGTCTGCGCCAGCCGATCCGCAACATGTCGTATGAAGAGCGCCGCCGCCTTGCGTACCACGAAGCGGGTCATGCCTACGCTGCGGTCAAACTGCTGCGCAAGGAGCGCCTGACGAAGGTGACAATCGTGCGCCACGGTTCGGCGCTTGGCTTCGCCGCCTGGAAACCGGAAGAGGAGATCCATACGCGCACAAAGGACGAACTCCTCGACCGGATCAAAATCTCGCTCGCCAGTCGCGCTGCTGAGGAAATTTTCCTCAATATCCAGATGAGCGGCGTAACGAGCGACCTGCAGAGCGCCACCGGTCTGGCAACCTTCATGGTCGGCGCGTATGGAATGGACAACAGTCTGTATTCGCATCTGACGTTCGGTATGCAAGGGCTGGCAAGCCCCGACATCAAAGTGCGCGTCGAGGCTATTCTGAACGAGCAGTACCGGCAGGTGAAGTCACTGCTCGAAAATAATAAGGAAGCAGTGATTGCGATTGCCGAGGCGCTGATCCTGCGTAACGAGCTGACCGACATTGACGTGAATGAGATTCTGGCGCGTGTTGAAGCTGAGCATCCGTTCACCGATCCGCGCACTGTGCAGCGCCAGCAGTTCGGCTTTGTTACAAGCCGCCCGCTTTCGGAGCCGGTCAGCGTCAGCCGCCGTCTCCCTGTCGCCCGTCGCCCCTCAGACGCTATCAGTGTGCCTGCTGCCAACCAACCGCCATCATCGCAGAAGCCGCAGGCATCGACCGATCAGGCGGACGACCAATCGTAATCTCATAGAACTGGTAGAAGACCGCACGAGTCGTTGTAACTCGTGCGGTTTTTTTATCGGCTTGAAATTCTAAAAAGAGGACTCTTCTCCTACTGCATTCTGCGTCGACAGGCTTTATGATACAAAGAGGGGCGCACTGCTGCACACAACGTTGATCAGCCTCGGATCGATACGTATTCCTCCACGCAAGGATATTCGGAAAAGACAGGTATCAACAAACTATGGAAGCGCTGATCTACGCTCCAACTGCTCATGCGCTAATGTGGAGCATGGCCGAGTCCCACCGGTCGATGATCGCTGACGTTCTGCGTGTAGCCCAACCGCTGCGTGCCTTCACGATTTACGCGCGCGTTCGTATCGATCCGGGTTTTGGCGCCCTGTCGATTGTTCGACTGCATGCCGATCAGCCGTTGCCCTTCTTCGATGCATTGGAGCGTCCGCTGCCGCTGATTGCGCGACCGCGCGAATTCTGGTATCCGCACCTTACCGGTCTTATTCGTCCCGAACGTCATCCACGTCAGGCTCGTCCCGACACGCTGGTGGTCTGGGGACCGCCGCGTGCTCCGCTTTCTTCCATCCGCGATAGCGTTCCTGTCCATGATCCGCGCACCGGTCACTACCTGGGGCGTGCGTTCTGGCGGGTCGATCGTGAGGGGTACTGGGGATGCTGGAGTGACTCGACCGAGAATATCGGTCCGGCGCTCACGCTGGCTGAACTGGTGGCGCTCCTCAATGCCGCACGGGGTATTTTCGCCGACTGATTTCAGCAAAGGTGAAACTGTGTCTGGGTGCTGTCGTCCGTCGAAAAAGTTAAAACGCATTACACCTCGGTTAAGGATTTCTTTATTCTATTCGGGTATTACCACTGTGAATCGTAAGCCTGTCATCCGGTTCTCATCCAGGAGTCATTCTCGCCGGGCGGACTACTGCCTAGAATAGTCTACAGAAGCCAGCGATCTACGAGGAGGCATGAATGCAGCAGAGCCATACGGACATTCCTCGTCCGCTGCCGGATGCGCCGGTACGCAGCATCCGCAGATCGTCTGCCACGTATGAGCATGCAAACATCGACGCGCAGACGATTGTCGGCATGGATCTTGCGACACTCCAGCGGCACTGTCGAATCGAGAGCGAACGCTTTTTTCGAGGTCAACCGCACGATACGCGCTTTGCCTATGAACTGTTCCGGCGGGCGCTGGTGGAACGGTGCGACGCGGCGTGGGAGTACCTGTTTCACCAGTACCGCGCGCTGGTCGAGAGTTGGGTGCGGCGGAGCAGTGCATTCAGCAGCACTGGCGAGAGCAGCGAATACTTCGTTGGTTCGGTATTCGCCCGTTTCTGGCAGGCAATCACGCCAGAGCGTTTTGCTGCATTTCCGACGCTTGGATCGTTGCTGCACTACCTGCACCTCTGCGCCAGTTGCGTGGTGATCGACTGCGCGCGTGCGCAGTCGTGGGCGGAGATTGTGCCGGACGAGCGCGTGCGCACCCGAGATCAGATGCTGGATGCGCCGGACGAGGAGGCGATCAACCGGGTAACGCGCGAGGAGTTCTGGCGCTCAATCGACGCGCTGCTGATGTGCGACGCCGAGCGGTTCGTGCTCTACCACTCGTTCATTATGGGGCGCAAACCGGGGGAAATCTACAAGATGCGCCGTGATCTGTTCGGCAGCGTTGCAGAAGTGTATAACGTCAAGCGGAATATTCTGGGGCGCCTGAGCCGTAATCGTGAACTGCGTCGCCTGGCGGGGATGCCAGCGTCTTCGTAGGGGTCGGGGGAGAGACGTTGCCGTGCAATGTCTCTCCCTTTTCTGCGGGAATGCCGCTACACCTCCATTTCATCGGCGATGAACGCTGTCAGGTCGGCGACACGGGTTGCGTACCCCCACTCATTATCGTACCAGGCAATGACCTTGATCAGATTGCCCCCGAGCGCCATTGTAAGCGGCAGATCAACAATCGCCGACGCAGTGGAGCCAATAAAGTCGCTCGATACCAGTTCCTCGTCGGTCACTTCCAGAATGCCTTCCAGCTCCTTACTCTGCGCCGCTTCGCGGAACGTTTCGTTCACTTCATCGACCGAGACGGTGCGCTCCAGTTCGACCACGAAGTCGATCATTGAGACAGTTGGCGTCGGCACACGCACGGCAAACCCATCGAACTTGCCTTTGAGTTCGGGAATCACGAGCGCCACCGCCCGCGCTGCACCGGTAGTTGTCGGTACGATGTTCATTGCAGCCGCCCGCGCGCGTCGCAGGTCTTTGTGCACATTGTCCTGCAGGTTCTGATCCATGGTATAGGAATGAACCGTTGTCATCATCCCGCGACGGATGCCGAAATTGTCGTTGAGCACCTTTGCCACCGGCGCCCAGACAGTTGGTGGTGCAGGAGGCGTTGGAGATGATATGGTGGACAGCGTTATCGTAGCGATCTTCGTTGACGCCCAGGCAGATGGTAATGTCCTCGCCCTTAGCAGGCGCCGTGATGATAACCTTGCGCGCGCCCGCCTGGAGGTGCGCACGCGCCTTCTCCGCCTCGGTGAAGCGCCCGGTCGACTCGATCACAATGTCGATGCCCAGGTCGCGCCACGGCAGTTTCGCCGGGTCACGCTCCTCCAACGCCACAATGTCGATCTGACGTTCATCCCCTTCTTCGCTGTAAAACGTCACGCTGATCCGGTCGCTGGTTACGCTGACATCGCCATCGAACGCGCCATACGTCGAGTCGTGGCGCAACAGATGCGCCAGTGTTTCATTATCGGTCAGGTCGTTTATTGCCACGATCTCCAGGTCGTCCGGGTAGTGCTCGAGCATTGCTTTGAAGCTCTGGCGGCCGATCCGACCGAAGCCGTTGATTGCGACACGTGCCATCGTCGTGCTCCTTCCGCATCTGTACCGGTGCGCTCCGGCGTTCGGAGCGCGCCGTGTCATTATAGCATGGCTCCCGCCATGCCTTTTCAGAAGGAGATCGAGCGCTCTTTCAGATGGGTTTCGGGCCAGACGCGGATGCCGCGCTCCAGGCGATTGTCGGCTTCGATAGTGCACGCATCACTGACGACTGCGCCGTCGCTGATGTGGGTGCGCGCGCCGATCTGATTACGACTGCCAACAACGCACGACCGCAACGCGACCCCTTCTTCGATCTGGTTTTCTTCCCACAGGACGGCGCCCTCGATCCGCGCATTTGCGCCGATGACGCATCCTGCGCCGATAACGGTCGGTCCGATGATCTGGGCGCCAGCGCCAATCTTCACTCCCGGACCGATGACGACAGGACCGATAATCTGGGCGCGCGGGTGAATGTCGGCATCGCCGACCAGCCATACCCGGTTGCCGATCTCTTTGCCGTGAAAGCGGTAACGCACCTTGCCGACCAGGATGTCGTGGTGCACCTCCAGATATGCCGACGGTGTGCCGATGTCGGTCCAGTAGGCGGACGACGGGTAGCCGTACATGGGATCGCGGGTCTGGAGGACGACAGGGAACAACCCGCGCTCGAACATGTAGTGTTGTTTGGGTGGCACATAGCGGAACAGTTCCGGCTCGATGATGTAGGTGCCAGCGTTGATCAGGTTCGAGGTCACTTCATCGACGCGCGGTTTTTCGGTAAACCGACGGATGTGTCCCGTTTCGTCCATTTCGACCAGACCATACGCCGTCGGGTCTTCGACCGGTGTCAGCGCAATGGTCAACTTGCTGCCGCGCTCGCGGTGGAACGCCATCATCGCCCGCAGGTCGAGGTCGGTCAGCACATCGCCGTTGAAGACGAAGGTCGATCCATCGAGCATGTGTTCGATATTCTTCACTGCGCCAGCAGTCCCCAGCGGCTCCGGTTCTTCGATCACGTGGATCCTCAGACCAAGCGCCGAACCATCGCCAAGCGCCTCACGGAACCGCCCGGCGAGGTACTGCACGCACAGGATGACCTCTTCAATCCCCTGGTTGCGCAGATTTTCCAGCACGTGGACGATAAACGGCTGGTTGACTACCGGGATCATCGGCTTGGGTGTGTTGCACGTGAGCGGTCGTAAACGGGTGCCAAGCCCGCCAACCAGAATGACTGCCTTCATAGTTGCTCCTGTACCCGGAAACGCCAGTACTCAAGTGTATCGAACAGGGTCTGTTCCAGCGGAATGCGCGGCGTCCATCCGGTATCGGCATGGAAGCGCGATGCGTCGCATACCATGCGCGGCACATCGGAGGGGCGCATCCGGGATGGATCCGGTTCGATCTGAATATCGTGGGTGCTGAAGGTCAGCAGAATGTCCAGAATGCGCTGCACGCCGACTGCCTGCCCGCTGCCGACGTTGTACGCCGCGCCGACTTCGCCGTGCAGTGCAGCGAGTTCATAGGCGCGTACAATATCGCGCACATCGCTGAAATCACGTTCCGCCGCCAGATTGCCGACGCGCAGCACCGGTGGTTGCAGTCCGGCTTCGATCCTCGCGATCTGCGCAGCGAATGCCGGTACAACGAATGCTTCCGTCTGACGTGGACCGATATGGTTGAAGGGTCGGAGGCGGACGGTGCGCATCCGGTGACTGATATGGTACTGGTAGGCAAACAGGTCTTGCGCCGCTTTACTCACGGCATATGGGTTAACCGGGCGCAGCGGCGTTTGTTCGTTGACCGGCAGGTCTTCAGGGCGCACCAACCCATAGATCTCGTTGCTGCTGGCAACGATGATCAGCGGGTCGATCCGCAGTTGCAGCACACTGAGAAACAGGTTGAGCTGTGCGCCGATATTCATCTGAACCGTGGTGTGCGGGTCGGCGAATGCGTGCGGGACGTTCGATTGACCGGCGAGGTGGAAGATGACGTCGGGTCGGATACTGGCAAGCGCTCTCAGGGTTTGTTCGCGGTCGCTGAGATCGGCGGCGACATAGGTCACCCGTCCGGTGAGGGTTTCCAGGGCGAGCGCTGGCTGCCGCGCAATGCCAGCGACCTCCCACAAGCCACTGGAGAGGAGATGCTCAGCCAGGTGCCCGCCAACGAATCCATTGATGCCGGTGATCAGCGCGCGCATAGGACCAGAGTCTGCTCAATGGTTTCTCCTTGCGCTACTATAGCGGAAGGCGCGGTATCGCGCAAGATGCGAGGATAGCAATCCTGTCATCCGGTGATGACACGTTGGTAAGCCTGGGGAAGGCAACATCAAGCCCCCAGGTTTGGGGGCTTGATACTGCGGTGATCTCTGGAGACGGACAACAGGAAGAGCGCCCTGCGAGTAGGGGCAGGCAGTTACGACTCACCGCGATGGCGGGCAAGCGCCGCTTCGATAGCGCGCAGCACGGTGATGCGGTTGCGATGCGCCTGTTCATACTGATAAAGTGCGAGTAGATCGGCTTCCTCAAGTTCGGCGACAATTGCAGCTGCCTGTTTTGCATTGAGCGCGTCGTACCCGGCAACCGGGGCAGTCATCGTGGATGCAGACGGCTCACTCACCTCCGGTTGAGTGACAGCGGTTGCGGCGGCGGGCGCTTCGACCGCTTCGGGTTGGGGGACAGCGGCGGCGGGCGCTTCGACCGCTTCGGGTTGGGGGACAGCGGCGGCGGGCGCTTCGACCGCTTCGGGTTGGGGGACAGCGGCGGCGGGCGCTTCGACCGCATCGGGTTGGGGGACAGCGGCGGCGGGCGCTTCGACCGCATCGGGTTGGGGGACAGCGGCAGCGGGCGTTGGAGCGGGCGTCTGTCCATTGTCGGCCGGAGCGATGACCGGCGTGTGCTGTACAACGATCTGGTTGAGCATCGTACTGATCTGTTCAATCTGCTCACGCAGAAGATTGATCGAATCACGGGTCGGCAGATCGAGCGCTGCGGCGAGCAAACGCCCCTGCCGTTCAATCTCTTCCCGAAGCGTCTGCCGGAGCAGCGCGCCTTCGTACAGCCCTTCACGAGCCGCTCCTTCGCTCCCGGTCAACCGGTTGCGCAACGCTTCGATATGACTGAAGCGGTCGCGCGCACCTGTTCGCCACGCGCTGCCCAGCGATCAAGGAGTTGCTCCAGTTCATCATCCGCCAGCGTGATGGCGCCCAGCATCGCCAGCAGGCTCTTGCGCACGACATCGCGGGTTGTATCGAGCATATGTATGCCTCCTGTATGCTCCTCCTGCGCACGAGTCGCAGGTGTAACGCGGTGCGTCATATTTTCAGTATATCACAGATCGTCAAGCAGCGGACGCACAGGGCGTCAACCTTGTTCAAGCCCAGCGTCTGCCAGGAGCGACCTGCACACCATCTGTCGCCCCCAACCTTTCCGCCCACCCCTGTTCCAGTTGGAACCTGATATAATGCTGCCATACCGTATGCGGAAAGGAGTGTCCATATGCTCAGCGAGAGCATTCAGCAGGCGATTAACAAGCAAATCACCTACGAGTTTTCCGCATCCCACGCCTACATGGCAATGGCGGCTTACTTCGAGTCGCTGTCACTGACCGGGTTTGCCCACTGGTTTCGGTTGCAGAGCGAGGAGGAGCGCAAGCACGCGCTGCGCTTCTTTGACTATGTGAACGACCGCGGCGGGCGCGTGATCCTCGGCGCTATCGACGAGCCGCAGAACGAGTTCGCGTCGCCGCTCGACGTGTTCGAGCACGCGCTGGCGCACGAGCAGCGGGTCACTGCCGCCATTCACGCCATCTACGCCCTCGCTGCGCAGGAGAATGATTACCCCACCCTCAGCATGCTTCAGTGGTTCATCGATGAGCAGGTCGAAGAGGAGAAGAGCGCCCAGGAGATCATCCAGCATCTGAAGCTCATCGGCGACGACGGTCCTGGCTTGCTGGCGCTCGACCGACGCCTGGCGGAGCGCGAGGAGGAAGAGGAGGAGTAGGTGCGGGGTGCCTGCGGACAGGAGGATGGCGGACAACTCGGTCGTTGCGTAATTGCCAGGGTAACAGGCAGCAGCAAGCTAACGAAGCGGTGCGGGTCGCTCAGTGGCAGCCCTTGCAACCGCTTCGCCTCTGGCCGTGTGCAACGCGGGCAGGCGCACGATGTCTATAGCAACTGCAGCAAGCTGTCCGGCAGCAGGACGAGCACGAGTTGTTCGCTGATGCGGGCACTGTTGCTGTTCCGTATTTTACAGATGTGAGAGTTGCATTGGACGAGGTTAAGAAGGCTTTATCCCA
>AFSR01000224.1_pt1 | contig 23377 bp, 26 predicted proteins | sample 296848 | NCBI WGS metagenome assembly AFSR01 (sample SAMN02954305, study PRJNA68063) | hot springs metagenome | biome: terrestrial; feature: Mushroom and Octopus hot springs; material: microbial mat core samples; isolation source: Yellowstone National Park Mushroom and Octopus hot springs ...
CGGGTGATGACATAGACGGGGCGGGAAGACTCTCGCAAGAGGTCGGGACGGCGAAACGGGGTGGTGACGGTTTGATTCAAAATCTCGGCGCTGAGGCCGGTATCCAAGACTGCTTGCGCCCAGGCTGGGATCGCCAAAACCCAACTTCCCAGCCCAAGGCTGAGGCCTAGAACTGTCTTTTTCATGTCAGCTCCTTGCTCCGTGCAACGCGGAAGGGCTCTGAGCCCTGAGCTGAAGCCGCAGGCGGGCATCCTGCCATCACAGTTGCGGCACAGCGCCGGATTTGAAAGCCGTGCTAGGCATCCTATCTCTCCCGCCCTGGAGTTCCCATCCTGCTGGGGGGGATCGGCGCTAGGGTCTAATCGTGAGACGGAAAAGAGCCTCGTCGGCCATTTGAAGAACTTCTTGCCCCGCTGCCATGAGCCGTTCTGGGGGCAGCTCTCGGTACTTAGCAATAAACTCAGGCAAGACTTGAAACTCCACTCGCTTGCCAGTTTCTCGATGGATGACAACACTGCGCATTTTGTCCAGGGAGTCCACCTCCACCAGCTTTAAGTTCAGCTTGCCCAAGCTGGCTCCAGTGGCGGCGTGCAACCCATCCACGATGCAGGCAAAGGGAATCTGGAGCGGCGACTCGTGAATGACTTCCACCACAAAGCGACTTGGGGAGGTGGGGGGGAGGGGACTTGCCAAGCCCAGCTCCTTGAGAGCCCGCATCCCCATGCGATAACCCACCACAGCCCAGGGGCCAGCACCCCCGTGGATTTCGGTAACTCGCTGGGTGGCAGCCTCAAGGGCAGCCGGAGGATTGGCAGAGCTGCTGCTGGGGTGGGCCAGGGCAGGGATCCCGACCGCTAGCTGAATGGCCATCCACAGCAGAGGAAGCTGCTGCGGCTTGAGAACCCATCGCTTGCGCATAGGCAGACAAGAACTAAACCCCAAGGCAGTATCCTAAGCCCTGCTCCTGGGTCTTGCCTATGCAGGGGGGGAGGTTATCTGAGCAAACGGAGAGCTAGACAACCACGTTGACCAGCTTCTTCGGCACCACGACGACCTTCTTCGGCGTCGCCCCTTGGAGATACTTCTGGGCCGCTTCCGACTGCAGAGCCAGCCGCTCCTGCTCCTCCGGCGTGACATCGGCAGGGGCTTCAAAGGAGCCGCGCAGCTTGCCGTTGACCTGCACCACAATCGTTACCGTATCGGCCACCAGCGCCGCCGGGTCGTAGCTGGGCCAAGACTGGCGATGCACCGAGTCGGTACCGCCCAGGGCCTGCCACAGCTCTTCGGCAATGTGGGGGGCAAAGGGCGCCAGGAGCAAGACCAGGGTGCGGATCCCTTCGGCGTAGACGGGCGAGTCCGGGATCCCCGCCTCGGCTAGGGCATTGCTCAGCTTCATCAGCTCGGCAATGGCAGTGTTGAACTGGTACTCCTCCAGATCCTCACTGACTTCCTTGATGGCCGTGTGGACGGCGCGGCGCAGATCCCTTTCCGCCTTGGTCAGGGATCCCACCTCGACTCTTGGCCTGCAAGGACGCCGTCCCGCCACCGCGACTGACAAAGTCGTACACCTGCCGCCAGACGCGGTTGAGAAAGCGAAACTGCCCTTCCACGTCGGCATCGTCCCATTCCAAGTCCTTTTCCGGCGGCGCCTTGAAGAGGATGAACATGCGGGCCGTGTCTGCCCCGTAGTTGGCCAGCACCTCTTCCGGATCCACGCCGTTGCCCTTGGATTTGGACATCGTAGCGTAGATAACTTGCAGAGGCTCGCCGGTTTCGGGATCCCGCGGATCGTTGGGATCCTTAACCAGCGCTGTGGGGATCCAGCGATCCTTGCCGGACTTGTTGGGGTTGTAGTAGGTGCGCGCCTGCACCATCCCCTGGGTTAGCAGGCGGGAGAAGGGCTCATCGAAATTCAGCAACCCCAGATCCCGCAGCACTTTGGTGAAAAAGCGGGCGTAGAGCAGGTGCAAGATAGCGTGCTCGATGCCGCCCACGTACTGATCCACCGGCAGCCAGGCGTTGACCAGATCCTTGCGGAAGATCTCGCGGTCGTTGCGGGGATCGCTAAAGCGCAGGAAATACCACGAGGAGCAGATAAAGGTGTCCATCGTGTCCGTCTCGCGGCGGGCGTCGGCACCACAGGCGGGGCACTTCACCTTTACCCAGTCCTCCAACTGGGCCAAGGGGGATCCCCCTCGCCCCGTCAGCTCCACATCCTCGGGCAACAGCACCGGCAGATCCTCCTCCGGCACCGGCACAATGCCGCAGTGGGGGCAGTGGATGATGGGAATGGGGCAGCCCCAGTAGCGCTGTCGCGAGATGAGCCAATCCCGCAGGCGGTAGTTGACCTGCCGTTCTCCCAGCCCCTGCTCTTCTAGCCAGGCGATGGCCCTTTCTACACTTTGCCCCGGGCCTTTGCCCACCGGGATCCCGTCCAGGGGGCCGGAGTTGATCAACACCCCCTCCCCCGTCCAGGCCGCCTGCAGATCTTCAGCACTCGTCACCCCCCCTTGGGGCGGCTGCACCACCAGCTTGATGGGCAGGCCAAACTTGCGGGCAAACTCAAAGTCCCGCTGGTCGTGGGCGGGCACGGCCATGATGGCTCCTGTGCCATAGCCCATCAACACGTAGTCGGCAATCCAAATGGGGATGCGCTCTTGGTTGACGGGGTTGATGGCGTAGGAGCCCGTCCAGACGCCCGTCTTTTCGCGGTCTTCGGCGCTGCGCTCGATCTCGCTGCGGGCAGCGGCCTCGGCCTGGTAGGCCTTGACGGCAACCTCTTGCTCAGGGGTGGTGAGCTTCTCCACCAAAGGATGCTCCGGCGCCAGCACCATAAAGGTGGCTCCCCAGAGGGTATCAGGCCGGGTGGTAAACACCGGCAGCTCTTCCCCTGTTTCGGTTTTGAAGAGAACCCTAGCCCCTACCGACTGGCCAATCCAGTTCTCCTGCATGGTGCGCACCCGCTCTGGCCAGCCGGAGAGCTTCTCCAGGTCAGCCAGGAGTTGGTCGGCATAGGCCGTGATCTTGAGAAACCACTGCTTGAGGAGGCGCTTTTCCACCCGAGCTCCCGATCTCCAGGAGCGCCCTTCCGCATCTACCTGCTCGTTGGCCAGGACGGTCTGGTCCACCGGATCCCAGTTCACCGGCGCTTCCTTCTGGTAGGCCAGGCCTGCTTTGAAAAACTGCAGGAACAGCCACTGCGTCCATTTGTAGTAGTCGGGGGCGCAGGTGGTGATCTCCCGCTCCCAGTCGTAGGAAAGCCCCAGCCGCTGCAGTTGATCCCGCATCTGGGCAATGTTCTGGTAGGTCCACTTGGCCGGCGGGATCCCCCGATCGATGGCGGCGTTCTCTGCCGGCAAGCCAAAGGCATCCCACCCCATGGGGTGCAGCACCGCGTACCCCTGCATCCGCTTGTGGCGGGCAATCACATCCGTGATAGTGTAATTGCGCACATGCCCCATGTGCAGGCTGCCACTGGGGTAGGGGAACATCGACAGGGCATAAAACTTGCGGCTTTCCGCCGTCAGCTCCCGCGTGCGATCCAACCCGAGTTCACGCCAGTGGGCCTGCCACTTGCTTTCGATGGCCGGAGGATTGTAGCGCGCGTCCACAGTCTAGGGCTCCTGGGGAGAACAGCTCTCGGCTTCAGGTGGGCTAAGATACCAGCATTTTGGCATGTTTTGCGGATCCCCGGCGCCGACGGGATCCACCGGAAACCAGTTAACCCAAAGGGATCCCCTCAGTAGGTTTCCTCGTGCCACCTGTTGGCCTTCTTCAGCTCCTTCTGGAACTTGCTCCAGTCTTGACCGGCTTGCTCGGCAAGGGGGGCCATGACGCTGTTGATGCCGTCCTCCATTCCCTTGAGGCCGCAGATGTAAGTGTAGGTGTTGGGCTGCTGCAGCATCTCCCACAGCTCGGGGCCGTACTCGGCCATGCGGTTTTGCACGTACATCTTTTTGCCGTCGGGGGTTTGCTGTTCGCGGCTGATGGCGTAATCGACGCGGAAGCGATCCCCATACTGGGCTTTCCAGGCCTCTAGATCCCCGTGGTAGAGCAAGGTGGACGTGGTGGGCACCCCAAAAAACAGCCAGATCTTGCCCTGATAGTTGGGATCCTCTTCAAACAGGTGCTTGATGAAGGCGCGAAAAGGGGCGATGCCGGTGCCGGTGGCAATCAAAATCAGGTTGGCGTTCTCATCTTCCGGCAGCAAAAAAGTTTTCCCCGAGGGCCCGGTGATCATCACCTCGTCGCCGGGTTTGAGATCGGTGAGGAAGCCGGAGCAGACCCCTACCCCCGGCTGGCCAGTCTCCTTATCCACGTATTCGGCCCGCTTCACGCTCAGAGAAACGGTGCGCCCCTCGCCATCGTCGCCATAGCGGGTAGAGGCAATGGAGTAGAGGCGGGGCTTGTGGGGCTTGCCCTTGTCATCTACGCCAGGAGGAATAATGCCAACGCTTTGGCCCTCCAGGTAGCGGTAGTTGGGATCCGGCAGGCTGAGCACAATGTGCTTGGTCAGGCCGGGTGCCCCTTCCCCCACAAGGGAGTAGGTCTCTACACACTGGCCGATCAGGGGCGCGTTGGGACGGTACAGATTGACAACAACTTCTCGCTTTTGGGCGCTGGCAACCATAACGGCGATCTGCTCCTGGCAATGGGAGAAAACTCTCTAGCAAACACCTTAGCAGCCCGCCCGCCCGAAGGGAACTTGCCGGAGGGGAACACCCCAGGCCGATCCTGAGAAAGCCCGCCCGGAAAACTTCTCTTCTCCTCAGTCGTCGCCGGGAAACAGGCAGTTTTTGTTAAATTGTTCCTTGACGCCGCCCGCCTCTCTGGCCTCAAGCTCGGTTGTGGGGGAGCGTCTTGTGGTAATATGCAAGACCATAAAGAACAGTAACTTTTTTAGAGGCTTCCTCTCAGTTTTGCCCTGCCCATCCCCAAGGAGTTCCCATGGCAAGCAGTCCTGAACGTATTGTAATGATCGGTGTTGCCGGAGATTCTGGCTGTGGCAAGTCCACGTTCTTGCGGCGGTTGGGGGACTTGTTTGGCCGGGATCTCATTACCACCATTTGTCTGGACGACTACCACTCCTTGGATCGCTACCAGCGCAAAGAGAAGGGCATTACGGCGCTGGATCCCCGCGCCAACAACTTCGACCTCATGTACGAGCAGGCCAAGGCGCTCAAAAATGGCCAGAGCGTGATGAAGCCCATCTACAACCACGAGACAGGGCTCATTGACCCGCCGGAGCGGGTGGATCCCAGCCCCATCATCGTCTTGGAGGGCCTTCACCCCATGTACGACGAGCGGGTGCGGGAGCTGCTGGACTTCAAGGTCTATCTGGATCTGGCGCCGGAGATCAAGATTGCCTGGAAGGTGAAGCGGGACATGGCCGAGCGGGGCCACACCTATGAAGATGTGTTGCGCTCCATTGAGGCCCGCCGCCCCGATTTCGAGGCCTACGTCGATGTGCAGAAGCGCTATGCCGATGTAGTCATCGAGGTGCTGCCCACCAAGCTGCTGCCGGAGCTGGATCCGGAGCACAAGGTGCTGCGGGTGCGCATGATCCAGCGGGAGGGGGTGAGGTATTTCGACCATGTTTACCTCTTCGACGAAGGCTCCACCATCGACTGGATCCCGTGCGGCAAGAAGCTAACCTGCTCCTATCCCGGCATTCGCCTGCACTACGGCCCCTCCACCTATTTCGACCATCCGGTCTCGGTGTTGGAAATTGACGGCACCTTCGACAAGCTGGAAGAGGTTATCTACATCGAGAACCACCTGAGCAACCTGTCGACCCGTTACTACGGCGAGCTGACGGAGCTGCTGCGCAAGCACCCGGAATATCCTGGATCCCGCAATGGCTCTGGACTCATCCAGGTAATCGTGGGCCTGAAGCTGCGGGCCCTCTACGAGAAGATTCAGGCGGAAGCCAAAGAGCTGGCGGTTGCTTCCTAAGGTTTGGCCTCTGCGTGAAGGGGATCCCTTGACCTGGCTCGGGCAGTTGGGCAAGCGGCGATAGGTGGCGATCCATGCAAGGGTTCCAGTTGGAAATCTGGCCGGAGGGAACAGCCTTTTTCCGGCGGGCGGTCGAGATCTGGCAAGAGCAGGCCGCGGCGGCCATCCGTCAACGGGGCCGCTTTACGGTGGCCTTGGCAGGGGGAAACACGCCACGGAAGTTGTATGCTGCTTTAACCCAGGCGCCGGGGATCCCTTGGCAGCAAACCTGGCTGTTCTGGGGGGACGAGCGCTACGTTCCCCCGGATCACCCCGAGAGCAATTACGGCATGGTACGGCGGATCCTGCTGGATACGGTCGGGGTTCCCGCCTCCCAAGTCTTTCCCATGCCCACCCACTCAGGAGATCCCTTACGGGATGCGGCGGAGTACGAGGCGACCCTGCAGCAGATTTTCGGCACCGAATGCCCTGCCTTTGATCTGATCTGGCTGGGAGTGGGAGAAGACGGCCACACGGCTTCCTTATTCCCCGGTACAGCCGCCCTGGAGGTGCAACACCGCTGGGTGACGGTGGGCCAAAAAGGAGAGGAGCCGCGCCTGACTCTGACCTACCCTGTCTTGAACAGGGCGGCTCAGGTGGTGGTTTTGGTAACGGGGGCCAGCAAAGCCGCGATCGTCAAGGAGGCGCTGACAACGGAGGCCCACCTGCCCTGCCAGCGCCTCAACCCCCAAGGACGGCTGCTATGGCTGCTGGATGCGGCGGCAGCGGCTGAACTGCCCCTGCCCGCGGTGGCCTTGCTCGGCTAGTCCGGCCAATTGCTGCCGAAAAAGCGCTGGCTGAAGATGGCGATTTGACCTGGATCACCGCTGCATCCCTTCCCTTCGAATTTGATGGGGGTAGTTGAGTTTGGAGCGCTGCCCCATGTCCATTCGACTCATTGTCGAATCGGTTCTCCAGAGCACCTACCTCAGCCGCCGCCAAGAATCCCAAATCTGCCATTTCCTCCAGGAGCGGCTTTACGACGAATTGGATCTGGAGGCAATTGATCGGCTGATCTTGGCTTTGCTGAAGGGGCAAGTCCAGCTCGAGTGAGAGGAAAGCTGCGCCGCTTCGCCAAATCCTCAGGCCAGAGCCTAGCCCAGCCTCCTGTGGCAGTCTGGTCGCTTGAGCAGCGGACGGCTACAGGAGTTCCAGCAGGAGAGCTTTCCGGCAGGCTCCCTCAGATGCTTTGGCTGCCTCCCCAGCTCGGACGACGCCCTTGCCAACCGCCGCTCCTCGAAGGTAGGGTGACGCCTTCACCGAGTGACATACTCTCGTCTCTCACCCTAAAGCGCTCCGCGCCGCTGACGCGAACGGGGAGCTACTGCGAGAACCTTCTGCGTCCGGCTGTGCCGTGCCGTTAGGCATGCAGCCGCGGAATGCTCTAGCGCGGGGCTATACCAGATTCCGGCAATGCCGTCTTGTATAGCCAATCTGATTCTACGATATTTTTGCGGGGGTGGCTGTATCCCGACCCTGACTGCCCCCCAGTAGGGGGGTACAAGTCGGGGCTTATCCACCTCCGCACCCCCAGAAGCTAAAACCTCCGTCCTGCTGACCCGACACCCAGGCCACAAGCAAACCTCCAAGGCACCGTCAATGCGCCCCTGCACACTTGCCCAAGGCAAAGCCCCACCTATATTTGATCGCCAATTTTGGGTAACTGTAGCACAGACGAGCGACTAAGACTTGCGACAAAACCTGTCTGTTGACCGTCCTGGGGCAAGCCTGTGCAAGTTCAAAGCGGTTGCGGCCCCGTTGCAACGGGATCCAAACCCTCTTGGCCTTTGAGCTGCGGGTGGATCCGCCGCCGGCAGGCCAATCGGAGCTGGTGGATCTGGATGGCAACGCGGCGGTTCAGCTCTAGTTTGGGGATCCCACCGAACATCTGCGCGTCCAAACTCAGGCCACGGTGCTCACCCTGCGGGAGAATCCCTTTGACTATCTGCTCTGCGATTGGGCTACCCATCTTCCGATTGACTATCCCAGCACGCTGGCAGCTCAATTGCAGCCTTATCGGACGGCGCAGGCGGATGCTGGCATCCAAAGCCTGGCCTGGGAGCTGTGGGATCAGGTGCAGGGGGAGACGACGGCTTTTTTGCCGGCGCTCAACCAACGCATCTACTCCGAGTGCCGTCACATCCTGCGGGAAAAGGGGGATCCCTCGCCCGCCGGCTTGACCTGGCAGCGCAAAACCGGCTCCTGCCGTGACCTGACGCTGGTGTTGATGGAGGCCTGTCGGGCAGTAGGTCTGGCGGCAGGATTTGTCAGCAGCTACCAGGTCGGCCCGCCGTTGCAAGAGAACCTGGAACTCCAGGGCACAACCGGCAAAGAGCCCGCAGAGCCTGTCCGCCGCCACCTGCACGCCTGGGCAGAGGTGTATCTGCCGGGGGCCGGTTGGCGGGGGTTCGATCCCACCCAAGGGCTGGCCGTGGCCGATGGCCATGTGGCTTTGGCGGCCAGTGCCTACCCCAAAGATGCCGGCCCCATCTACGGCCACTGGCTGGGCAGAGGCGTTCACAGCAAGATGGACTACACCATTCACATCGAGGCGGAATCCGCCCTGCAGAGCCAAGCCCAACTGAGCCCCATATCCTAGCGGGATCCTTTGAGAACCCTGTCAGCGTCTCTCCTGCCGTGATATTCTGCTAGCTTCTAGTTCTAACCGAGCCCTCTCTTGAAAACCATGGACGAACTCAACACCCTGATCCAGGATCTGCAAGCTGCCTTTAGCGACAGCAGCACGCCGGTGCTCTCGCTATACGCCGACATCAACCCTGCCCGTCCCGAAAATGCTGGCCGCGCCTGGGTGAGACGCATCAAGAATACCCTCAAGGAGCTGCTGGAGAGTGGGGAGAGCAAGCCCGATAACTCCCTCTGCGAGCAAGTCCTTGCTCTAGTGGAGCAGGAGCGCCCTTCGGCCCGCACCCTGGTTCTTTTTGCCAGCCGCAATCCCGCTGGCAAGCCAGTGCTGCGCCGAATCGACCTGCAGGTGGAGCTGCCGGTGGTGGATCTGGCCCATGGGCGGGTGGAGGCCCGCTGGGGTGAACCTTACCTCACGCCCCTTTTTTTTGCCTTTGATGAATACGAGCGGGGTGGGGTGTTGCACCTGTCTGGCAGCAGGTGGCGCTTCTACGAACTCTTTTTGGGAGAACTGCAGAGAGGACACGGAAATCTTTGCCAACATCAGCGCCGAGGAATGGCAGGAACTGCAGGAGCTGGCTGGCCGCATTGAAAATGCCGTTGCCGAACGTCGCGCCCGCAGCGGTGGCACCTTCGACAAGCTTTCCCCCAAGGAGCGGGAGGCGGCCAAGGTCAGCCTCTGGATGCACAAGCTCTACCTGCGCCTGGCTTCCGCCCTGGATAAGGCAGTGGATCGCCTGGGCATTGAGCGGCTGGTGCTCATGGGCGAAGCCTGGCAGGTGTCCCACTTTGAGGGCTATCTCAACCGCGGCCTACGCAACCGCATCGTCGCGCGGGTGGGGCACCCCGCCAACCTTCACACACCGACGCCGCAAGACATCCTCGACCGAGTGGTACCCGTCCTGGAGGCCGCTGAGCGCCGAGGAGAGCTGGCTTTGTTGGAGCGGATTCGAGAGCAGCCCGGCGCTTGGGGCTTGGATGCGGTGCTGGACGCCCTCCAGCTAGGCCGGGTGGAAATCCTTGTCCTGCCCTGGAGGCTAGAGGCCACCATCTGGCGCTGCCCAGACGGCTTTGTGGGAGGAACCCAGGAGATGGCCCAGCTCCTTTGCCCAGAGCCACAGCCGGCACCCCTGCGGGATCTGGTGTGGGTGCTAGGCCGCGATTTTGGCGCTAAACTGGAGTTCGTTCGCGGCGAAGCTGAAGAGCGCTTGCTCCACGAGTTTCAGGGAGCAGCGGCGCTGCTGCGCTGGTAGGTCTAGCAACTTGAGCAGGGATCGCCCAACCCTCTAGCTAGATCCCAGAAGCAACGGTGTAGGCTGCTAGCATAATCTGGCCCATCCTGTTTAGCGAGGGATCCCCTTGACCCAATCCATTGACCTCCCCACCAGCGTCGATACGTTCTTGCAAGAGCTGGCCGCCATTCAGCAAGTGGGGCCAAAGCGAATAGCCATCTTGGGCACTCGCCATGTGCCCATTACCCACCAGTACCTCATCGAGACCCTCAGCTACGCCTTGGCCCTTACCGGCAACCGCATTCTCACTTCCGGGGCTATTGGCACCAACCTGGCTGTAATTCGCGGAGCCATGCGGGCGGACATGAAATCCCTGACGGTGATCCTGCCCCAAAGCCTGGAGCGGCAGCCGGCAGAGTCGCGGGCCAGCCTGGAGCAGGTGCTGCATCTGGTGGAGCACCCCGAAAATGACCACCTGCCCCTGGCGGAGGCCAGCCGCCTGTGCAACCTAGAGATCGTCAGCAAGTGCCAGCAGTTGATCTGCTTTGTTTTCCACGACAGCGTCACGCTTTTGGAGGCCTGCAGGCACGCTGAGGAGCAACACAAGGTGGTTACGCTCTTCTATTTTGACTGATTGGACTGCAGCTCACTGCTCTCAACCTTTTGCCCCGAGGGTAGCAGTGTAGAAGGCCCCGATAGCTCAACATAGACTGCAGCGCATTCCCGACGTTGGGCGAATGGAATAGGATAAGGCTTTGTATTGAGGCAAATCGTTGGGCAGCCATGATGGGATCCCCGGCATGGAACCCGGAAATTTCTGCAGTCTCGCCGACCTCATCCTCTAATCCGCGGGGATCCGAAAGGGGTGTTTATTTTCGATTCGATGCCCAAGGGATCCATCTGCATTTGCCCGCCACCCTGGCTTGGGAAGAAGTCTGGGACGATTTGGTGTGGCAATTGCGCAGCCGCAAACCCTACTGGGCAGGAGTGGCCCCCCTGACCCTGTGGTGCCAAGAGCGAGAGCTGGACTTGCCCACCCTACAAACTCTGGCCGTCTTGTTGTCGCGGCATCGGTTGTCCTTGTGGCGCGTCCAAACCGGATCCCGAGGGACGGCGATCGCGGCGGCGACCCTAGGCTATTCTGTGGAACAATCTTCCCCCTTGGAGGCGATTCCCCCCGTCTCCCCGGATACTACTCCCCTCTACCTGCGGTCCACGGTGCGGTCGGGGATGTCGGTGCGCCACCGTGGCTCGGTTTTTCTGCTGGGGGATCTCAACCCCGGCGGCGAGATCATTGCCGGCGGCGACATTTGGGTCTGGGGACGGCTGCGAGGGCTGGTGCATGCTGGTGCTGAGGGGGATAGAGGCGCGGTGATCTTGGCCTTACAGTTGGAGCCAACTCAGTTGCGCATTGCCGATCAGGTGGCCCGTCCACCCGAGGGCGGATCCCCTCCCAACACGCCAGAGGTGGTTTACTTGCAGGAGGGTGTCATCTGCATTGCCAGCCTTCAGGATTTTCTGCGGAGGGGGGTATGAGCCGAGTTATCGTCGTCACCTCTGGGAAGGGGGGAGTGGGGAAAACCACCCTAACGGCCAATTTGGGCACTGCCTTGGCGCGCTTGGGTCGCTCGGTGGTGGTGGTGGATGCCGACTTTGGCCTGCGCAACCTGGACTTGTTGCTGGGGCTAGAGAATCGGGTGGTGTACACGGCTTTGGAGGTGATTGCGGGGGAATGCCGCCTTGAACAAGCATTGGTGAAGGACAAGCGCACCCCCAATTTGGCGTTGCTGCCGGCGGCCCAAACCCGCAACAAAACGGCAGTCAGCCCGGATCAGATGCGGCAGTTGATGGAAAAGCTTGCCAGCAGCCATGACTACGTGTTGATCGACTGCCCGGCGGGAATTGAACAAGGGTTTCGCAATGCCATTGCGGGGGCAACGGCAGCCCTGCTAGTAACTACGCCCGAAGTAGCAGCGGTGCGGGATGCAGACCGGGTGGTGGGCTTGTTGGAAGCGGCAGGGATTTCCTCTATCCAGCTAATCGTCAACCGCCTGCGCCCCGATATGGTAACCGCTGGCCAGATGATGGCAGTGGAAGATGTGGTGGAGGTGCTGGCCATCCCCTTGGTGGGTATCATTCCAGAAGACCGGGAGGTGATCGTCTCCACCAACAAAGGGGAGCCCCTAGTCCTCTCGGCCAACCCGACTCAGGCTGCCCAGGCCATCCAGCGCATTGCCCGACGGCTGGAAGGGGAGACGGTGGAATTTCCCAAGTTGGCCAGCTTGGGCGAGTCTTTCTGGGAAAAGGCCAAGCGGTTTTTCAGCCAAAAGGTGCTCTGAATCTCAACGGCTCTTGAGCTCCATCTCAACGGGATCATCCTCTTTGCCTGGAGTCTTTGCTTTCCCTGCTATGCACCTTCAATAAAGCCCATGCTTCTCGATTTCTTGGATCAGCTTTTTTCCCGCCACTCCGGCAACAGCCGCGAGCAAGCCAAGCAGCGCCTGAAACTGATCTTGGCCCACGACCGCGCCGACCTCACCCCGGCAGCCTTGGAAGCGATGCGCCTGGAGATTTTAGGGGTAGTATCTCGCTATGTGGAGCTGGATTCGGAGGGGATGCAGTTTCACTTGGCGGCAGAAGGGGGGACGACGGCCCTGATCGCCAACCTCCCCATTCGCCGTGTCAAGCCCCTGGCGGAGGCCCGCCTCAATTCCTGTGAAGGGGAGAACCCACAACAGGATCCCGGAGCGGCCCCATCCGAGGGCGGCCATTTGAGCTCGCCTTCTCCCTGAGCTACCCTAGACTCAGGGAGCAGTAATTCAAGGTGTTACATAGAGTGTTACATCCGCCTAGGCTGCGTCCGTTCGCCAAGATGCCTTCTCTTTGCTCCCACTTGTGTCTGTCCCGGCCGGGGGTGCCTTGTAGCTGTTTGCAGCCTGCTCATGGTAAACCGTCTGTGGCCCCAATGCTGACCAGGACAAAGTCGCCGGGACGGAGTTCGCGCTAAGGGAGGTTGAGCCTCGGCATGGAAAACTCCTTTGAGCTGACGATCCTGTTTACGCTGGCCTTGGTGGCCGGGATCGCGGCTCAAGTCCTGGCCAATTTTGTTAAAGTGCCCAGCATTGTTTTCCTGCTCCTGTTTGGGGTGCTGCTGGGGCCAGATGGCCTGGGCTGGGTTCGTCCCCAAATCATGGGATCTGGCCTGGAGGCGCTGGTGTCGTTGGCGGTGGCTCTGATCCTGTTTGAGGGGGGGCTGAACCTGCGGCTGCAACGCCTTAACCAGGTCTCCGACAGCTTGCGCAATCTGGTGTTGCTGGGATCCCTTTTGACCTTGGGAGGGGGAGCGCTGGCGGCCCACTATTTGGGGGAGTTTCCCTGGCCCCTGGCCTTTTTGTTTGGATCCCTGGTGGTGGTGACGGGGCCGACGGTGATTAACCCCATCCTGAAGCGGGTGCGGGTCGATTCCGCCGTCAGCACCCTGCTGGAGGGGGAAGGGGTGCTCATCGACCCCGTGGGGGCCATCTTGGCGGTGGTGGTGCTGCAGGTGGTGCTCTCCGGCCACCCCAGTTTCTTGCTGGCCCTAGAGCAGCTATCTAGCCGCTTGGCCATTGGGTCGGCGGTGGGGGCGCTGGGGGGCTGGCTGATGGGATCCTTCCTGCTCTGGTCGCGGCAGTTTTTGACGGAGGAGCTGCGCAACTCGGTGGTGCTGGCGGGGGCGCTGGGGGTGTTTGCCCTGGCCCAGTCGCTGCGCTCCGAGGCGGGTCTAATGGCGGTGGTGATGGCCGGGTTGGTGGTGCGGCAGAAGGCGGCCATTGCCGAGCGGAGCGTGCGCCAGTTTCACGGCCAGTTGGTGGTGATGGCCATCTCGGTGTTGTTTATTCTGCTGACTTCCACCCTCTCGCTCAAGGCGGTATTTGCGCTGGGGTGGGGAGCCTTGGCCACGGTGCTCTGCCTGATGCTGGTGGTGCGTCCTTTGAGCGTGTGGCTGTGTACCTGGCGCAGCGACCTGAATTGGCGGCAGAAGCTGTTTGTGGCCTGGCTGGCCCCCCGCGGCATCGTGGCGGCCTCGGTGGCTTCTTTGTTTGCCATTTTGCTCACCGAGCGGGGCATTACCGGGGGGGATGCCCTCAAGGCGCTGGTGTTTTTGACCATCTCGGTCACGGTGACGGTGCAGGGGCTGACCGCTGCCTGGGTGGCCCGCTGGCTGGGCTTGGATCAGGGGAGTTCTACGGTGATCATCGGCAACCATCCGCTGGTCGGCCAGTTGGCCCAGTTGCTGCGCTCCCTCAACCAGGCGGTGGAGGTGCTGCCGCTGCCGTCGGGATCCCGTCTGCGCGAGCGCACCGCCAATCTTCCCGCCGAGCTCAACGGCCACAAAGCCGGCCATACCTCAGGGACCCACCCCGCCAGCGGCAATGGCAGCTCCAAAGCCCTGCCGGTTCGCGTCAGCGGGACGGAGTCCTCAGAGGAACCTGGCCAGGTGCTGCCCGGATCTTTGCAGGAAGCCGTGCTGAGCGAGTCAGCCTTCTTGAAGGCCGATATCGACCATGCGGAAACTCTGTTGATCCTGACTTTGGATCCGCAGGTGAACTGGGCCATTGCCGAGCTGATGGTGAAGCTTTCGGTTTCTGCCGCCATCTGGACGGTGTTGCTGCCGGAGATGCCCATCTCGGAAGGGATCCGCACCCTGCCGATCCCTTTTTCCCAACTGCAGCGCTGGGCCAGCTACCTGGAGGCCAATCGGGCCGAGCTGCGCTCGATCACCCTGCCCACCCTGGCGGACCTGGGCCTGAAGCCCCCCCAATCCGCCGCGGCCTCGGCTCAGGAGTCGATCGCGGCAGCGCGCTCAGCGCTGCTCAACCCTTTTTCGGCCCAGATGGGGCTAGAGGATCCCACGTTGGAGCGGCTGCGGGATCAGTTCGCCTACCGCATCAAAGCCGATCTCTGCTTGCCTTTGTTGCTGGTGCGTCCGCAGCGTCTGGGAGGCTGGTTTGGGGAGAAGGGCAAGTCGTCCCAGGTCGGTCGGCTGTTCTACCTGCCGGAGCCGGGCATCTGGCGACGCGGAGATTGCATCTACTACCTGGAGCGCACGTCCAGCCCCGTAGAGGCCGTTGCTCCCTCTGCCAGAGAGTTGGATCCCCCAGAATGGGATCCACCCTCAGCCGAGCTACTGCCCCAGTATGTTGAGGGCGTCAAGCTCCACTTCGATCTCTAGGGGTCCCAGGGCAGCCAGCGGCCACTAGGAATGAGGGGACACCCCTGCACCTGCTCAGGCCGACCCAGATAAACCCAGGCAAAGGTGCCGCTCTCCAGTTGCACCCACTGCCGTTCGTATAGCCGCGGGTGGTCTTCCAGCTCATCTAGGCGGGGCAACAGGCCCAAGGGAATGCGGTAGCGCTCGCCGTAGAGCCGGTTGCGGCCAGGAACGGCCATCGGGTAGGGGCCGAGATCGTAGAGGTCGATGTGGTTGAGGCTGTCTGGGCCCAAAAACTCTGCCCCTTGCAGCAGGCTGTGGTACTGGCCGCCCCGCAGCAGGGATCCGTAGACAAAAACCACGGTGGAGGGTTCCATGTAAAGCTACGCAACTTTGACAACCGGGATCAGGGGGATTGGGCCCATTTTTGGCCGATGCGCGGCTCCGAGCCGGCCAGCAGGCGTTCGATGTTGCGGCGATGGGCAGCAATGACATAAACCCCCCCTGCCAAGGCAAACAGCAAATACGGCAGAGGCTGGCCCAGAGCCCACATCAAGAGCGGCGCCGCCACCGCCGCCAGCAGGGAGCTAAACGAGACGATGCGGGTGAGGGCGATCCCCAGCAGCCAGACACCGAAGGTAGCCAGGGCTACCGGCCAAGCCATGGCCAACAGGATCCCCAGGCTGGTGGCCACCGACTTGCCCCCCTTGAAGCCCAGCCAGCAGGAGCGGCTATGGCCGATCACCGCCCCCAGGGCCGCCACGACCACCCACCACGGCGAGCCCAGAGCTGATCCCAGCGCCACCGCTGCCGCTCCCTTGGCAGCGTCCACCAGCAACACCAGCAGCGCCGGCCCCTTGCCCACTGTCCGCAACACGTTGGTTGCCCCCGTTGAGCCGGATCCCGCTTGGCGGAGGTCGATCCCACCCCAGCAACGGCCCACCCAGTAGCCGGTGGGGATGGATCCCAGCAGGTAGCCTCCAAGGGCGGCAAGGAGGGCGGAAAGCCATGCAGGCATAGACACGTCTTGAACGCTCTCTCCTCACTTTGCCACAGGGCTTGGGTTGCCACTGCTGTCGAATCCGGCCAGGTTGACCTCCCAAGCAAGGCGCGGCTGCACAAATTGCAAAAGCTGTTGGCGAATCTGCTCCAGTTGCCGGATGGCCTGGCGGGATCCCTGCGCCCAGAACTGCTGCTGCAGATAGTCAATCAGCCACAGCTGCGCCGGCAAATCGAGAGCAGCCACTGCCCTAGCCACTTCCAGCGCCTGCCGCAGCGAGTGGGGCCAGCGTCTTAGGTCCTGCAGCAGTGACGGCGGAAGGCTTTGCAGGTGCTGCTGGGCGGCCAGCGCCCGTCCAGGGCTGCCTTGGGCTAGGGCAATTAGCTCAGAGCGAGGGATCCCGGGCAGCTCCGGGCAGCCCAAAGCTGTCAACACTTGCTCCATCTCTGCCGAGCTGAGGCGGCGAAACGGCACCATCTGGCAGCGGGACAGCAGCGTCGGTGGCAAAGGGTGGGGAGGGGGGGTAGGCGAGTGGTGGGAGGCGATAAGAACGATGTGGGCCGGCTCAGGCTCCTCCAGGGTTTTCAGCAGGGCATTGGCCGCACTTTCTGTCAGGGTTTCCGCTCCCTCCAGTACAACTAGCGAGCGGCGGGCGTGCATTGGCCTACGGGCACAGAAGCGAACCACTTCCTGCACCTGTTCCAGGCGAATTTGCGGCGGGGAGCGCCGCTGCAGAGCTTGTGCCTCCGGGGCGTCTGCTGCTATCAGGCGGCCCTGGTGGACATAGGTGGGGCTGACCCAGTGGAGATCGGGATGGGTGCCTGCGAGGAGCCAACGGCAGTTGGAGCACTGGCCGCAAGGGATCCCTGAGCTGGCCTCGCAGAAGAGGGCCTGGGCAAACCAGCGGGCCATCAGGCTCCGTCCCACCCCTTCTGGTCCCAAGAAACAGTAGCTTGAGGTCACCCGCCCCTTTTCCAAGGCCGCCACGAGCAGCCGCGCCGCCAGCTCCTGCCCGACGATGTGCTGGGGGGGCAGAACCGTGACTCCCTCAACCATCTCGGCAGCTCTGGGCTGAAGCATCGGCAAAGTTGCCTAGTCGCAGGCAAAGGTCGGCAAGAGAAATTGCCACAGCCCCTCCTCCACCAAGGGATCCCTCCCTATCTCTGCCCCAGCCTTGTTGTTAGCCGGTGGGATCCAGTCGCATTAAAACTTGGCCAAATTCCACCGGCTGGCCGTTGCTCACCAAAATCTCCCTCACCACGCCCGCCGTTTCAGCTTCTATCTCGTTCATCAGCTTCATGGCTTCGATAATGCAGAGAGTTTGGCCCTTGTTCACCCGTTGGCCAACCTGCACAAAATCCGTTTCTCCAGGGGCAGGAGCGCTGTAGAAGGTGCCCACCATCGGCGCCGTCACCTCCACCCAGTGGCTGGGGGCAGGCTTAGGAGCGCTCTCAGGAGGGGGAGCTTCTGCAGGGGAAGCAGGGGGGGGTTCTGGCGGCGGGGCAGCGGGCGGAGCAGCGGCAGCAGCAGCAAGGCCAGCCGGGATCCCTTTGCGCAGGGTGAGGCGGAAATCCTTGTACTCCAGGATTAGCTCGGTAACGTCGCTCTCCTGCAGAGCGGCCAGCAGAAGGCGAACTTCCTGCCAATTGACAACATCCAAGGGAAGATTACTCCTGATGCATCACCTGTCCACAACGGCAGCCCAGCGGCAAGAAGAGGGGGAGCCATCACTCGCGGCCTATATAGGTGTCGGTGCGAGTATCGACACGCACCCGTTCTCCCACCTTAATAAACAGAGGCACCTGGATCTCAGCGCCGGTCTCCAGCTTGGCGGGCTTGGTTCCCCCTGTTGCCGTATCTCCTCTCACGCCGGGGTCGGTTTCCACCACTTCCAAGACAACGGTGTTGGGCAGCTCCACATCGATCACCTGCCCCTTCCAGCGCAGGATGGCCACCTCCATGTTCTCTTTCAGGTATTTCACGGCAGAGCCGATTTGGGCAGCGCTGAGGGGAGCCTGTTCGTAGGTCTCCATGTCCATGAACACGAAATTGTCCCCTTCTGAATAGAGATACTGCATATTCACTTTTTCAATAGTGGCGGCGGGCAGCATCTCGCCGGCGCGGAAGGTTTTCTCCACAACGTTGCCGGTCTGCATATTTTTGAGCTTGGTGCGCACAAAGGCCGCGCCCTTGCCGGGTTTCACATGCAGAAACTCGATCACCTTGTAGGGAGCGCCATCAATTTCCACAGAGACGCCGGGGCGCAAGTCGTTGCTTGAGATCATGTCAGCACAGGGATCCGTTGCTCAGACTTCCCAATCTTACCCCGGCTGCGGGGCACTCCGATTCAGCTCTCTGAGATCAATGGGCGGCTGACGTCCGTAAAGAGGCAACACCGTCTGCCAGGAAGGGCGCAAGCCTGCTTGGAAGTCGGCGCGGGCCAGTTCCGCCAACGCCAGCACAGGCGCCGGATCCACCCAGTCGGCAGCATCGACGACCAGAGCCTGGGGCCACTGCCGCAGAACCTTCTGCCAAGCCGCTTCTTCCCAGATCTGATCCGCCACTTCGGCAACCCAATGTTCTGGCCCCAGCCGGTACACGCCACCATACTGCTCCCCTCGCTTGGCGTCCATCTGCACCGCCACCGTCAGCGGCTGAGGCGGGGATCCCTGCTCCTGCCACACCTGGCGGGCGAGAACCGCCAAAGTCGAGTAGCCGAACACCGGAATGCGCAACTGCTGGCCCAACAGCCGCGCCACACTTACCCCCAAACGGCTGCCGGTAAAACTCCCCGGCCCCAGAGCGACAGCGATCCCCGCCATCTGCGACCAGTCCTGGCCGGCCAAGAACTCCTTCAGGCAAGGGTGCAACTGCGCCGCCATCTCCCGATCCAGCCACCAACTCCGGCTGCGGCTCTCCCCCAGCTTCTCCTCCAGCGGCAACACGGCCAAGCCCAGAACAGGCGTGGTGGTGTGGATCCCTAAAATCCAGCGGGGAACTGACATGGCCTCTCTCAGGATCAAGCGAGGTAGTTGACAGAACTTAACGGATGATTTAAGGTTAGGTTGTCAATCTTCGCGCTTCCTCAGGGAAGTTTGCCATCATGACCACTGTTATCCAACGTCGCTCAACCAGCAACGTGTGGGAGCAGTTTTGCGAGTGGGTCACCTCCACCGACAACCGCCTCTACATCGGTTGGTTCGGGGTGCTGATGATCCCCACCCTGCTGACTGCCACCACCTGCTTCATCATTGCCTTCATTGGTGCTCCCCCGGTGGACATCGACGGGATTCGCGAGCCAGTTTCGGGTTCGTTGCTGTATGGCAACAACATCATCACCGGCGCGGTGGTGCCTTCTTCGGCTGCGATTGGCCTGCACTTTTACCCGATTTGGGAAGCCGCTTCTTTGGACGAGTGGCTGTACAACGGCGGCCCCTACCAGCTGATTGTGCTGCACTTTTTGATTGGGGTGTTCTGCTACATGGGCCGGGAGTGGGAGCTGAGCTACCGCTTGGGGATGCGTCCCTGGATTGCGGTGGCTTACTCGGCGCCGGTGGCGGCGGCGACGGCCGTGTTTTTGATTTACCCGATTGGGCAAGGCTCGTTTTCGGACGGGATGCCGCTGGGGATTTCGGGGACGTTCAACTTCATGTTGGTGTTCCAAGCGGAGCACAACATTTTGATGCACCCGTTCCACCAGCTGGGCGTGGCCGGCGTGTTTGGGGGTGCGCTGTTTAGTGCGATGCACGGGTCGTTGGTGACCTCGAGCCTGATTCGTGAGACTTCGGAGGAGGAGTCGCAGAACTTGGGTTACAAGTTTGGGCAAGAGGAAGAGACCTACAACATTGTGGCGGCGCACGGGTATTTTGGCCGGTTGATTTTCCGATATGCGTCGTTCAACAACAGCCGGAGCCTGCACTTTTTCCTGGCGGCGTGGCCTGTGATTGGGATTTGGTTTACGGCGCTGGGGATCAGCATCATGGCGTTCAACCTGAACGGGTTCAACTTCAACCAGTCGATTGTGGACAGCAACGGTCGCGTGGTTGGGACGTGGGCGGATGTGCTCAACCGTGCCAACCTGGGGATGGAAGTGATGCACGAGCGGAATGCGCACAACTTCCCGCTGGACCTGGCGGCGGTGGAAGTGGCGCCGGCCATCCGCGGCTAATCCACTCCTGACCTAGTCGACCAGTCCTTCTTGAATCCCCTGGCAGACGCTGGGGGGTTTTTCTGCTTTTCATAGAACGTAGCCCAGTTGCTCAAGGGAATCGGTGTCCCAAAGGATCTGCCCATCCAGAGCCATTCTCCCCTGCACCGGCATTCCAACTTGAGCCTCTAGGCGTGGGATCAAAGCTGCATCCAGCTCCTCCAAAGCTTGGGGATCCTCGGTTTCGGGCAGGGATCCGACCAGCACCCAGCCCAAGTTGCGGACCTTGGCTTGGCGCATCAGGGCGGCAAAGGCGGTTGCTTGGCTCAGGGCGGCCTCCCGTCGCAGCGTTAAGAGCAGGCTAAACCCCCAAGCATGGGCCAAATCGGCCCAGGTTTGGCCTGGCTCCAGGGGATCGGCGACACTGCCCGGCAGAACCAGGAGGGGATTGGTTGCCCGCTCGCCGATTTGTTGCCAGAGGGCCTTGAGCTGAGCTTCCGAAGGGTTGGGATCCACCCTGAGCTGGACTCAAGGTCTCTGGACCACCTCTTGCCAGGCGCTGGCCACTGCTGCGGCTCCGGGGATCCCCGTCCAGGTATCGGCCACCATCACCCTCATGAGTTCGGATCCCCCACCTCAGACTCCCAGAGAGTGAGAAACTCCAGCTGGACCTCGAAGCCAAACACCAAAGCCATATCCCGCAGCATCGAGAGGGATCCCAGTTTCTGCTGCTTGAACCACCGCATCAACACAAAGAGATTTCCAGCGCTTCTGGGTTGTAAACAATGCCCTCGCGAGGGTTGAATTGATGGGGCACCAACATGGCTGCGTAACGGGCCAGCTCTCCTTGGCGCCAGTTGAGGAAGTAGGGCATCCAGGGGCAGACCGTGTCCCAACGAATAAACCACAGGCGCACCTCCGGGATCTCCGACAGCTCGCGCGGATCGTCGGGGCTGCGCGGCCAATCGATGGCGCATTACACCTGCTGGGCAGCCCGGACAGGATCCGCCATCAACGTTTTCAACAGCTCATGGCCCGGGGTTAAATCCAGAGCTTGAATGGCTTTAGCAGGAAGGTAGAAGGTAATCGGCACGACGACACAGCTACAGCCTGTTAAGGGCTCAAGGGGTACAATAGCAGCACTTAGCAAACCAACTTCGGAAGGAGGATGGATTGATCAGTAGTAAAGAAGTCTTCACTATCTGCTCCATGCTATATTTCCCAATTCTGCAAAGCTGCCGAATAAAATGCTTCAATACCGACCACATCATCTCAATGGGATTCAACTCCGGCGCATACACAGGCAGGTATAGGATTCGTGCTCCTGTCTCCCTAATCAATTCCTCAACTTCCCGACTCTTGTGGATATTTAAATTGTCCATAATCACAACCTTCCTCGCATCTAGCTTCGGACATAGCTCGCTTCTCAAAAACTCCAAAAAGTCTCCTTTCTTCATCCCACCCTTGATGACACGACAGCCAACTACACCTCTCAAGGAAATAGCTCCAATAACCGTATACTTTTCACCCTTGTATCTCTGACGATAATGATAAGCCATTTGACCACGTAAACTCCGAGATACTCTCCACTCCATTCCCTCCCAGACTGCCGTCTGGTCGAGGGCAATCAAATCCTCCGCTGGAATATTCCTGACTTCTTGACTATAAGCTAGTCGTTCCCTTTGCACCTCCTCTTCTTTGACTTTTGCACTGCGGTAGGTCTTTTTTTTAGAGTCATTCCTTGCTTTTTCAAGAAATTATGTATCGTGACGATGCTTACATTGATTCCTAAGCGCTCGCGCAACAGTTCTTGATACTGCCACAGGCAGAAGTCTGGGTGTTCTGTAATAATTGCCATCACTTCCTGCCGATGTTGTTCCAAAATGCCCACTCGCTTGGTGCCTGCTTTCTTAGGGGCTAAATCTTGAGTTTGTTGGTACTGACGCACCCAGCGGTGTACTGTTCTTTTGGTCACCATGAAGCGTTTAGCTACCTGGCGGATGGAGGTGTTACCTGCCTGATAGGCTGCTACAACTCTTTGCCGCAAATCCAAAGAATGAGTCGGCATTCCTTTCTCTCCTTCTCTTGAATACCTGTACCCTATTTTAAATTAAAAGGCTGTACTTATTTCCACGCCCAGCAGGCGGTGGAGAAATCGCTCAAGGCGGTCTTGTTCCTGCAACAGATCGAGTTCGAGCGCACACACGATCTGTCAAGCTGCGCGCTGTTAGCGAATCGCGGCGTGACGCTGCCAGTCACGGAAAGCCAACTGCGCGGCTGACCCTTTTGCCGTCGCCTTCCGCTACGACGATTTGGAAATCACGCTCGCCTCTGACGATGATCTGACGAGCGTGGTTGCAGAGCAAAAAGGGCGTGGCCAGCAATAGCCCCGAGTAGGCTGCCACCTTCACAGAAACGAAAAAATACTCCCCCGGCGCCAGTTGCAAAAAGGTAACCCCCCGAGCGGGCACCTCCGGCAGGGCGACAATGCGGTTCACCACGGCAAAGCAAGCGATGATGCAGATCGCCACCGCGATCACGCTGGCCAACAGGCGGCTGCGCAGCTCTTCCAAGTGCTCCATCAAGGTCATCTCGACCTCGTAGGGAAACTCCGGATCCCGCACCCGACCAGGCTCAGGGGCCGCCGCGGCTTGTTCCGGGGACTCGGTCTCAGAGGCAAGGGTCATGGGCCAAGGTGTAACGAGACGTTCCCCGCTATCTTAGCGCTGCCCCCTCTCCAGGGAAAAGCACTTGTCGAGCCGCTATAGGGGGATGTAGCCCTGGCCTGTTAAGGGGATCCCGGGGCCTGAGCAGATGAAACTGGGAAGGGGAGCGGTTGCAGTTTTTAGCGCTTGCCCAAGCCCAGCGCCTTTTCCACCTGCTGGGCGGCATAGGCCATGGCAAAACAGCAGATGAAGTAGATTAGGCCGATAAAAAACAGCACTTCCCGCTGGGTGCCTAGCCAGTTGGGGTTGGTGAACACCACGCGCCCCGCCTGCAGCAGGTCGATGAGGCCGACAATGAACACCAGTGACGTGTCTTTGAAGAGGGTGAGGAACTCGTTCACCAGCGCCGGAACAGCTGCCCGCAACGCCTGGGGCAAAATCACCAAAGCGGTCACTTGAAAGGGGTTCAAGCCCAGCGCCCGTGCCGCTTCTAGCTGGCCC
>AFSR01001193.1_pt1 | contig 23254 bp, 20 predicted proteins | sample 296848 | NCBI WGS metagenome assembly AFSR01 (sample SAMN02954305, study PRJNA68063) | hot springs metagenome | biome: terrestrial; feature: Mushroom and Octopus hot springs; material: microbial mat core samples; isolation source: Yellowstone National Park Mushroom and Octopus hot springs ...
TTGGCAGCCAGCGTCTCAGAAGCCGGCGCTATGACACCTACGGGCTGTATTTCGATCCCAACGGGGGAACACTCAAAACCTTTGGTTACGACAGCCGCCGGCGCGGCATTGTCTCGCTGGCCATTGATCACATGCGGCGCGTTACTTTGCTTGAGGAACGGTTCGCCCTGCCGCCGAATTTCACCAGTGTGCAGAGCTACTTGGAGCGATACTACTTCAACGGCTTTTTTGGGGCACCAGTCCGGGTAAGGCTACGGTTTTTCGGCATCACAGCCCGGGTGTTCCAAGAGCGCCAACATCACGTCACGCAAAGGGTCATAAACTACATCCCAGCAGCGCAGGGTCGGCCGGAGATGGTTGATGTTGAAATGACCGTGGCGCGGGGGCGGGGTTTGGAGCGGTTTATCTTGAGTTGGTTGCCAGAAGTGGAAGTGCTAGGTCCCGCCTGGCTTCGCCGGCGCATCGAAGCCTGTCGCCTAGGCCGCGCGCGCGTGTTGCCGCCATCAGCGTACCGGCCCCGCCTGCCAGTTGCGATCAATGAACGGGCGTGATTGCACAATGTAGAGCCGTCCACGGTAGGTCAGCCACTCGATGTCCTGCTTCTGGCCGCCAAAGAGGCGCTCAATGGCCAGCGCCGCTTGCCCCAGCCGGCGGATCATGTCAGCAGTAAGTACCGGTTGGTCGGGGACACCGGCCAATTCCTTGACGCCGCCTTTTATGTCAAAGGTCAATATTGTCTCGTCGTCAGCGCGGGTGAGAACAATAGCCGCATCACTTTGGGGACGGTAGATGATTTGCTCCGGGATGCGCCGCCCTTCAACAACCCGCAAGCCCAGTCCCCGCTTGGCATTGATGTAGATGCCTTCGGTGTCGCGCCAGTCGAAGGGATTGGTCGTGATGAGAACGCCGGCGCTGTCCGCGTTGATGCCTTCCTGGATGAGGACCGCCGGATAGACGGCCAGATGGTCAATGCGTGCTGTTTCGCGGGCCTCAAACGCCTCGAAGTTCCAGATCGAGGCCCAGACGGTCTTGATGGCCGTCATCAAAGCTTCGTCGCCAATGACGTTGGGCACGGTCGTATACAGGCCGGCACCGCTGAAGTCAGGCAGGTCTTCGGCGTTGGTTGAACTGCGGACAAACAGGCCGCGTCCCCGGTATTCCCGGTGAACCTTTGCCAGAATGGCACGACGCAACGCCCGGTCAAAAGGGGCTGCCACAATGAAGGCGCGCAGCTTGGCTAGCTCAACTTGCCGGACCTGTGGGTCATGGTGAAACCGTTCGTCATTGAGCAGCGCCAAGACCCGCGCTTCAATGCCATGCCGGTCGGCAAAGGCTTTGTAGTGGGCAAAGGGGATGGTAAAGCCGCGCGGTACAATGATGCCGGGCAAGCGTGCTCGGGCGACTTCTCCCAGATTAGCCGACTTAGCGCCAAACCGGACAACGTCCCGCGCCCGTTGGCGGTGCAGGTCAGTCAGCGCACGCCAGCGCAGATCGGCGCGTGGAATGCGCAGCTCCCGGCTAAGTTCCCGTTCTCGTTCCGACTCGATGATCTGTTCGGCGGGTTCTAATGTGATGCCTTCATCGGTGACGACCAGCGTGACCCAGCGGTTGACAAGGCTCCGAAAGCGCAGGTCGGCGTCTTTGACATAGGCGTTGGGAATGCCCCAGCTCTTGGCCAAAAGATTCAGGTGCGACAACGGTGCACCTGGCTGCGTCACGATGATGCCACGCAGGGGTGTCGTCGAAAGGGGTGTTTCCTTGAAGATCACAATATCTTCGCGCTCGAAAGGTTGCGCCGGTGGCAACTGCTCCACCAGCCGCAACACACCCACGGCGCGTCCGGGGTTGAGCGCCAGAAACGTTGTTTCCGGCAGCGTGGCTTCCGCCCGAACCCAGGGCAGGTCGGGAAGCTGTGCGGCAATTTCCTCGTGACGGCGGGCATTGGCCTTGAACGTCAGCGGGGCAAAGCTGGTAGCACTCAGATGCCGGTGCGCCTCGGCCAGCAATGCCGGCGTCAGCAGGTCACCTTCCCAAAACTCATAGGTGAAACGTTCCAGCCGTGGTTGAAATGTTACCGTGCCGAGCAGAAACCGCCGGCGCTCGTTGGTGTAGTTGTTGCGCAGGAAGACATCGCCGGCATCGAGCGTCAGATAGGTGGCGCGTGCAAAGTCGCTGTGAAACCGGAACCGGCGCGAGTTGGCGTAATAGACGCGCCCATTCACGCGGTCAATGACGAACATGACGCCCGGAACGTCCAGCCCCTTGCCCTGGCTGGTCAGGCGCGCCAGCCGGTCGAAGTCAGGGCGGGTGAGGCGGGTGACATAATCCGGGGCCGTCGGGTCATCGGCCGAAGCCGCTGCATTCGCCGCTGCCGGAGAACCACTTTGTGCGCCGACAACCGACACACAAAGTAGCAGTAACGCCCAACTCCAGACCAGATGGCGACAGATAGCACAGCAGATGGTACGAAATTCACCCATCGGGTCAGGCTTTCGGACGAAACACAGTGACGTGCTCTGGGTTGCCCGTAATGTAAGGTCCCCCGATGAGGTCAATGCAGTAGGGAATCGCCGGGAATACGGCCGCCAGGCACTCCCGGATGGATTTGGGCTTGCCGGGCAGATTGACGATGAGGCTACGCCCCCGAATGCCGGCCGTTTGCCGGGAAAGAATTGCCGTTGGAACATACTGAAGCGACACCGCCCGCATAAGTTCACCAAACCCGGGGAGCATTTTGTCGCAAACAGCCGCTGTGGCTTCTGGCGTCACGTCGCGCGGAGCAGGACCGGTGCCACCGGTGGTGACAACCAAACAGCAGCCGTCTTCATCGGTGAGTCGGCGGAGTTCTGCCTCGATAAGCGGCTGTTCATCGGGCACAAGGCGCATGATGGGCGTCCAGTCGTTGGCAATGTACTCGCGCAGTACGGCCAGAATAGCCGGACCAGACTCATCTTGGTATACGCCCTGACTGGCGCGGTCAGAAATGGTCAGAATGCCGATGTTGATTGTCGAGAGTGTCATAGCGAGTAGTGGCGGGTAGTGAGTAGCGAGTAGTGAGTAGCGAGTGGTGAGTAGTGAATAGCGAATAGCGAATAGCGAGTGGCGAGTGGTGAGTGGCGAAGTGTAGCACCACGCCCAACAAACCGGCTTTGATGCCTGGAAAGAATGCTCTACAGTGAGCATCACTATCTGACTCTCTATTCAAAATTCTGATTCAGGATAGCACTATGTTGAACCAACAACACATGCTTTGCCTTGCGTTATGGTTATTGGCGTTGCCGGGACTGGTCGGTTTCAGTTTTGCCCAGGAGCCAGCGCCGAATCCACCTTCGTTTCCGCCAGTAATGCCCAGCCCAACCGTACATGCGACGCAGGTCTATGCTGCTCCAAACGGTGATTACGTGATTGGGCCAGGGGATGTCGTGGAGATCAAGGTGTTCAAGCAGCCCGACCTAACGGGGCGTTTCCGAGTCAGTGACAGTGGTAGTGTGGAACTGCTGTTCATTGGCAGGCAACAACTGGCTGGGTTGACTGAAAGTGAAGCAGCCGAGCTACTGCGGCAAGCCCTGCGGAAGTATCTCCGCCAGCCGGAAGTCAGCGTCACGGTGACGGAATTCAACTCACGGCTTGTAACGGTCATTGGAGCTGTCCGATCGCCGGGGCGTCAGCCGCTGCGGCGTGCCATGCGGCTGCTCGATGTCATTGCGCTGGCGGGTGGGCTCGCCGAGGATTCCAGCCGCTTTGTCAACATCATTCGTTACACACCACGACCGGCGGAAGAAACACAACCGGTTTCAGGGACATCACCAGCACTGAGCGACGAGGATGTGCCACCAGAGGTTGAAATCCTTTCTGTCAACATTGATGACATCATTGCCGGTAATGCCAAAAACAATCTGCTGTTACAGCCGGGCGACATCATTTCTGTGCCACGGGCTGATGTCATCTATTTGGCCGGGAATGTGCGCAAACCCGGTCCCATTACGGCACGCAACCCGATTACGGTGACACAGGCGATTGCTATGGCCAGTGGGCTTGCAGAGGGCGCCAAGCGCAACGACATTCGTCTCTATCGGACTGTGCCCGGTAAGCTTGAACGTGAGGAAATCAAGATCAGCCTGGCGGCAATTCAGTCTGGGAAGCAGAAAGACCTGGTGCTTCAAGCCAATGACGTGCTTTACGTGCCCCATTCTGAACTGCGATCGGCAGGCACAACACTGATGCGCAGCCTGCCTACACTTGTCACTTCGGCGCTGATTCCTCTGCTCACCACTGCTATCATTCGTTGACCCTGTGCGACGGTTGTCTGCAAGGCAGCACGCTATGAGGAGACCCAGAGTCACGCCCTGCTACGTAAACAAGGTTTCTTTTTTGAGCTTCCGCCGCTCGTTGCCGGACGGGTGTTAGAACGCCCGGCAGAAGTTCCTACAGCTGGGGTGTTTGCCCTTGGCTACCAGCTAGTGCTTCTCAATTCGGTTATTGAGTAGCAGCGCCTAATTTGTCGACTTGACAGCGATACCAGCCTGCGAGGGAACAAAACGCCCTGAGCTGCCCGCAAAGGTTGGCAGAGCGCTGTGCCTAGCTGTTTTCGTGCCGACAGCACCCTTACAGCGCACTAAGCTGTGCATCAATCTGACACCGAATGCGGTAGTAGTCTTCGAGCAGGCGATTGATACTCACCACAAACGGAATCTGGGCAGCGGCGGCTTCTTCAATGCGGGCTTCGAGCGCCGCTGCCTCAGGCGTATTAGGGGTGACTTTTTCTTCAAGCGCCATTAGCTCATAGACGTTTTCCCCGCGTGGGTGGTGATGGTAACAGTGCGTGACAAAAGCCAAGGTCAGCCCATCCACAATCTGGCGCAGCAAGTCGGCGTCTGCTCCTGCAAAGTCGGAGAGCAGAAAAGAATCAGGGGAAACCCCTAGTGCGCGGGCTAAGTCGTGGATGCGATTGACAAGAGCTTCGTCCAGGACGATCGGCGGGGAGGTCCCAGTTTCCGTCATGGCTGGTTGGTGTTGATGATGAGTTTTTCAGACATAGCAAACAGCAACTTCTGCCTCGCGCTAACCCCGTTGCGACGGGATAGTTGCCAGAGCGCCACCGCCTGCGCGTACTGTTTCTGAAGCTCTGGGTTGTTACCTTCGCGCGCAAGCTGTTCGCCTATGGTGCGAATGAGCCGGAGGGCTTGTTCCTGCTCCTGGCGCGCGTGGATAAGGTTGCGCATTTGCGCTGCCAGGTAAGCTTCAAGTTCAGCCGGTGATTGTGGGACAACGGCTGACTCGTACACTTCCTCAGCATACTGGGGCAGGCTGCTGGCCTGACTGGCCTGCCCGGCGCGTTTCCCTTTGGAGTTTTTGGCAACATTACCACTTTGATTACCGCTGTGGTTGCCACTTCGGCGTGATTTGCGGTGCTGCTTCATCGGCACAATGCCTTTCGTGTCGGAAGTGTTATGGGGAGCGAGTGTACGTTATGAAGGGCCTGCGCACACGTCCTGAGTTCTTGCTTCAAAAGTCAACTCTGGTAAGTAGTTACCAAAGTCAAATACGAAGCCCGACGGCAAGGATTGTAGCGCTTCCAAGTGACCTGTCAACTCGCTGTTTGGTTTGAGGTCAAGCCTGAGCTTGCACTTCAAACATTTGTTTGAAGAACGGTCTTGATTCCACTCGTGACTTGATCCACCACTTTGCTGAGAATCTCGATGTTCTGGGTCAGTTGGTACATCCGCGCCTGTAGACCAAGAAGTTCCCCCTGCGAGAGCTCGCGGTCTGAACTGAGAATGGTCTCGATTTGCAGCCACTGGTTTTCAACCTGCGAAAACCGCGCCAGCAGGTCAGGGGAGCGCCGGTCTGGAGAAAGCCCGTGAAGACTTTCCCGCAGGGCCGGGATGCGGAGTCGTGCTTGATCTAACAAACTCCCGAAGTCGCTGGCACTTGGATTGGTTAGGCGTTGTATGAGATCGGCGCGAAGCTGCTCTAGGGTCAGCCCCGATGTACCACTTCCCTGCCGGAGAATATCTGCCGGCTGCCCGACTGTCTGCTGCAGGACAGATTCAAAAGAAGTTGCCCCACTGCTTGAGTGCATTCCGTGATGCTGAGCAGGCGTGCTGCTGGTAGGCACGCCTGCCGTAATCCCACCGATGTGTCCACTCATGGTGCCTACTTATCCTTTCTCGCCCGGCACCGTGTGCAAAGAGACCACACACGGTGCTGGCTTGTGTATGGCTTAGCCAACTGTGACCAAAACGTACTGGAACCGCTGCTGGTTGCCAAGAGAATCCCAGAAGCGGTTGAACTCACTCTGGGGCATGGTCTGGCATCCAGCCGAGTACGTGTTGGTCGTGCCGCCACGGTGGAAGTACATTGTCTGTCCTTCGAAGCTGTTCCGGTTGCGATCGCGCTCGTCGAAGACACCGTCGTGGTTGGTGTCGCGCACAACCGGCCGACTCGTCGTAGGCATCAGGATGTTGTTCCCGTCGGGCTGAATCGGGCCGAACTTGGTGCCCACATTGGCGCGCACGTACTCGTGAGTACCATCCACCAGCCGGCCAAGATCAAGCCGGCCGTCCCGGTTGCTGTCAATACCCATTGGACTCCGCGTCCGTCCTGACCAGCCATCTTCGTACTGGCTGCTCGGCTCGGTGTTGGCCCGCAATTCTGTCACCTGGAACTGGCCGTTAGGCAACTTGCGCAAAGTCACAATGCGGTCGTCGTAGACGCCCTGTCCCCCATTGGCACGGGTGTTGGTTTCCTGGCGCAGTCCCAGAATCACTACCCGTCCAGCGGCCAGGTCGGCTTTAGCCTGGGCAGACCCGTAGCGCTCGATGTAACTGGCATACAGAGCGAACTTCTGAGCTGTGGTCATTCCTTCTGTGCGTGGCAAGCCCCGGCTGGGCGGCGCAGGCGAGCCAGAGGTCGGCGGAGTAGATGGTGCAGGCGTTGGTGTCGGCTGACTACCGTTGGCACTGCTGGGAATCACGATGCGCTGGCCCGGATAGATAAGGCTGGGGTTAGTAATGCCGGGATTGGCACGCTGAAGCGCGGCAACAGTTGTGCCATACTGCTGGGCAATACGTGAGAGCGTGTCGCCCACCCGAACCCGGTGCTCGCGCGTGCCGGCCGCCGGCGGCGTCGAAGGGGCAGGCGCCGGAGCTGGCGCTGCCGGGGGCGGCGCCGGGGTGCCATTGCCGTTCCGCGCAATGGCGTCAAAGCGCGTCAGATCATACTGACGCATGATGCCGTGCAGCAGTTTGGTGTAGTTCGGGTCCGTAGCGTACCCGGCCTTGTGAATCTCAGCCGCAAAGCGGAAGGCATCGTTGGTGTGCTGCATGGCGGTGGCATACCGTGGATTGCGGATGAAGAACTGGGCGTGGTCGGCGAAGGACTCGGCTGCCGAATTGTACTTGCGGAACTGGGCGTTGACATACGTTTCACGTCCGTTGATGACTTCGCGCGTCCGCATCGTGACTGAGCCGGCTGGCCCCGTGCCCTTGATGCCAAAGTAGTTGTTGGCCTGGCGGGTCAGCTCCGAGCGTCCCCAACCGCTTTCGAGAATGGCCTGCGCAATCGTCACCGAAGCCGGCACACCAGTCATTCGCTGGCTGCGGATGGCATCGGCTGCAATCGAGTCAATGAAGGCGTTGCCAGTGCGTGGAATGGCGCCAACAGGCGCTGTAGCGTCTACTCGTGGTGGGGCAGGAGGCGCTGGCTGAGAAGGGGGAGGTGTCGGGCGTGATGGCATCGGATTGGGCCGGCTTGGATTTGGCCGTGCTGGGGCGGGAGCGGCTGCCTGGCGGCCCGGCAGGTTGATGACCTGTCCCGGATAAATGCGGTTGGGATTTTGAATCTGTGTGTTGGCTCTGACGAGCTGCCCCAAGCCAATGTTGTTGCGCGCCGCAATTGCCGACAATGTGTCGCCCTGACGCACGACATACTGACCACCGGCTTGACCACGTCCCTGACCCGGCGCATTTGCGTTGCGGGGAATATTTAGTGCCTGCCCAGCATAAATGAGGTTTGGATTTCTAATCTGCCGATTAGCCTGTAGGAGATTATCCACCGTTGTGCCGTAGCGCTGCGCAATACTCGATAGGGTTTCCCCCTGCCGGATGAGATGTTGAGTGTTGGTTGTCGGGCTTTGTGACGTCGCCGGCGTCCGGGTAATAGCGTTGGTCGTAGTGCTGGTAGTCCGAGTCGAAGAAGCTGCCGACGTTTGTGCCGTGCTGCTAGTGCGTACCGGGGAAGGTGCCGGTGTCCGTGCAGCGCCGTTGATCCGTGCCATTGCTTTATGCCTCCCACCATTCGAAAGTATTGTCGGTTCTGCCCTGGTTATCGGAACGCCGGGAATGATGTTGCGTTAGGACAGCACTTTTTCTGGATGTGCCTGTTTTACCCAGATTCCACCACCTTGAAAAGAATGCAACCGGAATGGGTGAAGCGCCGAAAGACCGTTCAAGCTTGAGGGAGAACACCTATCTGCCGGATGGCAAGGGCAAAGGGGCCTGCCTGCTTGCCAGCAATCATCAAACCCAAGGTCACTGTGGCTTCTGTTTGTAACGGTGGGGCCGGAACGGGTCGGCCACGGAAGGTCGGTGTGAAATCGGTTGTAGCCAATCGGTACATCTGCCATGCATCCGGCAGGGGAGTAAAGGTGGCCTGATAGGCAAGACCGTCAAAAGCTGCATCAGTGCGTACAACGAACTTGTAAGTCTTCCCGTCGCCTTTGGCCACAATGACAAAAACCGCCTGGGGCGGCAGGCGATGCGCAAGGGGAGCCGAGCGGACGGAAGCAAAGCCGCCCTGGTTGGCGAGGGAAACCACGCCTTCAAACACGGCGAAGCCGTGGTTTGTTGGGCGCAACTGCCCAGACGAACAGCCGCCCATGACCTGATCGCCAATGGCGTACCAGGCAGCAGCAGCGGTCGGGTTTGCAAAGTCGAACACTACCATCATGAGGCCGGCACCAGCGGTTTGAAGGTGTTGTCGCCGGGACGAAACAGGGTGTCGTGGCGCTTGCCTTGCGCATCCTTACATGAGACGTTGTTTTTCTGGTCGCGGAACAGCTCGAAAAAAACCGTCACCAGAACTTCCATGTCAGTGAAGCCGCCAGGGGCCGGTGCTTCGATGTATATCCACGTCATATCTACCCGCTGCTCCATGCCTACCCACACCACCCGCGCCGGCGTGCCATCCCTGCGACGCAGTTTGAAGCGTTCCCGCACATAGGCACTGACAAGCTCTTCTACCTCTGGCGTTTGATTGAGTTCGATGCGCCGCCGCGCCTGGCGGCTTAGGGCTTGCTCTAGGTCATCGCTGAAAACACGCAGGGAGATTTCCAGCGCACCTGTCTCCGCATTGAACTCAACGGTTGTAAAACTGGCGTGAAATTTGTGCGCTGTAGCTAAAGCGTCCTGTCCGATGCCAGAAGCTAGAAACAACGCTATTGTCAGAAATACCCGTCGTGAAATTAGAGGACAAATCATGCTTCCCACTGGTTTTTGTTGCTCGAAACCAAGGCTAGGGCGCCCGTTGTCGCCCAGCAGCCGGTATGCTATTCCCATGCAACTCCATCTGGGGCTGCAGCCCAGCTAAGACAAAGCTTGTACAGTTCTATTCTTCCTTTTGAGGCAACTGATGACCGTTCCACCCTCTGCGCTTGATGCTCCTTGTCCGCCACGACCCGGCGAAACCCTGGATGCGGAAGCCCTGTTAGCTTGCTTGCAGCCCCATCTGCCGGAGCTTACTCCACCGCTTGTCATCGAGCAGTTTCCGGCCGGGCACTCCAATCTGACCTATGCTCTGCGGAGTGGCGACCGAGAGTATGTTCTGCGGCGTCCGCCCTTCGGAGCAGAACATATCAAGGCAGGTCACGACATGCACCGCGAGTTTCGGGTACTGTCGGGCTTGCACCGGGTCTATCCGCGGGTACCACGTCCGCTGTGCTACATCCCGGCGGAGAGTTCGCCATTGGGCGTGCCGTTTTATGTTATGACGCGCGTTCGAGGCGTCATCCTGCGCACGAAAGTCCCAGAAGGTGTCACGCTTGATGCCAAAACCATGCATCGGCTTTCGACAAACTTCATCGACCTTCTTGCTGAATTGCATGCGGGTGGATGTCGAAGCTGCCGGCTTTGCGCGATCTCTACCGGGGTACAGGCTACGTACGGCGGCAGGTCGAAAGCTGGGTCAAACGGTACCGCGCGGCGCAGACCGATGACGTACCGGCTATTGAACGAGTCATTGCTTGGGTGACGACACGCATTCCGGAAGATAGCGCTGCCACCCTTATCCACAATGATTACAAGTACGACAATGTTGTTCTCGACCCGGCCGATCTGACCCAAATTCGGGCCGTGCTGGACTGGGAAATGGCCACAGTAGGTGATCCCCTGACGGATGTCGCCACAACACTTGCTTACTGGGTGGAACAGGACGACCCGCCAGAAGTCCACGCTATGAGCTTTGGGCTGACGGCATTGCCCGGCAACTTGACCCGCGCGGAACTGCTGGCCCGGTATGCCGAAATCAGCCGCCGGGACTTACGCGAAATACGCTGGCACGAAGCCTTTGCGCTGTTCAAGGTGGCAGTCATCGTGCAGCAAATCTATTTCCGGTACGTGAAGGGCTTTACCCAAGATGAACGTTTTGCCCGCATGGGGGCAATGGCCCGTCTTTTTGCCGAAATGGCCCAGCGCGCCATAGGGTGACAGCGGAGCAGCGACACCTACTGGCGGTGTTACTGCTCCTTCGGTGACGGTGTTCCATGAACCTTGTGACGGTCATTCCTGAGAAGGCTTGCGCCGGGTGGCAACCCATGTGCCGACATAGCCCGAAATGTCAAATTCGCCCTTCATGGTATCACCTTCGAGTTTCCCTTTGAACTCAAATGCCATGCCCTGGTAGTTGCCGGTCAGTGTCACCTGTCCGGTGTCATCCACCGTGATGCCTGTAAAGGACACACCGATCTGGTCTTTGGATTCACAGATGAGTTTGCCCTGCTCATCACGCATGACTTTCAGCTCAACGGGAAAGATACCCGCGCCAGTTACTGTGATCTCCATGTCATATTCGCCTTCGATGACGGGAGCCTTCTTTGGTTCATCGAGGCTATATGCGCGGGCCGCAATGGGGAGTAGACTAACCACAATCCCCAAACAGAGCCCGTACCGAAGCCAGAGATTTCGCATCCAGACAGTTCGCATGGATTTTTGCATGGATTTTAGAACACTCCTTTCAGCAAGGAATTGACCAAGACCCTGCGCGGCAAACAGCTACTGGGCAACTTGGTAGCGGGTAAGACGCACACCCTAGCACAGCACCCAGAACAATGTCGCGTATGCCTTGGTACGAACATTTGGAACGCATACGCAACATAGCCCACAAGCAGACGATAACAATAACGGGGGCGCTCTGTAGGCTTTGCGTGCTACGGTTGAGCCGCATAACAGGAGGAACCCTTAGCAACATCTAAGGTTAGTCTGACCGAGAACGCCATGGCGAACGAGCAGACCATTCAACGCACCGACCTATTGCGGGTACGACCAGATGCCTTTCTGCGACAACCGGCGGCGACCCGTTCCACTAGCAAAACTGCCTTTGAAACCCGCTTGGAGCAGGCCCTAGGTAGCGATCCGGAAGTGCAGCGCCGCACCCGCGAGGAGCTCAAGACGATTGTCTTAGCAGTGCAGGCCGGCTTTACCGATCCGTGGCAGTTGACGGACCTCATCTTTCACGCCCGCCACCCAGAGTTGATTGGGGCCGATCTGTCGCAGTCACCAGAACTGCTTGATGAATGGAATGACATCAGTGCTCGGCTAGTGCAGCCCATGCTCAATGACTTAGCTGCCTTTCAGGCGCGGTCTACACCTGAACAGCGGCCAGTAGCTCCCTCTGCCGGGGAAACACCCTTGCGTGTGGCGGGCAAAGACAAAATGGCTGCGGCAAGCACCCTTGATCCCATCATCGAGCAGGCTGCCGCTTTGTGTCCAGGTTTGCCCCCTGCGTTGCTTAAGAGTTTGTTGGTGCAGGAATCAGGACTGCGCCCAGATGTGATCAATGAGTATGGGTATGCCGGTATTGCCCAGCTCGGTCGCCGCGAAGCCCGCGAGTTAGGACTATCGGTTGGTATTCCAGGAACGGAAAGCGACGAGCGGCTCAACCCTACTCTGGCGATTCCAGCTGCAGCTCGCTTGCTTTACCTCAAAGCGCAACGCCTTGAAGAAATGGCCTTTTCCCGCTATGGCACCCCGCAGGGGACAGAATACTGGAAGTTTGTCATGGGCGCCTACAACGGGGGTGAAGGGACAATTACACTGGCTATGGGGCATGCTTATCGAGAAGGTTTGGCGCGCGCCCGCGAGGAAGGGCTGACCGGGCCGGAAGCTGTTGCCTTTGCCCGGGAATGGGCCACCAAGTGGGAACACCTGTCGCTGGGTGGTGAAACTGCGCCTTTGGCATTGGCCGCCGCGCGCTACTTTCCTAAACTGGCAGCCCAGAAGTTTGCCGAAATCCGAAACTACCCAGAGCAAATCGTCGCTCGGGCTGGGCGCCACCGTACCGCCACCGGGTGACAGCTTTAGTGACTTTGTACGGTGGCGCGCAACGGCATGAGCGGAACGCAGCCATCTACCAACGTCAATCGGGATGCCCTTATCGAGCAGCACCTGCATTACGTGCGGACGATTGCGTATGAGATCGTACGGAAGCTGCCGCCAAACATCGAGCTCGAAGAACTGATTGCTTACGGCAACCTAGGATTGGTACGTGCGGCAGAAAAGTACAATCCGGCGCGGGGGGTGTCTTTTGTCACCTTTGCACACTACTACATCAAGGGTGCCATCTGGGACGAAGTGCGCAAAATGGCCAACTTCGCCCGTATAGACGGTGGGCGCTTGCGCGCAGAAGCCAATGCTACAGATTTCTTGCACAGCCTTGCCGAAGAGGACGCCGGAAGCTCAACCTACGGCACGACGCTCGAGGACGACATTGCCGAAGCGCGGGCGCAGCTTGAAAGCCTGATTCCAATCTACCTGCTGTCGCTCGATCACGAGGAACTCACGATTGCCGACGACCGAAGCCTAGATTTTGCTAGTGCGCTGGAGCGGGATGACCTTATTGGCCGGATGATGCGTCTTGTCGCACAACTGCCCGATGAAGATCGGGCGACTATCGAAGCCTTGTACTTCAAGGGAAAGAGTGCCGCAGAATATGCAGCCGAGCTCGGTTTGTCGCGCTCGTGGGGATCACGCTTGCATGCACGTGCCATCAAGCGCCTGCGCGAAGCCATGCAGCGCGAGGGGTTGCTTAGGACCGACGAAACCCAATAAGCCGCCCTGCTGTGGGATCGTCTTGACCGACTTTCAGTCGGCGGTTTCAGGCCGCACGACTAGCCTGCGCTTGTGCTGTCGCTTGCCGCACAGCATCTAGGGCGCGCTCGCCGGTAGCCAGCAAACTTTTGGCGATTTCGCTAATCCAAAGGCCGCCAACCCGTACCTTCAAACCGATGGTCGGCAGCTTTGTCAGGTAGACAGCGCGCCGCAGGGCTGCTCCAAGGGTGCCACCAATGCACATGCCGAGGACATCTGCACCGGCTTCTCCAATGCCCAAAGTGAGCATTTCACCCAGTCCAACGTAGAGGTAAGGCAGTTTGGGCCAACCTTCAATGTCGGCGCGAATGTTCCAGGCGGCGATTTCTGACTGTCGAACAGCAACTTGGGCTGTGGCCGGCAAACCATGACCTTCCTTGGTCGGAAAGTGGGTGGCGTCCCCGAGTGCGTAGACACCGGGCTTACCGGGAACTTCAAGCTGCTGAGTGACTCGAATCCGACCATGGGCGTCCTTCTCAACAGGAAGACCAGTCAGAAGCGGATGCATTTCAATACCGCCGGTCCATGTGACCGTAGCCGCCGCTACCTGCTTGAGCGTACCTTGTTTGTCGCAGCGAATCTCAACGCCCTCTGGCGTAACTTTGGTTACGCCCCAATCCAGAATCAGGTTGACACCGCGCCGCCGCAGTGCGTCAAGGGCGATTGGCTCAAGCCGGTGGGCCACACCTCGCAAAATCCGCTCATTGCGGTCAATGAGGTGGATTTCCATTTCCTTGCGGTCGAGTCCGTACGCCGGGGCCTGTTGACTAAGGTAATCGGCCAGTTTGCAACTGACTTCGACACCGCAAGTACCGGCGCCAACCACCAGAAAGTTCAGTAGTGCCTTGCGCACCTTTGGATCGGTTGTCTGCTTGGCGCGGGTAAGCGTCTGAGCCAAGTGCTTTTGATAGGCTTGGACATGGGCTAGGTCGTAGAACGGCTGGGAGTATTTGTCGGCACCGGGTACTTGCCGGAAGTTGGGGCGTCCTCCTAAAGCAATCACCAGATAGTCGTACCGGTAGGACGCACTGCCAACATGTACCTGGCGTTTTTCAAGGTCAATCTGCTCGATGGTACCCTGCACAAACCTGACCGGCCGGTTACCGAGAATGTCACGGTACAGTGGCGCTATTTCCCAGACCTCGACCTCGCCGGTAAGGATTTCATAAGCCATTGGCGTGAACAAAAACCGGTCATTGCGGTCAACGAGCGTAATGCGCACCGGGCGCGTCCAAGGGTAGTTCGACAACTGGAAGGCAGTGTTGAGACCGGCAAAGCCACCCCCCAGAACCAAAATATCAACCGGCGATGAAGTGGTATGTGCGGCAGTCATCGGTATGAACATCTGTGTCAGAGAAGTCGGCGGGAGGACAGCTGCATCCTATCCCACACCGGCGTTACTTGAGAATGAAAAAAACGACGCCCGTGTGACACCGTATTTGTCAGCAGGCCGGGGGAGGGACAACTCCCGGCCGGCACGCCGGTTAGCGCCGCTGAACTTCCTACCCGGCTTCCGATTCGACCGTACGTGCGATCTGGGCTATCAGCACGGCATTGTCGAGGGTTTGCTGCCCGGAAAAGGTGAAGGTCACCCGTGGCGATTGCAGGAAGTATTCGAGCGCTTCCAGGCCCGTGAGCATAGCGTCACCATTGGCTGCTTCGATTTCCACTGCCGTCAGGTTGCCCTTCTCGAACACTGCCCGTCCAACCTCGCCCTGGGGAAAAATGACTGTCAGCAAGCCACTCAGTGCCTGGCTGCGAATGATGTAAAGTGCCCGCTCGAAAGAAAACTGCCCCAGGTGGTTGGGGTTGACTTCAAGGGCTTCGTCCACGAGCGGGGAGCGGTGGTTGGTCAGCAGGCGGTTGACCCGATAGACCAGCTCATCGAGACTAAACGGCTTGCCCAGAAAATCATTGGCCCCGGCAGACAGCCCCTGAAGGCGGGTTTCAATGTCTTGGTAGGCGCTAAGAAAAAGAAACGGCGTAGCGGCTGTCCGCGGGTCGCTGCGAACGAGGCGGCACAGCTCGATGCCATCCATGTGCGGCATGCTGATGTCACAGACCACCAACTCAAAGGTCGCGGTGCCAAGCTGCTCAAGGGCGTCGCGCCCATCGGCAGCTAGAGTAACCCGGTGTCCATGTTTCTGCAGAGCCTGTCTGATGGACTGAAGGATTACCGGGTCGTCGTCCACCACCAGTATCCTGGCTGAAGGCAGCAAAGAAGTCTCGGCCGGCGATACCATAGAGAAAACCGTAAACGGCGTCCTTGCTGAGTTCGGTGTGCGTTTTCTAACACATTCTGGCTTCCCATACCAACCGAACCTTTTGCTTGACTTGCCGTGGGTATGGCGCGCACAGTGAACACTACTCACGTTCCGGCGACCGGTCTCCCACCAGTTTTGGATGCATGTGCTCAGACGGTGTTGAACATGAACTGCACCTTGCGAAAAGCCGCCGTGTGGGGCAATTCGGCTCCCGATCATCATCCCATGCGTAGACCTTCCTGGCGTTGGTCTGAATGCCGTCGCCTGTGGCTCGTGCTGCTTGGCGTCTGGTTGTGTATGTTGGGGAAGGGTGCGCAACCGCAATCCCTTTCCCATCGGGGAAGGGCTCCGTTGCCGCCGATGACCATCTCGCCGCTGAGCCTTGCCCAGCCAGGGCTACGAACCTACACCGACCAGCAAGGGCTGCCTCAGAACTCCATCCGAGCGTTGGTGCGCGACCAGCAGGGCCAGCTCTGGGCAGCTACCCAGGACGGTGCTGCCTATTTTGACGGCCAACTCTGGACGCCGGTAACTGTGCCTTCGGCGCTCGGTTCAAACTTCGTCACGGCGTTGGCTGTCACCCAGGAAGGTGTCTGGTTGGGGACACCCAACGGACTCTGTCGCTACGATGCGCTGGCGCATCCTTCCCAACCGTGGCGGATAGTTTCTCTTGGCAGCGAGCGCGCCAACAACATCACGGCTCTGCTGGTTGTCTCCAGTGGCAGGAGTGAGGACGTATGGGTTGGTACCCACGATGGAATCTTCCGCCTTCAAGATGAGCACTGGGAGCGTCCGGTAGCTTCTCTCCCCCTGCAAGGCTGTGTGGTGCAGTGCATGAGCGTAACTGATAACCCCAGACCTACTCTGTGGGTAGGAACGCAAGACCGTGGACTTTGGCGGCAAGTACTAGGGACAGAACGGTGGGAGCAGCTCACAACGGCAGATGGTTTGCCGGCTGATAATATCACCTGTCTGGCCAAGCGGCTGATGTCTGAGAGCATCTGGGTAGGTACCACCCACGGAGCAGCGCTTGTCGTTGGTCAACAAGTACAAGCATCGTCAGGGCTGCCGGCAGAACTCACTGCCACAACCATCAACGCCATACTGGAAGTTGAGGGCCCCGATGGTAACCCATTGGTGTGGATTGGTACGAACCAAGGGTTATACGTTCAATCCGGTAGCCAGTGGCGGCGGTATACGACGGCTGACGGGCTGTCAAGCGACATTGTTCGTTCTCTGTTTGTTAGTCAACCCCGCAGCGGTGGGATTTGGATCGGCCAAGGCGGTGGCGGTGGTGTGACGTACTTGCATCACGGCGCTTGGTGGTCGTTTTCAAGAGCACATGGGTTGCCTTCCAACATGGTCTGGTGTGCCGAAGTGTGGGATGCGCCTGACGGCACAGAAACCCTCTGGGTTGGAACCCTAGCCGGTTTATCTAGGTGGCAGCGTGGTACGTGGGTGAACCTTGGCCCTCAGCATGGTTTCCTGGCAAGTGATGTCCGCACCTTGTTGACAACTGAGCAAGGCAGCCAGCGGACACTGTGGATTGGCACAGGAAATGGCGGTTTGTGGCGACTCGTAGACGACGGACGCACCTTGCGCACGTTGCGCGTCGAGTCTGTTCCTTCTGATGCTCATGTGTACGTCCTGTACCTGCCGCGCGCTGACACCGCGCCAGCGCAAATCTATGTGGGGACAAACCGTGGGTTGATGGCCGTGCGCCTTGATACATGTGAAGGCAAGCCACTAGGCCTTGAAGGCGAGGCCGTTTACGCCGTAGCTGAAGTGCCTGGCCCGGATGGGGAGTTGTCTTTGTGGGCGGGCCTTGATCAAGGGCTTGCCTGGCGGACCAAAAATGGGTGGAAGCACTTCGAGCTTGGGGTAGCCGGGCATCCAATGGTCAATGCCCTGCATGTGACCCGCGACGCGGCTGGTCACACCCGGCTGTGGTGCGGCCTGCAGGGGGGAGGTCTGGTTTGTCTCGAGCCGATTGATCCTCCTCGAATCATCGAACACCTCAGCACGAAAACCACGCCCGCGCTGCCTAATGATGTGGTGTATCACCTGTTTGAAGATGACTACCGCCGTCTGTGGGCCACGACCAATCGCGGCGTTGTCTACTTGGCATTGGATGGAAACGGGCAAGAGCGCACCCTAAGGACATTTACCGTAGAAGACGGCCTGCCGAGCAATGAGTGCAATTTTGGGCGCGCTGGCTGTGATCGCCGAGGCCGCGCCTGGGTGGGGACAGTACGCGGTCTGGCTGTTTTCAACACCCACCTCTTTCCCAAGGAAGAGACCTCTGGGAAGCTGCTGGTACACGTTATTACACCGGATGAAGTTCTATCTCCAACCCAGACATCTGAACTTGTCTTTCCCCATACGCTGCGTGAGCTTTCATTTCGCTTTGTCCTACCTGTGCTGCGGCGTGGACAGGAAGTGATGTATCGCACGCAGCTTCTGCCCTACGATGCTGAGCCGACGCCGTGGACGGGGCGCAACCGGCGTGACTACTCGAACCTACCGCCAGGGGACTACACGCTCAAAGTTTGGGCGCAAGACGCGCTGGGACGGATTACAGAACCTATCACCCTGTCGTTTTCCATTCGGGCAGCGCCTTGGCGACAACCCTGGGCGTACGTGCTCTATACCCTAGCGCTGTTGGGTTTTGGCTATGCCTTGTATGACCTGCGTGTACGCCAGATTCGACGTAACCAAGAGCTGCGCATTGCAGCGCTGCGGCAGTTGCTCGACAGTACGCGCGTCATCAACTCGACCTTGGATTTAGGTGAGGTGCTCCGCAAAATTGCTTCAGAAAGCGCAATGCTGGTTCGCGGCGAACCAGGGGGCATCGGCCTGGTGGAAGGCAACACGCTGGTCTTTCGCCATGTCTGGAATGGAAAAGCGTGGGAAGATGCAGAAGTACCGTTTCCATTGGGCAAGGGCGTTGCCGGCAGTGTTGCCGCAACCGGCAAACCACGGATTGTCAACGATGTCCGTACCTGCCCTGATCTAGCGCATCCTGACCTCATCGAGCTATATGGCGTTCACGGCATCATGGATGTGCCCATCCGCAATCGGAGTGGCGTGACAATTGGGGTGCTTGATGTTCGGCGTCCACCTGGACGGGAGCCTTTCACCGAGCAGGACAGCGACCTCATCGAGGGGCTCACTCACCAGGCAGCCGTGGCGATTGAGAACGCGGCCATCAACCGTCAGCTTCGGGGAGCAGCCGAACAAGCCGAGCGGCTCTACCGCCGTGAGCAAGAGGTGGTTGCGCGACTGCAGGAACTCGATGTGATGAAAAACAACTTCTTGGCGGTGACTTCCCACGAGATGCGCACTCCGCTAACAGTCATCAAGGGCTACCTTGAGGCGCTCTCGCTGGGTACTTTTGGCCCACCTACCGAACACCAGCAGGTCGCCTTAGCCACATGCCTGAAAACCACCGACCGGTTGGCGCGGATTATGGAGGACATCTTTGAAGTGCTCAAGATTCAGGAAGGCTACATTAGTCTTCACCGCGAGCCGGTAGTCGTTGAGGCGTTGTTGCACGAGATTCTCCAGGAAGTCAGCGTTTTTATTGCCAAGCGTCGGCAGCGAGTACGGTTTGCTGCCAGTGGCGACACCCAAATCGAAGGCGACGCCCATAAGCTCAACCTATCGTTTCTCAACGTTATTCAGAACGCCATCAAGTTTACCCCGGATGGTGGAGAAATTACTGTGACGGTGACGGGAGAAGAATCGCTTGTAACTGTTGAGATTGCCGATACCGGGATCGGCATTGATGCTGCCGATTTGCCGCACATTTTTGAGAGGTTCTACACCGGCCGGGATACCTCGCGGCACTCGTCTGGGCGATTTGAGTTCAATACACGTGGCACAGGTCTCGGCCTCACCATCGCTAAAAGCTACATCGCTGCTCATGGCGGTCTCATTGAAGTCGCCTCGGAGGGTCTGGGGCGGGGCAGTTGCTTTACCATCACCCTACCGCGCGTTCAGCCTCAGGAAACCGAGTCGCGCATCACGCTGACGATGGCCAAGATTGAAAGCTGAAAGCCGGTGGGTGGTTTCTGCAACCGAACTTTCTGGCTGCCTTTTCCACCTATGTGCGGGCGTTACACCTTGACAACACCCCAGGAAGTGCTGGTAGCACGCTTTGGTCTGACAACAGTACAGTTCCCAGTACGCCCACGATACAACATAGCGCCAACCCAATCGGTTGCCGTTGTCTTCAACGATGCGCCGACGACGCTCGGCAGCGCGCGCTGGGGACTACTCCCGGCCTGGTGGAGAGACGCCTCCGGTCCACCGCTTATCAATGCCCGCGCCGAGACCTTGCGTACGAAACCTTCCTTTCGAGAAAGTTTCCGGCGGCGACGCTGCTGGGTGCTTTGTGATGGTTTCTACGAATGGCGCAAAAACCAGGATGGTACGCGGACACCGTTTCGTGCCGTCCTCAAAGATGGCAGTCCCTTTGCGCTTGCCGGTCTGTGGGAGGAATGTCTGTTACCTGACGGCAGCGCCCAGCGTTCGTGCACGGTGGTGACAACCCAGGCTAACCCCTTACTAGCTTCGGTCCACGCGCGCATGCCGGTTATCCTGTCGCCGGAGGTGGAGAGAATCTGGCTGGAAGAAAATGACCTTGACCGGCTAGAACAGTTGCTGTGCCCGTATCCGGCTGAAGCCATGCATCTTTACCCTGTGTCGCGTGCTGTCAATGTCGTGACCAATGATGACGCATCCCTAATTGCGCCAGTGGTGCCAGAACCGCATCAAACCGGCCTATTTTGATGTTCGGCCTGCAAAAGACATGCGACTGCCTGCTTCCGGCAGGCCGGTCTTTGGGTAAGCTAAAAACAGTTGACGCGCGTAATGTCTGTTACCACGATAGTTGCCATCTGCTTGCCGGTTTGGCCCGTTCCGGGTCTTGCTTGCCGGAGTATCAACTTTCTCTGAAAAGGTGTGTGTCATGGTGCTTCCTGCTGCTGCTACGTATTCGCTTGCCTCGATCCTTGACCATCATGCGGTGCATCGTCCTGACCGACTGGCTGTCATTGCTGGGCCGACCCGTTTGACTTACGCCCAGCTTGCAGCGGCGGCCAATCAGATTGCCAACGGTCTACGGGCGCGGGGCATTCAGCCCGGCGACCATGTGGCGCTGTCGTGTCCGAACGTGGCCTATTTTCCCATGGCCTTTTTTGGCATTCTCAAAGCCGGCGCCGTGGTTGTACCGCTCAATGTCCTGCTCAAATCCCGTGAAATTGCCTATCACCTCAACGATTGTGATGCTAAAGCCCTGCTTTGTTTTGAGGGGTCGCCGGAGTTGCCCATGGCGCAGATGGCCCAGGCGGCTCTTCAGGAAGCACAGCTTTGTCAGACCTTTGTTGTGATGCCGGCCAATCCTGAATGCCCACCTACGTTACCGGGCGCGCTGACCCTGGCAGAGTTGATGGCCGGCCAGCCGACGACCTGCGAGCGCCCGGCCGTCAGTCCATTTGATACGGCACTGATGCTTTACACCTCGGGTACGACTGGACAACCCAAGGGAGCAGAACTTACCCACTGGCAGCTTATTATGAACTTTGTTCACCTGCGCGAACTGCTGTTACCGACCGTGGATGTGCGGCTTGAAGCCGACTTCAAGGTACTCTCCACAGCACCGCTCTTTCACGCCACGGCACTAATTGCCCAGTTTGGTGTGGTGATGTATGCCGGCGGCACCTCGGTTCTGCTTCCGCGTTTCGACCCCAAGCAAACCATTGAGACGATGATTGCCGAGCGCATTAACTCCTGGGCAGCCGTGCCGACGATGTACTGGGCACTGCTCAACTACGCCAACGAACACAACATAGACGTTTCGCCAATTGCCGAGACGCTCAAGGTAGCTAACGTCGGTGCTGCCCCAATGCCAGTTGAGCTGATGCGCGCCTTTGAGGAAAAATTCAAAACCCTTGTGCTGGAAGGCTATGGCATGTCAGAGACAGGCGTGCTTTCGTACAATCAGCTCACCAAGCCACCCAAGCCGGGGACGGTTGGACAACCGCTGATGGGGATTGAAATTCGGATTCACGATGAAAACGACCAACCTGTGCCGCCCGGCACCGTCGGGGAAATTGTCGTCCGTGGCCACTGCGTCATGAAAGGCTACTACAAACGCCCGGAAGCCACAGCTGAGGTGATGCGTAATGGTTGGTTTCATACTGGCGATCTAGGCTTCATGGATGAAGAGGGGTACTTGACCATCGTTGACCGCAAGAAAGACCTCATCATTCGTGGTGGCTACAACGTCTATCCCCGTGAGATAGAAGAAGTGATGATGACGCACCCGGCTGTCTCGCTTGTGACAGTGATTGGCGTTCCTGATGAGCGGTTAGGTGAGGAAATCAAAGCTTATGTAATTCTCAAGCCGGGAGCTTCGATAACCGAAGACGAGCTCCGCAACTGGTGTAAAGAGCAGATGGCTGCCTACAAGTACCCGCGCCTGATCGAGTTTCGTAAGGAACTGCCAATTGGTCCGACAGGCAAGGTCCTCAAGCGAGCACTGCGGGAGGAGCTAACTCAGAAACCAGCGTAGCGCTTCTGTAGATATTTGGAACGGACACGACGAGCATGCCTTCAGGCCGAATCCACGACCTGGTGACGTATGTTTTGGCTGTTCCTACCGCCGTCGGGCTGTTTTTTCTAACGCGCCACGTCGGTTTGACGCTGCTAGGGACAGCCGCCATGCTCTTTGGCGGGCTGATGTTCGGCCCTGACCTTGATACCCACAGCCGGCAGTACACGCGCTGGGGGGTGCTGCGCTGGCTGTGGTATCCCTACCGAAAACTCCTACCACATCGGTCGTACTGGACGCATGGGTTGCTGTGGAGCACCTGGTTGCGGGTCGGTTACTTTGCTTTGATCGTAACCTTGATGCTGGCCGGTGTAATGTACTTGCGGGCAGTGTGGCTTGACGGCTTGCCGGCCGACGGCGACCAAGCGGTACGCACTCTACAGATGGCCGGGCATCAGATGTGGCGCCTTTTCCGCGCCGTTGACGGCAAAGTGTGGTTGGTAGCCTTTCTCGGCTTGTGGTGGGGCGCCGCCACGCATACGCTGACCGATGTCATCGGAAGTGCCCTAAAGAGCTTGTTCAAGACATTTTAGCTTGGGCAAACCTGGTTGGCGCAAAGTCGAAGGAAGGGTGGGTCGGTGACAACGGCCGCAGTGTAAACGCTATGCTACAGAAATGGTTGGTCGGTCTGGTGACAGGGTGCTGCCTTGGGGGCACCACCTTGTTAGCACAGGCGCCGATGGCTACGGGAACGTTAGAAGGGCGTGTGGTCGCGCGCGAAAACAAACAGCCGCTAGCCGGCGCAAAGGTGACATTGACTCGCTCGGTGACCAAGGAAACCTACACTGGAGAGACAAGTAAGCAGGGAATATTTCGTCTGGACGGACTTCCGCCAGGCAACTATGTGGTTGAAGTTGAAGCTGAAGGGCGGACAACGGTCCGGCTAAATCTCCTGCAAACCGTTGAAGGTGGGAAGACAACCGTTATCAAACGCCCTCTTGAACTGGAAGTTGAGCGTACGTATTCGGTCATTCGCGGCGCAGTGTTCAACGAGCACGGCTTGACGATGCCAA
>AFSR01000220.1_pt1 | contig 23170 bp, 21 predicted proteins | sample 296848 | NCBI WGS metagenome assembly AFSR01 (sample SAMN02954305, study PRJNA68063) | hot springs metagenome | biome: terrestrial; feature: Mushroom and Octopus hot springs; material: microbial mat core samples; isolation source: Yellowstone National Park Mushroom and Octopus hot springs ...
TCCCTGGGCCGAAACGCGGACAATCCGCTGGGGTTCTGCGGCGGCCAGGGTTTCGAATCCGCAGTAAACCCGCCGGTGGAACTCTAGGCCTTCTTGCTCGTTAGTGCTCTGCACCGCTAGCTCAACTGCGCCAGAAGAACGGGAGCGAGCCCGTTCTAGCCCCACCTCGGGGGGCAGATCCAGCCACAGGGTGAGATCCGGCTGTAGCCCGTCGGTGACCCATCGGTTGAGCTGCCGGATCAGATCCAGATCTATGCCCCGGCCATAGCCCTGATAGGCCAAGGTGGAATCGGTAAAGCGGTCGCAAACCACCACCTGCCCTGCCGCCAGAGCCGGCGCGATGACTTTGCTCACGTGTTCAGCCCGATCCGCCGCGTACAGGAGCAACTCCGCCAGAGGGCTAAAGGGATCCCCGTGCAGCAACAGCTCCCGCAGCGTTTTGCCCAGCGCCGTGCCCCCCGGCTCGCGGGTACACAGGCAAGCGTAGCCTTCTTGGCGCAGCCGCTCAACCAAGAGGGCCTGTTGGGTGGTTTTGCCCACCCCTTCCCCGCCTTCTAGGGTGATGAACACACCGTCGTCCTCTGCAGGAGGGTTAGCGCAGGTTGAGTTGGGGCTGCAAATTAAAGGAGTGCCCCGGCACCATCACGTAGACGTCGGGGATGTTGGTGGGCTCCAGGCTTTGCAGGGCTAACCCTTCGATGTTGGAGCGCAGGGCGTTGTTGATGGTGGCTTCCAGTTGGGACAAAACCTGCGCCTCGTTGCCCTGAGCGGCCAAGCCAGGAAACTGGCTGTACACGGCGCGCGCCAAGCTGCTGGCCAAGGGGAGCTGGATCAGGGTGAGGTTGGATCCCCCCAGCTGGGGGCCCAAGGTGTTGGCCCGGCCGCGGATGCCCAAAGCTTGGAGGGCATTGGCCGTTTGGCTGACGGGGATGGTGCAAGTATCCATCTTGTAAACGGGCACTGAGGCCATGGTCAGAGCAGAAACGCTGGTCAGTTGCACCACAGTAAAGGAGGCAGTGCCGTTATAGGCAAAGCAAAAATCGCGAAAGGCTGCGGGCACATTGGCAGCGCGGATGGGGCGCTCATCGTCAAAGCCGCCCGACTCGGCGAAGATGTTGCGGATAGCGAATCCCCCGAAGAAGGCCAGCAGGGCCACCACCAGCAGGATCGTCAGATCGGAGGAGGAGACCCCCCCGCTGGAGCTGCCGCCTCGCCCACCACCGCCATATCCCCCACCGCCAACATAGCTGGAGGTGTAGCCGTAAGCCGCGGAACGGCTGTAGTCACTGCGGTAGCCGGATTCCCCAAGGACTCCGTCCCGCTTACGCGAGCGGCCAGCAAAGGACTCCGTCCCGCTACCGCGAAAGGCAGAGGAACGGGCGGATCCGTCGTAACCTCGGTTGCTGGAGACAGAACGGCGGGGAACTAGCGCTTGCCCAGGGCGCTCACCGGCTCCTCCTGCAGCGGCTTTCTGCCCCCCCTTTTCGCTGTCAACACGAGACCCCTCGTCTCGGCCAGTCTGGGGGGAGCGGTTGGAAGGGCGAGAAGTGGCCCCTTGCGCGGACTCCCTGTAGCTATCCCGCCCATTCTCCAAGGACTCCGTCCCGCTACCGCGATCGTCCAGCCAATCCTCTGCGCCCACAAAGGTTGAGCCCTCTTCCGGCAAAGGGGGTGGGGAACGACGACTTTGCCGCTCCCTTCCTTCACCAGAGTTTGCAACCGAGGAGACCGCGGCTTCCTCACCGGCAGAATCCGGGGAATGGCGGCTGGGATCGGGGGCAGCAGTCCGTTCCGCTGCTGCAATGGGATCTTGATCCTCAAACTCAGAAAAACCCATAGTTCTTCGAGCGCTCCCCTCAGCTGCCAAGGCAAGACGGCTTTCAATTTCACTCCCCCGAAGGGAAGGGACTATTGTATCCTAGCAGCTCCCCAGCCAGGACATCGGATGCTATTGCTGGGATCCAAGCCAGCCCATACGCTTCTCCAGGAGAGGCAGCTGCGCTTTCAAGGCGCGCAAGGCTCGCCCTCGGTGGCCGATGGCCTCTTTTTGAGCTGGGCTCATCTCGGCAAAGGTTAGCCCCACTTCGGGCACCCAAAACAGGGGATCATAGCCAAACCCCCCCTCTCCCCGCGGCTGGGTCAAGATCTCTCCCGAGCATACCCCTTCCACCAGGGCATGCACTACACCTTGGGGATCCACCAGGGCGATGGCGCAGTGAAAGGTGGCCCGGCGATTTGGGATCCCTTCCATTTCCCTAAGCAACCGCTCGATGCGGGCAGCATCGTTGGGGGCATAGCGAGCCGAGCGGATCCCAGGGACGCCGCCAAGGGCTTCTACCGCTAAGCCGGAATCGTCGGCAATGGCCCACTCCCCCAGAGACTTGGCCACGGCTCTGGCTTTGAGAAGGGCATTTTCGGCAAAGGTGGTGCCGGTTTCTTCCACCTCAATTTCTGAGGGCATGCGGCGCAGCTCCCAAGCAGGGGCATGGGCCTGGAAAAAGGCATTGAACTCGCGCCATTTGCCGGGGCTACTGCTGGCCAAGATCAAAGGACGGGTCATGGAAGGTTCCTACGAGTGGAAATCTGAGGAGGCGGAAGGCTGTCCAAGGGCTTCCTGCCTAATGGATCTCGAGAACCATGTTGTGCAGGGCTGTGTTAATCACCAGGGTGGATCCCCACCGCTCTACCTTGCCCCCATCCCAGTGCATGTGTCCGCAGATGTAGTAGCGGGGCTGCAGCTGTTCCAAAAGGGGGCGCAAGGTGGGTGTGCGACGGTGATACCACTTCCCGCCTTCATCCAAAAAGCCTCGCGGCGGAGCATGGGTGAGCAGCAGGTCAATGGGTCGGGGGGGCTGACTGTAGAGGGCGAGCAGCTCCTGCAAATGGGCAGAGGTGAGAGACCAGCTCCAGCCACAGGGGGGAGTCCAGGGCACAGCCAAAACCTGTAACCCCAGCCACTCAAAGCAGCAGGACTGGGTGATGGCCCGCCCCCAACAGCCAACCAGCGAATTCAAAACCGAAGCTGCTGGATCGTGGTTGCCAGGTAAAAAGAGCCAGGGTTTGCCCAGGCTCTCCACTGCCGCCAAAAAGGATTGCAGATGAACCACCTCTGCTTGGGCTGCCGGATGAAAGCCCTGGGTGGCCTTGCGGGAAGGTTTGCCGGCCTTGGAACAGAAATCCCCGCAGTTGATGTAAGCATCCACCTCCGGCAGATGGGCAAGGGCCTGCCGGATCAGCCGAGCGCTGCCGTGGTAGTCAGAGCCGAGCAGCAGTTTAATCCCCATGGGCCTCTGCAGCAGAAGAATCCAGGTGGGATCCCTGAAGCAGGGCGGCAACTTGCTGCCAGGAGCTGCTGTACCAAGCTTGCTGGGCTTCCAGTTCTTCGCCGAGGGATCCCGTGGGGCCAAAATCTGGGCAGGCGTACCCCAGGGAGCGTAATCCTGCCACCAACACTGCCGGAGACAGCCACCACTGCTGGGCCAAGCGCAGCAGATCCACCTGGCTGCGGGTTTGCAGGTATTGGCGGAGCTGGCGTTGCAAGCTGGCAGCGGAGGGCAGGGGCACCGCTTGCTGATGGACGGCAATCAACAGCTCGCTGCTGGGGGTGCAACAGAGCAGCCACTTGAGGTGATCCAGAGAAGGGGGCCAGCTCCACAACCAGAGTTGATCATAGCGGTGGCCGGCTTGGGGACGGTCGTAGTGGAGAGTCAGGTACCGCCGTTCGCGATAGCGGGCCGTAGGCCTTGAAGACAAGACCAGCGAGGGGCGGCGGAAGCCGTAGAACAGGATGGTTCCCTGCGCCTGAGGCCAGAGGACAGAAAATCGGTCTACAGCTTGCCAACGCAAAGGCTGGGTGGGCTGGGGGGTGGGGCGCCAGATCAACAGAGGTGAGGGCTCTGTCCCCCTCTGGGAGCCAGTCGAGGGCTTGGAGTTGGGCATGGGAGGAGTGGCATCCAGAGAGGCGGGGGAGATGGGAGACTTGCTCCCATCAGGGGTGCGGGGCGCTGTTTTCTCGAGAGGGGGGTTGCCGGCAGTGGCAGCCTCTTGGGCAGGTTGGATCCCGACAATTTCCAGCTCCAGTTGGGTTTCTCCCTGCCATGTTTTGGCCTTGAGCGTGTAGGCTACATCAACTCGCTCCGGCAGCGGATGGGTTTCCGCTCCCCGCCAACGGATGGCCCAAAGAGGGCGCTGGGGCTTCGCGTTTGTGATCCCCACCAACGCATCGGTGATGCTGGCCACTCCGCGGTCATCACTGGGGGTTTTGGCGGCTGAGTCGCTCCTGCCCGGACAAGAGGACTCCGTCCGAGTAGCACGTAACCCATGGGAGCGTTGCGTAGGGAGAGCAGGATCCCGGAGCAGCAGCTTCAGGTGGCCGGGAACTGGGCCAAATCGCTGCTGTTGCAGAACCTGCAGGTTGCGGCTGCAGAAGACCGGCTCAGGATTGCCGATGCCACAGGGCTGCAGATGCTGGAGCTCTCGATAGAGGTCAAGGGTGAGATCTGACAGCGACACTTCGGCATCGATTTGCACCAGCGGCTGGATCTGCTCCGGCTGCAACTGCTGTTGGGCAAACTGCCGCAATCGTTCTTCAAAAAAAGGCCAGTCTTCTGCTCTCAGGCTAAATCCCCCGGCAGCGGGGTGGCCGCCGTGCTTGGTGAACAGATCCTTGCAAAACTCCAACGCTTGAAACACGTCAAACTCGGGGATCCCCTGCCGCGCCGAGCCACTGATCTCCCCTTGCCGCGACTGGCTGCCGATGAACACCGGACAGCCAAAACGCTCTGCCAACCGCGAGGCCACAATGCCGATCACCCCTTTATGCCATTTCTGCTGAGGGGATCCCAAAATCGTTAACACCCGCTCCTGTTGCAGATCTCGGCCTTGCTGGGCAATTTGCTCGAGGGCTTCTGCCTCGATGCGCCCGCACATCTGCTGCCGTACCTGGTTGAGCCGTTCGCAGCGGCGGGCCAGTTTCTCTGCCTGCTGGGGATCGTCGGTGGTCAGCAACTGGATCCCCATTCTCGCCCGGCCAATTCGCCCAACGGCATTGATGCGCGGCCCCAGGCCAAACCCAATCCACTCAGGCCGCAACCCCTCCAGGGATCCCTGCATGCCCATCACCTGCAGAAGGGCGCGGATCCCTGCCACCTGGGAGGTGGGCAAGAGGTGCAGCCCCTGCCGCACCCAAAGGCGGTTAACCCCCGTCAGCGGCGCCAGATCGGCAATGGTGCCCACAGTAAACAGTTCCAGGGCCACCCGCTGCAGATGGCCATCACCACGGCGCTCGGCCAGCGCTTGGGCCAGGAGGTAGGCAACTCCCACCCCGGCCATCCCCCGATAGGGAGAAGAAACGGGGAGCTGCTTGGGATTGAGGATGGCATCGGCAGGGGGCAACTGGGGCGGCAAATCGTGGTGATCCGTCACGATCACTGTCAAGCCCAGAGCTTTGGCCAGTTGGATGGGCTCGTGGGCGGAGATGCCGTTGTCCACGGTGAGAATGAGGCGCACCCCCTCTCGGTGCAGCTCTTGCACCATGCGGCTGTTGAGGCCATAGCCCTCCGTCATGCGGCTGGGGATGCGGTAATGCACTGGAGCGTCCTGCAAAGCCCGCAGCAGCAGGGCCGTGCTGGTCATGCCGTCGGCATCGTAGTCGCCGCAAATGGCGATGGGCTCTTGTCGGCGAATCGCCCCGTCCAGCAAGTCCACCGCCAGGGGCAAATCGGCAAAATCCTGACTGGGTGGAGGCAGGTGGGCGGGATCCGGCTGCAGGTACTGCTGCACGGCAGCAGGGCTGGAGAGCCCGCGATTGAGTAAGATCTGAGCCAATATGGGCGAGATCCCCACTGCCTCGGCCAAGCTCTGGGCAGCCAACTTGTCCACAGGATGAAACAGCCAGCGTTGAGCAGGGATCCCGGCCATAGGGAAGGGTGGGGCTTGGATGGGGATAGAGGGTAGGCAGTGCTACAGTTGGCCTATAGGGTATCCTTTTGACGTTAGCTCAAAACGCTCCTCTGAATCTTTCCTGCCGCCGATGTATTCTCTGCTGCTTACCTATGGTCTTAACCCGCTGACAGGCTTAAAGCTGTTGGTCAAGTCCTCTGAGCAGACCTCTCTGTGGACACTGGCCCAGCAGCTTTGGGGCCGCCCCGGATCTCGGCGACGCAGGCCGCGCCTACAAATCTCGTTAGGCCGCTTGGTGCCAGAGCAAACCGAGCACTTGTCCAAGTTGGAAGTGCTGCTGCGTCTGCGGTTTTTCATTGCCCTCGAAGCGGAAACTCCAGAGAGTGCTGCCCACCACTGTCGCGAACGGTTCTTGCTTCCTTCCGGCCAGGGATCCGCCATTCAGCTTGCCCGCTACACAGAGGGCTCGCAGCAGTACAAGACGGAGATCATCCGCTTTGCCCTGGGGGGATCCCGCACCCTTGTGGCGAGGACTCCATCCCGCCGCCGTCGCCTCTGAAACAAACTCCCCGACAAGCCATAGCGATAGAGTCTTGCCAGCCTATCTATACTGGAGATGCACTAGATCTGTGTTTCTCCCGTGAACCCAACTGGGCTGCATCTTTGCGGTGGCAGTGCGGAGCATTCTATCGGTGGTGGGCGGCATCTGCAAGCCCATCCCTGGCACAGCCTTGCCCAAACTTCGGCTTACGCTAGCTTTGAGTTGTCCTTCCCGCAAGGGGGTGAACTGCGAGCTCTGGCACTGTGGGGGATCCCCGCAGGCCCAGGCAAAGACTCCATCCCGGATGCAGAGGTTTGAGTTGCCGCCAATCCCGCCAGAGGAGATGGATCCCATGTGCAACGCCCGTAAGGACTACGGCTGGCCAAAGTGCTCCGCACTCCTGTTGCCAGCGCAACCGGCCCTCTTTGCCGGATCCCTGGCGGCCTTTGCCCTTGTGCTCCACGCCGTTAATGGGAACGTCCTGCCGGCTGCTTTGGCCCTGACCCGTTACCAAGTGCATGTACTGGCGGATGGGGCGGCGGAGTTGGCTCAGGTGCGCACCCAGGTGCCGGATGCCTATTTTGTGCAAGGGGATGGGCAGGTTTTCATTCTGGCGGGGACGTTCATCAACCGTAGCCATGCTCAACGCCGTCAGGCCGACTTGGAACGGCTGGGGTTATCGGTGCGGGTGGTGAGCCGCCAAGAAACGGATCCCCCTCTGCCCCCTGCTTTTCCTGCCCAAGCAGCACCCAGCCGCCCTGCTGCCAGCTCAAAAGCCTCTGTGCCGCCGACGCCAACCGCTCCGCCCTTGGATCCCCAGCGTCCCTTTGCCACCCACGTGCCCAACCCCACCGGTGATCCCCGTTTGGAAGAACGGGTGCGCCGCTTCTTTCCAGGAGCCACTGTGGTGCAGTACCGCGGCCAGGTTGCTTTGCAAACGGGAACCTTCTCCCGCCTGTCGTTGGCCCAGGATCAAGCCCGCTGGCTAACCGCTCAGGGGTTACCGGCAGTGGCGGTGTCGCTGGTAGGAGAAAATGCGGGCCAGGATCCCATCTCCAACCCAGCACAAGGAGAGCGCTATTGGGTGTTGGTGGCCGATCCCACCGGGGAGAAATGGCCTGCGCTAAAACAACTCCTAGAGGGATCCCTGCCCTTGATCTACGATGACCTGCGGGTGGTGCGCACAGGTGGGTTTGCCGACCCTGCTGCTGCCGCCGAGCAGGTGCGTTACTTGGCCGGCCAAGGCTATGAAGCGGGGATCTTCCCCGCCGATCTGCGCCGCTCTCAGCCTCTTTTGCAAGCGGATCCCGTCTCCTCCTCGCCTGCCCAGGCTGTTCCTCCTGGGGAAGAAGGTGGCAGCAGATTTTGGGTGGTGGTGCCGGCAGGGGAAGAGGCCCTACCCAAGCTGCAACAGTTTGCCCCTGATGCCTTCCTGCGGGGCTCAGTGATTCAGGTGGGCACCTACCGGCAACGGGCCAACGCCGAACAGGCGCGGCGCTCTCTGGCCGAAGCAGGGTTCGATGCCCGCATCCTGCCCGTGGAGTAGCCAAGAGCCACTTCCGCCATAAACGCTCTCCTCCTTCCCTGCCGTTGGGGATCCCCATTCGGCCCAAATGGCGACTTGGGTGAGTTTCTGCTTTTGACATACTCCCCACCCTACTGGCTTGTCAAAGCCTACAGCCCGCTTGGGCGAATAGAGCGGTTGACTACCCTGCCACTGCCCTGAGCCTACCGTAAAGCCCTCCTCAAGGACGGAGCGTTTGGGCAACTGGGCGAGGCTGGTAAGAAGGATAGGCCAGCCGTTGCACCACCTGTTTGCAATACACCACCTGTTTCAATAGCAGTGCGGAGCATTTTTCCTAGAGGGCTTGCTTAGCCTGCTGCAGCGTCTGCTCAAACACCTCCAGCGGCTGCGCACCGGAGAAGGCAATGCCGTTCAAGATGAAATGGGGAGTGCCACCGATGCCCAGTTGAGAGGCCAAGTCAATATCTCGCTGAATGGCGCGTTCTGCCGCCCGACTGCGCCGATCCCGATTGAATTTTTCTATATTCAAGCCCAGCTTCTCAGCAGTGGCCACATAAAACCCATCCCCAAGCTGGGATTGGTTGGCAAACAGCTCGTCGTGAAACTCCCAGAACTTACCTTGACGTTGGGCGGCCCAAGCAGCCCGGGCAGCCGACATCGCTTCTGGGTGGATGCTGGTCAGGGGCAGGTGCTTGTACACCAAGGTCACCTCATCCCCGTGGTCGGCCATGAACTGCTTGAGGGTGCTGTGGGCGCGGGCGCAGAAGGGGCATTGAAAATCGGAGAACTCCACCAATACTAACCGCAGAGCGTCGGATCCCAGTCGAGGGGAATCTCCGATGACGGCGCGTGGGTTCTCCCGCAGTTGACGGCCAAATTCTTCCGCCAGCCGCTGCTGTTGTTGCTGCTGCTCCTGGTACTGTCGCTGCTGGTATTCCTGTACGGCCTCCAGAATCACCTGGGGGTTCTTCCGAATGATCTGCAGCACCTGCTCTTCCAAATCCGCCGGGGCAGCCGCCGCCGAGGGTAGGAAAACCGGAGCTCCACTTCCCACTCCCAGCAGAACCGTCAGCCCGAACAAAAGTCCAGCCCGGGCCCAAGCGCGAAAAATCCTCACCAGCCTATGCATCCCAACCCCCCTCTCAGCCATGCCTAGAGCCGTTGCAACTCACCCAGCCTACCGTCAGATCCCAACGGTGTCTATCACTCGTTCGGGGGGGGTTAGGAATTGGTGACCTGCAGAAGCTGCTCCTTGATCCGCTGCAACTGGCTGGCCCAGCGGGGATCCGGCTCAGAGGCTGCCTCACTTTCGGCGACGACGGTGGAGCGCCCACCCTTATTGCCGCGCTGGCGTTGCTTTTTGCTGGGGGCAGGGTTTTCTGCCGACTCTTTAGGGCCCTTGGCCTCAGAATCTCTGGACGGCTCTGGAATCTTTGGAACCTCTGGACTCTTTGGATGAAGGCTCAGAGGTCGCTGTTTTGGATTCGCCTTCTTCCCCTCGGTCGCGCGGCTGGGCGAGCTCAATGCGCAAGTTGACATCCCCAAAGCTGTGGCCGTTGAACTTTTCGATGTACTGCTGCGCCTGCTCTTCGGTGTTCACCGTTACAAAGCCGAAGCCGCGGCATTTGCCTGTCTTCCGATCCCGGATCACCTTGGTGGAAATGACCTCACCGGCAGAGCGAAAGAGCTTCTCCAGTGCCTGACGATCCACCTCTTCCGGCAGATTTCCAACATACAGACGCACAGGCATGATCCAGCGAAGCTCCTAATCGAAATAACAAAAGGCCAAAATGCAAAGCGCTACATCTAGGGCGCTCAAGCCCATAACATCAAACCCGGAACCCGGTAGTCCATTGTCACACCATAGCGCGCCGCAAAGCGCAACCCTTGGCAATCACGAAGCTATTTTTTAATTTACCTCAACCTGGAGCCGCGAAGACGAGGAGAACGGTTTTTGTGAACGACTGCTTTGTACAGCCGGTTTGTACAGCCGGCTTTTGCAGCTAAGCTAAGCCGGTGTTGTTCAGGCGATCCCGATGTTGAAAAGGTCGCGCCTGGGGGCCTGTGTAGTCGGCTACAAGATGTCCTTGCCCTCGCAGTTGGTAGCGGTAAGTCACCAAGCCTTCCAAGCCCACCGGGCCGCGCGGCGGCAGTTTTTGGGTGCTGATGCCCACTTCTGCCCCAAAGCCGTAGCGAAACCCGTCGGCAAAGCGGGTGGAAGCGTTGTGAAAGACCCCTGCCGCATCCACTTCATCCAAAAATCGCCGGGCAGCAGCGGCATCCTCGGTTACAATCGCTTCGGTATGGCGGGATCCGTACTGCTGGATGTGGGCAATGGCCTCGTCAAGGGAGCCCACCACTTTAATAGAGAGGATCAAATCGGCATACTCGGTGCTCCAGTCGTCCTCGGTGGCCGGGATCAGATCGGGCACCAGCTCGCGGCAGAGGGGATCCCCCCGCAATTCCACCCCCTTTTCCCGCAGGGCCTTGACCGCCAGAGGCAAAAAGTGGGGGGCTATGGCCTCGTGGACCAACAGAGTCTCGATGGCATTGCAGGCGGCGGGGTACTGGGTTTTGCTGTCCACCGTCAGCTTGATCGCCATGTCCACGTTCGCTGCCCGATCCACGTACAGGTGACACAGGCCATCGGCATGGCCCAATACCGGGATGCGGGTATTCTCCAGGATGTAGCGGACAAAGCTGCTGGAGCCGCGGGGGATGATCAGGTCTACCAGCCCCTCCAGTTGCAGTAGGGCCTTGACCTCAGCGCGGCTGGTGAGCAACTGCAGGGATCCCTGGGGGAACTCTGGGATCTGCTGCAGGCCCGCCTGGATGGCCGCCATCAAGGCTTGACAGGAGAGCAGAGCTTCCGATCCCCCCTTGAGCAAGACGCTATTGCCGGTTTTCACCGCCAGGGCAGCAATTTGCACCAAAGCATCGGGCCGCGACTCGAAGATCACCCCCAGGACCCCCAAAGGGTAGGTGCGCCGTTCCAAAATCAGCCCCTCGTCCAGTTCCCGGATCAGCAAAGCTCGGCCCACCGGATCCCCCAGCCGGATCACCTGCCGCACTCCGGCCACCATATCTGCCAGTTTGTGGGCGTCCAGCTTCAGGCGAGCATAGGCAGATGCCGACAACTCCCCGGCTTTCACCATCTCCGCTGCCCGCTCCAAATCCGCCTGGTTGGCGGCCAAGATAGACTCTTGGTGCTCCAACAAGGCAGTGGCCATGGCCTCCAGAGCGGCATTCTTAATAGCCGTGGGCAAGGTGGCCGTGTGTTGGGCAGCAGCGCGGGCCAACTGCACTTGGGACAGCAGCGGGCGCTCTGAGGCAGATGCAAGCGAGCTGGGGCAATCGGTGGCGAGGGACATAGAGTCAGAAAGGGGGCAAAGTGCCCATTTGGAAGAAAAGGGTTGCGATGATAGGTTGTAACAAAGTTGTGTTGAACTGTGATCCTAGAAGCACCCCCGGCAGGGATCCCTATGCTAGGTTGGGCACAGTCGGTTGGGGTTATCTGTAGCCTACCAAAATCCGGATCCCACTTGCTGCGGCAGGGGAGCCCTTCATCGCTCTCGATGCTTCTAAGCTGAAGTTCGCATAGGGGAAGACCCTTGCTCGAAACCCAGTTCCCTGACAATTAGAGATCCACCTCTGGAGATCCACCTCGTCAACCTTGACTTTTAGCGCCTTCCAGGAGAGCCAATGAGAAAGCGTGGGTTTGTGGTCAGTGCAACGGCTGCAGTGATGACAGCGGTATCGCTGGTCGGCGTGCAGCTATCTATGCCGGGTTGGGCGGGGTTTCGCCGGGATCCCAAAGAGGTGGTGGACGAGGTTTGGCAAATTGTCAACCGGGAATATGTGGATCCGTCTTTTAATTCCCTGGATTGGGAAGCGGTGCGGCGGGATCTGCTCAGCCGAGAGTATGCCACCCGAGAAGATGCCTACGCGGCCATCCGGGAAGCCCTGAAGAAACTGAACGATCCCTACACCCGCTTTCTGGATCCGGATCAGTTTGCCAGCATGCAAATCGATACATCCGGTGAGCTGACCGGGGTGGGGATCACGCTGGGCATGGATCAGGAGACAAACGAGCTGGTGGTGATCTCCCCCATTGAAGGGTCTCCTGCCGACCGGGCTGGGATCAAATCCAAAGACGTGATCGTGCGCATCGACGACAAGTCCACCGAAGGCATGGACACCAACGCTGCAGTCAACCTCATTCGGGGCGAGCCGGGTACGCGGGTGCGGCTGACCATTCGCCGCGAGGGGGAAGGGCTAAAGGTGTTCGATTTGGTGCGGGAAAGAATTGAGCTGGCCACCGTGCGCTACGAGGTTCACGAGGAAAACGGCCTGCCCATTGGCTATATCCGGATTACCCAGTTTTCCGGCAACGCCGCCGAGAAGATGCGCCAAGCCATTCGCGAGCTGGAAAAACAAGGGGTAGCCGCCTACGTTCTGGATTTGCGCGCCAACCCAGGGGGCCTGCTCTACTCCAGCGCCGAGATTGCCCGCATGTGGATTAACCGGGGCAGCATTGTCTCGACGGTGAACCGCCAAGGGGAGCAGGATCGCCTGACGGCCAACAACACGGCCCTTACCGATAAACCTTTGGCCGTTTTGGTGGATGGTGGCTCGGCCAGCGCCAGCGAGATTCTGTCGGGGGCTCTGCAGGATAACCGTCGCGCCGTGATTGTCGGCACGCAAACTTTCGGCAAGGGCCTGGTGCAGTCGGTGCATCCCCTGTCCGATGGATCTGGGCTGGCGGTAACCATTGCCCGTTATCGCACTCCCAACGGTAACGACATCGACCACAAGGGCATTACCCCCGACATTTTGGTGGAATTGTCCGAGGAAGATCTGAAGCGGCTCAGCCAGAACCGAGAATTGGTGGCCACCCCAGCCGACCCACAGTATGCTGCTGCCATCCAGGCTCTGCAGGCTCAGATCTCTGCCCGTCGGCAACAGGCCCAGGAGGTCATTCGTTCCTCTTCACGTTAGCCGGTGTTGGGGGCGGTTTTGATGGGTCTCAGATCTGGCACTCCTGAGACTGGGGTTAAGCCGAGGCCCAAGCTATTTAAGACTATTAAGACTCTTCTCATTCGAGTTATTCGAGGAGTGTTGACCAGCGCCGGGCTGGGGATGCTTTTATTGTTTCTGTAGGTGGCGCGTAGCACAATGGCGGGGTCGAAGATCGCGGGATCCATAAACTTGGCCGGACGGGATCTGCTCAAGCTCAGCGACCTAACCCCGGCAGAGCTGTCGGCCCTGCTAGCCCAGGCGGCTGAATTAAAGCGGGATCCCTATCGGGTGGAGCTACGGGGTCGGGTGTTGGGGCTGTTGTTTCAGAAAGCTTCTACCCGCACCCGCGCCAGTTTTACGGCAGCCATGGCCCAATGCGGGGGCAGCACCCTGGATCTGGTGCCGACGGTGATGCAGGTGAGCCGCGGCGAGCCCCTGCAGGATACGGCCCGCGTCCTCTCCCGCTACCTGGATGTGATCGCCATTCGCACCTACCACCAGAAGGAGCTGGAAACCTTTGCCGAGTATGCCGATGTTCCGGTGATCAACGCCCTCACCGATCAGTTTCACCCCTGTCAGGTGTTGGCCGATCTGCTCACCATTCAGGAGAACTTTGGCCAACTGGCGGGACTGACCCTGGCCTATTGCGGCGATGGCAACAACGTTGCCCACTCCCTGCTGTTGGGCTGTGCCATGAGCGGGATCCACATCCGCGTCGCCACCCCCCCCGGTTACGAGCCGGATGCGGCAGTGGTGGAGCAAGCCCGCACTCTGGCCCAGGGATCCCAGGTGTTGGTGCTGCAGGATCCCCAGGAAGCCGTCTCTGGAGCTCAGGTGGTCTATACCGACGTGTGGGCCAGCATGGGTCAAGAAGCTGAGGCCGAGGCCCGCAAGGCCACCTTTCTGCCCTACCAGGTCAATGCCGAGCTGCTGCAACGGGCGGATCCGCAAGCCATTGTGCTGCACTGCCTGCCGGCCCACCGGGAAGAGGAAATCACCACTGAAGTACTGGAGGGATCCCAGTCCCGCGTGTGGGATCAGGCGGAAAATCGCCTACATGTGCAAAAGGCGCTGCTGGTTCAGCTGCTGGGCCCAGGATAACAGCCTTTGGGGAGCCAGAGAGGGGCGTAGCGAACAGCTTTGCGGTCGTTGAGGATGGCCTCGTCGTGTTCCTCTGTCTCGTCAGGACTTGGTCCGAGGCCCAAATTAGCCCAGACCTAGCTACCGGCTATTGGCAGGACGGCGGGCTGCAATCGCCAAGCTGACATTGGGCACCCGCTGCAGGGTATCCATCACCTCCACCACCTTGCCGTGGGAGAGGGCCAAATCAGCGTTGATCACCACCAAGCGGCGCCCTTCAGCCGGCTTCTCGGCCAGGATGCGTTCCACTGCTGGGATCAGAGCAGAGATATCGGCAATCTTCTCCTGATTGACAGCAATCTGTCCTTCCGCCGTCAGGCTCACCGTTACATCCGGCTGCAGACGAACTTCAGCTGTAGTGGCATCCGGCAGGTTGACATCCAGAGCCTCGGAGCGGGTGAGCACCAGGCTGGCAATCACGAAAAACACCAGGATCGAGAAGATGACATCGATCAGGGGCACGATGTTGATCTCGCCAGCTCGGAAGTTCTCTTCGGGGATGCGCATAGGTTAGGAGGGCTCAAGCGAGGAGTAGGGGGGAAGGGTGGAGCTGCCACTGGGGCTAGATTGGGTGTAGGAATACTGGGAAAGCTGTTGGGCCTGCATCTCTTGCCGCTGCCGATGCAGCAGCTCCAGCATGCCGCCGTACTCTTGGATCTTAGAGAGTTGCCGCAGGTACAAAGAGCGGAAGACGTTGGAAATCAACAGGGTGGGAATAGCCACAATCAGTCCAAAGGCCGTCGAGTACAAGGCTTCGGCGATCCCCCGACCTACCCCCTGGGTATCGGTGCCGCCGATATCCCCCAGTTGAATGGAGCTGAGGATCTGGATGATGCCGGTGACGGTGCCCAACAAGCCCAAGAAGGGGGCAACGGTGATTACGGTGTCGAAGACAGTGTTGAAGCGCTTCAGCAGAGGCACTTCTGCCGCCAGGGCCGTTTCCAGAGCCAGCTTAAAATCTTCCGGGCTGGCCTCGTTCAGCTCCAACCCGGCCAAAAAGATGCGGGCAATCGGCAGATCGGCATTTTGCTCCAGCAAATACTGGGCAGCGCGTGGGTTGCGGCGGTACTGGCTCAGGGCTTGCTGCACCACCTCCTCCTGCCGATGGGTGATCTTCCACCAAAACAGCACCCGCTCAATGCAACAGGCCACCGAGAAGACCGAGAACGTCAACAGGGGGATGGAGTAGTACCAACCCTGGATCATGAGCTGCAAGACTCTATCCATCGATCCCGATTCCCCCCTTCTGGCGGCAGTTTACGCTCATCTTGTCATAGCACTTTCTCGGCAGGGCTGGGATCCCTTCTTGCGCGGCGAAGGTTGCACCTTTTGGCAATTTTGCCCCCATGCCGGATCTCATCTCGTCAATTGTCAATCCAGAGGGCATACTGGTTGCAACAATTTTGGATCCCGAGGGCGTGAATTATGAAATTCAGACGCTGGTTGGGTCTTTGCTGCGCCGGCTTGATGGCCTTGCTGTTGACGGCTTGCGGCAAGGGATCCGCCCCCTACGACAGCATCGTGGTCAATTTTGTGAACACAGCCACCCCCAGTCAGATTGCCGCTATCGCTAAAGAGTATCACTTGACGCTCCGCCCCAGCAGCGACAGCGCTTTTGCCCGCCAAGAAGCGATCTACCTGTTTGACGTGGATGCCGACCACCTGGGATCCACGCGGCGGCTGGTTAAGCGGCTCACCGACGAAGCCTTGATCGAGTATGCTCACCCCAACTATCAATTCCAGGCGGCTTTCGTGCCCAACGACCGCCTCTATCCCCAGCAATGGAACCTCAGGGCCATCCGCATGCCGGAAGCCTGGGACATCTCCCAAGGGGAAGGGGTGACGGTAGCCGTGGTGGACACAGGAGTAACACGAGTTCCGGACCTAGCCCAAACCCAATTTGTTAAGGGCTACGACTTTGTGGATGACGATGAGGATCCGGAAGACCTCAACGGCCACGGCACCCATGTGGCGGGAACCATCGCCCAATCCACCAACAATGTCTTGGGTGTAGCCGGCATTGCCTTCAAGGCCAAGATCATGCCGGTGCGGGTGTTGGATGCCAACGGCTTCGGATCCCTGTCGGATGTGGTGGAAGGGATCCGCTATGCTGCCGACCACGGGGCTACGATCATCAACCTCAGCCTGGGTAGCCGCGCTTCTGCCCAACTGATGGAGGAGGCGGTGGCCTATGCCCACAGTAAGGGGGTGACGGTGATCGCAGCCGCTGGCAACGAAAACTCCAACCAGGTGAGCTACCCGGCCCGTTACCCGCATGTGATCGCTGTCTCGGCCACGGGGCCCAACGGGGAGAAAGCACCCTACTCCAACTATGGGGTGGGGGTGGACATCTCTGCTCCCGGCGGAGCCAAAACGCCTGATCACCCCGAATACGGCATTCTGCAGCAAACCATCAATCGTCGTAACCCCAACGAGCCGGTCTTTGCCTACTTCCAAGGCACCAGCATGGCCACTCCCCACGTAGCCGGTGTGGCAGCTCTGATCCAGGCTCAGGGCATCAAAGACCCGGACAAGGTGGAGGAAGTGCTGAAAATGTCGGCTACCCCAGTGCCCGGCGACAAACAGAACTTCTACGGGGCCGGTCGTTTGGATGCAGCCAAGGCGCTGGCCAGGGCCACAGGGCAACAGGAGGAAAACCCCTTGGTGCTCTGGTTGAAGGACTTCCTGCAGTACCTGAACAACAATGGCTACCTCAACCCACGCTTCTGGTTCGATGGTGGCCCGATTGCTCTGGTGCCGAAGCTGCTGATGGTGGTGGGCGGCTACATTATCCTGGTGCTGATCCGCTGGTGGCTGGCTCCCAAGCGGCTGCTGCAGACGGTGCCTTTGCTGGCTGGGATGCTTTTGGGCAGTGCCGGTCTTTTCCCCTTGCAGGGGTTGGCGATTGTCGGTGGCCCCCGTTGGCCCTTCCAATTGGCGGGTAGCTCCCTGCCGGAGTTGGGCACCGCCTTTGCCCAGACCAATGCCTTGAACCCCCTATTTGCCAGCGTGTTGATCCCAGGCCTGTTGATGTTGCTGCTCCTGGGCCATCGGCGCTGGCGCTGGGCGGTGATTGGCTTGTGCATTGGCATGGCCTCGCATCTGCTCTTGTCCGGATCCCTGTTCTATGAGGGGGTGCTATGGCTTGGATCCTCTGCTTGGTTGGGTCGCTCCTTCTTGCTCTTCAATGGCTTGCTCTGCCTGGGCCTGGCCTACTTGGGAGCGCAAGCGGCTACGGAATCTCAATCCACGGCAACTGGGCTGGCGCTGAGGCAGTGATGCAAGAGTACAGCGGTACCATCCAGTTCCTGGATATCGAAGGGGGAGTGTGGGTGCTAACCCTGCCTTCCGGCGAGCACTATGCCCTTTTCCGTGCCCCCAAAGAGCTCTTGCAAGAGGGACTAGAGGTCACCATCCAGGGACAGATCAGAGAAGACATGGTGACGGTGGCTCAGGTAGGGCCGGTTTTAGAAGTCAAGAGCTTCCAGCGGCAGCCCTAGCTTGGCTTGCGGCTCCGGCCATACCAATCGGGGATCCCCAAGCGGGGATCCCTGCTTTTCGATGTCAGAATGCTTTTACAGTCGCTTCAAACGAGATTGAGACACCTCGCTGCCGACCCTCACCCCTAGCTTCTCTCTCAGGAGAGAAGGAAAGTTAGGAAGCAATGCAACGAAAATATTTCATTTCCGTTTAAAAAGAATCTCGTTTCCACGGCTGAGCATTCACGAAGCTCAAAAAACGTAGGTAGGCAGCTGTATCCCGTGACCGCTTAATACTTACATAGTCATAAGTCTGTAGCCTGAACAACTGGGAAACCATCATCGCTGTTTTAGAGGGGAAACCTACTGGCGAAAGCGGGACGGGATCCTTTGCGGCAAGGGCTGTTGTGGAACCAGTAACAAGAATCCTCACCCTACCGCTACGGGGAAGCAAGCCAGTAGAGCAGGGAACATGTCAAAGCAGGTTGCTCAGGCGGCTGTGAAAGACCGAGTAGATCTCTGCGTAAGACTTCACCCACTCTGGATCCGGTTGAACATAGCGTTCTACCTGTACCAATCGATCGGCAGCCTGTTGGACAGAGCAGCACCAATAGGCAGAAGCGGCCAAGATGGCTGCCCCCACAGCCGGCTCCGGGTGTTTCACCACAGCCAAGGGACGAGCAAGGATGCTGGCGCGTAGGCGCAACCAGAGAGGGCTTTTGCTGCCTCCACCGGTGGTGAAAATCGGGCTCTGCTCTGGCACTGGGATCCCTTGAGCGGCCAACGTTTCCAGCCCCAGCCGCTCCACCATCGCTACCCCCTCCAACAAAGCAGCGTAAAAACGGGGGGATCCCTCTTCTGCCTCCGGCAAGAACCCGGCAAACCGGGGATCGACAATGGGAAAACGCTCTCCCGGCTGACAAAGGGGATAGCTGACCAGCCCGGTGGGCAGATAAGCCTGAGCTTGCTGATCCAGCATTTGCAGGTTGCCGTCGGGGAAGTAATGAGGCAAAACTCCGCCTCCACAAAAAGAGGCGGCCCCCGGCCACCAAACCATTCGTTCGCGACAGCGGTGTGGAGCACTGTCCGGGTGCAAATGGGAATAGATGCTTGGGGTTTGTATGGGATCCGGACTGTTGGCCTTAAAAATAAGGGTTGTGCCCAAGCTGGTGGAAACCTGCCCCAAGCGAATAGCCCCTGCCGCCAGTTGCCCGGCACAGCCATCGGTGATCCCTGCCGCGATCAGCACTTCCGGCCCCAACCCCCAGTCTGCTCGCACCGTTCCTAAAACCGTTCCCGGCGGCACCACCTCGGGGAAATGCTTGGGGTTTAGGCCCTGCCGCGCCAACCACTCCTGAGGCCAGGTGTAGGCCTCCAGGTCGAAACCGCTCTTGAGGGCATGGGTGTGATCGGTCACCTGCCTGCGCCCCCCCAGTTGGCTCAGCAAAAAGTCCGCCGGATGGGCCAAGTAGCTGTCTCGATACTGATCAGGATAGGCTTCCGCCCACCACAGCCAACGGCTGAGACCCCAACTGGCAGGGATCCCCAATTGCTTGGCCTGAGCCTGGCCCCGTGGGTCAGAATACAGCCACGCCTGTTCCAACGGCATGCCTCGACCATCCACCGGCAGAATGGTGCCGGAAGTGCTGCAAGCACTCAGAGCTGCAATGGAATACTGCTCCCCCAGTTGCGCGGTCAGTTGTCCCAAAAGGGCTTTCAGGGTTCGCAACCAGCGGCCCGGATTGGTCTCTGGGGGATCCCACTGGCGCTCGCTTTTGGCCACCACCTCCCCCTGCTCTGAGAGGGCCACCACCCGCATCCCAGAAGTGCCCAGATCGATCCCAAGAAACACAGGGGGCATAGGAATACTCACCTGAGAATGCTTTGTTTATATACGGGGTGGCCAAGTGGCCTCAAAAAGGGGCCCAAACTGGCTCAAAAGATGGGATCAAAATCTCAAAACTCCTGGCTGCTCCGAGCCAGTGCTTCTTGGATATCCAGATCCAGCCCTCTCACCGATTCCAGCACCGAGCGGGTGATCAGCTTGCCCTCCTGCACCAAAACCGCGCCGGTTACAGGGTGCAAAAGTGGCTGCTCCGCTCGCCGACCGATCAACGCCTCGATATCCTGAAAAGCATGGATGTACATCCCGGCAGGCAATTCCACCACCACCCCTTCCCCCAGCACCCGCGCTTGGCAGGCCAAGCGAGAGTTAGGCTTGCAGGTGGTGATCACCTCCAGGGTGCGCTGCTCCCGCTTGCTCATCGGGGATAAAGACTCCATCCCCTCCTTAACGTACACATGACAGGTGGCGCAGAGGCCGCGCCCACCGCACTCTTTCAACACATTCAGCTCTTCTTGCAGCAGCACCGAGAGCAAATTGCTGTTGGTGGCGATTTCAGACACTTGGGCAATGGGATCCAACCGCACACGCTTGACCATAGTCCGCACTTTTTGGGCTACTGGATGCTAAAAAAGCTAGCATCTTTCACCAATGCAGATTGCCGGAACAGGGCAGTTCTACCTAAGCATGCAGGAAAATCCCCCATGCGCCATTCAGGTCTCGGTGCATACGAATGCCCTCTGAGCCTTCTCGGCACTCCAACTATAGGTCTTGCTGGTGTAGGCTTCAGAAACTTGACCAAAAGGCGCGGCAAGCCCCGTCCTTCAGGGCAGGGAAGGATAGCGCCGACCATAGCCGACGCCCTTTAAAAACGCAGTGCCGGCCATGTGAATATCGTGTCATCACGCATAGGCCAAGAATACGATTGAGCGGTGCAACGACTTCAAGCCTTCAAGTACGAATTGCTGCCCAACAGCCAGCAGGAACGGCAGATGCGCCGCTTTGCTGGCTCCTGCCGGTTCGTCTACAACAAAGCACTGGCGTTGCAGAAGGAGCGTCACGAGCAAGGCCAGAAAAAGCTAGGCTATGCGGGCCTGTGCCAGCTGCTCACCGCGTGGCGCCACAGCGCAGATACAGCGTGGCTGGCGGATGCGCCGGTGCATCCGCTGCAACAGGCGCTCCAGGATTTGGAGCGAGCCTACAGCCACTTCTTCGCCCAACGCGCCGGCTTCCCGAAGTTCAAGAAGAAGGGCCGGTCCGACAGCTTCCGTTATCCCGAGCCCAAGCAAATCCAGCTGGACCAGGCCAACAGCCGCATCTTTCTGCCCAAACTTGGCTGGCTGCGTTATCGCAACAGCCGCGACGTGGTGGGCAAGGTCAAGAGCGTCACCGTATCCAAGCACGCTGGCAAGTGGTTCGTGTCGATTCAGACCGAGCGGGAGGTGGAGCAACCCAATCCGCAGGGCGGCGCAGTCGGCATCGACGTCGGTATTGCCCGCTTGGCTACCCTCTCGGACGGCACGTTCTACGCGCCCCTCAACAGCTTCAAGCGGCACGAGGCGCGCTTGCGCAAGGCACAGCAAGCGCTCTCCCGCAAAGTCAAGTTCAGCAACAACTGGAAGAAGGCAAAAGCCCGCCTCCAGCGTATTCATTCTCAGATGGCCAACGCCCGCCGCGACTTCCTGCACAAGGTCTCGACCGCGATTAGCAAAAGCCACGCGATGGTGTGCATCGAGGACTTGCAGGTGCGGAATATGTCCAAGTTGGCGGCAGGGACGGCAGATGCTCCTGGGAAGAACGTCCGCGCCAAGTCAGCGTTAAACAAAGCCATTCTCGACCAGGGGTGGTATGAGTTCCGCTGCATGCTGGAGTACAAGCTGGCCTGGAAAGGCGGCAGGCTCATTGTCGTGCCGCCGCAGAACCCGAGCCGCACCTGTCCATGTTGCGGCCATGTTTCATCAGACAACCGCCAGACCCAAGCCTGGTTCGAGTGCGTGGCGTGCGGCTATGAGAATAACGCCGATCGCGGCAGCGGGCCGGAGGCCTTTCGCGGCAGCGGGCCGGAGGCCTTTCTCGGCAGCGTGCCATCAACATCCTTGCTCGCGGGATACAGCTGTTGCGAGACGAAGGGCAGGACACGGCCGACGCTGCGGTCGGGATGCGGGTGGGTGAAACCACCCGTGTCAGCCCGGATGGCCTTTCGCGGCAGCGGGCCGGAGGCCTTTCGCGGCAGCGGGCCGGAGGCCTTTCTGGTCGGTGCCATCAACATCCTTGCTCGCGGGATACAGCTGTTGCGAGACGAAGGGCAGGACACGGCCGACGCTGCGGTCGGGATGCGGGTGGGTGAACCACCCGTGTCAGCCCGGATGGCCTGTGGATCGAACTGCACGGGCGGTCGGAAGCAGGAACCCGCCGAGACGACTGCGCAAGGAGCCATCCATGCGCAGCGTGGTAGGAATCTCCGGCCTTCAGGCCGGGGAGGATGTCAAGGTATTCTGTAGAGTACGCCAAGGCTGGCTCTTGCTACGGCCCCTAGATGTTGCCTTGTGTAACAGCAAGGGCATAATCTTTTGTCCTGCCTAGAGGTCTGCTGTACAACGAAGAGCGAGATACAGCTTTTCTCGACGTTGTGGGAGGTCTGTGGAGTTATCTGTGGAGTTAATAGAATCCCGGCCCCCTACACGTCTGTACTGGCTTCGGGAGGCGTCGTCGGAAAAAGCTGTGAACCCCATTGCTAGCAACAGCCGGTTAGTTCCACTTTTGGGAATCGTCATGGAAAGTCGTGGTTACAAAAAGTCCTCACAGAAGAGCTTTGAGTTGATGCGGCATTTCGCAGAAACCTACGCCAAACGCTCCGAGACCTTTTTCTGCTCGGATCCATCAATTACGACGGCGGTGATCGAAGGCTTGGCTCTGCACAAAGAGCAATTGGGCGCCCCGCTGTGTCCCTGTCGTTTTTATGAAGACAAAGAGGCAGAAGCAAAAGCAGGCTATTGGAATTGCCCCTGTGTACCCATGCGGGAGCGAAAGGAATGTCACTGTATGCTGTTCTTAACGCCGGATAACCCCTTTGCCGGCAAGAGCCAAACCCTAGAGGAGGTGCCCCTGGAATACCAAACTACCAAATGACAGCGCCCGGCAGGGACAAAGGCAGGCTTTGGAAGGGTGACAGGGCTCGGTATAATCGAAAAGCCGTTGGGCAATGGTTATTTGCACGAGGAGGAAACGCTTTTATGACTCCCTCACTTGCTAACTTCCTCTGGAGCTTGGTGGCTGGTGCAGTTGTGCTGGGGGCTCTCTTTGGCGCCATCATCTTTGTCAGCCAAAGGGATAAAGTGCGTCGTCGCTGAGATCCCCGCTCGTTGGCACTTGCCCGCCAATGCTTCCCTTTTCCCTGTACTGCTATCGCTGGGTGGGGAGAGACTGGGGTGGCAAGATGTGGCTGCGGTACGCAATCGCTGGAGGGCTTCGCCCCTGTTGTCGGGGATCCAGCTGGGTTGGGTGACCAACAGATTGAGATCTAAGGTGCTTGAAGCCGTTGTTGCAAACGATCACACCTTATGATCGAAGACTATCCAGCGATACCCCAGGGATCCCTTGCCAGCGTTGACCCACCCCTTGTATTACTGGCGGCAAAAAAACCGCTACTACCACGAGGATCTGGAGCGGCTGCATCGCTTTTTGTCCTGCCGGTTTGCGCATCTTGGAGATGGTTCCGGCAC